>Ga0265313_10000064_pt1 | contig 103797 bp, 84 predicted proteins | sample 4123metaG_FD_203122 | JGI IMG/M metagenome (GOLD analysis project Ga0265313, IMG submission 203122) | Rhizosphere microbial communities from Carex aquatilis grown in University of Washington, Seatle, WA, United States - 4-1-23 metaG | ecosystem: Host-associated > Plants > Roots > Rhizosphere >... | reverse complement strand
GGACTTGGGCGGGAAGTCGACTACGGCCGACTGTGGGACGGCGGTGATCGAGCGCATTCACTGAAACTGACCGCTGGACGTGAGCAGGTCACCCGCGTTGAACGACGGGAAGGTGTCAGTGATCTGCTGGCCGTCGGTGGCGGTCAGGCGGACCGAGAACGGGCCGGATCCGAATCCGCTCGAGTCGGTGAGCGTACCGTCCGTGCCCCAGGAGAGCGCGGTCCAGCTCGTATGGTTCTGGCTCTTCACCTCGACCTTGCTGAGCGGCATCCGTTCGTTTCGTACCCAGAAGCTCGTCCAATAGACGTTCGCTTGGGTCTGAAACTCGTATTGAATCGGTCCGCTCATGGGACACTCGGCGAGCTGCCAGGTCATGTTGCGAGGAAAGACGTTGCAGTCGGCGGTGCCGGCGAGGGCCGCGCACACCTCCGCGCTGACGTCGATATCGTTGGGGCCCGTGATGCCATAGGTGACGACGCGAGCGATCACGGACTTTCCGTTTGCGGCCTGAATTCGGACGCAGGCGTCGCAGAGGCGGCCCCCGTCGATGTGTTGGGTATTGAGCCCGGCGAGAAGGGTCCCCTCCTCCGCTTGTACGCTGGCGGGATAAGGAGCGCAGGCATTGTGCCATTGCGTTTCCTGCCAGTCGACAGGTCCGAGATTGTACTGTCCGGCGTAGGAAGTCCCGAGCCCAGCCCCTCCGTCGGGATCGGCCCTCGACCCCGACCCTGAGCTCGACCCGCTCCCCGCGCTCGACCCCGACCCGCTCCCCGCGCTCGACCCCGACCCGCTCCCCGCGCTCGACCCCGACCCGCTCCCCGCGCTCGACCCCGACCCGCTTGCCGCCTCTGCGCGCATCCCTCCGCCGGCTCCGGAGCTCGTTCCCGCATCGCTTGCCCCCGAGGAGTGATTGTCCGCGCCGCCGCAGGCCGTGGCCAGAACGGACAGAGCAACTGGCAGAGCATATTGACCCATGGGAACACGATACCGCATTCATCGCTCATGTTCTTGCCAGTCGAACTTGCGTGTCAGCATGTGTGTGGGTGAACGAGCGGGAAAAGCACGGCACGGGGATGTCGACGAGCAGCGCCGTGCGCCGCGAGGACCCTCCGTGATACACGCCCTTCTCATGAAACGCCCCTCCCCGCTGCGGACTGACGGCTCGAACGACTTCGCCTTTTACAGCATGCACGAGCGCGTCCCGCGCATCGCTCTCGACGCTCTCGACAGCAACCCGGACTACCCTGCGGCGGTCAAAGAGGCGGTCAAGCACCTCGCACACGACATCGAACGCGACGCCCCCCTCCCCGCGCCCCGCTCTCCCGCGCCCGACGTTTTCGCGTGGTCAGCCGCCCATGCCGAGCACGCCCACGAGACCTGGCTCGGCGCGGAGTGGTTCCACGCCGAGCTTGCGTTCTATCGGGAGCTCGCCCGCGAGTGCCGCTTCTGGGAAACCGGGCGCGATCCCTTCGCCCCCGCCAAGCACGAAGAGCTCTCCGGAGAGCGACCATGGTCGCGGCTCGAAGCCGCGCTGGCGCTCGCCGTCGGGACTCGCGAAGATCGCATCGCGGCGCTCCTCGAGGCTTGTCTGTGGGGTAATCGCGTCGACCTGAGCTACGCGGTCGCCGCTTCACGCACGCACCCTGAGGACGGCGACCTGCTGATCGACGAACGCGCGTCCGCCCTCGGCTATCTTGCCCGCCCCGGATCACGAGTGCACCTCGTCGCGGACAACGCCGGTACGGAGCTCGCGCTCGACCTGGCTCTCGTCGGCGCGATTCTCGAGGAGCCGCACGCCCACGTGACGCTTCACCTCAAGATGCAGCCGATGTTCGTCAGCGACGCGTTGCCGCGCGATGTCTGGGACCTGCTCGGCAGGATGCGAACGCGCCGCGGGGTCTTCGGATCCCTCGCCGCCCGGCTGGACGCGTGCTTCGAGGGAGGGCGTCTCGTGCTTGCCTCTGATCCCTTCTGGAGCGGCCCACGGTTTCTTTGGGAGTTGCCCACTCACCTGCGGGCCGCGCTGGGCGCCGCGACGATCGTCGTCCTCAAGGGAGACGTGAACTACCGGCGGCTCATCGGCGACGCGCTCTGGGCGCCAGCCACCCCTCTCGCCAACGCGTGCGTGGACCCGCCCGCGCCGCTCGTCTGCCTTCGGACGATGAAGAGCGACCCGATTGTCGGCCTGCCACCGGGTCTGGCCGACTCGCTCGACGCGACACAGCCGCGCTGGCGGATCGACGGCAAGCGCGGCGTTCTGCAGACGCTCGTGCCATGAGGGGGGCCATCACCCCATGTCGTCACGCGACACGAGCAAGTCGACCGACGCGGCCTCGACACTGGTCGAAGTAGGTGGGCGAGCCTTCGTGATAGCGATACGAACGGATGTGGCGGGGAAATCGGAAAAGATGCGCTCGACGATCCGCTTGGCGAGCGTCTCGAGAAGCCGGCAGCTGCCGGACGTTCCTTCGTCGACAATCGCGGACGCGATTCGATCGTAGTCGACTACTTCGCGCCGGTCATCGCCAGCGGGAAGGGCAGCCGGAGAGAACGAAAGCTCCACGTGGACGACGAAATCTTGCGGAAGGCGGCGCTCCGACATGGACGCCCCGTGCCGGCTCCGGAATCGGACGCCGTCCAGGCGAATCCTGTAGTCCCGTACGGCCATCGGCCGGCACCATAGCGCATCGGTGGGCGGGAAGCGGCGCGGCCCAATTCGCGCGCCCGGCGGGTCATTCGGGCGATTCGTATTCTGCGATCGTGCTGGGGATCCCGAGGACATTGCATGCGGAGGCCAGGACCCATCGAGCGAGGGCGGGACCGCCCACGATTCGCGCGCTGCAAATGCGCCGACGCTTGTCCCAGACGCCACGTTCTACGACACTGGCAACCGACGGCGAGAATGCCGTGAGGCCACGGAGATCGACGACGAGGTCGCACCGGCGGTGCTCGACGTGGCGCAGCAGCCCCGCGAGCATTGCGCGCATATCGCCGGCGCCCACCTGGCCGCCGAACGTGACGACGACCCTGCCTGGCCGCGGGTTCGCGATCGTCCACGGCGGGGTCGGCTGGGCGGGGCGATCGGCTTCCGTGAAGTCGGCAATGATCTCCACCAGGGTTTCGATGTCGAACGGCTTTGCTGCGAAAGCGTGGAAACCCGCGGCGAGCGCGGAACGAACCGCCTCCGCGGCCGAGACCGCCACGGCCGGCGTGAGGCCCCCGTCATCGGGCGCCAGCGCTCGAATGCGACGGATCATCTCGTAGCCATCGCCCCCGGGCATCCAGAGGTCGGACACGACGATGTCCGGACGCTCCCGCTCGAACACTTGGAATCCCTCGGCCCCCGAGCCGGCTCCGAACACGACCGCGCTATCGAGAGCCAAGAGCTCGACCAGCATTTCGCGGGTGTCGTGGTCATCGTCGACTACGAGCGCTCGCACGCCATCCAAGCGCGCCGGAGAATGCAATATGGACCCGGCCAACTCTAACAGCGTAGATAGGAATCGCCGCGAGCGCCATGGGCAGCAGCGAGCAGACGGGTGAGCCGTTTCCCAGTCATCGGCTCGGGAAGGCATGGCGGACCCAGGTATGACCATCTCCCATGATCCCATCATCGCCCTCGTCCGGCTCGGCTGGCGGCCTCCTCCTTATTCCGCTTCTCCCGCTTGCCCGGCGCCTGGCCAGTCTGGCGCCTGGCGCGCTCGGCGGGTGCGCGATTTACGGGGCCGCCTCGACGGCCTTGGCCAGCCCGGCCGCGAGTCTCTCGAAGATCGCCGCCACGATCACGAGCGTTCCGAGCGCGCGAAGCGGCGCCAGCAGGGCGTGGACTTGCGCAGGTGAAGCCGCGCGCGCAATGAGGGCCGCCGCAAGCTCTACGACGACTGCCGAAGCCAGCATCGGTCCACCCAGCGCGACCGCGAGGCCGATGCCTCCCACGATGTCGTCGGCCGCAGCCAACAGTGGATGCGCGTCAATCGGCCGAAATGCGAGCGCAGCCGCCACCCGCGCGGGGCCACCCGTGGCCAGGAAGATCGCGCAGCCTAGGAGCGACAGCGGCACTCCGAGCGGCGTCGCTCGCCCTTCGATGGTGGGCACACCCACGGTCTCCTGCGAGCCACGCAGCGCGTCCACGACCCCGCCCGCCATGCTTGCGGCCCACAGAGGCACCGCCGCCGCCAAGGCCACCGGCAACCCACGCGCGAGCTCGACGAGCATGAGCACCGACCACGGATACGGGGGGCTCGCAGCGACGGGACTGAGCGCGGGAAACACACTCGCGGCGAGCGCGAGCCCCATGACGGCTCGTGCTGGCGTGGGGAGGGCTCGAAGGCCAAACGCAGGGACGAGCGCCACCGAGGGCGCGGCCCGTGCCCACGCCAGGCCCAAGGCGACCACGTCGACCCCCGAGCGCGCGAGCATTTCCACGACGACTCCGACGAGCGAGCCCATGGCGGAGAGTGTGCGGGCGCTCGGGTGGCCCGTGTCAAGGACATGGCTCCGACCAGCCGCATCGGGTTGACGAGTGCCTCGCGTCTCGCCCATGCTCCGGGCGAGCCCCCATGGGATTGGATCTCTCTCTCGTCGGAAAGCCGAGCACGCCGAGAGCGCTCGAGTACAGCTGGAGGGATGTCGTCTTGTATGCGCTCGGCGTTGGCGCCAAGGCCGCCGAGCTCGACTATCTCTACGAGCGGCACGGTCCCAAAGTGCTTCCGAGCTTCGCCGCGGTCGCGAAGTTTCCGCCCATGCTCGCTCTCCTCGCCGAGACGGGTGGAAACCTGGCGATGGTCGTTCACGGCGCCGAGCGCGTCACCGTGCACGCGCCCATCGCGCCGAGTGGCAAGCTCGTGAGCAGCGTGACGATCCGCGGCATCTACGACATGAAGAGGCTCGCGCAGGTGCTTGTCGACACGCGCGCCGTAGACGGGTCCGGGCGCCTTGTCGCCGAGACGACATCGTCGATCCTCTTCCGGGGCGAAGGGGGGTTCGGAGGGCCGCCACCCCCCAAAGAAGCCCCGCCTGTCGAAAGGCCAAAGGAAACGCCGCCCACCTTCTCCATTGAGGAGGCAACTGCGCCCGAGCAGGCACTGCTTTATCGGCTCTCCGGCGACCTCAACCCATTGCACGCAGACCCCGACTTCGCTCGATCGGTGGGCTTCGACCGAGGTCCGATCCTGCATGGCCTGTGCACGTTTGGCTTCCTCTTGAGGCACGTCGCGAGGGCCGTCTGCGGCGGCGACGCTACGCGAGTGCGCATGTTCGAGGCGCAGTTTCGCCGTCCGGTGTGGCCAGGCGAGACGCTGATCACTGAAGGATGGCAGGTGCGACCGGACGCGATCGCTCTTCAGGTCAGGGTCAAAGAGCGGGACGAAGTAGTGATCGGCGGAGCTTGGGCGATCATCGCGTAACCGGGGGGGTGCGGGCGCTATAGCGGAATGCGATACCCTACGGTCACACCGATTTCGATGGCTCGCACGCTGCCGAACAGCGTCGGACAATCGTTGAGCGGGTCGCACGATGAGCCCGCAGCAAACGGCAAGAACGACTGGCTGGACTTGTTCGGGAGGATCCACTGGTCCGCGCGCAGGGCAAGGCCGATGACCCATTGGTCGGTCACGAGGTAGTCCGCTCCGGCTTGGACGCCGATCGCGAATCCCTCCGTGCTCACGGTCTGCGTGCTGTCGCCGAAAATCGTGGGGACGCGCGGGGTTCCCTCCGTCGTAAAGCGGTCGGCGACGACGACGACCCCGCCCGTCACCCCGAACCACCCCTCGAACCAGCGCGAGCGCACCGGGAAGTAGCGCACCTCGCCTCCCAAGAACAGATAGCTCCGCGAATGCGTGCGCATCAGGCCGCTCGCGCCTCCGAAGTTGGTGTCGCTGGTCGGACGAGGGGCGAAGGTGGTTCCCGCGCCGAAGGCCCAGTCGCGAGTTGCGCGATACAAGAGGTGAACCCCCGTCTGCAATGTCGCATCGCCCTTGCCCAGTGTTCCAATGGGCGTGGCTCCGCCCTGGTTGGCCGCAGAGATCGCGGCATCCGGAAGCGCGATGATCCCCAATTCGAGCTCGGCGACGGTGTGCGGGCGGTCGAGCAACGAAGGGTGCTCGAGCGGGGCCTCCTCCGCGGAGGCCGATCCATCGGTCGCGAGCACGGTGATCGCGGCGAGCAGAAGCGGCGACGCGCGCATGCCGGCTCGAGAGGCTATCCGAGTGGCGCGTTCACAGCCACTTGGCGCTCGAAGCAGGCGGCGGTGCCTCGCCGCCCGACGGGGCCGGCGGCGGCGCCCTCGTCGCGCCTTCGGCTCCGCCCACCTCTACGACGCGAACCGCGCGCACGGGCGTGCCGTCCGCACGCGCGGCGAAGGTGACCTCGAAGCGTCCGCTCTGCATGAACGGGAACGTGGTCCGCCACACCCCAGAGCCGTCCTCGACACCATCGAGCTTCATCCCGGGAGCGATGCCCGGCCCTGCCACTCGGAACTGGGCCCCTTCCACTGTTCCACTGCCGCGACCGTGGCTCGCCCCCGGCGCCACGACGATGCGAGCCGAAAAGTCGACGGGCTGCCCCACGGCGGGCTTGGGGTTCGACGCGTCGAGCGAGACCTTCGTGGCGACCGAAGCCGCCGTCGGGCCGATGGGCACGCGCGCGCTGGCAAGAGGGGGCACCGAATCCGTCGGAGGGGCCTGAGCCTGGGACTCCATTTCCGCCGCGAGCTTCTGCGCCAAATCGTCGCTCGGGTCGAGCTGATAAGCGAGCTTCGCCAGGCGCAAGGCTTCGCTGACATTCCCTTCCTCGCGTTTGGCGCGCGCGGCCTTGATGATGTCGCTGCACGCGAGCGTGCGGATGCGCAGGAGCTGCGGCTGATTCGGCGACTCTGCGAGGCCCTCCCGGGTTAGATCGCGCACGTTGTCGCCGGGAGGCGAGTCCCAACGCCCATGGAGAAGCGCGTCGTTGGCGCGGGCCACGACCCCGTCAAGCGGCAGCGCCAGCGGCTGCGCGTGGGCCCCTGGCCACCCGGTGCGGGCGGCGATGACCGCGGTGCCGGCGGCGCCGACCAGAAAGCACACGACGACAATCGCGACCACCCGACCACGAGCACGCGTCGAGGCGCCGAACGCGACTCCCGGCGCGGTCCTAGGGGCCGCCGTGCCCGCCGGCGCGGGTGTCGGCTCGGGCTGGCGCTGCTCGTCCATCGTGGCGTCGACGTCAGCGGGCGGCGACCACGTGGGCGCCACCGCCCCCGTCGTGCCCGCGGCGGGCTCGGCGATCTCCGTGCGTACGGGCGTCCTCCCTGGACCGCGCGCGCTCGGCGCGCCCCCGCTCATCGTGGGGTGCGCGAGGATATCTTGCGCTCTCATCCCGCTGGCCACAGCCGCCTCGAGCAGCATGCGCCCGAACGCGCGCGCGTTCGCCGCGCGCTCTTCGGGCTTCTTGGCCAGATTCGCCATCACGGCCGCCGCGATCGGATCAGGAACGCGCGCGGCTTGCGGGATGCTCTTCAAGAGCGGCGGCGAGTCGTGAATCTGATGGACGAGCAGCGCGACGGCCTGCTCGGAGTCGAAAGGCGTACGGCCCGCGAGCATCTGGTAGAGCATCGTGGCAATCGAATAGACGTCCCCCGGCGGCCCGACGGTCTCACCACGAGCGCCCTCGGGGGATATGTACCGGGCCGTACCGAAGATCAGCCCCGCGGCGGATCCCATCGCCAGATCGCCCCAGTTCAATCGGGCGATTCCGAAATCCAGCACCTTGACGAAATCGGGGTCGTCGGTGCGTTTGACGAGCATCACGTTCTCCGGCTTGAGATCGCGGTGCACGATGCCCTGGGCGTGGGCCTCCCCCGCTGCGTCACAAAGCGACAGCGTGACGTGCAGCGCGCGCGTCAAGGACATCGTTCCGCCCGACGCGGCGAGCGCGCCCTGAAGCGACAGTCCGTCCAGGTACTCCATCACGATGTACATCGCGCCGTCGGGCAGCTGCCCGGTCAGCAGCACGTGAACGACGTTTGGGTGCGCCAAGCGCGAGGCCACCTTGGCCTCGCGGTGGAAGCGCGAAACGACGGTGGGGCTGGCGGAGAGCTCCCGGTGAAGGATTTTCACCGCCACGTCGCGATCGATGCCCTTCTGGAAGCCGCGGTAGACACGCCCCATCGCCCCGATCCCCACGAGCTCGCGGATCTCGATGGGCCCCACGATTTCGCGGCCGATGTATGGGTCGGTTGCCGCCAGGGCGGCGATGGCCGCCGGGGACGTGGTGAGAGGTGACCCGTCGAGGGCGCAATAGAGCGCGTCAGCCGGATATCGAGCAAGACACGAGGGACATGCCTTCGGCAACGACGCGTCCGCGCTCGCCCGCCCGGCACCCTCGGGGTTCACGTTACGCATGGTAGCCCGCCGTAGAGCGCCTGCACGTCGGACGACGCGCGCATCCGCCAAGGGGGGATGTGCTCGCCCGGCACCGGAATATCGCCGCCGCGGTTGCGCCGCGCGCCCGCGTTTGCTTAAGGTGCGCCCGGTCGTGTCTCGCGGCGAGAACTCCGAAAGCAGCAGCCCCGGTTGGTCGGTGCAGCTCCCCCATTTCGAGGGGCCGCTCGACCTTCTGCTCCACCTTTGTCAAAAACACGAGCTCAACGTCCTCGAGATTCCCGTCGCGTTCGTCACCGAGAAGTACCTCGAGTACCTCGCGGTGATGCAGCTCATGCAGCTCGACCTCGCGGCCGAGTACTTGGTGATGGCAGCGACACTTGCCCACATCAAGTCGAGGATGCTTCTTCCAGCCGCACCCCCCGACCAGGACGACGACGGCGATCTCGTCGACGAGGTGGACCCCCGCGAGGCACTCATCAAGCGGCTGCTCGAGTATCAGAAATACAAGCACGCCGGCGAGGAGCTGGCAGCCCGGGGCGTCGCGGGGAGGGACGTGTTTCCGCGCGGGATGCCCGTGCAGGCCTGGCCTGACGAACCCGGTGGCGCGGGCGGCACGGCGGCGCCGCCGCTCGCCGAGCTCCCCCTCTTCGCGCTGGTCGAAGCGTTCCAGCGCGTTCTCGACCGCAGCAAAGTCAAACTGTCGCACGACGTGGTCGCCGACCGGATCAGCTTGAGCGACCGCATCGGCGAAATTTCCAGCTTGCTCGCCGCCCGCGGGCGGCTCTCTTTCGAACAGACCTTCGAAGGGCTTGCGACGAAGTTCGACCTCGTAATCACGTTTCTGGCGCTACTCGAGATGACGCGGCTCAAGATGACGCGCCTGTTTCAATCGGGCCCGCTGGGCCCCCTTTACGTCGAGCTGGCCGCTGTGGCCCAGGAAGAGGCCGAGCCGGCCCCGAGCGAGGAGGACCGCCAATCGTGAGCCGCAAAAAGAACACGGCAGAGCCCCCCGAAGGCCCTTCGCCGACCTATGTGCCCGTGGAGGCCGCGCCCGACGGCGACGGTCCGCCGAGGGAGGACCTCACCGACGCTCCGGCGGAGGACGCGGACGCGGGGGTTGAACAGGCGCGGGCCCTGCCCCTGGTGCACTTGCGCGGTCTCATCGAAGCGCTCGTGTTTGCCAGCGACAAACCGCACAAGGCGAGCGAGATCGCGCGGCTCGCGTCGGCGCCGGTCCAGCAGGTCAAAGCTCTCCTGGCCGAGTTGAGTGAGACGTACGCCGAGCGGGGCATCGTCCTGAGCGAAATCGCGGGCGGCTGGCTGTTTCGAACAAACGCGCAATTCGCCCCATTCGTGCGCGAGCTGACGAGCGAGCGCCCCGTGAGGCTCACGCGAGCGCAAGTGGAGACGCTTGCGATCGTCGCCTACCGCCAGCCGATCACCCGGCCCGAGATTGACGACATCCGAGGCGTCGACAGCGGGGCGACCCTGAAATTGCTACTCGAGCGCGACCTGGTCCGCATTCTCGGAAAGAAAGACGAGCCGGGACGGCCCCTGCTTTACGGAACGACGACCCAGTTCCTCGCCTTTTTCGGGCTAAAATCGCTCCGCGACCTGCCGACGTTGCGCGAATTCACGGAGCTCAGCGACGATTCGCAGCGCGTCGCAGACGCCGAGCTCGGTGAACCCGCTCCGGGACTCGCTCCGCCGAGTGACACAATCGCCGCTCCGTCGATGCCAAACGAAGCCCACGACACCGTGGCGCCGTCCAGCGGCCGCGAGGAAGACGACGACCGCGCGATCGAGGAGTGAGCCTGGTTCACTCGACGCTCGCCGGATCGGGGTATCGCTCCGCGAGCTTGGCCACTTCGTCGCGCAGCTTCTTGTGCGCGGCAATCTTGCGCAAGAGCTCCCAGACCTTGGGGTCAGCAAGCGATTTGACGGGATCGCTTCCGGCCCCTTTCGCCTTGCGCGGTATCGCCCCCGGCCCCTTCGCGCGAAGCTCGACCATTCGGTCGATGAACGCCCGCGTGGGAAAAAGCTCAGCCTTCTCCCAAGCGAGGACAGTCGACTGTTCGACACCGAGCGCCGCCGCGAGCTCTTTCGCGGTACACGACAGCTCTTTGCGAAGGTCTTTGACCTCATCCGGGCTCACGGCGCCGCCCCCCCCGCAACGGTCATCTTCGCGACCCGGATGGTCGGCGAGGCCGTGGCGGTGCGCATGTCGAGGTCGCTTCCGACCGCGTCGATGCGCTGCCAGAGGTCGTCGGCGTTGAGCGAAATGGTCACTTCGCTCACGGGGTAAGCGATCTCGCCCCCTTCGATCCAGAAACCAGACGCACCCCGCGAGAAGTCTCCCGTGACCGCGTTGAAGCCGAATCCCATCATCTCTGTGACGTAAAGCCCGGACCGAGTGCCCTTGACGATCGCGCCGTTGGAATCGGTGCCCGGCTGGAGCACAAAGTTCGACGTGCTCGGGCCGACCCCGGCCCCGCCACCGCGCGCCGCGCTGGCAGTGCTCTCGCGGCCGAGCTTTCGCGCCGAGTAGCTGTCGCAGAGATACGTTCGAAGGACGCCCTTCTCGATGACGAGGTTGCGGCGACTGGCGATCCCCTCGCCGTCGAACGCTCGCGATCCGGGCGCGCGAGCGATGAGCGGGTCGTCGGCGACCGTCACGAGCTCGCTCGCAACAAGCGACCCCTCGCGGTCGACCAGGTAGCTCGACTTGCGCCAGATCGCGCTCCCCATGATGCACCCCGCAAGCAGTCCGAGAATCGAGCGGGCCGCGTCCGGATCGAAGACCACCGGCACCTCGCAACTGCGCACCGTGCGGGCGCCGAGCTTGCGCAGCGTGCGACGCGCCGCCTCTCGACCGACGTCGCCGGGAGGATCGAGTTCGGCGAGGTGCCGCCTCGCCGTCCAGTGATACCCGCGTCGGTTCTTTCCGCCTTCGTCCGCGGCGACCGGGACGACGCTCAACGACTGGTACGACCCCGCGTAGGCCGCTCGAAAGCCGCTCGAAAAGATCATCGCGACCCCGCCGGCCGTGCGCCCGAACGTCGCCCCTTCACTGTTTGTGATGCGCGGATCGAAGTCGAGCGCCGCTGCCTCCGCCTCGGTCGCAAGGGCAATCGCTCGCTCTGCGTCGACTGAGCCACCCGCGGGGTCGTACAAGTCGAGATCGGGCCGCGTGGAGGGGTCGCAAAGTAGCTTCGGATCAGCCGGCCCCGCGAACGGATCTTCTTGCGACAGCGCCACGAGCTCGATCGCGTCGGCGACGAATCGCTCGATGCCCGCCTCCGTTAGGTCACTCGTCGAGGTCGACGCGACCCGCCTGCCCTGGATGACCCGCAGCCCAGCCGCGCGTGTACCGGCCTCCTCGACGAGCTCGGGCTCTCCCTTGCGCACCTTTGCGGAGAGCTCGGCCCCGGATCGGAGAACACACTCGGCGACGAAATCGCGTCCGCCGCGGTCAATGGCCATGCGCAGGATGCCGTCGCCGAGCTGGAGCAGGTCTGCGAGCTCGCGATCGAGGGGTGAAGTCATTGTGCCGGGGAGGGTACCCGATGTTGCTCGGGATCGCTTCATGACGGGACCAGCGCGATGACCGGACCAGCGCAGGCATCGCAGCGGCCCAGCCCCGAGCCCGGCCGCGCTTGCGGTGCTGCTCGTGAACAACGGAAATAGCGCTGCCACCCACGCTCGCGCCCGCCCGCGCATGCGCGGTGCATGACCGACGGCAATGGGCACCGCGAGCGCTCGCGCCTTCCTTCTGCTGCGCTTCGACACCGGCCTCATCGCGACCGAGGCCGTCGCCGCCGAATCTGTGCGGCGGGAACCGGTGCCCGACCCCGACTCTCCGGCGGGATGCACGCGAGTCGGCGTGCCCATCGGAACTCAGCGCATTTCTCCACACCACGAAGTAGCCATTGACGCGGCGGGGATCCGCCGAGGGGAAGTGATGAACGCGCCCCAGTACTCCCCGCCGCCATGCGCGGCCGCCTCTTCCGTCTTCAAGCGCCGCGGCCGGTGGTACGTCCGGGTCCCATGCCCTGCGTGCGCGACGCAACTTCGCGTGAGGCTTTCGCTTGGCCCGATGGTCGCGCGGTGCGACAAGTGCGCCGCCGACGTAGAGGCCGACGTGACGCCAGTGATCACGACTGGACGCGCCTAGAACGGGTGTAGGGGCGTGTCCGAGAGGTTACGAGGTCCAACGGACGGCGAAGTCCCGGTGTACGTCGAGCGCCGGGTCGCTCGCGAGCTGCGTCGCCCGGTACCCGGTGAGAAGCGCGCGCACGACGATGCGGCGCTCGACAACATCGAAGTCCACGCGCCAATCCTTTAGAGCGAGACGCATCCCGGGGCCCTGCGGCCGAATGCGACGGTAGGGGTGGGGTTGCGGCCCGAGCGCCAGAGCCGCCTCGATGGCCCCGCGGAGGTCGACCCCTCGGTCGCGCAGCCAGTCGACTTGCGCGTGGGCGTGTTCGGAGAATTTGACCTCCCAGCCCGGAAGGGGGTCGGGCGCCTCCAGCCAGCCCGAACGGGCACCTGGATGGGCGTCTGCGTAGGCGACGTAGGGCTTGAGGTCGAGAACAGGCGTACCATCGAGCAAGTCGACGTTGCGGACGTGCACGACGCACCCGTCGACGCGCTCGATTCGCACGGCGCTAAGACCGATCGGGTTGGGCCGGTGCGGCGAGCGGGTTCCAAAGACGCCGCGCTTGATCCCGCTGCGGGGGGGCAGCACTTTGCCTCTCCAACCGCGTGCCTCTTCCACGTTCTTATGGAACACGAAAACGACCCACGCAAACTCCCATGCGTCCAGGCCTTCGAGCGCGTGCTCGTAGCCGCGGCCGGGAAAGAGCTCGATCCTCCCGGCCACGTCGCCCGCGAGGGTGGCCTGTCTCGGTGCGGCCGCGCGCTCTGTGAACGGCGAGCGTACGATGCCAATGGGCGAGAACGCGTAGTTATCGGGCGGAATCACGGGCCAGGAGTCGGTGTGGGCAGCCTCGGGACCGGCCCGGCAATCGCTAGCTGGATCCGGAGGACGATTGATTTGTATCCTAGCGGGAGTGAGGCTCAAACCCATGCGGCATCGCGCGCGCGCCGGGCTGCTCTTCGCAGCGCTGGCGGGTACATTCGTGAGCGCTCGCGCGCAAGCGGCGGACCCCGACGAGAAGACGCAATGCATCGGCGCGTCCGATCAGGGTCAGCAGCTTCGCGACGACGGCAAGTTCAAGCTCGCGCGCGATGCCTTCGCGCGCTGCTCGCGCGGAACGTGCCCGAGCATCGTCCGGCAAGAGTGCGCCCAGTGGCTGGTCGACCTCGATGCGAAAGCTCCCACGGTGGTGATCGACGCCGCGGACGAGAAGGGAAACGACTTGGTGGACGTCAAGGTGACCGTCGATGGAACGGACCTGGTGGCGAAGCTCGACGGCCTGCCGATCGCGGTAGACGGCGGTGATCACCTATACCGCTACGAGGCCGCTGGTTTCTCGCCGGTTGAAGACCATGTCGTCATTCGCGCGGGCGAGAAGAACCGCGTACTCAAGGTGCGATTCGTCTCGAGCGCGCCACTCCCGGTCGCCCCGCCAGCACCGGAGCCGGCTGCGTCGCGCTCGGGCCCGCCGATCACGGCGTGGATCTTCACGGGAGTCGCCGTCGCCGCATTCGCGAGCGAGACGTATTTCGGGCTCGCGGGCATCGGCCAGTTCAACCGGGACAAGGGGAACGGGCCGGGCGGCTGCGCGGGGCACTGTTCGCCATCGGAGATCAGCTCGCTCAAGACGCAGTTCGCGGTCGCGGACGTGTCGCTCGGCGTCGGCGTCGTTTCGGCGTGTTTCGCGGCGTACTTCTTCCTCCGCCCGCGCGGCTCGACGACGCCCCCGGCCACGGCGGTCGATTTCGCGCCTCATCCCGGCGGCGGCGTGGCGACCGTGAGCGGCCGTTTCTAACGCGCTTCGGTATCGCCTCGACCTCGGGCTTCATTCGCACTAATCCTCCCGCCCGCCCCCCACCAATGTCTCCCACGCTCCCGCTCCTCCTCGAGATTGGCACCGAGGAGCTCCCCTCTTCCTTCGTCGACGCCGCGCTCGCCGCTATGCCGAAGATCATCGCCGAGGAGCTCGCGCAGGCACGCTTGGCGCACGGCGAAGCCATGGCTCTCGGCACGCCCCGACGGCTCGCCGTTTTTGTGCGTGACGTTCGGGCGAAGCAGCTCGACCTCGACGAAGAGGTCGTGGGCCCTCCGGAGACCGCCGCCTTCAAGGACGGCCAGCCCACCAAGGCCGCAGAGGCGTTCGCAAACAAGCTCGGGATCGCTGTCTCCTCACTTTCCGTCATCGAACGACCCGCAGGCCCCAAGCAGAAGCCCGGGCGGTACGTGGTCGCTCGCCGCGTCGAGGCAGGGCGACCTGCGATGGAGCTTCTGGGCCGCGTGCTCGAAGGCGTGTGCGCGCGCGTGCCCTTCAAGAAATCGATGCGCTGGGGAAGCCTCGACACGACATTCGGCCGGCCCGTTCAGTGGCTCGTCGGTCTGCTGGGCGAAGAGGTCGTGCCGTTCTCGTTCGCGGGCGCGCACGGGGCCCGCAGCTCCCGAGGCCACCGCTTTCTCGCTCCGCAGGCGTTCGAGATCGAGAGCCCGGCGACCTATGTCGAGCAGCTCCGCGCGCGCCACGTGCTGGTCGACCCTGAAGAGCGCACGCGCGCGATGGTGTCCCGCGTCGACGCGGCGGCGCGGGCACTGGGAGGGACGTACGACAAGGAGCCCATGCTCGTGAGCGAGAACGCGTCGCTCGTCGAGGAGCCGTATGTCGTGTCCGGAACGTTCGACCGCGCTCTCCTCGCTCTTCCATCGGCCGTCATCCGCGCCGTCGCGCGCGGCCATCAGAAGTACTTTTGCGTCGAGAGCGGCGACGACCAGCTGTTGCCGAATTACCTCGCCGTCGTCAACACGTGCAATCGACCGGACCTCATCGCCAGAGGCACGGACCGGGTGATGCGCGCGCGCCTCGCCGACGCGCGCTTCTTTTGGGACGAAGACCGCAAGACGCCGCTCGACGCGCGCTACGACAAGCTCGCCGGGATCGTGTTTCACCACCGCCTGGGTACGGTGCGCGAGAAGGTCGAGCGCATCGAGCGCCTAGCGGCGCGCATCGGAGACGCTCTCGATCTCGACGGCGTACGCAAAGCGGAGATCGTCCGCGCCGCCCGCCTCTGCAAATGCGATCTCCTGACGCTGATGGTCGGCGAGTTTCCGGAGCTTCAGGGGCACATGGGCCGCGCCTATGCGATCGCGCAAAAGGAATCGCGTGAGGTGGCCGATGCGATTCGCGATCATTACAAGCCGGTTGGCGCGCAGGACGACGTCGCTCGCGACGACGTGTCCGCGGCGATCGCCCTCGCCGACCGCTTCGACACGCTCGTCGGCTGCTTTGCCATCGGCCTCGCGCCGACCGGAGCCGCCGACCCGTTTGCCTTACGTCGCGCCTGCATCGGTGTGCTGCGTACGCTGCTCGATCAGGGATACGCGTCGCTCGCGTTCAGCGACGTCGTCTCGCTCGCGTACGACGGCTTCACACAGAGCAGGCTCGACCTGACGAAGATCGAGATCGTCGCCAAGCTCGAAGAGTTCGCGACCGAGCGTCTCCGAGGCCTGCTGGCGAGCGCGACCAGCGGCTCTGTGGCCGACGCGGTGCTCGCCGGCAACGGGCCGGTGGCGCTGCGGAACGCCGTCGCGGCCCTCGCGCGCGCGCGCGCCCTGCAGGCAGTCGTGGACGCCAACGAGCCGTGGCTCGACAAGGCGAAGATCGTCGCCAAGCGCCTCGCGGGCATCAGCCGCGAAGCGCAGCCCACGCTTCACGATCCAGAGGCGTTCGCGACGAGCAAGAAGCCAGACGACGTCGTGATCCAGAGGCTCGTCCGAGACTTGGATCAAATCGCGGGGGGGCTCACGAGCGAGCAGTCGATGCGTTCCGCCCTCGTCGCCATGGGTCGATTCGCGCTGGAGCTCGATCGGGTGTTCGTCGAGACGCTGGTCAACGACCCCGCGGACGCACTTACCAAAATGCGACTGGAGACGCTCGCGCACGGCGCCCAGTCGATGCTGCGGATTGCCGACTTCTCGAAGCTTGGGTGAGTTGAGCTGCGCCTGCCGCGCTATCCCCTGTAAGGCTCACTCCCGCGCTGCGCGTCGGCGAGCATTTGCCGGAGGCGCTCGGCGGCGTACTTCGCGTGGAACGCATCCGCAAAATCGAAGCGAAGAGGAACGGCACGACCGTCGCGGGTCAAAAGGTGCAGGCCCCACCTGACGCGCGAGGCGCTGCCATGCGCCCGCACCACCGCCGATACGGCCTCGAACCCGACGATGTTGACGATTGGCTCGTGAACGTCGCCCTCCTGACGAATGGGCCCGCGTTCGAACGTGAATGCGCCGTCTTCGAAGCTCACGGTCGTGCAGTTCACGAGCCCGCAGATCGCACGATGGGTCACCGACAGCGCAAGGAAAAGATGGACGAGCGGAAGGAGCAGAAAGAGAGGAGGTGGGTGCTCGACGAGCATCGGAACCCAGCACAGAAAGAGCGCGTCCCAGAAGAGCGCAGAGAAGACGAGCGGAGTGGCCGCCAGGCGGGACGGGGTGACCGTCACCCGCGGGATGCCCGCCGTCGGCTCGTGCTCCGACCACGATAGGTCGGTGGGTCGATAGAGCGCGCCTGCGGCCGGCACGACGGCAAGCGCGTCGGAGCGCGAACCCACGGCGAGCGCTGCCGCGAGTGAGACCACTTCACCGCACGGACGGCACACGGCCAAGCCCGACGCGAGGTCCACATCGACGCCCGCGATGGCCTTCCGACAGCGAGGACACTCCACTTGCACGGCTATAGTGTAGCGCCCGGCCGGCGTTCGCTCAGCCTCCCGCAGCGCATCCGGTCCGTTGCTACCTCCGCGCCGGGATAACCGGACCTGCGAGGGCCGCCGCGGCAGGGCGAAGCGCCTGAGGCCGCATGGCTATTGACCCCCGGCTCACGTGGCCCCATCTTTTATGGGCAAGGCCGGGACCGCCACACCACGGCGGCCCGGACCGGAGGCCAACATGATGCGTCACTTCTTGCTCGGCAAGATCCACCGCGCGACCGTCACGCGCGCCGATCTCGACTACGTGGGATCGATCACCATCGACGCCGCCCTCATCGAAGCGGCAGGTTTCGTCGAGAACGAGAAAATCGACATCTATGACGTGACGAACGGCGCGCGACTGTCGACGTACGTCATTCCCGGCAAGCGCGGCTCGGGCGAAATCGGCATCAATGGAGCAGCCGCCCACCTCGTCAAACGCGACGATTTGGTGATCCTCGCGAACTACGGGTGGATGACCGCCCAAGAGGCGACCCAACACCGTCCTCGCGTCGTGCACGTCGACGCGAGCAATCGCATCGTCCGTCTCGCGGACGAAGAGCGAACGCCGCTTTTGAGCTGAAGACGCATCGAGCCGTCCCGGCGTAAGGCGAGCGCAAAAAGCGCGCGCGACGAAACGTAGCGCCCGCTCGCTGCATCAGTAGTGCGTCGCGCCCGGTTTGTCCCTATGGTGGGCGCCTCGGAGGGATCCCCATGGCCAGCTACACCGTCGACAACGCGCACTCGGACGTCGGATTCAGCGTCCGCCACATGGTCTTCGCCAAGGTTCGCGGTCACTTCACGAAGTGGACTGCCCAGGTGGCATTCGACGCGAAGGACCCGAGCAAATCGTCCATCGAGGCGGCGATCGACGTCGGGAGCATTGACACGCGCGAGCCACAGCGCGACGGGCACCTGAAGTCGGCGGACTTTCTCGACGCCGAGAAGTACCCGAAGATCACCTACAAGAGCCGCCGCGTCGAGACGGCAGGGGAGAAACGGTACAAGGTTGTCGGTGACCTGACGATCCACGGGGTGACGCGGGAGACGACCATCGACGCCGAGGAGCTCGGACGCGGAAAGGATCCGTGGGGGAACGACCGCATCATCTTCTCCGCGAAGGGTGCGATCAACCGCGCGGACTTTGGGCTGAAGTGGAATCAGGCGCTCGAGACCGGTGGTGTCCTCGTGGGTGAGAAAGTGGAGATCGAGATCGACGCCGAGGTCATTCAGGCCAAATAAGTAACTTCGCACGAGCGTGCGGCTGGGCGACGAGAAAAGCCATCAAAGACCACGTCCACGGCATGTGACGGGGCAGCGGATATTGGGACACGCCCTGCGCCCTAGACCGCGAACGCCCTGCCCGCCGCCTGCACCGTCTCGTCGATCTCGCCCTCGGTGTGGGCTGCGCTGACGAAGGCCGCCTCGAATTGCGCCGGCGGCCAGTAGATGCCTTGCTCGAGCATCTGTCCGTGCCATCGCGCGAAGCGCTGCGTGTCGCAGTCCCTCGCGTCGGCCCACGACCGGATCGGACCCTCGGCAAAAAACAGGCTGATCATCGACCCGACGCGTTGAACGCATGCCTTCACGCCGCGCGCAGCGATGGCCGCCGTAAGGCCGCGCTCGAGACGCCCTGTCAGCCGTTCGAGCCTGTCATAGAGGGCGACGTCGAGTCGATCGAGCGTCGCCAGCCCGGCGCTCACGGCCACCGGGTTACCGCTCAGCGTGCCCGCCTGATAGACGGGGCCCAGCGGCGCAACTTGCTGCATGATCGCCCGCTTGCCGCCGTACGCCGCGAGCGGCATCCCGCCGCCCACGATCTTGCCGAGGCACGTCATGTCGGGGCGCAGGGCCGCCCGCTCCTGCATGCCGCCGCGTGCCACGCGGCATCCGGTCATCACTTCGTCGAAGATCGACACGGCTCCGTGAGTCGAGCAGGCGCGGACGATCGCCTCCAGAAAGCCCGGTTCGGCCGGGACGACCCCCATGTTGCCGACGACCGGCTCGACGATGACCGCGGCGATCTCGCTGCCCCGCGAAGCAAAGAGGCGATCCAGTGCGGCCTCGTCGTTGTACGGCAAGGTCGCCGTGGCCGCGACCGTGGCCCCCGGTACGCCCGCGGAATCCGGAACGCCCAACGTGGCCGCGCCGCTGCCTGCCTTCACGAGGAGAAGGTCTGCATGCCCGTGATAACACCCCTCGAACTTGACGATGACGTCGCGCCCCGTGAAGCCTCGCGCGACACGCAGCGCGCTCATGGTCGCTTCGGTGCCACTCGAGACGGCTCGGACCATCTCGATCGACGGATAGAGCGCGCACAACGCCTCGGCGAACCGCACCTCGAGCTCCGTCGGCGCCCCGTAACTCGTCCCGCGGCCGGCCGCTTCGACGATCGCTGCGATCACATCGGGGTGGGCATGCCCGAGGATCATCGGCCCCCATGATCCGACGTAGTCGATGTAGCGGCGCCCGTCGGCACCGTAGAGGAACGCCCCTTCGGCGCGCGACACGAAGACCGGCACGCCGCCAACGGCGCGGAATGCGCGTACGGGGCTGTTCACCCCGCCTGGAATGACGCGGGAGGCGCGCTCGAACAGAGAACGAGAGATCAAATCGGCCACGGCTTCAGCACGCCTCCCCAGCGGTGGGCGCACGGGCCGCCGAATGCGCCCGCGGCGAAAACAGCCACGCCGCCGCCAGAGCGACGAGGACGAGGATCGCGAGCGCGACCGCGATGAAGACGGACGCGCGCGCCGGGGTGACCGGAGCTTGGGGTCCGACCGAAACCGGGGTCAAGTCGGCCGACCGCGGCTCGCCGGCAACGGCGGCGTCGAGAGAAACGACCCGAGGCAGCGAATCGCCCCGGGGAGCGTTCGGCATCCGCAGCGTACCGCCGAGGGCTTGCATCTTCATGGACACGGCATCTAAACGGGGGACTTCGATCGGCGGGGCCGCGATTGGCTCGCGCCCGGATGCGTGGTCTGCGCCAAGCGCATGCTTGAGCATACCCCATAGCTCCCCGGCGTCGCGCGGGCGATCGGTCGGCAAGAGCGCGACCGCTTGCGCCAGGACTTCTTGCACCTCGTCGCCCACGGGGATGCCCAGCGCGCGTGGCGTCGGACGGCGGTTGGGGTCGAGAGCCTTCGCCGCGATCTCGCCGATGTGCTCGCCTTCCATGACGGTGCGGTCGGTCATCGCTTCGAGCACGACGAGGGCGATCGCATACACGTCCGTCCACGGACCGATGGCCCCGACGCCCTCGTCGAACTGCTCTGGCGCGCCGTACGCCGGCGCGAAAATCCGCACGTTGCCCATCGTGCGCGCCGCAACGCCCATCGCCAGGGCCGAGTCGGCCATGACCTTGGCCACGCCGAAGTCGAGCACCTTCAGCTTGGCTCCCGAAGGGGTCTTCGCCAAGAAGAAATTGCCCGGGTTCAAGTCGCGATGCACGACTCCCTGAGCGTGCGCATAGGCGAGCGCGTCGATCGCAGAGTCGAGCAGCTTGACGACCTCCACGAGGGGACGACCGCGCATCCCGTTCGCGCGCCGATCGTCGAGGTCTTCGGCGAGCGATCGCCCGTCGAGCCATTCGAGCACCGTGTACGGCACGAGGGCGCTCGTGGCGGGGGCCACGGTCGTGCCGCTCGCGATGCAGCGGGCGATGTGCAGGTGCCCTTGCGACAACCGGTAATGGATCCGGCTCTCGTCGCGAAATCGCTTGATGAACGACTCGACCAACGCAGAGCCAAGCGCCGGAGGAAGCTTGAGACACTTGATGGCGATGGGCTCCCGCAAGCCAACGTGCGTGCCGCGATAGACGACGCTGAACCCTCCTTCTCCCACGTGGGTCTCGACGCGGAACTGTCCGTCGAGCACCTGGCCGGCGAGGCCGAAGGGGTCGGAGGCGGGCACGTCTCGAGGATATCAGGGTTGCGCCGGTGCGGGAGTGCCCACCTCCGAGCCGGGGCTTGCGTCATGTCGAGGGGTCGATTCCGCCGCCCATGCCCCAACCGCGCAGCGTCACTGTCCCGTGGCATCGCTCGCGCTCGCAACGTCGGCGGCGCCGCCATCGCCGCTCGCGTCGATGGTGCCCGCGTCCATTCCGTTCGTGCAGACGCCGGTCACGCAGGTGGTCCCCGACGGGCACGCGAACGCCGCACCGCATCCGCCGCAGTTGTTCTTGTCGGTCGTGGTGTTGACGCAGGCGCTGCCGCAGAGCGTCGGGTACGCGACCTTGTCGCATAGCTCGCCGCAGACCGGCGCCGCTCCGGTGCACGTAGCCGTCCCGTTCGTCGGCGCGGCGCACGGCGCGCAGCTGGTCCCGCACGACGTGATCGAAGTGGACTTGTCGCTGACGCACGTGCCGGAGCAGTCGTGCGTGCCCGCCGAGCACGTGCAGGCCGAGCTCACGCACACTTTCCCGCCCGTGCAGGCGCGAGACGCGGCCGCCGTGCTGCACGCACCGCAGTTGGCGGCGCTGGTCCGAGTGTCGACCTCGCAGCCGTTCGATTCTACGCCGTCGCAGTTCCCGTACCCCGTCGCGCACGCCTGGATGATGCAGCTCGAGTTCGTGCAACCGGCGGTGGCATGGGCGACCGTGCACACGCTCCCGCAGCCGTTGCAATTGCTCGGATCGCTGGTCGTATGAATCTCGCACCCGTCGGACGCGATCTTGTTGCAGTCGGTGTATCCGGTGTTGCACGACAGAACGACGCAGCTCTTGCTCGTGCAACCCGACGTGGCGTGGGCAAGCTTGCAGACGTTGCCGCATCCGCCGCAGTTGTTGTGGTCGGTCACCGTGTCGACGCACGCGCCCGCATCCGCCGCCGCGGCAGCGCAGGTCGTCGGATCGCCCGGGGGGCAGGTGCACACCCCGGTGACGCAGCTCGCGCCGTTCGCGCAAGCGTGGCCGCAAGCGCCGCAGTTCTTCGAGTCGCTCGACTCGTCGACGCAGACCCCGCCGCACAGGTTGTCCGTCGCAAAGCTCCCGCACTTCGTGCAGACGCCGTTGTGGCAAGCCGACATCGTGGGGCAAGACGTCCCGCACCCACCGCAGTTTGCGTGGTCGCTCTTGGTGTCCACGCACGTCCCGGCGCACATGTTGGGCTGGGCGGCGGGACAGCCGCAGACGCTGGAGATGCAGCTGGCGCCGCTCGGGCAAACACCGGTGCAGCTGCCGCAATGATTCGGATCGGTCTGGAAGTCCACGCACCCCGTGGCACACATGTTCGGCGCGTCCTGGCAAACGCACACACCGTTGTCGCAGACGGCGCCCGTGAGACAGGTGGCAGGGCAAACGGGAGCGGCTTGATCTTGCGCCGCGTCAACGGGCGTTCCTTCGTCGCCCAAACCGGCGGAGTCCCTCCCGACGTCGGCGGCTCCGGCGTCGGCGTCGACGGCGGCCGATACGCCGCGATCGACGCTCGCCTCGGCGTCTTCTACGGGGTCGGGGCCATCCGCCACGGTCGAGTCGACCCCTGCCTCACCGACCGCGGCGTCGCGCGCCCCCTGGAAATCCTGGAACTGCCAGATATCGGCGCACGCCGAGACCAGGAACAACAGCGCAACGCCCCACGAGCGGATTCGCGTCGACATCACCCACCCTCGCTCGCATTGCCATGCCGCACCCGCTCGATTCCCTCAAGGTCTTTCTTCGCAGATGCCCCCCTATTTCCGTCCTCACATGCCGCAGTACAGCGCGCCGACCGCTTGCAGCCACGCGCCGAAGTTTCCCTGGTACGCGGCGGGGTTGCACACCGCGCCCGGCCCGGCGAGCGCCGTTGCCACGCACTGGTCGGCCTGCGAAAACGAGGAGCAGGTTCCCGACGGGGCCTGCGCCTCGCACTGCGACGTCGACGACTGGTCGGGGCAGTTGTAGCAACTCTCCTGGACGCAATCGGCGATGCACGCGCTGTTGTGATTGCACGTCGCGCTGAGGAAAGGCGCCACGCAGGTGCGCGTGCCCACTTGCTCGACGAAGTCCCAATCGAAGGCCTCCAGACACAGGCCGCACCCGGCGTTGAGCGCGCTCTGCTGCAAAAAAGCCGTGCACGCCGTGCTGTACGCGCCCCCTGCGCACGCGCCGGCCGCGTTTTGCAGGTCGAGGGCCGAGCAGACCTTCTGCCGCGCGGGCGCCTGCTGCTGCAACGGCGCAGGGCAGCTCGTGTAAGGAGCCGGACACTGGGTTTGCTGGCTGACGCAGGTCCGGGGCGAGACGACCACGTCACAGGTCGACGCCGGCGTGAGCGACGTGCAGTCCTGGCACCTGTTACCGAGCTCTCCGCATTGGGTGTTGGCGTATCCGTTCTGGCAGTTGCCGCCCACGTCGCAGCAACCGGCGCAGCTCTGCGAGCACGGCGTGGAGCCGTCCGGCGTGGTGCACGAGCCGAACTCGCATTGAGCGCCCAGCGTCGAGCAGTCGAGGCAGCGTCGGCCGCCAAAGCCGCACTGCGCTTCGTCGTAGCCCCCGAGGCAATTCCCCTGCGGGTCGCAGCAACCATTGCAGTTGGCTGGATTGCACACCGTTCCGGCGTCGGGCGGGGTCGTGCACTGCTGGGTGGAACAGACCGTGTTCGTCTGGAGGCAATTCTGGCAATTGGTCCCGAAGCCGCCGCAATTCAGGCTCGTGACGCCCTGCTGGCACACTCCGGCGGAGTCGCAGCAGCCCGAGGGGCAGCTCTGCTCGTTGCATGCGCCGGCGTCGACGTCGGTCACGAACGTGCACTGCTGTGCTTCGCACAGAGTGCTCGCGGTTTGTGTGCAGTCTTGGCAGGTGTTTCCGGGCGGGCCGCACATGGTGTTGGAAGCGCCCGGCTGGCACCGCCCGAGACTGTCGCAGCAGCCGGTTGTGCAAAGGCACGGCGGTGGCACGTTGCACTGCTGGTTGACGCAGTGGGAAGAGGGGAACGTGAACGTGCAATTCTGACAGATGACGGAGCCGGATCCGCACGTCGTGTCCGAAGTGCCGAGCTCACACGTCTGAATCGGCATCCCACCCCCCACCCCGCGAGCAAACGTGCAGCATCCCGTGGGGCACGTCGTCGAGTCGCACGCGCACCGCTTGTTGGAGCAGGCGGTGCCGGCCGAGCAAATGCGGCAGGCGCCCCCTTGCTGGCCGCAAGCCGTCGGAGAAGAGCCCTGTTGGCAGACGTTGTTCGAGTCGCAACAGCCGGTGGGGCACGTTGCGGGACCGCAAGCGGTCGAACAAGCCCCCCCCACTCCGTTGACGGATGCCGCGCACGTCGAGCCGAGGGCGTTGCAGTCGGTGCAGAGAAGTCCCTGTTGGCCACAGGCCGAAGGATCGGTGCCCACGAGGCACTGCGTGCCGACGCAGCACCCGGTGCAGTTGCCCGGCCCGCACGACGGCTTCGCGCATTGCTGGCCGGTGCACACCAAACCGTCGGCCGCGCACGACTGACACGCCCGTCCCCCGGACCCGCAATCGGCCGAATCGGTTCCCGCGAAGCAAACGTTCTGGACACAGCACCCTTTGCAATTGGTCGTGTTGCACTGGCCCATGTCGCTGTAGCAAGCGCGGCTGGTCGCGTCGCACGCCTTGAACCCTCCGGCGGTGCAGTCTTGGCAGGCCGCTCCCGACTTGCCGCACCCACTGAGGCTGTCGCCCGCCTGGCACCGGCCGTTCTTGTCGCAGCAGCCCGTCGGGCAGGTGCTTGCCCCGCAACTCATCGCGTCGGCGGCGGGCACCGTCGCATCGGAGGTGGGCACCGCCGCGTCGCCCGGAGGCGCCGTGGCATCGCCGTTCGTCCGGATGTTCGCGTCGCCGCGGTTGAGGCCTGCGTCACCGCTCGCATCGGGCGTCGTCGCCGCACCGCCGTCGTCGGACGACGGGGGCAACCCGGGGGCCGCCGCGCCACCGCACCCCGCTACGGCCACGACGACGAGAAACAGCCAGCCGATGGCCGTGAACAATGTGCGAGAGGCGGCTCGTGGCAGCATGGGGGCTTGTCTCCTGAGGTGGCCGCGCTGTCGGTGACTCTACGGCGAGAATCAGCCGGCGAGCGGACACGCAGTGGTCGAAATGGAAGCGCGGATCAGGCGCCTCCGCCGTAGAACACGAAACGCGCGCTTGCGGTGAGCCCGTGGCGCTCGAACGGCAATGACCAGATGGCGTCGAATTCTAAGTTTGGCCCCGCCCCGAAATGTCCCCCGAGAAAGTGACCGAAGGACCACTCGTAAAGTGCCCCCGCGCCGATGAACGACTGCGTTCCGCTGGACTCGGGCAACCCGGGCAGCGTCGACCTCAGATTCCCGCTCCCAAGCCCGAACTGACCGATCACGCCCAGTCCTTGAAGACTCGGAAACAGGCCGACCAGCGGGAAAGCCTCGACTCGGATCCCACCGCCGTCGCCTTCGGAGCGCCAGTGGGCGCTCGATGCGGAAGCGTGCGCGTACCAGAACCCGAAGCTCAGGTAGTCGGTGAGCGCACCCATCAGAAAAAGCGTCTCGCCCGTGCCCGCCATCCACGCGCTCGCCGAGTACTCACTCCGCACGCCGATCTTATTGAGGTCGTTGGGGTATCCGCTCGCCCCCACCAGGCCCGCGCCGATCGTGAGACCGACCACCGCGCCGCCGCGAAGCCGATGGGGCGCATCGAGGTCGGTGGACGACACGATCGGCCCCGTCGGAACAGCGGCTGCGGCGGCGGAAGTCGACGCGGCGAGCACCAGCCAGATCATCGGGCGCGGAACGGTAGCACAGCCGCGACGTCGCGCGGCGACCCGGCGTCTGGTAAGAAAGGCCCGCGATGCCCGCCTTCGACCCCCCGATTGCCGAATCCGATCCCGAGATCGCACGCCTCATTGCCGAGGAGAACCGACTCGAGCACGACAAGATCCGCCTGATCGCTAGCGAGAACTACGCTTCGCGCGCGGTCATGGAGGCGACCGGCTCGGTGCTGACCAACAAGTACTCCGAGGGATATGCGCACAAGCGGTACTACGAGGGCCAACAGGTCGTCGACCAGGTCGAGGAGATTGCAATCGCGCGCCTGAAGGCCCTCTTCGGCGGCGATCACGTCAACGTCCAACCGTACTCGGGCAGCCCCGCGAATCTCGCCGTGTACTTCGCGTTCTGCCAGCCGGGTGACGTCGTGATGGGCATGTCCCTGCCGGCCGGCGGTCACCTGACGCACGGCCACGGCGTTTCCATCAGCGGGAAATACTTTCGGGGCGTTCAATACGGCGTCCGCAAGGCGGATCACCGGCTCGACCTGGACGAAGTGCGCGATCTGGCGCGACAGAACCGCCCGAAGCTCATCTGGTGCGGAACTTCGGCGTACCCTCGAACGATCGATTTCCCGGCGTTCCGCGCGATTGCCGACGAAGTGGGTGCGCTGCTCGTCGCCGATATGGCGCATATCGCCGGGCTGGTGTGCGGGCGTCAGCACCCGTCTCCCGTGGGGATCGCCGACATCGTGACGTCGACGACGCACAAGACGTTCCGCGGGCCTCGGGGCGGGATGATCTTCTGCAAGAAGGAGTATGCGACGGCGATCGACCGAGCCGTGTTCCCGGGCCTGCAAGGTGGGCCGCACAACCATGTGACGGCTGCCATCGCGGTGGCGGCCCTCGAGGCATCGCGGCCGGAGTTCGGAGTCTACGCGCGCCAGATCGTCGAAAACGCCAGAGCCCTCGCTGGGGCCTTGGCCGAACGCGGCTTCGGCGTCGTCACGGGCGGTACGGACAATCACTTAATGCTCGTCGATGTCACCAGCCGCGGGACCACGGGAAAGCAGCTCGCGCAGGCGCTGGATCGCGCGGGTCTCGTCGTCAACTCGAACGCCATCCCATTCGATCCCCGCAAGCCGTTCGACCCGTCGGGCGTCCGAATCGGAACACCGGCGGCCACATCCCGCGGCATGGGTGTTGACGTCATGCTCCGGATCGCCGAGTGGATCGACCGCGTCGCACGAAGCCCGGCGGACGAGGCGATCCTCGCCAAGACGGCCAGCGAGGTCAGGGAGGTCTGCGCGAAGTACCCGGCCCCGGGGATCCGAGTCTGATTCGTTCAGTGGCACTGTAAGAACCACATTTTGAGCTGACGGAAGGCTCTCGAGTCACTCTTCTATGTGAACGACGCGTCCCGCGAGCGCCGGCTCCCCGGCGAGGCACCCTCGGATGTCGGGGGTCGCGTCCTCATCTTCCCCGAGCGGAGCCTCCTTCGCGCCCCCGCACCCCCGCGGAGCACATTCCGGCTGGCGTGGCTGCTCGTACCCGCCGCCCTGGGCGCGGGCGCGGGCGCCTACGCGGTTCGTGAGCGCCCGGTCACGTTCGAGGTCCTGAGCGGAAGGGTGAGCGATGGCGGCTTCCTGTCCTCCGGGGCCGGCGATGCCGCCGTGCGCTTCTCGGATCGCTCGGGCCTGACCATGGAACCGGGAACGCGATTGCGGATTGCGGATCTGCAGGTGCGCGGGGGGCGCGTGACGCTCGAAGTGGGGGCGATCCACCTGAACATTCACGCCCAGCCCCCCGGCAACTGGACCCTCGACGCGGGGCCATACGTCCTCCACGTCACGGGGGGCGAGATCGACATCGCGTGGAACGCGGACGTGCAGACGCTCGATCTGCGGCCTCAGCATGGATCCGTGGTCGTGGAAGGTCCTAGGGCGGATTCTTGGCTCAAAGTGGGTGCGGGGCAACACCTCGTCGCCAACGCGAGCGCCGGAACGGTGTCGCTTGTGGATCCCACGGCTCCCTAGCTGAGGCGTTGTGTCGCGCGGAGGGCGCGCCTTACCTCGGGCTAGGACGCCCTCCTCGTGTACTTGCCGCGTTCGGCCGGGTGCTCGTTCTCGTAGGCCTCGATGCTCTCGCGCGTGAGCTCCACCTCGATGAGCCCGTCGCCGACGATCTTCGACTGACAGCCGAGGCGAGACGCTTCGCGCACGTCGAACGCTTTGTCGAGAATGTCGGCCTCGTCGTCGTCCTGGTCGCTCAACAGCTCCCCTCCGCGAAGCACGTACACGTGACACGTAGAGCACGCGCATACGCCCCCGCACGCGCTTCCCTCCGGCACGTGCGCGATCGCAGCCGCCTCGAGGATCGACGTCCCGACCGGCACATCGACGTCGCCGTAGCCTTTGAAGCGGACCACCGCCATCAACGCACCCCTCCCGCCCCGCCACTCGGGGCGTCGCCCGGAAGCTGCGCCAGGGCGTGCGCTTCGTCCACCCCCTTTGCGTGTTTTACCCGCTCCTCCACTAGCTCCACCCGTTTGCCTTCGATCGCCCGAGCGATGGCCCGGTTCATCCGCCGCCCGGCGAACGCGATGGTCGCTTTATCGAGAGCCTCGATTCGCGAACGGATGCACGACGCATCTTCACCCTGGGCAGCGGCCTCGAGCGCGGCACACGCTCGCTCGATGCCGTCGCGCTCGCCGGGCTCGAGCAGGTCAGCATCGGCCGCCAGCCCCTTCCTCGTGGCCACGAGGATGCGGCGCGCCTCGACTCGGTTTTCGGCCAGCCGGCGCGTCTGCAAGTCGTCCTCGCCGTGATCGAGCGCATCGAGGAGCATCTGCTCGACCGTCGCATCGTCCAGGCCGTAGCTCGGCCTCACGGTCACGGTCTGCTCGATGCCGGTCGTGGCCTCTTTCGCATGAACGCCGAGGAGGCCGTCCGCGTCGACGTGAAAGCTCACCTCCAGGCGCGCCATTCCCGCAGGCATGGGCGGAATCCCCTTTAGGATGAAGCGCGCCAGGCTCCGGTTGTCGCCGACCATCTCGCGCTCCCCCTGCACGACGTGGATCGCGAAGCCCGTCTGGTTGTCTTGCTGCGTCGTGTACGTCGCGCGGACCGCGCACGGGATCGTCGAGTTTCGTGGCAAGATCTTGTCCACCACGCCGCCGCCGACTTCGATGCCCAGCGACAGCGGGGTGACGTCGAGCAGCAAAATGTCTTCGCTTCTCCCCTCCCCGGCCAGCACGTCCGCCTGCACGGCGGCGCCCAGGGCGACCACCTGGTCCGGATCGATGTCCGCGAGCGGCTGTTGCCCGAACAGCTCCGCGACGTACTTGCGCACGGCCGGCACGCGCGTCGCCCCGCCGACGAGGATGACCCCGTCGATCTCCCGGGGCTGAAGGCCGGCGTCTTTGAGCGCGCGCCGGCACGCGACGCCAGTACGCTCGAGCAGCGGCCCGAGCAGCTCTTCGAATCGGGCGCGGGTCAAGCTCACCCGACGCTGTCCGGGAACCTCCGCATCGACCGACGTGCGTTCGGTCAGCGCGTGCTTGGCCTTTCGCGCTTCGTCGAGCACGAGACGAACGAGCTGCGGAGTCTGGCGCCCGCCGTCGAACCCCAGCTTTGCCAGGAGCTCGTGCGCGAGCGCGCGGTCCATGTCATCGCCCCCGAGCTGGCTGTCGCCGCCCGTCGAGCGCACCTGAAAGACGCCGTCGTCCAGCACGAGGACCGTGACGTCGAAGGTGCCTCCGCCGAGATCGTACACCGCGAACGTTCCCTTTTTCTTCTTCTCGAGCCCGTATGCCAGCGCCGCGGCGGTGGGCTCGTTGATCAGGCGCAGCACTTCGAGGCCCGCAAGCCGCGCCGCGTCTTTGGTCGCCTGCCGCTGCGCATCGTCGAAATAGGCCGGGACGGTGATCACGGCGCCGCCGACACTACGCAGCTGCGACTCCGCCTGGACCTTGAGCGCGCGCAGGATCTCGGCGCTGACTTCGACCGGCGTCACTTCGCGTTCGCCGGCGACACGGAAGCGAACCGTGTTCGCCTCGCCCCGTTTGGGCTCGACGAACGTATAGGGGCCGAGCCGGCGCGTCTCGGGGTCGTCGGCGCCCCGTCCCATGAAGCGCTTCGCGCTGACGATTGTGTCGCGCGGATACTCGCTCGCCAGCTCCACCGCGCGGCGCCCCACGATGACCTCTCGGTCCGGCAGGTAGGCGACCACGCTCGGGACGAGCACTTGCAAGTCGCAGTCTGCGATGGCGATCGGACGCTCGTTCTTGACGTAGGCGACCAATGAGTTGGTCGTGCCGAGATCGATGCCGATCGGGCGTGGCGGTGACTTGGGGTCGAAGATCTCGAAGAGAGCCATGCTTGAGTACTTCCGGTTACCCTCGCGGGCAAGGAGGCCGAGCCTTGTCGCTTTCGCAAGCGATGCGCCGCTGTCAGGCGGCGGCCAGTTCGTCCTCGATAGCGCTCACCTCGTCGAGGAAGCGCCGATAAAATCTGAGCTCACCCAGCTTGGCGACCAGCGCTGCCCCCGCGCCTTGCGCAAAGCCTGCGGACAGCGAGCGCGCGGCGTCGCCCGCTCGCGCCTCGACGGCCGCCCCCAACGCGCGGACCGCAGCGAGATCGCGCGCCTCCTTCGCGTCGCTAAGCGCCTCCCGTTGCTCGAGCATCTCCATCAGAAACTCCGGCCCCGGCTTGGGCGCGTCGCCTTCGCCGACCCGCACGCCGGCCAACTTCAAGAGCGCCTCTGCGCGTCGGATCGGATCGCGCACGACCCGCCACGCCTCGTTCACTTCGACCGCCTTTGCGAGCGCCGATCTTCGCTCGCTCGAGCCGCATCCGACGAACCTGTCGGGATGCAGGGCACGCGAAAGCTCGCGGTGGGCGCGCTCGACGGCGCCGAGGTCGACGTCGAACGCGCGGGCGATTCCGAGTGTAGCGAACGGGTCCATCTCACACGCTGAAGCTACTTCCGCAACCGCAGCCACTCTTTTCGTTGGGGTTGGTGAACTTGAAGCCCTGGCGCATGAGCGTTTGCTCCCAGTCGAGGACTGTGCCGTCGAGGTAAAGAAGGCTCTTCGGATCCACGACCACGCGCACCGCCGCCCCATCGCCGGCGACGTAGTCGAAGACCCGGTCGCGAGCATGGGGAGGGCCATCGTGGAACTCGATCACGTACGTGAAGCCCGAGCAACCGCCGCCGCGAAGCCCCACGCGAAGACCGGCTGTCGGTGTTTCACGCTTCTTTAACTGGCGCGCGATGGCGTCCACCGCCTGGGGCGACACCGAGATGCTCGGCGTCTTCGCCGGCGCCTTGTCCTCGACCGTCTGCATGTTCGTCATCACTTCCTGCCGTCACCGCTCGCGATCGCGCGCCTCTCCGTCTGCTTCTTGCGGTAGTCAGCGATGGCGCTCTTGATCGCGTCCTCCGCCAACACCGAGCAGTGGATCTTGACGGGCGGAAGGTTCAACTCTTCCACGATTTGCGAGTTCTTGATGGTCTCGGCTTCGTCGATCGTCTTGCCCTTGATCCACTCGGTCGCGAGCGACGAGCTCGCGATGGCCGAGCCGCAGCCGAACGTCTTGAACTTGGCGTCTTCGATGACCCCTTGCTCGTTGACGCGAATCTGCAGGCGCATCACGTCGCCGCACGCCGGTGCGCCGACCAGGCCGGTGCCGACGTCGGGGTCAGCCTTGTCGAGCGTACCGACGTTGCGCGGGTTGTCGTAGTGCTCGATCACTTTGGTGCTGTATGCCATGGCTCATTCGCTTGGTTGAGAGTTGAAAAACACCTGGAGCGCCGAACATGGTGGCTCCCGTCCGCGGATCAGCGCGCCACCCGGAAGCGGGCGACAGAACTTGTGGCGGACGGCACTAGTGCGCCGCCCATTCGATGCTCTTGAGGTCGATGCCTTCCTTGTGCATCTCCCAGAGCGGTGACATTTCGCGCAGCCTCTTGACCTTGTCGACCAAGAGGTCCGCCACGAAATCCACCTCTTCGGGAGTGTTGAACCGTCCGAGGCCGAATCGGATGCTCGAGTGTGCGAGCTCGTCGCCGACGCCGAGCGCCCGTAACACGTAGCTCGGCTCGAGGCTCGAGGAAGTGCACGCCGAGCCGGAGCTTACGGCCACGTCTTTGATAGCCATCATCAGCCCTTCTCCTTCGACGAAATTGAAGCTGACGTTGAGGTTCCCCGGGAGGCGGTGCTCGACCGATCCGTTGATGTAGACCTCGTCGAGCTGCGCCATCATCCGGTCTTTGAGGCGCTCTCGAAGGACGAGCAAGCGTGCGCACTCGGCCTTCCCCTCGTGGACCAGGATGTCGCACGCCTTTCCGAATCCCGCGATCAGCGGCACGGGAAGCGTTCCCGATCGCATTCCACGCTCGTGACCGCCGCCGTCCATCTGGGCGACGAGCCGCACGCGCGGCTTGCTCCGGCGCACGTACAGCGCTCCGATACCTTTGGGGCCATAGATCTTGTGTGCGGTCAGGGACGCGAGATCGACGTTCATCTTTTGCACGTCGAAGTCGACCTTGCCGATTCCTTGCACCGCGTCCGAATGCAGAAGCACTCCGCGTTCGCGCGTGATCTTGCCGATCTCTGCCAGCGGCTGCACGGTGCCAATCTCGTTGTTCGCGAGCATGACGCTGACGAGGATGGTCTTGTCGCGGATCGCGTTCTTCACGTCGTCGGGGTCGACTCGCCCGTCCTTGCCGACGCCGAGATACGTCACTTCGTATCCCTGCTTCTCGAGTCGTTTGCACGTGTCGAGCACGGCCTTGTGCTCGGTGACGACCGTCACGATGTGGTTGCCCTTGTCCTTGTAGAACTCCGCGACCCCTTTGATCGCGAGGTTGTCACTCTCGGTCGCGCCGCTCGTGAAGACGACTTCTTTGCTGTCTTTGGCGCCGATGAGGCGTGCGATGCGCTCGCGGGCATAGTCGACAGCTTCTTCGGCCTCCCAGCCGAACCGGTGGCTGCGGCTCGCGGCGTTGCCGAACTTGGTCGTGAAGTACGGCAGCATCTCGTCCAGCACGCGTGGGTCAACCGGCGTCGTCGAGTTGTTGTCCATGAAAATGGGGACCTTGATGGCCATCGCTTGCCCTTTCCTTCGAGCCCTACCGCGCCCTGAACCCCAAAACGAGCTCGGGTACGTCGGCTTCCTTGTCGTGCAAGTCGCAGCAGTCGCACTCGGAAAGCAACCGCTGGGGATCGCACACGTCGCACGTGTCGAGATATCGCAAGCTCGCTTGAAGCTCTCGCTCCAGGGCCTCGACCCGCCGCTTTTGCTCTCGAGTCTCGTCTAGCTTGCGCGCGTACACGTCGCGCATTCGCTTCATGGCGCTGGGAGCCCCCTCGACCTGCTCCCACTCGCGCACGATGGTCTGAATGTCGCCGAGACTGAACCCCATCTCCTGCAACTTACCGATCCAGCGGATGCGCACGAGCGCCTCTCGCCCGTACAGCCGAAAGCGCCCCTTGGAACGCGCCGCCGGCGTGAGCAAACCGAGCTCCTCGTAGAGATGGATCGCACGGACGGTCTTGCCGGTTTCCCGTGCGAGATCACCGATCTGCATGAGATCGCGCCGTTCGCGCGCCTCGTCCAGGGAGCGCAGCACGGCGCCCTCGGGCGGGCGAAGCAGCGGCAGGCGGTGATGGTCGGACATGGCGCCTCAGACTCTTACCTTGCAGTCTTACGTTAGGGTGAGAGTCTTCGCAAGGCCATCCGTCCCACCGCGCGGGGCCTGCAGCCCGGCCACCGACCGCGCCCGTGAATCGTTCATGGCGGGCCGTGAAGCAACGCGCCCGGGGCGGGCAGCGCAGCCGGACGGCACAAGAGCTTGTCAGCTAGCTCGAGGAGCGGCCTTGTGCGCCATCGTCCAGGAGGTCCCGCCCCAGGAGGAGGCGGGCCGCGAAGAATATCAGGCCGCATCCGAAGGCGAGCATCCCCCACACGATAGCCCCGCGCGTCACGATGAGCGCGACGTCTACTGCAGCCGCGGTGGACGCATCCGTCGAAATACCGCGAAGTCCGACCAGGAGGCCCACCACCAGCCCCGAGAGCGCGAGCCCGAGCCCCAGGCCCGCGCAGGCGACACCGATCGCCTGGCGCATCCGCTGCACCTGGTTTGCGGCCTTCTCGGCGCCGGTCAGCGTACGCGCAGGTAGGAAGCTCGGGCGCGGTTCCGAGGGAGGCGCCTCTTTGCCCAGGGCGGGTGCGAGCGGCGCGGACGCGGACGACGTCGTTCCAGGCCGAGGGCTGCGGCTGACCGGCGGCGACGAGACGGGCGGAAGGCGTGTCGTCGGGAGGTGCTCTTCTGGAGGACTTGCCGCGCCGACACTTTCTGGGGCGCTTGAACCGGACTGCGGGTCCATCACATCCATGAGGATACCTCGCGTTCCTGGACCCGTCACGGTTCTCTCGCCATTCGCCGGGCAGGCGCACCGGCCGCGAGGACGCTCGGACGCAGGCTCTCGTCGATGCTGAGCCAGACGCGCCGACTCTCGTCGGGTACGCCCTTCTCGGACAGCACTTGCTCGAGCAGTCGGTGCCTCCGATCGAAATGCCCCGGCAAGATCGGCAAAGCCGCGTGGGCCTCGGGAAGCGGCCTTCCGATGTACTTTTGCGGTCCGCCGAGGAAGCCGCACGTGAATGCGGTTTGCTGTTCGACGATATGCGACTTGTCTCGCCCTTCGAACAAGAAGCCCACCATCGGGTCGTCGAACAGCCTATCGTAAAGCGACTGCAGGACGGCGCGCACGTTGGCTTCACCGCCCATCGCTTCGTACGGCGTCGTCATACAATCGTGACGTCCGCGCCGGTCGCTTGCTTCACGACACGGGCGATTGTCGCGTAGAGCTCGTCGCCACGCCCCTTGTCGTCGACCCAGCGCTTGCCCTCTTCATCCCACGAGAAGTGCCAAGCTCGCGCGTCTGCCGCGAGCCAGATCTGTCGCGTCGGGCGCTGCGTGTTTACGATGCACTTGCCCCCTCCGCGCATGGTCAGCGTCACGACGTCCCCAGCGGCCTCGCAATCGACCACTTCGGAATCGATGTCGTCGAATGCATCGCCGATCGCGCGGAACGCTCGGTCGGCCAGCTTCTGGTACGTGCTCTCGTCCATCGTTGTCGCTCAATTCAGCGAGTGCGGCAGGGCGAGCAGGAAGGGGGCAATCACCGCGTCGAAGACGCGGCCGTTGGGGCGGTGCATTTGATACGTTCCGCGCATCTCGCCGCGCGGGGTCTGGAGAACGCATCCGCTCGTGTACTCGAAGTGCTCGCCCGGCTTGAGGTACGGTTCCTGCCCGACCACCCCCGGACCACGCACTTCTTCGACGCTGCCGTCTCCGTCGGTGATGATCCAGTGCCTGGTTCGAAGCTGCGCCGGCTCCGTCCCTTCATTGACGATGCGTACGGTGTAGGCAAACACGTAACGCTTGGCCATCGGCAGCGATTGATGGGCGACGTACGCGCTCCGCACGGCGACGCGGACGCCCTCGGTGACGGCGGTCGAGGTAGGCTGTTCGGTCATGGACGCCTCGTCATCCCCTAGCATAAGAGCCACCACTTTGATTGCGGGAGAGACCGCGATGGACCGCGGCACGACGATCTCTTATCGCGCGACGACCGGGCCCGCCACGTTCTGGTGCTCCACCCGATGATCGTCGGATCGAGCGGCTGCGGCTTCGGCCTCGTCGGCACCTTCTGACGCTACCTGGGCGGGATCGTATCGCCCCGGGCTACACGGCAGCGCGCGACCATCGGCATGTGGTCGGAGAGCCCATGAAACGGAGCCGATCGGTCGCCGAAGGGGTGGGTCTCCTCGAAGTCGAGCCAGCGCAGACCCGGCCCCGCGAAGACGTGATCGAGGTGCATGCGCATGTGCATGAAGCCCGCCGTCGGCCAGGTCGCCAGCTCCTCGTGCGTCAGGCGGTATCGCTGGGCAAACGCGTCGATCCATCCCTGCCGCTCGACCAGGCGGCAGTACACGGGGGAGCCGGGCAATGCGTTGAAGTCGCCTACGACCAGAAATCGATCGCTCTTTCGCTCTTGCTCGACGAAGCGCACGAGGTTCTCTGCTTCCTTGAGCTGATTGGCACCCCAGCCGAGTCTGCGCGGTTGGGTCCAAAAAGCGCGCGCCAGCGCACTTGGCAAGCTCAAATGCGTGTTGAATACGTCGATCGGCCCGTGCGCGTGCACCGTTCGGTGGCGAAAACGGACGTGGGCGCAGATCCGCGTCTGCTTGAAGCGACGCACCGCGTGCGTGTGCCGATGGGTGATGTCGTGCGGCGTCTCGGCGTTGTGGTGGTCGACCTCGAAGTCGCGGTGGGCGAGGATGGCAAGACCCGTTGTGTACACGTGCGTTCGTGCAGACAGGCGGTAGGCGTGTGCGGGGAAATAGTAGGCCTCATACGCATCGGGCTTCCCCACTTCGGCGAGGGAAAGAGAGAGCATTTCGGCGAAGCGCTCGAGCTGCGGCTCTTCGCCTCGATGTGCGAGCGTCGAGCGGAGCGACCGCGTCTCGACCTCTTGCAAGCACACAATCGCCGGCGACGGCTCGAGCGCAGCGATCGCCTCGGCGATTCGGCGCATCGCCTGGCGCGTGCTCGCGAGCCCGCGGGTGGCGTGACCGAAGTATCGAACGTTATAGCTGAGGATACGAATCGGCTGCATGCCGGCTCGCAAGGCATTTACATACGTCGGCGTGCCCGTGCCACTCATGAGCTCTTACTCGCGTCCGACCCCCCGATCCCCGGACCTCCGCGAAGGCGGCGCGTGGACGTTCCTGCAACGCGCCAAGAACGACGCTCTGTGGGCGTTCGCGTCCGTGACGCTTGCGGCCGCCCGCCGCCTTTCCCTACCCACTCTTCGCTTCTTCGGCCGAACCATCGGCACGACGGCCCACGCGCTTGCCCCAGGGGCGCGGCGCACGGCCCTCTCGAACGTGGCTCGAGTCTTCCCCGAGCTCGACGCCGGCGAGCGCCGCACCTTCGTCAAGCGAACCTTCGCGACGCTCGGCGAGCTCCTCGGAGAGACCGTCGCGCTCCTCGATCCTAGCCGCCCGCCGCCTTTGCTCCGCCTCGCAGACCAAGCGCGAGCGCTCTTCGAAGAGGCCCGGAGCGAGCAGCGCGGAGTCCTCTTCGCGTCGGCACACCTGGGCCCTTGGGAGGGTGTCGCCGCCTCCCTCGCCGCCGCCGGCGTGCCCCTCGTTACGCTCGCGCGCGAGAGCTACGATCCGCGCTTCACGAGTCTTTACGAGCGTCTGCGATCGGCGCACGGCGTACGGGTCGTATGGCGCGCGAGCCCGGGTGCCGCCGCGCGCATCGTGCGAACGCTTCGGGCGGGGGGCGTCCTCGGCGTCCCGATGGACCTGCGTGCGCGCGTACCCAGCATCGACGCGCCCTTTCTCGGTCACGACGCACCGACCCCGGTGGGCCCGGCGCGCATTGCGCTGCGGACGGGAGCCGTCGTCATCGTCGGGACGGCGGCGCCAGCTCGGGAGAGCGCAGAGCGCGATGCGCCTTCCCGGGCGCCGGCCGGACACGCAGCGCTCCAGATGGTTGTCACGGCGACCCGGATCCCGACGGGCGACCTACAGCCGGGACCGCAAGGGGTCGGCGAGCTCACGAACCGCATCAACCGTGAGCTGTCGCACCGTATCCTCGCCCTGCCGCACGCCTGGGTATGGATGCACGAGCGATGGGGATCGCGAACGGGAGTATGATCCTTCCCACCAAGGAGGGCTCGTGTCCGACGCACGTATTCGTACGCCCAAGCTGTCGACTGAGAGCCCCGACGTGCGCGGCGTTCCGCTCTCGCCCGTCGACGGGTTCGTGCTGTCGCGCATCGACGGGGCCTCCGACGAACACGAGATCGTCGCCACGACGGGGCTGTCCCCAGACCAAGTGCAAGCGTCGCTCGCCAAGCTCGAGGCGCTCGGCGTCATCACCCTCGGTGCAGCGGCGTCTGCGATCGCCCCGTCGTCCGGCCCATCCGGTACAACTCCCGCGTTTCCCAAGCGCTCACTCGCGCCCGAGGATCAGGGGGCGCTGAGCGAGGACGTCGATCTCGACCTCGAAATGCGCCGTCGGGTCCTCGAAATGCACGACGCGCTCGACCGGCTCGATCACTACGCCTTGCTCGGCGTTGGCGGCACGGCCGACAAGAAGGCGCTCCGCCGCGCGTACTTCGAGCTCGCGGCGACATTCCATCCAGATCGCTACTTCCGCAAGAAGCTCGGGTCGTTCAAGCCTCGGATGGAGACGATCTTCGGGCGCCTGACGCTCGCGCACGACACGCTTTCGAACAAGGAGGGTCGCGCAGAGTACGACGCGTATCTCCAGGAGCAGCGTCGGGCACGGGGGATCGAGGAGCTTTTGGCCGAGGCGCTCGTCGAGGTCAAGCGCGCGGAAGAATCGGTCGAGCGCGAAGTGCGCGCCCAAACGCCGATGGCCGCGCCCTCGTCTTCGTCCGTTCCGCCCCCGCGCTCGGTTCCGCCGCCCGAATCCGCCTCGCCTCGTATTCCTTCCCCTCCCGCGCCGCCTGCTTCGCCGCTGCCGAGTGTGGACATTTCTGCGCGCCGGGACGCGCTGGCGCGGCGACTGCTCGGTGCCCGTGGCGCGACATCGTCGAGCTCTCCACCGCCGCGCATATCCGTGACTCCGCCAGCGTCTCCGACGGTTGCCGAGGCCATGGAGGCGCTGCGCCGGCGATACGAAGAGCGGGTGCTGCGCGCCAAGGCGGTGCAGGCGCGCCGCTACATCGCGAACGGGCAGGTGGCGCTCGCGAGCGGAGATGCGATCTCCGCCGCCAACGCGTTCCGCGTCGCCGTCACTCTTTCTCCCGGAGACGCGGCGCTCGAACAGATGGCGGGACAAGCGCAGGCGAAGGCCGACGCAGTGCTCAGCGAGACCTATGCGAAGCAGGCCGCGTACGAGGAGAAAACGGGCCAGTGGGCAGGAGCGGCCCGCTCCTGGACTCGCGTGTGCAGAGCGCGCTCGGGCGATGCGCAAGCGCACGAGCACGCGGCGAATGCCATCGTCAAAGCGGGCGGCGATCTCCACGAAGCCGGAAGACTCGCCGAGCGCGCGTGCGTCCTCGAGCCGAAGGCCGCACGGTACCGTGTCGCCCTGGCCAACGTCTACCTCGCCGCAGGTCTAACCCTCAACGCGCGGCGTGAGCTCGAGACAGCCGCGCAACTCTCACCGCATGATGATACGATTGAATCGATGATGAAGAGAATTGGCTCGAAGGGCTGAGCGGCAACCCCGCGTGTAAGCGGCAGTAGGTGGGCGCTCGCCACCCTAGCGAGTTTCGCCGCGAGCCCAAGACAATGGTAGCGGGAGATGAGGGCGGATGGAGAAGGTGATCGGCATCGATCTAGGAACGACGAATTCGTGCGTGGCGATCGTCGAGAACGGAATTCCGACGGTCATTCCCAACCGCGGCGGATACAAGACCACTCCTTCGATGGTCGCGGTCACCGAGGCAGGCAAACGCCTCGTCGGCCACATTGCGAAACGTCAAGCCATCACGAATGCGGAGAACACGGTCTACGCCGCGAAGCGCCTCATCGGCCGAAAGTGGAACTCGCCGCAAGTGAAGAACTCCGTGGCGACGTCGAGCTACCGCATCGTCCAGGGGCCGCACAACGACGTTCGCATCGTGCTTCGCGACAAGGAGTACAGCGTCTCCGAGATCAGCGCGATGGTGCTCCAAGAGATGAAGCTCATCGCCGAGGACTATCTCGGTGACGAGGTCGGCAAAGCGGTCATCACCGTGCCCGCCTATTTCAACGACAATCAGCGGCAAGCGACCAAGGACGCCGGAGAAATTGCCGGCCTAGACGTCATCCGAATCATCAACGAGCCGACCGCCGCCGCGCTCTCGTACGGATTCGGGAAGAACGTCGAAAAGACCATCGCGGTCTATGACTTCGGCGGCGGCACCTTCGACATTTCCATCCTCGAAATCGGCTCGAGCGGCGTGTTCAAAGTGATCGCCACGGCGGGCGACACCTTCCTAGGCGGCGAAGACGTCGACGCGCGTGTCATCGACTGGCTGGTGCAGGGCTTCCGCGAAGAGCACGGGATGGACCTGCGTCAAGATCGAATGGCGCTCCAACGCCTCAAGGACGCGGCCGAAAAAGCGAAATGCGAGCTTTCGAGCGTGCGCGAAACCGAGGTCAACCTGCCGTTCATCATCTCGAGCGGCCGGAACGAAGCGCTGCACTTGCAGCGGACCATCGACCGCCAGACGCTCGAAGGGCTCTCGAACGACCTCATCGAACGCACCGTCGACATCTGCCGCCAGACCCTCGCCGACGCGCGCCTCGCGAAAGAAGACATCGAAGAGGTCCTCTTGGTCGGGGGCATGACCCGGATGCCGAAGATCCAGCTGGCCGTCGCGGAGTTCTTCGAGCGCGAGCCGTGCAAGGGCGTACACCCCGACGAGAGCGTCGCGCTCGGCGCCGGTATTCAAGGCTCGGCGCTCGTCGGCGACAAGCACGACATGGTCTTGCTCGACGTCACTCCTCACGCGCTCGGCATCATGACGCAAGGGGGCTACTTCGAGGAGCTCATTCCTCAGAACACAACGGTGCCGACGCATCGGACGAAGATCTTCACGACGAGCCGGGACAACCAGACGGCCGTCAAAATCGTCGTCATGCAAGGCGAGAGCGAACGCGCGGAAGAAGACGAGCTGCTTGGGGAGTTCATTCTCACGGGTCTTCGTCGCGCCCAGAAGGGGACGGTGGAAATCGAGGTCAACTTCGAGATCAACGCCGACGGAATCGTCAGCGTTCACGCGAAGGACCTCGAGACGAGCAAAGAGCAATCGATCGAAGTCACCGCGTCGAGCGGCCTCACGCGCGACGAAATCAGGAACATGATGGAAGGTGCCAAGGACTACATGGTCGAGCGGCGCTCGACAGAGGAGTTCGAAGCCGCGAAGCAAGAGGCGGAGCGATTCGTCGGCGAAATCGAGCGGCTGCTCCCCCAGGTGGAGCAGATCGTCGCGGCCAGCGACTTCGGGCGCGACGCGATCGAAAAGGCACGCAGCATCGTCGCGAAAGCCCGTTCGGCGATCGCGAAGCGAGACATCGCCACGGTGAAGGGGGAAATCGAGGGCCTCTCCAGAACGCATCGGATGTTCAAGGGCGTGGTGGCCAAGACGCATTGAATTGTCGAGAGCCAGCGAAGTGACCGACAAGCCTTCCAAGAAGCACGACGCACGGCCGCCGGATCCTCCGGACGACGTCGGCGAGAACGATCGGCCGACGCTCAATCCGCCGTTTGACGTGGAGGCGTTCGCGCGGGTTGCTTCCGCTCCCTCCGAGCAGCCGCGCGCTCCTTCGGACGCGCCGACCAATCGCCCACCACCACCTGCCGGGGCTGCCGAGTTCGGGCTCGAGCCGCGAACGGATCGCATCACGCTGACTGACGAGATCGAGCTGGAGAAAGCGCGAGCGCAGTCTATGGCGCGATCGCCGCGCGCGCTCACGTCGAGCGCGCTATCCATGGCCAACGCTCGCTCGCCGAGCTCCCCCCACGTCGAGCCAATCGGCGCCTCGCCAGAGGGAGATGGGCCTGCGCCAGTGGCCGCGCCGTCAAGCATCGAAGCCGCCGTGCTCGACGCGATCGGAGAGTCGGCCCCTCCGGAGATCACCGAGCGCACGATCGAGGACCCTGTCGCGGAGATGCGCGAGCGTTTCTCCTTGGGCGATTACACAGGGGCGCTCGAAATGTCGGAGCTCATCCTCGCCGAGGAGCCCGAACACCTGGACGCCACCGAGTGCGGAGAGAATTGCCGGACGGTCTTGGAGAACATGTATGCGGCGCGACTTGGCTCGCTCGACCGCGTCCCGATGGTGGTGGTGCCCCGCGCTCAGATGCGGTGGCTGTCGATGGACCACCGGGCCGGCTTCGTCCTGTCGCTAATCGACGGATCGTCATCCGTCGAGATGATCCTCGACGTGTCCGGGATGCCGAAGCTCGACGCCCTTCGGATCCTGCACGAGCTCGTGCAGCAAAAGATCGTCTCGTTTCGCTGATGCGGCTTGTGCGGCTTGCGAGCGTCAGCCGGCAAGGTAGAAGGGCCGGCGCCCTGGGGGAGATCCGGGGCTCGAAGACGGCCGGGGGAAGCCGCTAGCCCGTAACCGGCGGAGTGCAAGTGATAAGTGGCGACCCGATTGGCGAGGAGCACCGTGGCGGTTTTGCGCGTTGCGCATGCCAAAATGGGAAGCTACACCCAAAGAGAGGGAAATGGACGCGCGCCGACAACAAGCGCAGGAGCTGCGACGCCAGATAGAGTGGACGCTCGCCCGCGCAGTCGACCCGAACGACGTCTTGCCGATGCTCCATCGCCTCGCTCGGGTGGCCGACGACGGCTCCGACGAGAGCCTGTTCGCTCACCTTCGCCTCGCAGAGCTGCTCGTCGAGCGCGACCCATGGCGAGCGGCGCTCTATGCGCGACGCGTCCTCCGGCACCGGCCGGGCGACGACCGCGTCTGGGCGACCCTTGCTCTCTGCCAAACGTTTCTTGGAAACTACAAATTCGCCGTGAGCGCCTACCAACAAGCGATCGCGAGTGCGCCGAAGAACCCGTGGTACGCACATAACCTCGGTCACTTGCTCGACGTGGCTCTGGGTCGCGCGGGCGACGCTCTGCCCTGGCTCGAACGCGCTTACCGCGGAGCAGGGAGCAGCGGCGAGCTTGCCGCCAGCTATGCGCACGCGCTCGCGCGTACCGGACGGCTGGCGGAGGCCCGCAACGTCCTCACGAAAGCGATGAAGCGTACGGCGTCGCGCGAGCACGCGGCTCTGCTGAAATGGCTCGAGCAAGGGGCACCACCGGACAAGGACCATCCTCTACCGAGGCCCGCTCCGGTGCACACTATCTCGGCGCCGAGCCGCCACAACGAAGCCTCGGGCTCGGACGTCGCGCGACGCGCCCGGACGCGTGGCGATGACGCGCCTTCCCCGTCGCGCCGATCGTTGCTCCTCACGGAGCTCGAAGGCGTGCTCGCCCGTGGGCTCGCGAGCCTGCCGCTCGATTCGAAGCAGCGTACGCGCGCTAAGTCACTCGCGCGCGACGCGATGGCGCACTTCTCTCGCCCGGCGGGGGCGCGCGGCGACGCGGCCGTACAGGCCGTTGCGGCGGCCGTTGCCTACGCCATCGTATACGTGGATCACGTTCCGCTGACACAGGCAGAGGTCGCCGCGTGCTTCCGCGTGAGCGTCGCCAGCCTCCGCGGGCGCTTCGGCGAGCTGCGGACGCACCTCGACCTGATGCCTGGCGATGAGCGGTACGCCACTCTGCGCCGCCGGTAGACGCGGCGCCTACCGGATTCGTCACCTGGGATTTCCGGTGTTTCGTTGCGAATTTTGTGGCCTTGGAAGATGGGCCGAGGCGGGAAGGCGGCCGGCTTCGCCGGCTTGCCGTCGCTAGAGGTCAATCCGTCGGGCGCATGCTTCAGCCGCCGGCTTCTGCGCACCGAAGGCATCGCGGCGACCCGCCCCGCGCGCGTTTCGCGAGTGGGAGGCTATAGAAGGGCCTCCCAGAAATGCACAAGGCCCCGATCGTCCTCTCCTTCCTCGCACTCCTCTCGGCCTCGACGGCTCACACCGCAGCAGCGCAGCCGCCACCGGCGCCTGCGGCTACGTTGTCGTTGCCACCGCCCCCCAACGTCGACGACCCGATGCTGGCGCCCGTCCCGCCGCCGAAGCGGGTTCTTTCGTCATGGGCTGAAGCCGTTGCCTACTTGCGCGCGCGGTCGACCGATTTGCGGATCGCGGTCGACGAGGTGGTGCAAGCGGAGGCGCAGACGCGCATCGCGCTCTCGGCGTACTTGCCGACGATCAACGGCACCGGGACGTACACCCACCAGCTCTTGACCAACGCCATTGCGGTCGCCCCCCAGCTGGGGCTCTCCGCCAGCTCGCAGCGCATACCCCTCCCCGACAACCTCAATGGCTACATTCAAGCCCAGCAGGCGCTGATCAACGCGCAGGCCTTCGACCAGATCAGCATCGACGAGCTCAACGTCAACGGCGCCAAGCTCTCGGTCGAGGACCAGAAGCGCACCCTCTCTCTGTCGATGGCCAACCAGATTGTCGCCGTCGTCACCGCCGAGCGCGGGGCCGAGATCAACCGAGTGGGCCTCAAGGTCGCCCTCGAGCAGCTCGAGATCACCAGGCGCAAACAGGCGCTGGGAGCGGCCAACGGCCTGGACGTCGTTCGCGCCGATCAAAACGCCGCCAATGCGCGCGCGACGCTCGTGACCGGTGACGAGTCGCTGCGCCAGGCGCGCGAAGCGCTCGGGCTCGCCCTAGGCATTCCCGAAGAGACCGGCGTCGCTCCCGACGTCAACATCAACGGCCTCGCGGAGAGCACGCTGACCTCTTGTCGCACGGTGCAGCGGCTTGACGATCGCGCCGACATCGCCGCGGCGCGAACGAAAGTCGACGTCGCGAAGCGCAACCTGCGCAACGTCTACTACCAGTTCCTGCCGACCCTCACGGCCCAAAGCACGCTCGCGGCCACTTCGAACCCCATTTCGGGCTACCCCAACCCGACCTGGAACATCCAGGGAATCCTCTCGGTGCCATTCTGGGACGGCGGCGCGCGCAATGGCCAACTGCGAAATGCGCGAGCGGCCGAAGACATCGCCGCGCAACAACTCGAAGCCCTTCGGCGGCAGGCCGTGATCCAGGTCGAGCAAGCGCAGCGCCAGCTCATCGTCGCCGAGACATCGGACCGGGTGGCCCGCGGTCAGCGCGACCTTGCCTTCCAGAACGACCAGATGACACAGACGGCGTACATGGCCGGTCAGGGGACCAGCCTCGAGCTCGTGACTGCGTCCGAGGCGCACCGCCAAGCCGAGCTGAACCTGGCGCTGAAAGACTTCGGGGTGGTCCAGGCTCGGATCCTCGCCGTGATGCTGCTCGCGACTTGCCCCTGGTGACGTCTCAAGTTCCGCTGGGAGCCGCGCTGTCCCAGCCGCTCGCGAGCGCGAGGTTGCTCATTGCGACGTTGTAGTCCATGAGGGCATACAGGTGCTGGACCCGCGCGTTGCCGTAGGCACGAAGCGGCTCCATCAGAGCGCGCTCGTCCCACGTTCCCAGATCGATATGGTCTTGCACGATCGAGATCCATTCCTTCGTGTCGTGCTCCGCTTTGTCCCACGTCTCGACGCGCGTCTTCGCTTCGACCGCGTCGGCGTACGCCTTTTCTACTTCGTACATCGCGTTTCCGAACGCGAGCCGTTCGAGCGCCCGCGTCTCCTCGAGCTGCGCCTCCGCCTGCTGCGTCCTTGCGGCCTGCGGCAAAAGGTCGAGACTCCAGCGCAGCCCGAAGCCGAAGTAATAGTAGAAATGGTTGAAGGGGTCGCTCGCCCAGGCATTCTGCTGCGGAACGGCGCTGGGCGTCGATAGGAAGTCGGCGCCCAGACCCAGCCCCAGGTCCGGGAACAGCTTTGCCCGGTTGTACTCCACCAGCCGCTTTCGCGCGACGACGCCCGCGCGCGCCATGTTGACGTCCGGCCGCAGAACGCGCGCCGCCTCGAGGTACTGCACGATCGACACCAGCGGCCTGTCCGGGAGCTTCAGCGGTTCGTCGACGATATCGAAGTTCGTCTGAACGCCCGTCATGAAGCGAAGGGCCGCGAGCGCGTAGGCTTCGCTCTTGGGCGCTTGCAACGACTGCGCGGTGATTTCCTGCCGGAAGGTTTCCAAACGCAAGCGGTCGACATCGCCCACGTTCGCGTCGCCCCTGGCGATCCTGTCTCTAATGCCCTGGATCCCCTTGTCGAGCCTTCCCAGGGCGTCGTCGATGACGTATTTCGCGTCCCGCGCGAGCTGCAATCCGTAATAGGCGCGGCGAACGTCCATGCGCGTTTGCTGGCGCCACTTCTCCATGTCCCATTCGGACACCCTCACGTTCGCTTCCGCCGCCTCGAGGGCGGTCTCGATCTTCCCGAACGTATAGAGAGGCACGAGGCCGTTGATCGCGAACCCGAAGAACGGCTCCAAGTTGCCGAGCGTGGTGATGTTGCGCGAAAAGAGGGTACTTTGGGGGTACAACACAGTTCCGAGCAGCGGCGGGAGAACGCCGAACGTCGACTGCGCCGACCACTGGAACCAGGGCGTCCACCGCGCCTCTTCGAGCTGCGCGTGCGTGTACGCGAGCCGCGCGCGTGCGGCCCATAGATTGGGGAAGTTGCGGTCGGCGAGCGCGAGGCACTCCGCGAGCGTATTCTGGTGCGGGCGAATGGTCGCGGTGGGGACTGATGGCTCGTCGAACGAGAGGCTCCCGCCGTCGATCGCGGGGGCCGGCGAGGACTCGGTGGCGGACGGTTCGTCGGCGGCGAGCGCGGCGGGTGCGACCGGTGCAAGCGCCGCAACGATGACAAGCGGCAGGCGCCATTGGCGGAGCATGTCCAGGCGCGACGTTATAGCGCCGCAACGCCTTCCTGGTCACCCGTCGTCTTGGACCGTGCGCCGTCGTTCGGGCGCTTCACTCGTCCGCTTTGTGCCGCTTCAGCAGGCGCCGGAAATTGGACCGATCGAGCCCTGCACGGCGCGCCGCTTCCGACATGTTTCCACTCGTTCGGCGCAAGACTTCGCCCGTGTACGTCTCGTCAAAAAGCGCCACGAGCCGCCGCTTGGCCTCCGCATACGGCAGCTCGGCCAGCTCGGCAAGCATCGCCCCGGGCGGGCTGCCGTCGCGGCCTCTTTCCAGCGCCCGCCCAGCCAAGCGGTCCGGCGCGGCGGTCGCGGCGCCCGCTTCGCGGAAGGTGCCCGAAGGGCGAACGAAAGGCAAGTCGGAGGCGCAGATGATGTCCTTTTGTGAAAGCACCATTGCGTGCTCGATCGCGTGCTCGAGCTCTCGCACGTTCCCCGGCCATTCGTAGTCGCGCAGAGCCCGCACCGCGTCGGATGCGAGGTGCTTTGGCTCGCGCTGCATGCTCCGACCGAACTTCTGTAAGTAATGGCTGGCGAGAAGAAGTACGTCGTCCCCCCGCTCTCGCAGCGGCGGCAGCTCGATGGCGATCACGTTCAGCCGGTAGTAAAGGTCGCGTCGAAACTGGCTGGCCTGAATGCGGGTCATGAGGTCCACGTTCGTCGCGGCGAGGACACGAACGTCTACGGTGCGCGTCTCGTCGGCGCCGACGCGCTTGATCTCTCCGTCTTGCAGCACGCGAAGGAGCTTCACCTGTGCGGCGAGCGGAAGATCCCCGACCTCGTCGAGCAAAATCGTCCCGCCGTCCGCCGTCTCGAAGAGACCTGCGCGTGAGCTCTGGGCTCCCGTGAAGGCGCCGCGCACGTGACCGAACAGCTCCGACTCGACCAGCTCTTTCGGGATCGCCCCGCAGTTCACGGCAACGAACGACTTCTTCGACCGGGGGCTCATCTGGTGAATGGCCCGCGCGACGAGCTCTTTGCCCGTGCCGCTCTCGCCGAGAATAAGCACCGTCGACGACGTCGGCGCCACGCCTCCGATGAGCCGAAAGACTTCGAGCATCCGTGGCGAGGCGCCGATGATCTCCCCAAAGCGCTCCTTCGACAGGAGGGCCTGCTCGAGCTCCTTCGCTCGATCGGCGAGGCGCCGGTGCTCCGACGCCTTGACGACCGCGTGCGCCACCGCGTCATTCGAGTGAAACGGCTTGGTCAAGAAGTGGTAGGCGCCCGCCTTCATCGCGGCCACCGCCGCGTCGACGTCGGCGAACGCCGTCATCAAAATGATCTCGACAGGTATGTCCGCCTCTTTTACGCGGGCAAGCAGCTCGAGACCGCCCAGGCCGGGCATCATCATGTCAACCAGCGCGACGTCGGGCGGCGTCCGCTCCATGTACTCGAGGGCCGCGCGGCCATCGTCCGCGACGCCCACCTTCATTCCACGCGTCTCGAGAACGCGGGCCACGCTGCGGCGAAGCGCCGGCTCGTCGTCGACGATCAGCACGTGCACAGCGCCGGCGTCGCCCGAGAGCGGCGGTGGCGCTGCGCTCAGCGTTTGCACTTGGCCTTGGCCGGTGCTGGAGGCGGTCACTCCTACCAGGGTAAACCGCGCAGGGCCGTATTGGCCACAATGAGGACTTTGCGAGCCAAGGTCGAATGTGCGCGCGCCGGTAGGTCCTTGAGCGCAACCGGCTCGATCGCATCGTAGTCAGGGCCCGGGGAGGCCCAGCTTCTGCGACGAGGGAGAGCGCCGCGCGCGACTTCCACATGCATCCGCCGATGCGACAGGACATGTACCACCTCGCCCGCGCGCTCGAGGAGCTGCGGGTCGATACCCAGTAGGGCAGCGAGGGAGGTCAGATCGCCCTCGCAGCTCGGAGGCTCCCAGAGGCCACCGAAAAGAGACTCTCTGCGACGTCGGGCCAGGAGCACGCAACGCCTCGAGGCCAGAACGACGGCCACGCGACGAACGGCCAGCGAAGCTCGCTTGCCCTTACTGCGCGGGAGCGTGGCGACGAGTCCGCGGGCATGGGCCAAGCAATGCGCGCGCACCGGGCAAACGTCGCAGCGCGCATCGCGAGGGGCACACACCGTCGCGCCGAGCTCCATCAAGGCCTGATTCCAGTCTCCGGGTTCGCCTTCCGCCGCTGCCACTTGCTCTTCGGCGAGCTTCCAAATCCGCGCGCGGCCTCGCGTGCTCTTGATGTCGTCCTCGACGGCGAACAGCCGGGCAAGAACACGCGCCACGTTTCCGTCCACCAGCGCTGCTCGACGTCCGAACGCGATGCTGGCAATCGCCCCGGCGGTGTAGGCGCCTACGCCTTCGAGGCCTCGTAGCTCCGCCGGCTCCTCGGGAATTCGCCCCCCGTGCGCGGCGGTCACGCGCTTGGCCGCGGCTTGAAGCATGCGCGCCCGCCGGTAGTAACCGAGCCCACTCCATAGGGCGAGGACGCGTTCCTCCGGCGCTTCGGCCAGAGCGCGGATGGTGGGAAGCTCTCGCAAGAACCGCTCGTAGTACGGTAGAACGGTTTGGACGCGGGTCTGCTGGAGCATCGTCTCGCTGACCCAGATCGCGTATGGGTCGCGAACCCGGCGCCACGGCAAGTCCCGGCAGGTCCGCGCGTACCAGTCGAGTAAACCGCGCCGCATCGCTTCGTCGACCATGAATTGAACCGTCGGACCTTAACACGCCCAGTCCCGGGGCCTCTCGAGCGCCACATTTTGGCGGAACTAGGATTTCAAGGTTTTAGGCTGCATCGCAAGGCCGCGGTGTCGGGGGTGGCGAGCGGCGCTCTAGCCCGCGGGGCCGTCGTCCCCTACTCTTTGCGTGTGAACGAGCAACGCAAAAGACCGCGGGCGGACACCTCGCCGATGTGGGTGCCGGAACCCCGCAGCGAACCCGTCACCGTCCGGCCCCCGTTTGACCCCGAGGAGTTCGCGCGCAACGCCGACTCCAGCATTCGCCTGACCGAAGGCGCCCCCCCTCCCCCATTGCCGGCGACCATGCCGCCGCCCGCGGGCTTGCCGCGGTACCCCACCGACCTCCCTCCGCTGTCTTCCCCTCGACCGACCCCGATGCGCGCCGACGCGATCCCCGAGTTGGCCGTGGCGATCGGCGATCTCGACTGGTTCGATCTCTCCCCACGGGCGCGCGCGGTTCTTCTTTGGGTCAATGGCCGCGATTCGGTGGCGACGATTTGCGAGCAAAGCGGCCTCGCGCCAAAAGACGCGATTGCCGTGCTCGACGAGCTGGTTCGCGAAGGACTCATTGCGCCGTCCGGTACCGAAGGGTGAACGAGCCCTGGTCGTTCGGCGTCTTCCCATCGACCACGACCCAATACGTTCCCGCCTCCAGCACTCGATCGAGGATCGTGGGCTGTCCCCCGTCGGTGTCCGACGCCTCGCAGACGAGCTCCGCGGCGCTGGCCCCGCCCGACGCATCGCCGCAGCTCTTGCGCAGAGCGATCGCAGCCTCGAACGACGAACTCTCGAGCTCGATGTGCACGTGCGTTCGCCTGGGAACGGCCACCTTGTACACGCGGTCGGGGCCGCTCGCCGTTCCGTCTTCGCCCGCGCACGAGACGGCGAACTTGTCGCCCGCGCCGACGGTCGTTCCCGCGATCGTCCCCCCATCGACGAGGGTCGGCGCCGCTAGGCACGACCCTGCCTGGGCTGTCAGGTCCTTCATCGACCAGGCGAGCGTGAAGCGCCCGAGAGAGTCTTCCGACGCACCGTCCACACCGATGAAATAGGTGCCCGGGGCGAGGACCTCGTCGATGTCGTGCCCGCAGGCGATCTCGGTCGTACGATCTCCGCACCGACGCCAAGCCACCAGGACGTGCGGCGCTTCTTGTGCCTGCAGGCCCGCCAGGAAGCGCGATCGCCGCGCTACGTCGACGCGGTAGATGACGTCTGGCGCAGAGGCTCCGCCGCAGCTTCCCGCAACGTCGTCGCGCGCGTCGAAGGTGTCGCCTGAAACCGTGGGGCCGGTGCCGAGCAGGATGGCGTCGCCGCAGGCGTCGCCCGGCGTCCCGCTGCCGGCCGGTGGCGCCAACTCCAGCTGAAGCGAGTAGCGTCCGGCGGCGTCGCGATCATGCGCGTCGGCGAAGGCCGTGTATGTCCCTGGGTCGAATATGCCGGTCACGACGGCATCGCCCGCCGACGCCGCCGCTTCGCCGCAGGCGACTTCGCTCTGCTCGTCGGCGCACGCGAGCCGCAGATGCACGACCGGCGTTATGTCGTCGGAATGCTCGACGACGCGCACCCGCGATCGTGAAGGCAGCTCTACGCGCCATGGCGCGTCCGCCCCTTCGGCGCCCCCGCCGCAGCTCGCCTGCGCATCGTTCGCCATCGCGGCGGTCGTCCCGGTCGATGGCGCCCCAAGGGCCAACAGCGGCGCTCGTCGGCACACGTCCGTGAGCGCGGGCACCTCCGTCGTCGCCACCGTCATCTTGAACGAGCCCACGTCGTGCGCGTATCCGTCGACGAATACGTAGTACTTGCCCGGCTCGAGAACGCGCTCGATCTTGGAGTGGGTGCGATCGGGGGCGTCGTCGCTGCAGTCGATTTCCGCGTTCGGATCAGTGCAGTCGTCTTTGCGGACGTACAGGACCGAGTCGAACCGCGCCTCGACTTCGATCGTCACCCGCTCGCGCTGCCCAACGTCGAGCTCGTAGACCAGCTCGCGGGAATCGTTTTGATCGCATGACCCGGTGTTCTCGGCCTCGCCGTGGGCCGTGGAACCGGTCACGGTCCCCCCGGCGAGCGGCAGGGGAGCCTCGCAAGTTCCGTTCGGCTCGCGCCCCCTCGATGGACTCGCGGCGCCGGCTGCCGGCGAGCCCTCACCGACGGAACCCCCCTGCCAGGTCGCCGCGACCCAAGGCCCAGCGCCCGACGCGATCTTCACCACGAGCACGTACGAGTCGGTCTCCAAACACGCGCGCAAGACCGCCTGCGGTTCGCTGGTCGTGTCGTGCGCCAGCGGATGACCGTGAGAATCGAAGAGCGTCGCGTCCACGTCGCGCACCCCGTCGCCGCCGATGGCTGCGATGGTGGTGCACCCGGCGGTGATCTCCAAGACGACTCGCGCCTCGCGACCTTCTGCCAGCACCCCCTCGTGAATCGGCCCGACCTGCGCCAGCCCCATCGCCGCGAGCGCGTTGTGCACCGCGACGAAGCGCGGTTCGAGGGCACCAGCGCCGCCGCCCCGCGTGGACACACATGCGACGACGAGCGCCAAGCCGGCGCACTCGGCAATGCGCGAGCGGGGATGGGGGCGCGCCACGGTGGTTCCGGAAGGACGATCGAGGGGGCGGCTGCGCGCCCTCGATCGGAGGATATCACGCCATCTCGAGCATCAGCCGGTCCGGCTGCTCGAGGTAACCGATCACCTCGTAGGCGAACGCCGCGCCGACAAGGCCGTCGACGATCCGGTGGTCGAACGACAGCGACAGGAGCATCACGTCCCCGATGACGATCTGCTCGTTCTTCACGATCGCTTTGCGCTTCATTCGATGCACCCCGAGAATGGCGACCTCCGGGAAGTTGATGATCGGCGTCGCGAAGAGCCCCCCTTGAACGCCGGGCGACGTGATCGTGAACGTCGACCCCTGCAAGTCGTCCAGCTTCGCCTGGCCCGTGCGCGCCAGCGCGGCGAGGCGTTCGATCTCGCGGGCAATCTCGAGGATGCTCTTGCGGTCGGCGTCTTTCACCACGGGCACGACGAGGCCCGCGTCGGTCGCCGTAGCGATGCCGATGTGGAAGTATTTGCGCAGGACGAGCTCGTTGGTCGATTCGTCGAGCACCGAGTTGAGCATCGGGTGTCTCTTCAGCGCGGCGACGGTCGCCTTGACGATGAACGGCAAGAACGAAAGCCTGACCCCTTGGCCCTCGGCGAAGCTCATCAGGCGCCCGCGCATCGCTTTGAGCTCGGTGACGTCGCACTCCTCGACGAAGGTGAAGTGCGCGGCGGTCTGTTTCGACACGGCCATCTTCTGCGCGATCTTGCGCCGCAGTCCTGTGAACGGAATCCGCTCCTGAAGCGGCCCGCTCGGTACCCGAACGGCGCTTCGCTCTTCGCCCAGACGCGAACCACCTCCGGGCCGAACGGGCGGCACCTTCGTGTCCGGCGCGGGCGGGGATCGCACGAACGACTCCACGTCCACCTTCGTCACGCGCCCTTGCGGCCCGGTCGGTGGCACGTGCCGCAGGTCGATGTTGGCGTCCCGCGCCAACTTGCGCGTCGCCGGCGTGGCAAGCGGCTTTTCGTTGAAATACCCGGCCGCCGCTGCCGCGGCACGACTGGTCGCCCCCAACCCGGGCAGCGCCTCTTTGAGATCGCCCACGGCCATCGCCGCCGGGCTGTCGTTGGACTTGCCGTTGGCCTCGCTCGGTGCCGAGAACGCGGCCGGCAGAACCTCCGCGCCTTCGACCTCGAAGACGACGAGCACAGAATGCACGAGTACGATGTCACCGACTTTCCCGCGCGTCTCGACCACCGTGCCCGCTTTGGGCGCCGTGATGGTCACGGTAGCCTTGTCGGTCATCATCTCGACCACAGGGTGGTCGTCTCGAACCAAATCGCCCGGCTTGACCAACCAACTTACGATTTCCCCCTCGGTGATTCCTTCGCCGATGTCCGGCAGCCTGAATTCCCAGCGCGCCATGGCAGTCCTCTCCCTGACCCCTTCTTTCAGTACTTCGCAGTCTCCAAGAGCGCCGGAACGATGCGGCGGGCGAGCGGTAGGTACTCCATCTCGAGCGCATACGGGAATGGCGTGTCGAAGCCGCATACCCGTACGGGGGGTGCCTCGAGCTGGAGAAACGCCCGCTCGCTAATCAGCGCGACGAGCTCCGCGCCGAAGCCGCACGTCCTTGGCGCTTCGTGCACGACGACCACTCGCCCCGTCTTTTTCACGCTCGTGACGATCGCGTCGATGTCCACGGGCCAGAGCGTTCGCAGGTCGACGACCTCGCAATCGATGCCCTGGGCAGCCGCGTCGGCAGCGGCGACGGCGGCCTCGTGGAGCATCGCCCCCCACGCGAGCACGGTGACGTCTCGGCCTTCACGCACGATCGCCGCCTTTCCGAGCGGCACCGTATAGTCGCCTTCGGGAACTTCGCCCTTCGCAGCGCGGTAAATGCGCTTGGGCTCGAAAAAGAGGACCGGGTCGGGATCACGAATCGACGCCAAGAGCAACCCTTTGGCGTCGTGCGGATTGCTCGGGCAGACGACTTTGAGCCCCGCGATGTGGATGAAGAGCGACTCGGGAGACTGCGAGTGGTACACGCCGCCGCGAACGCCCCCCCCCACTGGCGCGCGCACGACCAACTTGGCGGCGTACTCGCCCCCGGAGCGCCAGCGCATCTTGGCGAGCTCGCTCACGATCTGGTCGTAGGCAGGGTAGATGAAGTCCGCGAACTGGATCTCCGGGATGGGAACGAGGCCGTAGAGGGCCATGCCGATGGCCGTACCGACGATCCCGCCCTCGGACAGCGGGGTGTCGACGACTCGATCGTCGCCGAACTCCTCCCAGAGTCCCTGCGTCACCCGGAAGACGCCGCCGACCCGCCCCACGTCCTCTCCGAGAACGACGACTCGATCGTCGCGCCGCATTTCCAAGCGCAGCGCATCGTTGATCGCTTGAACCAGGTTGAGTTGCATCGCCCTCGAGCCCTAGTACCGCCCCGCAGAAGTCTCCGCGCGCTGCTCCCGAAGATGCCATGGGAGGTCGGCGTAGACATCGTCGAACAGTGTCTCCCGGGTCGGCTGGCGCGCGGCGGCCGCTTGCGCGAACGCCTGCTCGACGTCGGCGCGGACTTCGGACCAGAGGTGCCGCTCGCGCTCGTCGCTCCAGAGACCGCGCGCCTCGACATGGCGGCGCATCCGCGTGATGGGGTCGGGGTCCGCTCCAGCGGCCGGATCGGCGATCGGCGCCACGACCGCCTCGATGAGCGTGCCGCCCAGGCCCGCGGCGGCGCGGAGGCGTGCTTCTCGCACCACCCCGAGCACGGCCACGACGTCGCCGCCATCGACCCTGGTTCCCCGCAGGCCGTACGCCGTCGCCTGGACTGCAACGCCCTTGCGGCCCGTGTGCCGGGCCTCAGCCGCACTGTCGGTCCGGCATACGGCCACGACCGGGGCTCGGGTGACGCCGGCGAAATTGAGCCCTGCGTGAAAATCCCCGCAGCGAGTCGCCTCCTCGTCGAAAAAGACGAGGGCCGCGGCGTCCGTGGCGCACATTCGCGCGGCCCACGCAGCGCCGACGGCGTGGGGAATCTGGGTCCCCGCGAGGGGGCTGGCGCAGGCGACCCGCGCCGCCTTCCAGAACGGCGCACCCGGTGCGCTTCGGCCCTTGCCCGCGTCGCAGTCGGTGCCCAGCACGTGGTGCGCGTATGCGGACAGCGGCATGCCGCGCCAAAGGGCCGCGGCGAACTCGCGGGTGGTCGGGAAGATCCAGTCTGCGTCGCTCATCGCGGCAGCCGCTCCCACGGCCGTCGCCTCTCGACCGGCGGCACCCGCGTGATGCGACGCCGCCCCCTCCAGGTTCAACTCGGCGACCCGCCCCTCCAGCGCGCGAGCGACCACCATATGCTCGTAGAGGGCGACCGCCAGCTCTTCGGAGAGCATCGCGCATTGACTGGGATCCAGCGACCCGTCGTCGCGGAGGGCGCCGAGCGGCGGCGGCGACCGCAAAGCGAGCGTGTCCATGCAGCGGAGCCGAGAGACTAGCCCACAGGCTTCCCCGCCGTCGCGAAACGTGGAGAAACCACCGGGAGAAGACGCAGCCGCCATTCGGAGCTAGTATAATCGGGCTCAATGGCGCGGCGTGCCTTCGTACCGCCCCCGTCTTTCGCGACGGAAACGGCCTCTTCGCGTTCTGCCGCCGCGACCGCGAGGCCCTCGTCGCACGGCCCCCTGGGACTTCGCGCCAGCGTGCCACCTCCTGCATCGGTGCCCGCGCCGCGCCCGTCGGTACCACCGCCGCCCGCGTCGGGCAGCTTGCCCGAGTCGCGCCGGTCGCTCGCCCCTACGGCGCTTCCAGGGGCCGATGGCGTGTCCATCGCTGCGTGCTCGCAGCTTCTCGACCGCCTGGCCGCAGCGGACGAGGCACCCTTCTTGGCCACCTGGATCGAGAGCATCTTGTCGGGCCGGCTGCGGAGCGACCCGACACTCGCGGTCCGCCTGCTGCGCGCCTACCGCGAGACAGGGCGCATCGACCGAGCGCGTGACCTGGCTGCATCGCTGCCGAGCGCTCCCGCGTCGTGGAGCCCTCTCGACAGCGCTCGGCTCGCCATCGAGCGCGCGATCCTGGCCACGATCGACGGCAGGAGCGATCATGCCGACGCCGAGCTGCGGCTCGCGTCGCGAGCGCTCGCGGCCGCCCCGAAGGGAACCGGCCTGCGAGAGCAGCTGGACCTGCACTTGGCGCAAGCGCAACTCGAGCTCAGGCTGAATCGGGCCGCGAACGCGGCGAGCGTGCTGCGCCTTGCCGAGCACTGTGCCGAGCGACTCGAGGACGGACCGTGGCGGGCCCCGGTCGCGATGACGCTCGGGCATCTTTCGATGCGCCTCGCCGACCCGAGGACCGCCGTGAAGCACTACGTCACCGCCCTCGGCCGTGCCTCCGCGCGCGGAGCCGCAGCGATGAGCGGCCACGGCAATCTTGCGATTGCCCTGGGCAGCATCGGCCGCTTCGACGAAGGTCGATACCACGCGACCCAGGCGATCGGCATTGCACACGACATCGCGACCGGCTGGCGTCATGCCGACGCTTACGATGTGCTGGCGATCGTCGAGATCGCCGCCGATCGGCCCCTCGCCGCGGTGCAGGCGATCGACGAGGCGCTCGTGGTGCTGGGGGAAATCGACCACCCGATGCTGCGCTACCAGCTCGCCGAACACCGCGCGTGGGCGCTGGCGATGCTCGACAGAGCCCAGACCGCGCGGCAATGGATGGGAAAGGCCGAGAGGCTTCGCGCCGACCTCGCCTCGGTGGACGACATGGACGACCAGGACCTCGTCGCGACCCGGGTGCGGACGCTCGAGGCATGTGGAGAGCCACGGGAGGCGCTGGAGCAGGGCCTGCCTCACGCCGGGAAGCTCCAAGAGGCGTTCGTCACGGGGTCTCTCAATCTGGCGGTCGGGCGGTGTTCCTTGGCGATTGGCGACGACGCCACCGCGCGCGCTGCGGTCGAGCGCGCTGCGCTGTCTGGCGAAAAGCACGGCTGGGTCTTTCCCGACCGATACCTCTCGCTTCCCTTGTGGGAGCTGGCCCTCAAGAGCGGCGACAGCCGCGTCGTTCGTTACGCCGAACGCACCATCGCCCTCGTCGAGAGCGCGAATGCCACGTCCGCGGCCGGCGGCGCACCGCTAGCCTCGTTGCGGGCGCCGACCGCGCACCCGAGCGTCCCGCCGTCCAGCGACGAGATCGAGCCCGCGTCGGACCCACCGGAGGGAGAGACGCTTCTTTACGTGACGACGCCGCAGGGAGTGACGCGCATCCCGGCGGGCGATGTCTCGAATGCCACCCGTGGCGCGTCCCTGGTCGTCGATACCCTGGCCCACCACCTGCGCGTGAACGACCGAGAGGTGTCGCTCGAGCGCCGGCGGGCTCTCGAGCCCCTCGTGGTGCAGCTGCTTCGGCGCGCGAAAGAGGGGCTGAGCGCCGACGAGATTCTCCGCGCCGCAGGGGGGCCCGGGCCAGAGAGCGCCGACGCCGAGCACCGCGTGCGCGTGCTCATCTCGCGCGTTCGAGACCTCCTGGGCGACCCCGCGGCAATCGAGCGCGTTCGCGACGCGGGCGAGTACGGGCGCACACGCTATCGGCTCGCCGCAAACGTCGAGTTCGCGCTGGTGGAGCCGCTCTTCAGCTCGAGTGGGACCGGTTAGCGTCGCTCGCGTTTCCCGGCTACCGAGTCTCTCATCGCGTCATCTCGAGCATCGTGGGCCGGAAGCCGCGGCTACGGAACAGCCGCTGCGCCGCCTCGTTCGCCACCATCGTCGACAGAACGATGCGGACCGCGCCGAGCCGCTCCAGCGCTGCGATCATCGCGTCGACCAGCTTCCGGCCGGCACCGGCACGGCGCGCATCGTCGGCAACGAAGACGTCGTGCACCGCGCCGTGCGCGTCGAGCAAGAGATTCCAGTCGCGGCCTTCGACGGCTCCGTACGCGTAGCCGATGACGCGTTCGGAGTGCGTCGCCACGATGAGAACGGCCGCGGGCCGCCCGAGCTCGCGGGACAGCCACTGCGCGTACCCCTCCTCCACCCGGTCCACGAGCAAGAAGCGCGCGGGGTCGGCGGCGTGGTGCATCCGAACGAGCTCCCCCGCGAGCCGTGCGATTGCCTCCACATCGCGCGGGCCGGCTGGGCGGACGTGGACATCGCCGGTCATCGAGGGGTTCGCCACGCGGGGGATCAGGTCACATCCGGTTTGCGGCTGCAATCGCGGAATGCCCACCCCGCGGCCCTAGCGCAAATGGGCGGGGACACCGCGCTTGACCACGGTGTCGAGAGCGAATCGCACGTCCGTTTCCGGGTAATCACTCGTGAAATGAAGGCCCCTGCTCTCGCGGCGGCTGGAGGCGCACTCGATGACGAGCTGTGCCACCGTCGCGATGTTGCGAAGCTCGAGCAAGTCGCGCGTCACGAAGTACTTCCAGTAGTACTCGCCAATCTCTTCCTGCAGGAGCGCGATGCGACGCGCCGCCCGCCGCAACCGGGAGTTCGACCGGACGATTCCGACGTAGTTCCACATGAGGCGGCGCACCTCGTCCCAGTTTTGCGTGATGATCACCGCCTCTTCGCTGGGGGTCGCGCTCCCGACCTCCCACTCCGGCACGTCGGGCCATGGTTTGCTGCGGTCGAGGGTCGATGCGAGCGCCTCCGCCGCGCGGTGGGCCATCACCAAGCCTTCGAGCAGCGAGTTGCTCGCCAGGCGGTTCGCGCCGTGCAATCCCGTGCACGCGCACTCGCCAATCGCCCACAAACCAGGAATCGTCGTTCGCCCCTCGAGGTTCGTCGTAATTCCTCCGCACATGAAGTGGGCTGCCGGAACGACGGGTATCGGCTCTCGCGTGATATCGATCCCCCAGCGAAGGCACTCCTCGTGAATCCCCGGAAAGCGCTCGCGGATGAAGTCCGCCTTCTTGTCGGTGATGTCGAGCAGCACGTACTCGGCGCCGGTCTTCTTCATCTCGAAGTCGATCGCGCGCGCGACCACGTCGCGGGGGGCCAGATCGCCGCGCGGGTCATGTCCTTTCATGAAGGCTGTACCGTCGACGCGGCGGAGAACGGCCCCCTCGCCTCGCATCGCCTCGGTGATGAGAAAGCGACGCGCTTGCGGGTGGTAGAGGCACGTCGGGTGGAACTGATAGAACTCCATGTTGGCGACCTCGGCTCCCGCACGGAACGCCATCGCCACGCCGTCGCCCGTCGCGACGTCTGGATTCGTCGTGTAGAGGTACACTTTGCCGGCCCCGCCCGAGGCCAGCACGACCGCCCGCGCGAGGACCGTGAGCACTTTGCCGCTCGCGTCATCCAGCACGAAGGCGCCCGCGCACACCTCGGGTCCCCCATACTTTGCCATCGTGATCAGGTCGACGGCCGTATGCCCCTCGAGCACCCGAACACGAGGCGACCGAGCGACCGCGTCGAGCAGCGCGCGCTCGACCTCGCGCCCCGTCATGTCTGCGGCGTGCGCGACCCGCCGTGCGCTGTGTCCACCCTCGAGGTGAAGGTCCAGGTCCGGATCCCCGCGCACGGGGCCTTCGGCTCGATCGAAGCGTGCGCCGATGTCTTCCAGCATTCGGACGCGGCCTGGCCCCTCCCTCACACAGACTTCGACCGCGAGCCGATGGCAGAGCCCTGCGCCGGCCTCGAGCGTGTCGGAGATGTGAGCCTCGAACGAATCCGCCTCGCTGAGGACCGCCGCAATGCCCCCTTGCGCATACTTCGTGTTCGATTCGTCGGCGCTGCGCTTGGTGACCACGAGCACGTCGCCGTGGGCAGCGGCCTCGAGGGCGAAGGACAGCCCGGCCACGCCGCTTCCGATGACGAGATAGTCGGTGGTCAGCGGCATCCCGCGAACACTAGCGCGATCCCCCCCCCGGCCGCGAAGCAGCCGCGAGGGCCAGCTGCTTGATTTCTCGGCCCGTCCCTACTGGCACGCGCCATTTTGGCAGGTCGACGGCGCGACGCAAACCGTGCCGCAGTTGCCGCAGTTCGCGTTGTTGGTCGTCGTGTCCACGCAGTTGCCGGCGCAGTCGGTGTACGGCGCGGCGCAGGTGCACTGGCTGTCGACGCAGCTCAGGTTGCCGCCGCAGGTCGCCCCGCAGAAGCCGCAGTTTCCTTTGCTGGCGGTGAGGTCGACGCAGTTGTTTCCGCACTGCGCCTGGTTCGACAGGCATTGAATGACACACGTGGCATCGGAGCACCGCGGCGCTCCTGCCGGGCACCGCATGCCACAGGCGCCGCAATTTCCGTTGCTCTGCTGGAGGTCGACGCAGAGGCCCCGGCCCATAAACGCACCTCTCGCGCACTGCGTGAGCCCCGACGCGCAAGTGCAGGTGCCTTCGACGCAAGCCGCCCCCACGTCGCAAGCCACGCCGCACGCGCCGCAGTTCGCAGCGCTCGTGCTGGTATCGACGCACGTGGTGACCATCATCATGCCGCGCATGGCGGTGCACTGGGTCAGGCCGCCCGTCCCGCAGCCGGCCACGCAAGCCCCGTTCTGGCAGGTGGTGCCCATCCGGCATCGGTTCCCGCACCCACCGCAGTTGACATCGTCGGCGTTCGTGTTCGTACAGGTGACGCCGCACTGGGTGTCGCCCGGCCCGCATGTGCAAACGCCGTTGACGCAGCTGCCCCCGATGGGGCACTGCTTGTTGCAGCCGCTGCAATTGAGGTTGTCGCTCGTCAGGTCGACGCAAGCGTTGTTGCAGTTGGTCAGCGCCGTGCCCGCGTCGGTGCTGGTGCACGTCGTGACGCAGGCGCCGCTATTGCAGACTTGACCGGGCCCGCACGCGATGCCGCATCCGCCGCAGTTCTCCGGATCGCTCGCTACTGCGGTGCACGCCCCGTTGTTGCAGGGCATGCCGCCGTTGGCGCAAAGGCACTGGCCGGCGGTGCACTGCATGCCCGACGCGCAGCGCGTGTTGCATGTTCCGCAGTTGGCGTTGTCGGTCTGCCCGTTGATGCACGAACCGCCGCACGCGATGTTGCCGTTCGGGCAAACGCATTGGCCGTCCGAGCAGGACTGCCCCGGCGCGCACCTGTTTCCGCACGCTCCGCAGTTGTTCGTATCGCCCGCGACCGAGAGGCACGTGCCGTTGCAGTAGACCGTGCCCGCCGGGCAGGTGCACGCGCCGCCGACGCAGGTCGACGGAGCGCCACACGCATTGCCGCAGCCGCCGCAGTTGAAGTTGTCGGTGTTCGTGTTGACGCACGCGCTCTTGCAGTTGGTCAACGCGCCGCACATCAGCGTGCACACCGATGCGCTACAGACCTCTGGCGGCACGTTTGGAGGCATGTTGTTCACGCCCGGACACACGTTCCCGCACGCGCCGCAGTTCGTGGGGCTCTGCGTGAGGTTGACGCACTGGCCGTTGCAGAGGGTCTGGCCAGTCGGGCACGCGCAGGCGCCCATCACGCACTGCTGGCCGCCGCCGCACGCCCGGCCGCACGCTCCGCAGTTGTTCGGATCCGTGACCAGGTTGACGCAGGCGTTGTTGCAATTGGTGAGAGGCACGGGGGCGCCGATGACGACGCAGCTCAGAGCGCAGTGACCGGCCAGGCAAACGAAACCGCCTTGGCACGTGGTCCCGCAAGCACCGCAGTTGTTCGGGTCGGAGAGCGTGTTGACGCACGCAGCGCCACACTGCGTGGTCGTCGGCGGCGGACACGCCGGGGGGCCGTCGATCGGCGCGTCACGAGCCACGTCGGCCGGCGCGTCGGCAACTCGCACATCGCGGCCGACGACGTCGACGCCGGGTGAGTCTCCGACCGCAACGCGGTCGCTGGTCTGGTCCGCACCAATCCCGTCCGGGTGCGCGAAAACGTCGGGGCTCGTCCCATCGACCGCAGGAATCGATCCGTCAACGGAGAGGGTCGACCCATCGAAGACGGCGATTGCGCCATCGACCAGCCCCAACTCCGCGATGTCGAGCTCCGTTCGACCACAGCCCGAACCGGCGACGGCTACGATCAACGAAAGAGAGAACGCGCAAAAAAGAAAGAGGCCGCGAATCGTCTTCATAACACCTCACCTACCCAAGCAGGATCCCGCGCGCGCAATGTAGCACCATCGGGATGACGGAAAAGCGGGAAAAGGTCTTGGAAAAGTCTACCCTATGTGCTCGACCTCGGTTGACGCGCAACGCCACCGCCTCTATCCGACTTTGGGCCCGAGCGCGCAACCTGGTACCGAAGCTGTCCAGGGGTTGGCAAATCGCAAATTCGAAATCTGCACTCTCGAAATTCCTAAACATGAAGTCCTGTTCCCACCGACTGGAGGCCGCACGGTGAAGATCCTCGTCGCCGTCAAACGGGTCGCTGACCCCGAGAATTTGAACAAGATCCGGCTCTCTCCGCAGGGCACCATCGACACGACCGGCCTCGAACCCAAGCCGAGCCCGTACGATGAGTACGCGCTCGAGGCGGCCCTCCGTCTGACGGAGAACGGCGCCAACCCCAAGCAGCGCCTCGGAGAGGTGGTCGTCGTGACGTTCGGCCCCAAGGACGCGGAGCAGACGCTCCGGGCGATGCTAGGTACGGGCGCCGACCGAGCGATTCGCGTCGATGCAGTGGACGGCGCGCTGGACGGGGACCTGGTCGCGCGCGGCCTGAAGACGATCGTGGACGGCGAGAAGCCCGACCTCGTGCTGCTGGGGTACCAGCAGGCGGAGCACGAGTCCAATATGGTCGGCCAGATGCTCGCGGAGTACCTGGGATGGCCCCAGGCGACTTTCGCGGGCTCGATTCAGAGTGAGGACGACAAGACGCTCGTCGTCGGACGCGAGGTGGAGGGCGCAACGGCGGAAGTGCGCGTGACGCTTCCCGCGGTCGTCACGGTGCTCGACAAGATCGTGCACCCGAAGAGCGTCCGCTCGAAGCACACGGCGACGACCCACGCCTATCCCGACGGAGTTCGCTTCGCCGCGCTCATGGCGATCATGGCCGCCAAGAAGAAGCCCCTCGCCGAGAAGAAGCTCGCAGAGGTCGCGACCGACCCGGCGCTCCGGGTCCGATACGTCGGCGCGGAGCTTCCCCCGAAACGCGCCGCAGGCGTGAAAGTGAAAGACGTGAAGGAGCTCGTGACAAGGCTCAAGACGGAAGCGAAGGTGATCTGATGGGCGGTACGATCGTCGTGGCAGAGCTGTCCGAAGGCCGGGTTCGCAAGTCGTCGCTCAGCGCGATCGCCTTCGCCAGGCAGATCGCGGGACCCTTTTCGATCCTGGTGCTCGGCGCCGGCGCCCAGAGCGCGGCGAAGGACGTGGCGGGGTTCGGCGCGCAGAAGGTCCTCGTGTGCGACGACGCCGCGTTCTCGCATGACGTCTGCGAGCGGTACGCGCCCACTGTGGCGAAAGTCGTCCGAGACGAGAGCTGCGACACGGTTGCTCTGACGGCCACCGCGTTCGGCAAAGACCTCGCGCCGCGCCTCGCGGCCAAGCTCGGCGCCGGCTACGCCCCGGACATCAACCTCGTGAAGGTCGACGGCACGAAGCGCACCTACCGCCGTCCGATGTACGCGGGCAACGTATTCGGCTGGGTCGAGATCCTCACGCCGGTGCAGGTCGTGAGCGTGCGCCAAACCGAGTTCGCCGCTGCGGAGCCCAGCGGCGGCGAGAGCCCCGTGCAAAGCGTCGCCCGCGCGCCGGACGACGCCGCGGCCTCGCGGGTGGAGTTTCTCAAGCTGGAGGCCGGGAAGAGTGAACGGCCGGACCTCGGCGAGGCCCGTGTGGTCGTATCCGGAGGACGGTCGCTGAAGGAGCACTTCAAGGAGGTGCTCGAACCGCTGGCGGACGCGCTGGGGGCCGCTCTCGGGGCCAGCCGCGCGGCATGCGACGCTGGATATGCACCGCCCGAGCTCCAGGTCGGACAGACGGGACGCACGGTGGCGCCGCAGCTCTACATTGCGGTGGGCATCTCCGGGGCCATCCAGCATATCGCCGGAATGAAGGCTTCGAGGGTCATCGTCGCGATCAACAAGGACGGGGACGCCCCCATCTTCCAGATTGCGGACTACGGCGTTGTCGCCGACCTGTTCGTCGCCGTCCCTGAGCTGGTCCGGGAGCTTCAGCGGCCGAGCTGAGGGGCGATGCTCGCATTCCGGCGTCGCGCGTTGTAAGCGCTATCGCTCGTGAGCTACCTGGTCCTCGCCCGGAAGTATCGCCCGCAAACCTTCGACGACCTCGTCGGCCAGGATCACGTCGCGCGCACGCTGGCCAACGCGATCGCCACCGATCGCGTCGCCCATGCGTTCCTCTTCACCGGGGTTCGCGGCGTCGGAAAGACGACCAGTGCCCGCCTGCTCGCCAAGTGTTTGAACTGCGTCGGGACCGACGGCCTGCAGAAGAAGCCGACGGCGTCGCCTTGCAACCGGTGCGCGCCGTGCAGCGAGATCACGGCCGGACACGACCTCGATGTGCAGGAGATCGACGGCGCCAGCTACACCGGGGTCGACGACGTGCGCCGGCTTCAAGAGGGCATGACGTTCCGCCCCGCCCGCGACCGCTTCAAGATCTACATCGTCGACGAGGTCCACATGCTGTCGACGGCGGCATGGAACGCGTTCTTGAAAACGTTGGAAGAGCCTCCGCCGCACGTGAAGTTCATCTTCGCGACCACCGAGGCACACAAAGTGCCCGTGACGATCCTCAGCCGCTGTCAGCGCTACGACTTCAAGCTGATCGCGACGCAAGCCGTCGCTCGGCGGCTCGAGCAGGTCCTCGCTCAAGAGAAGATCGAAGCCGAAGCCTCGGCGGTACAGCTCCTTGCACGCGAGGCGGCGGGGTCGATGCGCGACGCCATGAGCCTGCTCGACCAGGTGATCGCCTTCAGCGGAGACAGGCTCACGGGCACCGACGTCACCCGCGTGCTCGGTGTCGCGGATCGGACGATTCTCCACGACCTCGCGGCGGCGCTCGTCGGGGGAGACGCGGCGGCGTGTCTCCGCGTCGTGGAGCAGTTGGCACAACAGGGGTTCGACCTGGTGCACGTGACCCGGGACGTGCTTCGACACTTGCGCAATCTCGTCGTCGCGAAGGTCTGCGCCGAGTCCCGACCGGGGTTCGAAGAAGCTCGGTCGGCCGGGGGGGGTCCGAGCTTGCGCGAAATGCTAGACCTCGCCGACGAGGAGGTGCGTGACGTGACCGCCCTCGCTTCGAGCGCCGACACCGACGATCTCACCCGGTGTTTTCAGGGCTTCTCGAACGCGTTCGATGGCATCGTGCGGAGCGCCCAGCCACGGATGGCGCTCGAGATGGCGCTCGTGCGCCTGGCCCGCCGTCCCCCGCTGCTGCCGCTCGACGAGTTGCTCGTGCGCGTCGGCGACCTCGAACGCCGCCTCGGCGGAGCGCCCCCCCCACCCCCTGCCCCCGCGACGCGAGGCGGTTCCGGAAGCGGAGGCGGCGGTCGGGGCATACCCCTCGCGTCTCCACAGTCGGCGGACTCTGCGGGGGGCACACGCACGCGCGGAGCCCTCGCGCTCGCAGCGGAGAGCACCCCGCCCGCGGTGCCGGTGCGAGGGCAGCACTTGACCGTGGTCGCCGCCGCTCCGTCGACCTCCGCCGACATCGACGGGTGGCGCGCCATCCTCGAACGCGTTCGGACGGCGCGGCCCGCCATCGCGTCGGTTTTCGAGCACGCGATCCCGATCGAGGTCGGCTCGGCACGGGTCGTCGTGGGCTTCGAGCCGAACGCCGGCTTCCTCGCGGCGCGCGCGAGCGACCCCGAGGCCATCGACATCCTCACGCGAGAGGCACGCGCCCACTTCGGCGCGGCGACGCTCGTCGTGATTGACGCGTCGGCGAAGTCTCCGAACGGGGCGCGAACGATCGCGTCCGTCGACGCCGAACGGCGATCGACCGAAGAGTCGGTCGCTCGCGCGGCGATCCAAGCGCACCCTCTGGTCGAAGAGGCAATCCGCCTCTTCGGCGCGAGGGTTCACGACGTGAAGCTGCCGAGCAGCGACGGATAAGGTACATAGGCAGCATGCAGTTTCGCGGCGGCATGAACGAGCTGATGCGGCAGGCAGCCCGCATGCAGCGCAAGATCGACAAGGCGAGGGAAGAGCTGAAAGATCGCGAGCTCACGGTCGAGGGCCTCGGGGGCAAGGTGAAAGTCATCGTGACCTTGGGGCGCAGCCTCAAGCGCATCGACATCGACAAGGACACCCTGAAGACCGAAGAGACGGATCTCGTGCTCGACGGGGTGTGCGCGGCGGTCAACCAGGCGATCGAGCAGGCCGACAAGGAGATGGAGGCCGAGCTCGAGAAAGTCACGGGCGGGGTGAAGATCCCCGGCTTGGTGTAGCCGTGGAGGTGTTGTGACTCCGAAGGTTCGACGGGTCACCAAGCTGCTCGGTCGCCTGCCCGGGGTGGGCGAGAAAACGGCGCAACGATTCGTGCTGTGGCTGTTGACCGCCGACGGGGCCGTCGCGCGCGAGCTCGGCTTGGAGCTCGCCACGTTGCGCGAGGAGATCGGGCCCTGCGAGCGCTGCGGCAACGTGGCCGAAATCCGTGAGGAGCACGCGGTGTGCGACGTGTGCGCCGACACGAAGCGCGACGCGAGAGTGCTCTGCGTCGTGGCGCGCGTTCACGATTTGCTGGCGATCGAGCGAGCCGCGGCGATGCGCGGCCGGTATTTCGTGCTCGGACGACTGCTCTCGCCTCTCGAAGGGATCGGGCCGGAAGACTTGCCGATCGCAAAGCTGGTCGAGCGAATCCGCGCGGATGGCGTGGCCGAGGTGATCGTGGCGACACCGCCGAGCGTCGACGGCGAGGCCACTGCGCTCTTGCTGAAGCGGGATCTTGAGCCGTTGGGTCTACGAATCACGCGGATTGCCAGTGGCGTGCCACACGGAGGGGACCTCGAATTCGCCGACCCCATCACGATGGCGCGCGCCCTCGCCGGGCGACAGCGGCTGTAAGCTATCCACCCATGAAGGACGCCATCACGACCCGCGACGCCCCCGGCGCCATCGGCCCCTACTCGCAAGCGGTGCGCGCGGGCGGTTTGGTTTTCGTAAGCGGCCAAATCCCGCTCGACCCCGCAACCGGCCAGGTCGTCGGCGGCGACATCGCAGCCCAGACCGAGCGCGTGATGAACAGCCTCGGCGCCGTGCTCGCGGCTGCCGGGCTCGGGGTCGATGACGTCGTCCGCACGACGATCTACCTGGTCGATTTGGGCAACTTCGCGGTCGTCAACGACGTGTACGGCCGGTTCTTTCGAGCGCCGTATCCGGCGCGCAGCACCGTCCAGGTGGCAGCGCTTCCGCGCGGAGTGGCGATCGAAATCGACGCAATCGCCGTGGCGGACAAGCATCCCTGAACCAGGGCACGAGAAGAAACCGGCCTGGCAGACATGGGGGGTCAGGCGACGCCCTCCGCCCGAACGCTCGCGTTGAGCTCCGCAAGCGCGCGCTCGACTTCGGCCCGGGCGTTGGCGTTGGAACGGCCGGGCTCGATGGGCGCACCCAGCGCCACTTCGACGCGCGTGAACGGCCACGCGATGGCAAAGCGATCCCAGGCGCTCCGCAGGACGACGCCATGCCGAACCGCCCCTGCCAGCGGAACCAGCACACCGCCCGCCGCCCGCGCGGCCGCCACCGCACCTCCTTTGACGACGCCGTAGGGACCCCGCGGGCCGTCTACGGCGAAAGCCGCATCCGCGCCGTCGTTTCTCATGGCACGCACGACGGCCGCAAGGCCCCTCGTTCCCCCGCGCGAGCTCGATCCCCGTACGACACGGAGCCCCAGGATGCCCAGCACCCGCGCCTGGATTGCTCCGTCGGACGAGAGGCTGACCAGGACCACCGTGGGCTTGCGCCGCCGCCACGCGAGAAGAGGCCATTGGGTGCCGTGCCAAAATGCGAGCACCCAGGGCCGGCCTTGCACCTGCGCGAGCGCCGGGTGCGCGACGACGCGCACCCGAAGCGAGGCGAGCCAGACGCGCGCTACGATTCCCAGCGCAATCCCGACAATCCCGGCTCGCACGTCCGGGCGTTATCCCTTCAGCTCCGTCAGCTTCGCACGCGCCCGGTCGAGGGCGGGGTCGTTCTCGATCGCGCGCTCGAACATCTGCACGGCCTTGACCTTGTCCCCTTGTCGGACGCTGATTTCGCCGAGGTAATAGAAAACTTCGCCCTTGGAGATTCCGGCCTTGGGGTCCAGGCGCTGCAGAAGCAGCGCACGAAACGTCTTCTGAGCGCGATCCAGATCGTCCGTCTCGAACGCGAGCACACCGAGGTCCCGCAGAACCGTGACCGAGCCGGGGTCGATCTTGAAGGCCATGTCGAGCTGCGTAAGAGCGACGTCCTTGTCGCCGAGCTGCGCGAGCGCACGGCCCAAACGATGGTGATAGAGGGCGAGCTCCTTGGTGCGCCTCGTGCCGAACGACGCGATGACTTTCTCGAGCACGTGAGCCGCCTCTCGGCCGCGCTGCGCCGCGTTGTACGCGTCGCAGAGAGCCATGAGGAGCTCTCGGTCGTGAGGGACGAGCTGCGCGGCCCGCTCGAGTACCCCGATCGCGTCATCCGGGCGGTTGCGCCGCAGCACATGAATGTCCGCGGCCGCCCGCAGAAGCTTCACTTGCTCCAGAATCTGCGCGGGGACGGCCGGCGCCGCGAGCGAGCCGGATGGCATGGGGCCGCGCGACCCAGAGGGACCCCTTCCGTCGGGAGGCGCGTCCGCGCCGACCGGATGCGTCGAAGCGATGAGATCGGCATCGCCGACGAGCAAGTCGGCGAGCTCCGCCCACTTCTCCGCCTTCTCCCAGCGCATGCGCAACATCGCGCGCAGCCCCGCGTTCGTGGGCTCGAGCCGCAGCCCTTGCTGGAGGGCCTCCTCCGATCCAGCCGCATCCCCCATTTTCTCGCGCACCTCCGCAAGCCGCAGCGCCCACGGAACACCGGTCGCCTCGCTCGCCAGATCGACCAGCCTGGCGAGCGCGCCGGCGGCCCGCTCCCAATCTGCGCGCTTCTCGCTCATGCGCGCGATCGCCTCCAGGGCGGCGCGGTGCGTCGGGTCCCGCTCGAGCACCTCCTCGTAGGTCCGCTGTGCCGAGACTGCGTCGTTGAGCCGCCGCTCTTGCAGCTCACCGAGGCGCACCAACAGCGCGAGCTCGGTGGTCACGTCCGCCCGGTCGTGGGCCCCTTCGAGCTGCGATCGGAGCAACTCGGCGAGCTCCGCGTCGCGCCCCGTCAGCTCGTACAACTGCGATAGGCGGAGGGCCGCCTCCGCGTGCGCGGGGTCCTCGTCGAGAATCGCGCGCAATGTTTCGATCGCATCTTCGGGCGCCTGGAAGCGACCGTCGTAGAGATCGGCCAGCTCCAGACGCAACGCCGTTCGCGATTCCTGGCTGGTGGCCACGTCGATGAGCCGCGACAAGAGCTTCGCGAGATCCTTGTACTGCCCGGCGTCGACGTACAGTTTTCGCAGGGCCGCAGCGGCCGGCGCGTCCGCCGGCTCCGCGTCGAGAATCTCTTCGTAGAGGGCGATTGCGCGTGGCCCGTCGTGGAGCGCGCTCACGAGCTCGCGCGCGGCCATGTGCTTGAGCGCAAGCGCCTGCCCCGCATCGGTGGCGATCTCGGCGCGACGCGAGAGAAGCCTCACCACTTCGGCGTGATCCCCGGCCGCGGCACGCAGCTTCGTCAATTCTTCGAGCGCCCATGCGTCACCGTCGTCGTCGGCGACCATGTCGCGCAGCGTCGCTTCGGCCAGGTCGCGGTCCCCGACCGGCCCTTCGGCCAGCTCTTTCGCCTCGCGGAGCAACGCGCGCTTCGACGACTCGCTCGCTTCGAGCCGCGCGCGCGCGCGGAGGGTGTGCACGAGCTCGCGCTCCCGCCCGGGCGCACGGCGTAGGTCCTCGAGTGCCCGCAGGACGTCGATGTTCTCGGGTTCGATCGCGAGCGCCTTCGAATACGCGTCCTCGGCTTTGCTCGCGTTCTGGAGCTTGTCGCGACGCCACGCCGCCAGCCTCACCCAGAGCTCCGTCCGCGTCGTCGCCGGTACGTCCCGCGCGTCGTCGAGCGCGGCCGCAAGCGCGTCGGACGCCTGCTCCCAGCTCCCGCTCACCGCGGCGAGCCGCTCCAGCTCCGACAACGCTTCTTCGTCCGACGGGTCCTCGGCGATCGCCGCTTGTACGACCCGCTGCGCTCGCGCGCGATCCCCTACGGTATCTTCGAGCACGCGCGCGAGATTCAGGCGAGCGCGAGTTCGGTCGACGATCGTTTGCGCCCGCGAGACACGCCGCTCGTAGAGCCGGGCGAGCGCATCGCCGTGCCCGAGTGTCTTGTGTACGAACTCGAGCGCGTCGAACGCGTCGTCGAAGAGGGCGGCGTCGTCGAGCAGGCCCTCGAGCGCTTCCCGGCTGGGGACGTGGTCGGCAACCCGCTCGAGCGCGTGTCGAAGCGTTCCGAGCCCGCGGGCCGGATCGCCGAACTCTCGGATCTGCAGAATCGCCAGACGATGGAGCAGGTCGGCCTGGTCGCGGGCGTGCGCCTCGACGGCGGTGCGACGCTCGAGGATGTCCGCCAGAGCGCGCGTGTCGCCGAGACGGGTGAAGAGCCGATCGAGGCACGCGAGCACCGCGGGTTCGTCCCCCATGCGCTCCACCGCCGCGGCGTACGCTCTTGCGGCACGCGCCGGATCGTCCAGCTTGTACTCGCTCACTTCACCGAGGCGCACGAAGAGGTCCCCCGCCACGTTCGCTTCGAAGAGGGCGGCCGCTCGCTCTTGAAGCGCGTCGGCGTACCGGCGCCACCCCTCCACGCCTGCGCGCTCAGCCAGGCGCTCGATGTGCCCGTGCAACGACGCGTCGTGCGGCTCCTCAGCAAGCGCGCGCAGCAGAGCGGTCTGCGCTCGCTCATGGTCGCCGAGCTGCGCCTCGGCGACCTCCGCCAGCGCCCGGAGCGTGTGGGCGCGGTCGGATGGTTCGGTCTGCGCCCGCAGGCGCAGCTCGAGCACGGAGGCGAGCTCGACGTGCTTTCCCGCAGCGCGGAGGACCGGCTCGAGCGCGTCCGCCGCGTCCGCTCGGAGCTCGTCGTGGGTCTCGCCGATGCCCTCGATGGCCGCGACCGCCTCGCCGTCGAACCCCGACGAGAGCACGTCGCGGTACGCCTCGAGCGCGGCCTGCGGGTCCTGTAGCTCCACGAGGTACAGCGCCGCGACCCGCTTCTTGATCGTCCGCGCCGCGAATTCTTCGGGCGCGACTTTCGCTTGGAGCTTCAAGTTCTCCAGCAATTCGGGCCACATTCGCTGTTGGGTGTAGAGGCTCTCCAGCCGGCGCAGCACGTCTGCGTCGGCGGGTGAGACCCCCAGGGCCTGAACCAGGCATTCGATCGCCTCGCGGCGGTCGCCGAGATCGTTCTCGAAGCGGCCCGAGGCTTCGACCAAGAGGCGAAACTTGAGACTGTCTTCGCTGGAATCGCAGAGATCGACGCGCCTCCGATAGAGCTCCACCAGGCGGGCCACGTCCTGGCGCTGCTCGTGGAGGTCGATGAGCACGTCGATCGTGTGCGCGCTGGCAGGCTCGAGCTCGAGCGCACGCTCGTTCGCCTCGATCGCCCCGCTCGGGTCGTCGAGCATGTCCCGCTTCGCCTCGCCCACACGCCGCCAGATGCTCGCTCGCGTCTCGTCGTCCGCGACGAGATCCGCCTTCTTCGTGAGCACCTGCACGAGCGTGCTCCAATCGCTGAGCAGCGTGGCGAGCGCGTCCATCTCCTCGAGCGGCTGAAGCTCGGACTCGTCGAGCGCGAATAGCCGGCCCCATGCGGCAAGTGCGCTCCGTGGGTCGTCGCGCCTCTTGTCGTGGAGCGCGGCGAGCGCTGCGAGAAGCTCGCGCTTGGTCAGGCCCTCGGTCTTCGAGATCGCTTGCTCGTAGGCGTCGGCGAGATCGTTCCAGCGCCGCGTGGCGCTCGCGAGACGCTCGAGCTGTTCGCGCGCCTCGCCGTCCTCCGGGTCGATCGTCCACGACTGCCGCATCGCGTCGAACGCCTTCGCGAGGTCGCCGCCGCGCTCCTCCCAGAGCGTTGCGCTCTCCCGCAGGACCGCGATTCGCTCTCCGTCGTCCGTCGCCAACGCGATGCGCTCGTCGTTGAGCGCCACGAGCCGGCGCCAATCGTCGGCGCGCTCGTAGATCGGGCGCAGGATATCGACCACCCGGGCCTTGTGCTCCGCCTCGTGCAACATCTGCTCGAGAAGCTGGACCGCCTCGGCGGCCGGGCCGCCCGCCCCGGGAGGAGTCAGCTCGACGACCGTCTGAAGCTCGTCGAGCGCCGCGCTCGGCTCGTTCAACCTCTGAATGAGGAGCTTGGCGAGATCCATTCGAAAGCGCGCTTCGTCCTCGGGAAGGGCGCTCTGCTCCGCACGGCGGCGCGTCAGGTCGGCGAGGTCGCGCCACCGCCCGGTCCGGGCGTAGAGCCGCGTCAGACCGTCGAGAGCGTGGTAGTCCCCTTCGTCGGCGTCGAGCGCAGCGCGATACGTCTCGATCGCCGCGGAATCGTCTCGAAGCTCCGATTCTTCGAGCGACGCGATGGTGTGAAGCGCCGCCGACCGCTCCCGTGGGTCCCGGATGCAGTCCAAGGCTTCGCGATAGAGCTGCACGCGATCCCTGGGCCGACCCGCCACGCGGAGAAGCCGATCGATCGCCTCGAACGTCCCGTTCTTGGCCTCGGGATCGAACGAATGCGCGCGACGATAGAAGGACAACGCGCCTTCGACGTCGTTATGCGCCTCGAAGAGCTCGCCCGTGCGCTTGGCCAGGCGCGCGGTGGCTGGCTCGTCGGCCGTGATCTTGGCGAGCTCGCCCGCATAGATTTCGGCGAGCCGCCGCTCGGCGTTGGCCACTCGCGCCAGCCTTTCGAGCTCGCCCCACGTTCCCTCGTCCGCGGGATCTTCGGAGAGGAGCTGCGCCGTCGTCTCGAGCGCGGCTTCGTAGTTCTCCTCTTGCTCCTCGTGCATCTTCGCGAGGCGCCGCAAGAGCTGTCGCCGCTCCTCGGGGTCCTGGCTCGCGCCGAGCCGAGCCTCGAGCGTCGACAGAACGCGGCGGCCGTCGAGGCGGGCCAGATACACGGGCTCCAACATTTCGGCCGCACGGGCCGCGTGGTCACGCCGCGACATCAGAGCTTCGAGCGAAGCCACAGTCGGCGGATGCAATGGATCGACCGAGAGCGCGGTCGCGTACTCGTCGAAGGCGCGGTCCACCTCGTTCATTCGCTTCTCGAGAACGTCCCCGAGCGCATGATGGAGCGCCGCCTTTTGCACCTTCGACGGGCCGGGGGCGGCGATCTGCCGCTCGTACAGCGACACCAGGTCGTCCCAGCGCTCGGCGCTCGCGTAGAGACGCTCCAGCGCGGACACCGCGTTCTCGTCGAGCCCCATGTCGAGAATCTGCTCGTACACGCCGATCGCCGTGCGAGGATCGCCGAGCTTTTCGTCGCAAAGGCGGGCCTGCTTGAAAAGCAGTTGCTTGCGCTCCGCGTCGCTCTCTGCGGCGTCGGCGCGCCGCTTGACGACCTCGAGCAGCGCCGGGTGGTCCCCGGTTTCCTCGTAGAGCGACTCGAGCGCCAGAAGCGCGCGCCGACCGTCGCTGCGAAGGTCGAGCGCGCGCGCGTAGTATTGCTTGGCAAGCGCGGAGTCGCCAAGACGCGAGCGAGCCATCTCCGCGATCCGGAGGGTGACCTCGAGCTTCAGGTCCCCATCGAGAATCTCGTCCACGACCGATCGCAGCAGCGCGCAAAGCTCGGCGTACTTTCCGGTCGCCGTCGCCAGTCGCTCGGCGCGCTCGATCCACCTCGGCAGCTCCGGCTCGGCGCAGGCCTCGCGCAACCCGCGGGCTGCGTAGGACAGAGCGAGGACCGGGTCGGCGAGCGGTCCCTCCGCGACCTCCGCGGCCTGCGCGACGATCACGAGCTTCTCGTGCGGCGACTCGGCGTACTCGGTCTCAATCTCGAGCACCCGGAGGAGCTTCCGATGGAGGTGGTCCGCCTCGTAGAGCGGGCGTAGGATCGCAGCCGCATCGCGTCGCGCCCCGGCGTCGTCGAGCATGGCCTCCAGTGCCTCGCGACAACCGGCGTGCGACGGGTCGAGGGCGAGCGCCTGCCGGTAGGCCGCTATCGCACCGGCGACGTCGCCCAGTTTTTTTTCCTGAACGCTCCCCAGGCGGGCGAGGATGGCGATCTTGTCCTCGGGACGGTCCGCGAGCGCCAGGTCGACCTCGAGCGTCGAGGCGACGTCGGGCCATCGATCGACGAGCTCGTAGAGCGTGGCGAGAGACGCCAGCGACGCCCGGTCTGCTCCGAAATCGTCCACCACGGTGCGATACGCGAAAATGGCCTCCTTCACGTCCGCAAGCTTCTCGGCGAGCGTTGTCGCGATACGGACGAGAAGGGCGCGACGACCGTCCGCGTCGTCGCTCAGCCGCTCGCGCGCCCGCAAGACGTCGACGAGCTCTCGCCAGCTTTGGGTGCGCTCGAACAATCGATCGAGCGCAGCCAGCGCTTGGGCGTCGTTCGGGTCGTCGTCCAGGCGCCTTCGCCACGCGTCGATCGCTCCGCTGGGATCGTCGAGCACCGTTTCGCACAGCTCGCCGAGCCGTCCGCGAAGCTCGCGACGAGCCACAGGGTCGTCTTCGAGCTTGATCTCGAGACGCAGAATCTCGCCGAGTTGCCGGCTGGCGCCCGAGGCAGAATAGATGCGCTCGAGCGCACGGCACGCGGGCAAGGCAATCGCCGCGTCGTCAGGCGCGAGCTCCAGCACTTCGCGGTACACGGCGTCGGCCCGCACGACGTCGTCGAGCTCGCTCTCGTACAGGCGCGCGAGGTCGGTGAGGATCTCGGCGCGCGGTATCGGCGCTCCGGCCGCGGCGGCGGTGGCGGTCAGCACCCCGGCGACGCGTCCCTGCGCTTTCAGGCGGCGGGCGATCTCCAGCGTTCGATGGCGCGATCGAGCGTCGTTCGGGTCGAGCGGCAACAGCCGCCCGAACGCGTCGAGCGCGCCGGCGTCGTCGCGCAACCGCTCGTCGCGAAGGTCGGCCACGCGGCGCAGCAGATCGCGCCTTTCGTCGCTGCCTCTGGCGAACTCGAGGTGGACCTCCAGGACCCGCACCAAGTCTTGCACTTCATCGCGGTCGGTGTAGACCGCCTCGAGCACGACGGCCGCGCGCGAGCGCAAATCGGGAACTTCGAGGATCTTCTCGACGAGCTGCCGCGCCTCGACGGACGCCGGCCGCTCGTGGAGCACGTGCTCGAAGTACGCGAGGGCGCCGGCGGCGTCCCCGAGCTTGGTGAACAGCAGCACGCCCAACTGCTGCTCGAGGTCGATCCTGCCATCGCCGACGGCGCCCGCCAACCTGCGCTCGAGCAGCCGCGCCAGGCGGTCCCAACGCTGCTCGGCGGCGTAGAGGGCGTCGAGCGAGCGGATCGCCTGCTCGTGCGCAGGGTCGAGCTCGAGGATGCGCTCGTAATAGGCAATCGCGCTGCCGCGATCGCCGGTGATCTCTTCGGCGACGAGCGCCACCTCGGCCAAGAGCTCCGCGCGCCGGCCGGCGGCGGGCGTGGCTGCGACGATGCGCTCGTAGAGCGCGGAGAGCTCCGCCCACTGCTCGCTCGTGGTGAGGATTTGCTTCAGGCGCTGGAAGGCCGCCTCGTTGCCCGGTCGTCGGTCGAGCATTCGCTCGAGGTAAGGACGCGCGCGGGCGACATCCCCGATCTTCTCCTCGAACAGCGTCGCCGCGCGCTCGGCGAGCTCGATCTCGACATTCTCGGGCAAGCCCGTCCGTCCGACGGGTGGGACGACCGCCACGATCGCTTCGACGAGCGCCTGTTCGCGCCCGGCCTTCGACGAAAGCTCCGACAGCCGGTCCCACAACGAAAGCTCGCTCGGAAGCTCATGGGCGGCGCGCGCGACCACGTCGAAGGCCGCCCACGGGTCGGCGAGCTTGTGCTCTTGAACGTCGGCCAAGCGGGCATGCAGCGCGAGGCGGTCGCTGTGAGCCGCGGTCGTCGCGATGAGCACTTCGAGCACCTCGGCCTGACGGCGCGCCGCCCCGGTCTCTTCGTAGACTCGATCGAGGATCGCTGCTGCGGCCGCCCGCGTCTCGGGCACGCCCAGAAGCTGCTCGACCACCTCGACCGCGCGTGGGTCGTTCGGCACGAGCGCCAGCGCGCGCACGCATGCCTCCAGCGCTTCGACGTGCCTGCGCAGCGGGTCGGCGAGGAGGCGGGCGAGATCGATTTCGCGCGCCGCGCGGTCGGCGCCCTCGCGCTGATCGCGATCGATGGCAATGACCTCGACTGCGCCCTGCGCGTCGCCCTGGCCGCGCAGCAGGCGCGCGAGCGCGCGCAACGCCCCGCCGTGGTGTGGAACGATTTGAAGCATCCGCCGATAGAGCTCGATCGCGCGATCAGGGGCGGCGAACGCCTCTTCTTCGAGCATCGCCCACTCCGTGAGCAGGTCGAGCTTCATGGCCGTGTTCGCGCGCTCGATGCGAAGATTGAACAGCCAGCGCAGGTCGTCGTGCCGGTCGGCCTCGCGAAGAATCCGGTCGAGGGTCTGCACCGCGCCATCGTCGCCGTCGTCCTCCTCGACCAACGTGCGATAGGTCGCGACGGCTTCGTCGGTACGCCCCATCTCGAGCGCGTACACTTCGGCGAGCTTCGCGCGCAGCGCCCGCGCCTCTCCGCGACGGCCGCCCTCTCCGTTCTCGCGGTCTTTCTTCTTCTTCTTCTTGCCGACCCGCCCCCCGTCCGCGGAGGGCTCGACGACGGCGAGGCGAGCGTTGAGCGCCTCGACGAAGCCCGCCCATTGGTCGGACAGTCGGGCCGCCGCCTCGAACATCGCCAGCTCGCCCTCGCGCCCGGGCGCCAGACCATAGGCCTTTCGAGCCCAAGCAAACGCGGCCGCGCGATCGTGGAGCTGATGCCCGCAGACTTGAACGAGCTTGTGGAGCAGGGGAAGCTTCTCGTCGATGTCGTAGACGTGACCGAGCAGGATCTCGTAGAGGGCGGGCAGCCTTCCCCACTTGCCGTCCTTCTCGTAAAGGGGAACGAGCGCCGCCGCGGCTCGCGGGTCGTCCGGGCGCACCGACAGCACCCGCTCGTAGCTGCGGAACGCCCGCTCGGGGGCGTCGAGCCGATCGGTGTAGATGGCCGCGCACCGAAAGCTGAGGTCGATCTTCAGCTCGGGGGCGGTCGCTTTGTCGGCCGCTCCGGACAGAACTTCGACCAGCCCTTCCCAGTCGCCGTTCTGGGCGTAGAGCTCGGTCAACCCGTCGTAATCCCCGACGGCCAGGTAGCTGTCTCGGAGAACGCGCAGCGCTTTTGCGTGCCCCGGCTGAATCGCCAGGACTCGCCGCCACGCCGTCATCGCCCGCGCTTGGTCGTGCAATCGGTCCGAGTAGACGCTTCCGAGCTTCTGGAGCACGTTCATGCGCGCGGCGTCGGTCGTCGCGATCGCCGCGCGCCGCTCGAGTACCTCGGCGACCGTCGCGAAGTCCTTGTCGCGCTCGGCTTGCTTCTCCAGCGAGTCGAGCGCGGCTGCCGACGACGGCTCCTCTTCGAGCACGCGCTTGTACAGGACCACCGCCTGCGCCCCCATGTCGAGCCGTTCCGCGGCGAGCTTGGCCAGCTCGGTCCACAGCTCGCGGCGCTCGGGGCCGGACGGCATCGAGTCGGCCAGATCCGTCAGGAGGTCGCTCAGCGGCTTGTACGCGCGCCGTTTGGCGTAAAGCTCACGCAGGCGGTCGATCGCTTCCTGGTCCTGTCGGTCAACGACGTGCAGCCTCTCGTAGGCTTCGACGGCGTTCTGCACGTTGGAGAACTGTTCGAGCCAGCGGCGCGCAATCGTTCGCCACAGGTCGGCTTTGACCTTCGGATCGGTCTCGAGCTCCGCTTGGCGCGCCTGCATGGTGAGCAAATCGCGCCACCGCTGAAGGCCCTCGTAGACGCGGACCAGGTCGCGCACGCTCGCGAGGTCGCCGGGATCGAGGGCCACGATCTGCGCCAGGACGGTGACCAGCGCCGAGTCGCTCTTGAGGTGGTCCCGGTATACGCCCGCGACGTCGCGCAAGATGGGAAGCCGAGCCCCCGCGTCGTCGGGGGCAAACCTCTCGAGCTCCTGACGGAGCAGATCGGCCAGGGCGTTGTAGCTCGCTCCCTGGCGGTAAAGGCGCTTCAGCGCCTCGCGCGCCGCAACGTTGCCTGCGTCTTGCCGCAAAAGCGCGCGCCACTGCTCGATCGCCTTCTGGGCGTTGGCGCCTTCCTCGGCGAGCTTCGCGATCTCGGCGACCATCGCTGCACGCTCGGGTCCGTCCGGCATCGTTCGCTGGGCGTCGGAGAGGACCGTGGCGAGGCGCACGCTCTCGCCGCGGGCGCCGCACCACTCGCGGAAGAAGGAGAGCATCCCCGGGTGCGAGGGTTCGAGCTTGCGCAGCCTCTCGAAGAACGGTTCCGCCGCGTCCGGGTTGGCGCGCTTGCGCCAGTAGACCATCGCGATTTGCAGGAGGGCGCCGAGCTCTTCCTCGCGGCTCCGGAGAACGCCCCTCGAGAGCTGCGCTTCGTAGAGCGCGACCAAGTGATCCCACATCTGGTTCGCGTTGAAGAGATCCGCCAAGAACGCCGACGCTTCGGGATGCCCGGGCGCGACGTCGAGCGCGCGCTCGTAGGCAGCGGCGGCGCGCTCCGGCGACTTGAGCTTCTTTGCGAGCACCCGTGCGAGACGCACCCAGCTCGCGACCTTCTCTTCCCTCTGCGCCGAGCCGGCGAATCGCTCGATCGCGGCTGCGAGGTCGTCCCATCGCTCCTCCTGGCGGAGCAACCGCTCGAGCAGCATCTCGGCGCGACGACTCTTCGGATCGAGCTCGAGCGCCTGGCCGAGGAGCGTGAGAACTTCGCCGACTTCGTGCGCCGGCAGCCTCTTTTCGTCGTCGCGCCCGAAGCGATACGCCACTTCCGCGGCGCCCACGAGGAGAGAGCTCCGGAAGGCGGTCTCGCTCGAGGCATGCGCCTCTTGTACGTAGCGCTCGACGAGATCGCGCCACTTCGCGCGCTTCGCCGTGCTTCGCTCGATCGCCTCGGTCGCGCGCCGGTCATCGGGAAGAAGCGTGAGCAGCCGCTGGTAGGCGGCGAGCGCCGCTTTGTCTTCGAGCAGATCCTCGTCGAGCACGCGCGCGAGCTCCGACAGAAGCTCCGGCTCGCGCGGCGTTCCCTTCGAAGCTTCGACCTCGATCTGGAGGAGACCTGCGACCGCCTCCACTTCATGGCGATTCTCGTGCGCCCGACGCGCCGCGTCGAACAGCTTCCCGAGCTCGTCGGCGCCCATGTCGATCGAGCCGCCAAGGGCGCCGCGAAGCTCGCTCCACGCTTCGCCGCGGTCCGGATCGTCCTGCAGTTGACCGAGTGCGGTCTTGATGGTCGTCACGCTCATCCATCACCTTGCGAAGGGTCCCGGCGCCGGATTCGGAAGCGTCCGCGCCGGTGACTGTAGCGTTGTCCGAAAGCCGAAGGCTTCGCCCCGAACCACGCGAAATCCTGCGAAGAAATCGGGAGGAGGCGATCCCCTCGGTCATGCTACGGAGCCGATACCGCGATAGCAAGGGTTGGCGCGTGCCGATACGGATGTGCTTTCATAGGGGTTGTGGGATCTGCCGCCGGGGGGCAAGCGTCCTTCCCGCGGAGCCCGGCGGACTCGAACCGAGAGCATCCGGCCACGCTTCGTGTTAGCTGAAAGGTGGGCTGGCATGGGTCCGGACGGCAAGTCGCTCGCCCTATCGCTGCGCAACATCTACGAGACGCTGGCCATCAGTCTGCCGACGGTGGTGGAGGCCGTGCAGCGGCGCGTCACCAAAGAGGTGTGCGACGAGCGACTGGCGCGGTGGGCACGGGCGGTCATCCGCAACGCGCGCATCGGCCTCTCGGTCGTGGGCAGCGAGAACAGGAAGCCGGGCGAAACCTACCTCGTGATGAGCAATCATCAGTCTTTGTACGACATCCCGGTGCTTTTTCAGGTCATCGGGCCGAACATCCGAATGATCGCCAAACGCGAGCTCTTCCATGTGCCGATCTTCGGCGGGGCGCTCGAGGCGTCGGGGTTCGTGGCGATCGATCGTGCGAATCGCAACGAAGCGATCCGCGGGCTCGACCGGGCCCGATCCGTGCTCTCGGGCGGCACCCACGTGTGGATCGCCCCGGAGGGGACGCGAAGCCGCACGGGCCAGCTCCTGCCTTTCAAAAAAGGCGCCTTCTATCTTGCCTTCGAGGCGGGCCTGCCGATCCTGCCCGTCACACTGACCGGTACGCGCGACGCGCTCCCGGCGAAGGGGCTCCGGTCGAGGCCTGGCGCTCAGGTCCGGGTGATCATCCATCCCCCCGTCGACCCGCGTCCCTATGCCGCGCGCGGCAAGCCGGGACGACAGGCCCTGATGGACGACGTTCGACGCACGATAGAAAGCGCGCTTTGACTGCGCCGCGCCCTAGTCACGTGCCCGTGCCCGTGCCCGAACGGTCGTCGGAATCGTGGATCGAAGACGGGCGCTGCGTCTGCCTGGCTACCGAGCTTCTCCCTTCGGGCACGGGCACGGGCACGGGCACGTGTACGAGACGATGAGCGCGACGCCCTCGCGGTGGCCCGCCCCGGGCGAGGGGGTCATCGGATCGGGGCTTGCGGTCCTCGTCAACGCCAACGCGAAGCGCGGCGGGCGGCGCCTGGCGGTACAGATCGCCCGTGCTCTGCCGGGCGCGATGGTGCGACTCACGAGAACGACGGGGGAGATCGACGCGTGGCTCCGGACCCTCGCGCGGCCGCGCGCGGTCCTCGCTGCGGGCGGCGATGGAACGGCGGTGGCGCTCGTCAACGCGCTGGCTCGGGTGACGCCCGCGTCCGATCCGGGTCCCACGGTGGGCATTCTGCCGGTGGGTACCGGAAACGGATGGGCCCACGCGCTCGGCGCGCCGAAGCTCCACCGCTGCCTCGAGCTCCTCGCGCGGACGCCGGGGCCTTTGCCGACACGCCGCTATGGCCTGCTCGAAGTGGAGGGAACGCTCGCTCACTTCGCCGGGTCGGGCTGGGACGCGATGATCCTCGAGGATTACAAGCGCCAGCTCGAGGCGAGCAAGGGGCCGGGGCGCCGCTTCTCGAAGAGCGTCTACGGGTACCTCGCAGCGACCTTGCTTCGAACCGCGCCCAGAGTGGTCCTCCTGGGCAACCCCCACCTTCTCATCGAGAACCTGGGCGACGAAGTCTTCGTCGTCGACCGGGACGGCAAGCCGCAACGCCTCGAAGGCGCGGGGACCGGGGCGGTGCTGTACGACGCGCCCGCCGGAGCGGCGGCGGCGGGCACGTGCCCCGAGTTCGGGTATCGATTCCGAGCGATCCCCTTCGCCGACCGGATGCCCGGCTTCATCAGCCTTCGCGCGTACGACCGCGGCGCGCTCGGTGCGATAGCGGCCATTCCGAGCCTCTGGAGGGGGACGCACCCGATCGGCGGCATGCACGACTGGCTCGTCAAGAGCGTCCGGCTGACGTTCTCGAGGCCGGTGTCCCTCCAGATTGGAGGCGACGCGCACGGGATGCGCCGAACGATCGAGTTTCGCGCGGCCGATCGGGAGGTCAAGATGGTCGACTGGCGGCGACTACAAAGCGTCTGACAGTTCCGGTGCCTCCGCGGCTCCGCCGAGGGACGACGACACGTCGCGCGCCCACGGTGCGAATGCGCCCCGGCTGATCGCGTCGCGCGCCCCGGACACGAGCTCGCCGTACCAGTGCAAGTTGTGCAAAGAGAGCAGTCGCAAGCTCAGGATCTCGCCGGCGACGTACAGGTGTCGAAGATAGGCGCGCGAATAGCCGACCCGGCAGCAGGCGCACGAGCAGCGTTCGTCGATCGGGCGAGGGTCGTCGTGCCAGCGGGCCTGTTTGATGACGATCGTGCCCGAGCGCGTGAGCGCCTGGCCGTTGCGCGCGTTGCGGGTCGGCAGAACGCAGTCGAACATGTCTACTCCCGCGCCGATGGCGGTCAGGAGGTCGCGCGGCGTGCCCACGCCCATCAAGTAGCGAGGGCGTTCCGGGTCGAGCGCGGGCGCGACGTCGAGGAGCGTTTCGTACATTCGCTCGATCGGCTCGCCCACGGAGAAGCCGCCGAGGGCGAGCCCGTCGAACGGCAGCGCCCCGAGCTCGTCGGCGTGGGCCCGGCGCAGATCGGCGAAGCAGGCGCCCTGCACGATGCCGAAGAGCGCCTGGCCGGACGGACGCGGCTCGGCCAGCGCTCGCTTCGCCCATCGCGTGGTGCGCGCCACGGCGGCTTCGACCGCGGCGCGCGTGGAGTCGGCGGGCGGACATACGTCGAGCTGCATCTGGATGTCGGCGCCAATCCGCGCTTGCACCCGCACGGCGCTCTCCGGCGTCAGCACGTGCGTCGACCCATCGAGGTGCGACTTGAACGTGAAGCCCTCTTCGGCGGCGTCGACCAGCGGCTGCTTGGCGGCCGCCGCGAGCGAGTACGCCTGAAAACCGCCCGAGTCGGTGAGCATCGGATGCGGCCATCGCGTGAACGCGTGCAGCCCGCCCAGCCGGGCGATCGTGTCCGCGCCCGGCCGCAACATCAGATGGTACGTGTTGCCAAGCACGACGCGCGCCCCCGTCGACGCGACGTCCTCGGGGGTCAGCGTCTTCACGCTCCCCTGGGTTCCCACCGGCATGAACGTGGGCGTCTCGACGTCGCCGTGCGGAGTCGTCAGGACCGCCCGCCTCGCGCGGCCGTCGCGCGCGATCACCCGGAAGGCAAAGCCCGCGGCGCGCGGCGTCACGTCGCTCTCCAGAGCAGCATCCCGTCGCCGTACGAGAAGAACCGATACTGCTCGCGCACCGCGAGGTCGTACGCCGCGAGCACGCGCTCGGTGCCACCGAACGCGCACACGAGCGCCATCAGGGTCGAACGCGGCAAGTGGAAGTTCGTGAGAAGGCCGTCGACGACTCGCCACGGATACCCCGGCTGAACGAGCAGGCGCGTCTCGCCGGTAGCGGGGAGCACGTGCCCGGGGCGCTCGGGATCGGCGGCGCTCTCGAGCGCGCGCACGGTCGTCGTGCCGATGGCGATCACCGGGGCTCCTCTCCGTCGGGCGCCCGCCACGGCATCGGCGGTCGACTGCGAGACGATGAAGTCCTCGGCGTGCATCCGGTGCGAATCGAGGTCTTCGACCGTCACCGGCCGGAAGGTACCGAGGCCGACGTGCAAGGTCACGCTCGCCATTTCGCAGCCGCGGACCGCGAGCTGCCCGATCATCGCGTTGGTCAGGTGCAGGCCGGCGGTCGGCGCGGCGACCGCACCGTCGTGCCGGGCGTAGACCGTCTGGTAGCGGTGCGTGTCCTCGGCCTCGGCCTCACGCTTGATGTACGGCGGAAGGGGAACGCTCCCCGAGTCGCGCAACGCGTCGTCGATCGGCCTGCCGGAGGTCGTCCAGAGGGCGACTTCGAGCAGGCCGTCTTCTTCCGTGCGGCGGAGCAGGCGGACCATCAGATCTCGCTCGTGTCCCGGCGGTGGTTGAACTTCGATGTCCGTGCCGAACTTCAGGGCCTTGCTCCCTTTGCCGAGGGCGCTCCACACCTCGGCGGGACGTACGTCGCCGGGCGCCACTTCGACCGCGCGCAGACCAACGCGCCGAACGAGCAAGACTTCGACCCGGCCGCCCGTCTCGCGCCGTCGACCGAGCAGGCGCGCCGGGATCACGCGGGTATCGTTGACCACGACCAGCGCGCCGAACGGCAAGAGGCCGGGGAGATCCGCCATGCGCCGGTGCTCGGGCGCGCTGTCGTGCGGAGCCAACGTCATCAGCCGCGCGAGCTCGCGATCCGGCGAGGGTCGTTGGGCGATGAGCTCAGGGGGAAGGTCGTAGTGGAACGCGTCGACGCGCATGCAGCCGAGGCGGGCTTATAGCGTGTCTGTCCCGCTCGCGACCTTGGCTCGGCCGCCCGCGACCTTGGCTCGGCCGCCGGCGTCCTTGGCTCGGCCGCCGGCGTCCTTGGCTCGGCCGCTCGCGACCTTGACTCGGCCGCTCGCGACCTTGACTCGTCTGCCCGCGTCCTTGGCTCGGCCGCCCGCGTCCTTGGCTCGGCCGCCCGCGACCTTGGCTCGGCCGCTCGCGACCTTGACTCGTCTGCCCGCGTCCTTGGCTCGGCCGCTCGCGACCTTGGCTCGTCTGCCCGCGTCCTTGGCTCGGCCGCCCGCGACCTTGGCTCGGCCGCCGGCGACCTTGGCTCGGCCGCCCGCGTCCTTGGCTCGGCCGCCGGCGACCTTGGCTTGGCCGCCCGCGTCCTTGGCTCGTCGCTCCGCTACGAAAGCTTGGCCTTGAGGAATCGAGCGAGCTCGGTCAGGTCGAACGGCTTCGGCACGAAGCCGACAGCGCCGCAGTCGGCGCGCGAGAGCTGGGGCTCGCTCAGATGATACGCGCTGGTCAGCACCACGCGCAGGTGGGGGTGTTGATCGCGAACCATCCGGGCGAGCTGAATGCCGTTGGTGCCGGGCATCATGAGGTCGACGATGGCAAGGTCGAACGGCCCCGTGGAGAGCACCGCCAGCGCTCCGTCGGCGTTCGACACGGTCTCCACCTCGAATCCCTCGCTTCGCAAACCAATCGCCATGACGCGAGCGTGGTTCGCTTCGTCATCGACCACCAAGATACGAGGCTGCACGTTATTCTTTCCCAAGTCTCGGCGAGAGAGCCGCCGTCGCCGATGGCGCCCGGTCTTACCTACGCCGTCCTACACAGCAAGGGGTGTGCCGTCTATGGCTCCGGGGGTCCGAGTGTGACGTTTGTGCCGGTTTCCGAATATTCCTGCCAAGCGGCCAGGTTCCCGAGCGTGCTGTCCCGTTTCAGGTTTGAAGCGCACCCGTTCATACATGCACGATTGCAGGCTAACTGGCCGCCGAGCAGGGGGCCCCACGCCAATGAGAGAACCGCCAGGAGCGCCAGGGACGCCAGGGTGAGAGAGGTCAGTGAGATGGACAGGTACGGAGGAGGGCCAAGGCCACTGCCTCGACCTTGCTTGCTGGCTCCTTCAATCCCCTGGCGCTCCTGGCGTCCTGGCGGCTCATCCTCTCCCGTCGGCTGCCGCTGCCCCGAGGCCCGTGCTGGCCTCTAGCGACTGTCGAAGACGATCCCCAACCGGGTCATTTTTCGCCAGAGGGTCGTGGGCGAAATATTGAGCACTTCCGCCGCCCGCTCGCGGCTGCCCTCGCTCTCGCGCAAGGCGCCCTCGATGGCCGAGCGCTCCGCGGCGTCGACCACGTCCGAGAGCGAGCGGCCGCCATGGTTGGTGGACGCGAACGGCGCGGTCAGCGACGGCGGCGGCAAGAGGTCGTCCGCCGTGATGACGCCGTTCTGCACGAGGGCGACCGCCTGCTCGATCATGTGCTCGAGCTCGCGGATGTTGCCAGGGAAATCGTAGTGGGCCAGCGCCTCGGCCATGTTGTCGTGCAACCGCGGGCGAACGCCCATCTTGCGCGAGTACTTCTCGAGGAAGTAGCTGAGGAGATCCGCGATGTCTTCGCGCCGCTCGCGGAGCGGCGGAAGCTGGAAGCGCGCGACGTTGAGCCGGTAATAGAGGTCTTGCCGGAATCGCTTCTCGGCGACCGCGATGAGAAGGTCCTGGTTGGTCGCGGCGATGATCCGCACGTTGACGTGGATCGGCTTGTTCTCTCCGACGCGGCGGATCTCGTTCTCCTGGATCGCTCGAAGCAGCTTGGCCTGAAACGTGATGGGCGTCTCGGCGATCTCGTCGAAGAAGAACGTCCCGCCGTCGGCTTCTTCGAAGAGCCCTTTGCGCGCGCTGACCGCGCCCGTGAACGAGCCTTTCGCGTGCCCGAAGAGCTCACTCTCGAGCAGCGTCTCGGTGATCGCGGCGCAGTTGACCGGAACGAACGGGCGCTCGCCCCGCTTGCTGTTCGCGTGGATCGCCTTGGCAACGAGCTCTTTGCCGGTGCCGCTCTCGCCGGTGATGAGAACGATCGCGTCTGTGGGCGCGATGCGCACGATGCGCCCGAGTACTTCGCGCACCCCCCTCGATCGGCCGATGATGTTCTCGAACCGGTAGCGATCTTTGAACTCCGTCGCCAGAAACGTCACTTCTCCGGCGAGGCGGCGGTTGTCGAGGGCCTTGGCGACTTTGACGAGCAGCTCCTGCTCGGTGAACGGCTTCTGGATGTAGTCGAACGCGCCGAGGCGCATCGCTTCGACTGCGCTCTCGATCGTGCCGTAGGCCGTCATCAAGATGACTTCGGTCAACGGATGCGAGTCTTTGGTCGCGCGAAGGACGTCGATTCCGTCTTTGGTCCCCATCCGCAGATCGGTCAGAACGACGTCGTACGCGCCGGTCGCCCCGCGGTCCGCGCCTTGCTCGCCGTCGGCGGCTTCGTCGACTTCGTAGCTGGCCCCGCGCAGCATCATGGCCAGAGTCGTGCGCATGTTGCGCTGGTCGTCGACGATCAGAATTTTCGCCATCAGTTGTTCTTCGCGCCCTGCTGAATCCACGCGGAAATCTGCGCGAGGGCGGCTGGTGAGAACGTATAGGGCGAGTTAAGTGGCATTTGGGGGGGATCGTTGGGGCCCTGGGGTCCCTTACGAAGCGCGCTGTAGAAGACGGTGCTGGTCGGGTCGGCCGCCCCGCCGGCCGGGACCGCCATCGAGTCGATCAGCCCCTGCCAGCACGCCCCAGGCGTGGGGCCGCAAACGAACTTGTACGCGAGGTTGAGGCCAATCACCGCGCCCAAGGACTTCGCCGTGGCGTGGCAGCTGGTACCCTGCGACCCGCAGCTCGCCGTACCGCTCGGACCGAAGTAGCACGCGTAGAGATCCTGCCAGCGGTTGCCGCTGTGGGATCCGTTGGGCGCGCATGGGTCGACCGTGAGGGGCTCACCGCCTTGTACGGTCTGGGGCGCGTCACTGCAGCCGAGGAAGGGCATCGCGGCAAAGAGGCAGAGCGCCATAGAACGTCGCATGACGACCAAGCATAGCGCGCGCACCTGCCGCACGTCGTGCCTCTCAGAACACGATTCCGAGCACGAGGCGCGCGGTCTGCGCGGCGGAGAGGCCCGCGTCGAAGCCCGGAACGGTCACTTCGCCGGGCAAGTACGACAGGCCCCCGAGGGGGAAGAAGACGCCGTACTGGAGCATCGTGTAAAAGCCGCCGATCTTGTTGGGATCGTCGTTGAGCGAGCCGTCCTTCGACTGGTAATAGAGCGTCGCGTCGAGCTCCACCCCGAGGTCGCTCCCGTGTCCGGGCGACTGCACGAATTCGCTCGCGCGGCTCCAGATGACCGCAGCGCCTCCGCCGAGCTTCTCGCCGTCGGCGTGCCGGATGAAGTCGTAGTCGACGCTCGGCCGGAAATAATACGAACCCTCGACCCGCGACAAGATGTGCCGGTAAAAGATGAGGTCGACGCGGTAGTCGGGGTGAAACTGGAACGTTGCCATGGGGCCGGACTGGTTGGCCTCGGTCCGTAGGCCGTTCGGCGCGGCGAGGGTGGTCGCCCACGGGTCGCCGCTCGCCCACCCGAACCCGAACTGCAGCCGGAGCTTGTCTTCGATGGCGCGGTACTCGCTCTGCGCCGCGACGCCGTATTGCTGGATGCTGATCGGGTTGTTCGCGTTCTGATTGACGCCCGTCATGTACCCGATTTGGCCTTGAATCGTCGCCACTTCCGCTTCGATCCGGAGCTTTTGCCAGAGAAGCTGCACCCAAATGTCCGGGGTGAGCGTCCACGCCTGGCGCGGCTCGAGGGCCGTCGTCGACGAGAAGTCCGTCGTCTGCGGGGTGCTGCCCGGCGGCACGTCGACGTACTGCGAACGGAACACGGTGTAGAGCCCGCCGTTGAGCACGATGTCGCCCCGCGACAGCGACAGCCGCTGTAGATCGGGGTTCGTCTTGTGGGCGATGAAGGCGGCCCACTCGTTGACGTTGCAGAGGTTGCACGTGTTGTACGGCTGGCCGCCGTAGATCGTGTACGGGTTCGCGCTCGTGGCGCCGGTGGAGACGAAGTCCCACGCGCCGCCGAAGTAGAGGTCGATCGATTTGAGGCCGGTCACGAACATGATCCGGTCGAGCGTCGTCTGGTAGTCGCTGTCGAGACCGTCCCCGCTGTTCTCGACCATGCCGAGGCCCCAGTGCCCGGGCATGCGCCCGAAGCGGAGCTGGCCGACGGGCGTCATGTACTCGCCCCACACCCGGCGCACGTCGATCGAGTTGGTCCACGCGTTGATCCCGGCGGTGGGCGGCCCCTGGGTCGTCGCGAGCAAGCCCACCGGGGCGTACCCGTTCGGCGCGGCCGGCTGGTAGCCGGTGGGGTACGTCGTCTGTCCGTTGTTCTGGGTCGTCGACGTCGTCGCGGGCTGCATCGCGTACGAGTCGGGGGTCGAGCCGAGGACGAGGTTATCGAGCAGGTTGATCTGCGTGAGGATCCGCAGGTTGTCCGAGATGTGGATCTCGGGGTCCAGGCGCAGGCGCAGATTGGCCGTGGCGATCGTCTTGTCCGAGCACGGGCTCGATGGTTTCAGGACCGTGGACGTCGCGCTGCCGCACGCGGCGACGGTGACCGGGGTCCCGTTGAGCAGCTGGTAGCTATTGTCGGCGGGGATCGGAAAGAGAAACTGCCCGTCGGTTCCCTGGACCGGGCTGGTCTGCTGCGCCGTGCTTCCGTGGCGGCCGAGGTAGAAGTTGTGAAAGAGTTCGGCGCGCGTTCGGAAGTAGCCGTGCAGCTCGACGATGGGGCGGGCCTTGCCCCACCAGTCGTCGCTGAACACGTCCTGCGGGCTTCCCGGGAGCTCCCCTGCCCCCGCCGGTCGCTGCGTGCCTTGCGCCGCAAGCTCTTGCTGGTCGTGCGCGGGGTTGACCATCGACGGCGGAGCGGCCGGAGTGGGCGTGATCGAGGCGGGCGCGTCGGGGATGAGCGACGGGCGCTGTGCAGCCGGAGGGCTCGAGGCCGTGGAAGAAGGAGATGCGCTCGGCGCATCGCTGGCCGCGGGGGGGGGCGCGCCCCCCTGCGCCTGCGCGAAAGACGGTGCGAGGAGCGGCGCGAGCGCCAGCGAGAAACCCACGTACGAGCGGCGCCAGAGCATTGGTCGGGCGCGCGTTGTATCACTTCTTGGCTCGAGCGTAAGTTTTCACGTGGGGGACCCGTCACTTCGGCGGACGCGCGCCGGCCGGCGTCTGCCTTACTTGGCCAGCTCGGCCAGGAGTCCCTCGACGTCGGCGCGCAGGGCCAGAAGGCGCTCCCGCGTCTTCTCCGTCAGGTTCGCTTCGTGCCGCCTTCCGGGGCGTGACTCCTGCAGTTTCTTTCTCGCCCCGGCAATCGTGAATCCTTGCTCGTAGAGGAGCCCCCGCACGAGGACCAGGTTTTCTACGTCGCGTCGCGAGTACACGCGCTGGCCCTTGGCGCTCTTGGTCGGGCGGATGGTGCGAAACTCCCGCTCCCAGTACCGGAGTACGTGGGGCTCGACGCCCACGAGCTCGGCAACCTCGCCGATGCGGTAGTAGAGCTTCGATGGAAGGCCCCTGGGGGCGAGCTCCACCACAGGACGGGCTCAGTCTTTGGTCGCCGTCGTGCCGGCGTTGTGGCTGGCAGCGACCATCACCGAGCCGGCCCCGTTCGGGCCGACTCCGCTGGCGCGCAGTTGGTTGAGCACTTGTTTGAGGATCTGGCTCGCTTTGAAGGTGAGCACGCGACGCTCGCTGATGTTGATGGGCTCGCCCGTCTGCGGGTTTCGGCCGGGGCGCTGGCGCTTGTCGCGCAGGACGAAGTTGCCGAAGCCGCTCACTTTGATCTTTTCGCCACGGCCGAGCGTGTCTTTCATCATCTCGAAGACCAAGTCGACAAGCTCGGCGGACTCTTTGCGCGAGAAGCCACCCACCTTGCTGTACAGCGCCTGGACGATCTCCGCCTTCGTCATGATCGTCTGCCTCACCCCCATGGTCACCGGCGAGGGAGTCTAAACGCGATTGTCGGCGAGCGCGTGCTTAATGTGAAGGGGGTCCGCAGCGCGGACGGAAAACGAGGACCGCTCGCGCGCGCCCTTCAACTCGCCATCGCGACGTCGGCCTCGCCTTCGTCGGACGAAACATCCGCCGACGCGGCCTCCGCGGCCCGTAGCCCCGCCGGAAGAGGCGCGGCCGCCTGCAGCCGGGCGGTCTTGCGCCGTCCGAGCTCCTCGGACGTCACGAAAAGCGCCACATACCCGTAACCGAAGGCAAACAGCATCGCGAACGGGGTCGCAAACCAGTGACCGGTCTCGATCGACGCCACCGTGCTGGCCACCGAGACCGAGAAAAGCGCGATCTCGGCGATGGGCAACTCCGCCGCGGCGCGGTACCTGCCCAGCGATGCGCCTTTCTTGGGCGTGCGCACAAACTCGCCGGACATCGTTCGCAGTCCTTCCCACACCGCCACACTCAGATGCGGCGCCAGCCCAGCCCCCAGCGCGAGAAGCGCCGGCAGCTGCTTGAGCGCGTCGATCGACCGCCTTCCCTGCGCGGTTTCCGCCATCGCGTAGAACGTGGCGAGCGATCCGGTGGTGCCGATCACGAGCGGAAGGTCGATGAGCAACATCGTCTTCGTGTCCGTGGCGGGCATCAGAACGAGCGCCGGAAGCAAGAGGACGCTCAAGAACATCATCAGCGGATAGGCGAAATGGGGCGTCAGGTGGAAGAACGCCTCGACGCGCTGCATGGACGTCAGGTCGGCGCGCAGCAGCCGTCCGAGCAGTTTGCGCGCGGTCTGCACCGTGCCTTTCGCCCACCGGAACTGCTGGGCGCGGAACGCGCTGATGTCCTCGGGGAGCTCCGCGGGCGTCACGACGTCTTCGCGGTAGACGAAGCGCCACCCCGCGAGCTGCGCGCGGTAGGAGAGGTCCAGGTCCTCGGTCAGTGTGTCGTGCTGCCAGCCGCCGGCGCCGGCGATCGCGTCCCGGCGCCAGATCCCTCCGGTGCCGCTGAAGTTGAAGAGCCAACCGGCGGCCGCGCGGGCGCGGTTTTCGACCAAGTGATGCCCATCGAGCATCAGCGCTTCGGTGCGGGTCAGCAGCGAATGATCCCGATTGATGTGCCCCCAGCGGGCCTGCACCATGCCGACCCGCGGGTCGACCATGAAATGCGGCACCACGGCGCGCAAGAAATCGGGCTGCGGCAGGAAATCGGCGTCGAAGATGGCGATGAGCTCTCCTCGGGCGGTCTTCAGCCCGTTGTCGAGCGCGCCCGCCTTGTAGCCGCTTCGATCGACCCTGCGGATGTAGACCACGTCGAGCCCCTGTGCGCGCAGCGCCTCGACTTTGCGGCGAACGAGCGCGCGGGTCTCGTCGGTCGAATCATCGAGGACCTGGATCTCGAGGCGGCTGCGAGGCCACTCGATCGCGGCCACATGGTTTAGGAGTCGCGCGGCGACGGTCGCTTCGTTGTAGAGCGGCAGCTGGATGGTGACGCGCGGCAGGTCGTTGCGGAGATCGATGCCCTCGCGGTCAATCGCCGGGGCTTTCGGGGTCGACGCGCCGAGCCTTCGCCGGTGGCGCAGCACGGTCAGCACGAGGTGAGAGCGATGCAGTCCGTACATCGAAAGGGCGAGGAGCACGCCGAAATAGGCCGCGGCCAGCGCGAAATGCATAGCCGCATGAACTAGTCCAAGCCGTGCTCGACAATTGTCAGGCCCTTGTATTTCCTTGCCGGAGATTGTCAGAAGTCCAGGTTGTAGAAGCCGGCGGCACCCAGCCAAATGAAGCTATGGGTCTCGGGCGTCCCGCCCGTCCCCGGATCGAACGAACCCAGACTGACGTTCAACTTGGGAAGAAGGCGCAATGAGCGCCCGACGGGCAACCAAACGCCGGCGCCCAGCGACAGATCCCCCGAGTTGAAGCTCGTAGTCGTCTGGACGCTCGAGGAAGTCGTCGTGAAGCTGAACCACCGCCCTCCGAGGCCCAACTCGCCGTAGAAGCTCGCTTGGTCGGGGTTTGATATGTACGCGAGGATCACCGCGACGAGGGTGGTCGACCCATTCGCGTCGGTCACGTCCGGAATCTTCGAAAGGTCGCCGTGCCCCAGCTCGGCGTGCTCGAGATCGAGGCCGATGTACCACTGCCGGCCGAAGCGCAGGCCGCCGTCGAGCCCGTACCCGACGCCGCCGGACGCGACGACGTTCGTGTCGATGGTCGCCCCCCCGGCGAGGGGAAGCGTGCCGCCGCCGAGCATCCAGCCGATGTGACCGCCCACCAGCAGCCCCGCGCGCGAGGGTCGGCTCATCATCGCCATACCCCGATCGGCGCTGCTCGTCGGGACTGGAGGAGGCGCCGAATACGGCGGCGGAGCTCCCGGCGCCGGGCTGGGCGAGCTTGCGGGGGGCGAGGCGCTTTGGGGAGGGGACGGGGGAAGCGAGGGCAGCGGCGGGGGCGGCGGCGGGGGCGGGACCGGCGCGACCGCGGGCGTCGCCTTGAGCGCTGCCGCGACGGTGGTCGTCTCGCGTTCTTTCAGCGCCGCGTCCTGTTCGAACGCCGCGAAGCCCGGCGCGACGATGCGGACGCGATGGGTTCCGGGGTCCAGGGGGATCGGCTCGCCGATGAGTGCGGCGCTCACGGTTTGCCCATCGATCTGCATCTGGACGTTCGGCGCGGCCGGCAGGACCTGGACCATGAGCTTCGGAAGGCGGGGCTCGACCTGGGCGAGCTCCCCCTTCGCCTGGTCGATCGCCGCCTGGAATGCCTGCGGCGAGCCGGGTGGCAGGACGGTGCGAATGGCCGCGCGATACGTCTCGACCGATTCGACGAGCTGGCCGAGCGCGGCTTGGCACTCCGCGATGCGAAGCACGTTCGTCGGCGCGCCGTAGACGCGCTCGGCGCGCTGGAACTTGTCGAGAGCGTCAGCGAACTTCGCCGCGCGCTGCAGCACGTCGCCCTCCTTGAAGAGCTCGCGGGCGGCGGCGCGTTCGGCGTCGCCGACTTGCGCGACCACAGGGCGGGACCAGGCCAGGGATGCGACGAAGATCGACGTCACCAGAAGAGCAGTGGTTCGCATGAGGGATGTGGCCCGCGGCGTCAGTAGCCGGGGTCGCTGGTCGTGGGGGCTGGCTTGCCCGGGCTGGGCTTCGCAGGAGGGGGAGATGCGGGCGGCAGGGGTTTGAACGGGGCGTTCGCCGGCTTCGGCACGACGTGCGCGGGCGGAGGCGGGGCCGGCGGGGGAACGGAAGCGCTCGGGGTGAAAGCGGAGATCGCGGCGGGGGGAACCGCGGTCGCCGGGGGGATCACGGGCGCTGCGCTCGGGGTCGCGCCCACGGTCGCTCCCGACGGCGCCGCGTGGGCACTGGGGGTGGCCGACATGAGCTTGACCACCGCGAGCACCCCGACGCTGCCACCCACGAGGGCCGCCGCCAGGACCGCGACCAGGACACCGCGAGACGTCCGCGCGGGAGACGCGGAGGCTGTGAACGGCGCCGAGGTGATCCCTTCGGTCCGCATCGGCGTCAACGGCGCGATTGGAACGGTCGCGCGAAGCGCGCCCCCACGAGACGTGTTCTCGTCGAGGGGACGGCGCGTGCTGATGCCCGCCGTGAGCGCCAGCGCCTCGCCGAGCTCCGCGGCGGTCGCGTATCGATGGGCGGGGTCGCGCTCGAGGGCGCGCGAGAGCCAGCCGTCGAACGCCTTCGGGAGCCCGGGCACGGTCACCGACGGCACGGGCGGCGGCGCCGTGCAGATCTTCACGAGCAAATCGCCCACGCTCTCGCCTTCGAACGGCAGAACACCGGTCACGCACTTGTACGCGATCACCCCCAGCGACCAAAGGTCGGAGCGGTGGTCGAGCGTGCGCAGACCCCGAGCCTGCTCGGGCGACATGTAGTAGGGAGTGCCCAGCACCGCGCCGGTCTTCGTGCTGCTCGACAGCCCCGCGTCGCCCGGGGGCCCTTTGATCTTGGCGATACCGAAGTCGAGCACCTTCGCGATCTCATCGTCGTCGTCCGGCGAGCGCACGAGGAAGATGTTCTCCGGCTTCAGGTCGCGGTGGATGATCCCCGCCTCGTGCGCGCGTTGCAGGGCGCGCGACACCTGCCCGAGGATGCGCGCGGTCTCTTGCAGCGAGATGCGGCCCAGGCGCTCGACGCGCTTGTCGAGCGGCTCGCCCACCAGCAGCTCCATGACGATGTAGGGGCGGGCGTCTTCGGTCACGCCGTGATCGTAGATCTGGATGGCGTGCTTGCTCTGGATCGTCGCCGCAGCGCGCGCCTCGGTCGCGAAGCGCGCCTGCGCCTCGCGGCTCCCGACGTACTCGGGGTCGATGAACTTGATGGCCACGCGCGTTCCCAGGGTCGCGTGGCGCCCCTCCCAGACCGAGCCCATGCCGCCACGGCCGATGAGACGGACCAGCTCGTACTTGCCGGCCACGAGACCGCGAGCGGGGGGCGGCTGCGGATCGTTCATCGGGAAGCCGTGCCTCCACACTACATTAGACGAGTCTCCCGCTGCCGGCTAACAAGGGCCGAGCGATGCCACGCCCAGCTCGCACCCCGGACGGCGAAAAGCCTGGCGGCAAGGGCGCCGGTGGCCATGGTGCGAGCTTGCCCGAGCCCGGCGCGAGCGACGTTCTCTATCTCATCGACCTCTCCGGGTACGTCTTTCGCGCGTACCACGCGCTTCCACCGCTCTCGAGCCGCAGCGGCGAACCGACCCACGCGGTGCTCGGCACCGTCAACATGTTGCAGAAAGTGGTCGGCGAGCGCCGCCCCCACATGCTGGCCGTCGCGATGGACTCCCGGGGACCGACCTTCCGACACGTGCTCGACCCGCGCTACAAGGCCACTCGCCCCCCGCCGCCGCCGGACCTCTCGCAGCAAATGGCGCGGGTCGAGCAAATCGTGCGCGCGTGGGACGTGGCGTGCTTCGGCGAAGAGAAGCTCGAGGCGGACGACCTGATCGCGGCCGTGACCCGCCGGGCCCTCGGCGAGGGATGGCGGGTGGTCATCGTCAGCGCCGACAAGGACCTGATGCAGCTCGTCCACGACGACGACGAGCGCGTCGTCCTGTGGGACTCGATGCGCGATCGCGTCTATGGTCCGAACGAAGTGCGCGAGAAGCTGGGGGTCGCGCCGAGCCAGGTGCGCGACTTTCTCGCGCTCACCGGAGACACCAGCGACAACGTGCCCGGCGTGCCCGGAGTGGGCCCGAAGACCGCGGCCGACCTCCTGGCGCAGTTCGGATCGGTCGACGGCATCTACGCGTCGATCGACCAGGTTGCCAGGCCCAAGCTGCGCGAGAGTTTGCGCGAGCACGAAGCAGACGCGCGCATGTCGCGCACCCTCGTGACGCTCGCGGCCGAGGCGCCGATCCACTGGGAGCTCACAAAGCTCCTATGGGGAGGCGCCGACGTGGCCGAGCTCCGACGCCTCTACGCCGAGCTCGAGTTTCACCGGCAAATCGAACAGCTCGACGCGCTCGCCGACGCCGCTCGCGAAGCGGCCACCGCCAAGCGCCAGGTGGAAATGCCCGGGGTCTCGGCGCCGTCGGTCCAGGAGTCGCCGCCCTCGGGGACCGGGCGGTTCTACGACTGCGTCGTCGACGTGCCGGCGCTAGAGCGTCACGTGGAGGACGCGCGCCGGCGGGCCGAGGTCGGCCTTGCGGTGCAAGCGACCCGCGACGACGCGACCCGCGCGGATCTCATCGGCCTGTCGCTCGCGACCCAGCCCGGGCAGGGGCACTACGTGCCGCTGTCCCACCGCTACCTCGGCTGCCCCCCGCAGCTTCCGTGGGCGAGCGTGCGCGCGGCGGTCGGGCCGCTGCTCTCGGACGTGCACGTGGCCAAAGTGGGGCACGATCTGAAGCGCGTGGCGATCGTCCTCGCGCGCGCCGGCGCTCCGCTCGACGGTCCCCTCTTCGACACGATGGTCGCCGCGTACTTGCTCGACCCCGAGGCGCCCCACGCGCTGCCCGACCTCGCGCGGCGCGAGCTCGGATTGCAAGTGACCCGTCACGACGAGGCGGTCGGCAAAGCTCGAGCCCCGCACCCGGCGTTCGACGAAATCGACGTCGAACGCGCGACGACGTTCGCCGCCGTCGACGCGGAGGTCGCGCTGGCGCTGCGCGATCGCCTCGAGCCGCGGCTGGCGGCCGAGGGGCTCGGCCGGCTGATGCGCGACGTCGAGATGCCGCTCACCCGGGTGCTCGCCGCGATGGAGATGCTCGGGGTTCTCGTCGAAGTCCCGACGCTCGAACGACTGGGGCGCGACGTCGAGCAGCAGCTGCGCGACCTGGAGGCCGACTGCAAGCGGATCGCGGGGCGCGACTTCAGCCTGCGATCGCGCGACCAGCTGGAGGCGATATTGTTCGACGAGCTGAAGCTGCCGTCGGTCAAGCGCACGCCCAAAGGCGGGCGATCGACGGACGCCGACGTTCTCGAAGCGCTGGCCGACCGCCACGCGCTGCCCGCGCGCGTCCTCGCGTACCGCGAAATGGACAAGCTCAAAGGCACGTACATCGATGCCCTGCCGAAGTGCGTGAACCCCGCGACGGGGCGGATCCACACGCGGTTCGATCAGGCGGTCGCCGCCACCGGGCGCCTGTCGTCGAGCGACCCCAACCTGCAGAACATCCCCATTCGGACGGAGCTCGGCCGGGCCATCCGCGCCGCGTTCGTCGCGCCGCCGGGTCAGGTCATCTTGAGCGCCGACTATTCGCAGATCGAGCTGCGCGTCCTTGCGCACCTCGCGCAAGACCCGGAGCTCATCGAGGCGTTCGCCACGGGGGTCGACGTCCACGCGCGCACCGCGTCGCTGATGTTCGACCGGCCGCTCGACCAGGTGACCGCCGATGAGCGGCGGGCGGCCAAGACGATCAACTTCGGGGTCATCTACGGCATGGGCGAGAGCGCGCTCGCCAAGCAGCTCGGCATCCCGCGCGAGCAGGCCGCTCGCTTCATCGAGGCGTACTTCGCGCGCTACTCGGGGGTCGCCCGCTACATGGAGAAGACCGTGGAGTCGGCGCGGCAGGGCGAAGCCGTGCGATCGCTCCTCGGGCGACGGCGCTTTTTGCCGAATCTTCATTCGGCCAACCGCGCGCTTCGCTTCGAAGCGGAGCGGATCGCGCGCAACATGCCCATCCAGGGAACTGCCGCGGACATCCTCAAGCTCGCGATGGTCGAAGTGGGCAAGCCAGGCGCGCTCGGGACCGCGCGCATGGTGCTGACGGTGCACGACGAGCTCGTGTTCGAAGTGCCGGAGGGCGACGCGGCGAACGCGGGCGAAACGATCCGCGAGTCGATGCAAGGCGCGATGAAGCTCTCGGTGCCGCTCGTCGTCGACGTCGGCTGGGCCAGGAATTGGGCCGAAGCGCACTGATGGCGTCTTGCCGCACGCGAGAAGATCGACTACCTGGCACGTCCGGCTGAGGCCGTCGCCGCGCGATGGAGATGGCCCGGACGGACCAGCGAACCAATGCGATCAGTCCTTGCCTCCGCCTCCGCCGCTCTGGCTTTCGTCGTCGCCCAATCGGCCCGCGCCGACACGCCGATGGGGACCCCTCCTCCCGAAGCGACCGCGATCGTCGCGGCCCCCGCGACAGGTCCGGCTCCGCCCCAGATCGCTCCCCCCGACCACGAAACCACGGCGACGGTCTCGGCGGGCGGCATGCTTGCCACCGGCAATTCGCAGCAGGTGGCGGCGACGGTGAACGGCAAGTTCGACATGCGGCGCGGTCCCGACGCCGTCGGCGCCTCGCTCGTCGGCAACTACGGCGAGTCGGCTCCTGCGAAGCAAGACTTGCAGGTGACGACGGAGAACCTGCAGGGGCGGCTGCGCTACGAGCGATACGTCAGCGACCGTGTGAGTCTCTTTCTGATCGGCACCGCCCGGCACGATCGCTTTCAAGGGCTCGATGTCCGCTTCAACGCCGATCCGGGGGTGAAGTACCTTTTCCTCGACGACGAGGCGACGAAGCTCTGGGGCGAGCTCGGGTACGACTTCCAATACGACATCCGCAGGAGCGACGCACTCTTGATTCCGGCTACGGCCACCGCGCCAGCGTCCACGCTCGACAAGACGGCAAGCGACCACTCCGGGCGGTTTTTTGCCGGCTTCCGCCATGCATTCAGCAAGGACGTCACGTTCTCCACGGGCGTCGAGTACCTGCAGAGCTTCGTTCATTCGAAGCGGGCACGCATCAACTGGGACGTGCTGCTCGCAGCGGGCCTGGGGGCTGGCCTCTCCGTCGGTGTCGGCTTTTCGCTGCGTTACGACAACGCTCCCCTCGCGACAGTCACGTCGAACGTCGACACGGCGACGACGGTGAGCCTCATCTACGCGCTCAGCGACATCCCTGCGCCGCCGCCCCCCCCTCCCCCGCCCTGCCACTGCCCGGAGGCCCCGCCGCCGGCCCCAGCCCTCTCATCGCCGCCCGCCCCTGCGCCACCCCCTTCCCCACCCGCGGCGCCGCCGCCAAACTGAGCGGTCGCGCGACCGAGGGTCGCCGTCCCCGCTCTGCCCCCAGGAATCCCATGCTCAAAGACTTCAAGGCATTCGTCGCGCGGGGCAACGTCGTCGATCTCGCCGTCGGCGTGATCATCGGGGCGTCCTTCGGAAAGATCACGAGCTCACTGGTCGGCGACGTCATCATGCCGCCGATCGGCCTCGCCCTCGGGAAAGTCGACTTCTCGAACCTCTACGTCAACCTCTCCGGGACGGAGTACCCCACCCTCGCCGCCGCCAAGGCCGCCGGCGCGCCGACGATCAACTACGGCCTCTTCATCAACACGGTGATCGACTTTCTGATCGTCGCGTTCGTCGTATTTCTCTTGGTGCAGCTCGCCGAAAAGCTCGTGCCCAAAGCGGCGGCGACGAAAGATTGCCCCCGCTGCATTCAGGCCATCCCGGTCAAGGCAACGCGCTGCCCGCATTGCACGTCCGAGCTCGCCGCTTCGTAGTCGGGCTCGGGCGAGCATGGGCGTCGATCGTCGCCGCGAGTCTGGACCCGGCGGCTGGAGGGCGGCTGCAGGGATGCTCCTACCGCTGCTGGCGGCGTGCGCCCACACCGAGTCGCTGCCTGCCGCCCGGGAGCCGCCCGCGGAGTTTCTCGCCGCCCAGCCCGAGCCCTCTCAGCGCGAAGAGGTCTGGGTCGGCTACGCGACGTGGTACGGGGCCAGGCTCGCGGGGCGAACGACCGCGAGCGGGGAGCGCTTCGATCCGAGCAAGCTCACGGCGGCGCATCGCACATTGCCGTTCGGGACTTGGGTGGAAGTGAGACGGGTCGACACCGGCGAGTCGGTGCGCGTGCGGGTGACCGACCGAGGTCCGTTCGGGCACGAAGAGCGCATCATCGACATTTCGGCGGCCGCCGCGAAGAAGATTGGAATGCTCAAGACGGGGGTCGCCAGGGTGCAGCTCCGGATCGTGGAGGGGCCGTAGGACGTGGCGAGCGCGCGTCGATCTCACCGTCCAAGAACTCATGCTTGGTGGAGCTCGCTTCCTCGAGCAGGCGGTAGTCCGCCGCCCGCATCACCCCACGCGCGTGCACGCCGTCATGAACGCGCGCGCATGACTGAGGTAGCTCGCCGCGCCTTCGCGGATGCGCTGCAGGTCCTCTTCGGTGACCGCGCGCACGACCCGCGCCGGCCGCCCGATCACCACGCTCCGTGACGGCACGCGCGCGCCGGGCGTGACCAGGGACCCGGCAGCCACGAGCGAATCGTCGCCGATCACCGCGCCGTCGAGGACGATGCTCCCGATGCCGATGAGGCACCTGTGGCCGATCGTGCAACCGTGCACGACCGCCGCGTGGCCGATGGTCACGTCGTCGCCGATCGCGGTGCTCGCCCTGCCGCTCGTGACGTGGACGACCGCCGCGTCCTGCACGTTCGTCCGCGACCCGATGCGAATCGGAAAGCAGTCTCCGCGGACTACGGCACCAAACCATACGCTCGCCTGATCGCCAAGGACCACGTCGCCGACGACCACGGCGCCTTCGGCAACGAAGACGTCGCGCCCGAGGGTGGGGCGCACCCCGTTCAGCTCGTACACCGGCAACGGCGACCCCGCTCAGGCCAGCGCGAGAGGCAGCGCGCGCCGGCCGGTCCGGGGCTTCGGGACGATGGGCTGGGTGGGTGCGCCGACGAGCGAGTGCCCGTTCGCCCGCTCGATCGCCACTTCGACGATTTCTCCTACGAGCGATCCCGCCCCCGGCGCCTCGACGTGGACGATCTCGTTGCGCTCGGTGCGGCCCTGCACGCGATCGCGCGACAGGTCCCCTTTTTCGCTCTTGCTCGCTCCCTCCACGAGGACTCGTTGCCTCGTTCCGACGAGGGACGCCAGATGCGCGGCGCCGAGGGCGTCGGACGCCTCAAAGAGGCGGGCCAGCCGCTCGCTCTTCACCCGCTCGTCCACGTCGTCGCCGAGCCGCAGGGCCGGGGTGTGAGGCCGCGGCGAATACTTGAAGCCGAACAGCGAGACGAAGCCGACCTCACGCACGAGCGAGAGCGTTTGCGCGAAGTCGTCTTCGGTCTCGCCCGGAAAGCCGACGATGATGTCGGTCGAGAGCGTCAGGCCCGCGCGGGCACGCATGAGGCGCTCGGCCCTCGCGACGTATTCGGCACGCGTGTACCGGCGGATCATGCGGCGGAGCATCCGGTCGCTCCCCGACTGCACGGGCAGGTGCACGTGCCGCGCAAGGACGTCGAGGTCGGCGTGCGCTCGCGCGAGCCCTTCCGTCGCATGGCGTGGGTGCGGGCTGGTGTACCGAAGGCGCGCGAGGCCGGCGGGCGCGTCGCGAGCGATCAGGCGCAAGAGATGGGGGAACTGCGTCTCGTCGCCTGGATGCATGGGATCGGCGTCGCCGCCTCGGGCCCCGGGCAGGTCGGGGTCGCGGAAGCTGTCGACCGTTTGCCCGAGCAGCAGGATTTCCCGCGATCCGGCGAGGACGAATCGATGCACTTCTTCGAGGATGTCGCGCGCGGGACGATAGCGCTCCGGGCCGCGCGTGTGCGGCACGATGCAGAAGCTGCACCGCTCGTCACACCCCTTCATCGTCGTCACGAGGGCGACGACCGGCGCGGGCGCGTGCCCGGACGACGCATCCGGGGTCCAGGTGAGAAACCGCGGCGAAGCGACGTCGAACTCGGTGCGCGCCGTGGGCGGCGCCCCCGACATCTGTTCGGCCAAGAGCGCGGGCAGCTCCGACAAGTTGTCCGGCCCCACCACCAGGTCCACGTGGCGCACGCGAGCGAGGAGCTTTTCGCCTTCCTGCTGCGCGACGCACCCTGCGACGGCCACGACGAGGTCCGGGCGGGCGAGCTTGATGGCGGCGAGCTTCCCCACTTCGCTCCGGAGCTTTTGCTCGGCCTTCTCGCGCACGCTGCACGTGTTGAAGACGACCAGATCCGCCTCGTCGGGCCTCTCCACCGCGATTCCGCCGGCGGCCCGAAGCACCCCTTCCATGCGGATGGAGTCGTGCACGTTCATCTGGCAGCCGAACGTCCGAAGGGTGTAGCGAAACTGCACGAGACTCCGGCGGACGATAGCATGCGCGCTCGATGTGCCGTTCGGTTTGGCCGTGTCGCGAAATCGCGGCGCACGATACGCTTGTCCATCCCGTGCTCCCCTCCGTCACCGACCTCCGCCTCCTGACGCGAGCGCTCATCCTCGTCTTGGTCGCAACCGCGCCCGCGGCGTGCACCCAACGCACCCCCGGACCGGCAAGGACGCCGGACACGAGCCCGATCGGCACTTCCTCGAGCAGCGCCGCCGGCACGACGAGCTCCGCCGCAGGGGCCGACCCGGGCCCGACCGGAGGGGACGCCGCGGGAGCCTTGGCCTCGCAGGCGGGAAGCGAAGGCGCTTCGGAGGGGGGCGCCGGAGCGATGGCCGCTATCCGCTGGGTCGGACGTACGGACGCGAGCAACCCGACCGCCGTCAAGTTCGCGTGGTCGGGGGCGGGCCTCGTCGCAACGGTGAACGGGACCAAAATCTCCGTGCGGCTTCAAACGGAGGGGGCGACGACATCCGCATTCTTTCAACCGATCATCGACGGCGCCGCAGGGGCCCGCTTTCAAGTGGCGGCCGGAGCCGCGCAGACGGTGACTCTCGGGTCCGGGCTGACCCCGGGAGACCACACCGTCGAGCTTTATCGCGAGTCTGAGGGCATGTACGGCGACAGCATCTTCTCGGGATTCGTCGACGGAACCGTGAAGGGGGCACCGCCGGCCCCCGGGCGCCTGATCGAGATCGTCGGTGACTCGATCAGCGCCGGATACGGCAATCTGGGGACCGAAATACACCCGCCGTGGACGAACACCTGCAGCTTCTCTCTCGACACCGAGTCCGCCTACCAGGCCTATGGCTCGATGGTGGCGCGCTCGCTCAACGCCGAGGTCAGCATCGTCGCGCGGTCAGGGTGGGGGATGTACCGCGACGCGACCGGAAATACCGCGGGTGTTCTGTCGTCCGTCTACGAAAACGCGCTAGGAACGCAGAGCACGTCGAAGTGGGATTTCAAGCGCCAGGCGGACGCCGTCGTGATCAACCTCGGCACCAACGACAGCGGCCCGGGGGATCCCGGCCAGCCGTACGAGGACGCGTACGTCGCGTTCCTCCGCCTCGTCCGCGGACACTACCCGAACGCCTGGATCTTCGTGACGCTCGGGCCCATGACCGCTGACCCGCTCCTCACCCAGATGCGAACGCATCTGTCGAACGTCGCGGTGAGGGCGGCCGACCCGAAGGTCAGCTTGGTAGAGATCGACGTTCAGGACGCCACGACGACGGGCTGCGATTACCATCCGAATGTCGCGGAAGACGGCGTCATGGCCCGCGCTCTCGTGGCCGCCCTGAAGTCGAAGCTGGGCTGGTAATCAGCTAGGGAGCGGAGATGCAATTCGAGTCGCGGTACAAGACGCTCGTCGATGTCTACGAGAGCAGCCTGAGCGCGTACGGCGCGCGCGATCTTTTCGGAACGAAGAAGGGCGGCGAGTGGGTCTGGATCACGTACGCCGAGTTCGGCGGACTGGTCGAGCGCTTCCGCTGGGGGCTGGCGTCACTCGGCGTGCAGCGCGGCGACCGCGTCGCGATCGTCTCGAACAACCGTGTCGGCTGGGCCGTGGCGGCTCACGCGAGCTACGGTGTCGGCGCGGCGCTGGTGCCGATGTACGAGGCGCAGTCCCCCAAAGACTGGGAGTTCGTGGTGCGCGACTGCGGGGCCAAGGCGCTCCTCGTCGCGAACGAGCCCGTGCTCGCCAAGGCCATGCCCCTGCTCGACGCGGTGCCGACGCTGAAGAACATCGTCCTGCTCGAAGGCACGACCCACGGCGACCCCCGGGTGTCCAGCTACGCGTCGCTTCTCGCTTCGGGCCGGGCCACACCGTCGAGCCATCCTTCGCCCGATGACGTGGCCGCGCTCCTTTACACGAGCGGTACGACCGGCATTCCGAAGGGCGTCGTGCTCTCTCACGGAAACCTCGCGTCGAACGTCAGCGCGTCGCAGCAGGTTTTCGCGATCACGCCGAGCGATCGGGCGCTCTCGATCTTGCCCTGGGCCCACGCCTTCGGACAGATGGCGGACCTCCACATGATGTTCGCCTGCGGAGCAGCGATCGCCATCTGTGAGGGCGTCGACAAGATTCTGGACAATCTCGCCGAAGTGAAGCCCACGGTTTTGGCCTGTGTGCCGACGATCTTCAACCGCGTCTACACCGCCGTGCAGCAGCAGCTCGCGCATCGGCCGAAGGCGGTGCAGCGCCTCGTCACGTACGCGCTCTCGGTCAACGCCAGGGAGCGGGCCGGAGCGCGCCTTCGGATGCACGAGCAAGCCGCCGTGGCGCTCGTCGACAAGATCGTGTTCGCCAAGGTGCGCGCTCGGCTGGGCGGGCAATTGAGGTTCGCCATCTCCGGAGGGGCCGCTCTTTCGCGCGACGTGGCGGAGTTCATCGACTCGATCGGGATCAAGGTCTACGAGGGATATGGTCTCACCGAGACCAGCCCGACGGCCACGGTGAACAGGCGCGGCGCGGTCAAGATCGGGAGCGTCGGCCGCGCCCTGCCCGGAGTCCGCGTTCAAATCGACCCCGCGGGCGGAGAGCACAATCCGGAGGAAAGCGGGGAGCCGTCGCGACAAGAAGGCGAGATCGTCGTCTACGGGCCGAACGTGATGAAAGGTTATTTCAACCGTCCCGAAGAAACGGCC
>Ga0265313_10000063_pt1 | contig 104056 bp, 93 predicted proteins | sample 4123metaG_FD_203122 | JGI IMG/M metagenome (GOLD analysis project Ga0265313, IMG submission 203122) | Rhizosphere microbial communities from Carex aquatilis grown in University of Washington, Seatle, WA, United States - 4-1-23 metaG | ecosystem: Host-associated > Plants > Roots > Rhizosphere >... | reverse complement strand
CCGCCTTGGTGATGATCGCCCTGCTCTCCGTCGCGCCCGCGGTGGCGCAAGACGCCGGCTTCCGGCCGCTGAACGAATGGCGCGCTTACGGCGGCACGGGCATTCCGCCGCAATGGATCATCGCAAGTGGCGAGATCGACCATGTCCCCGGCGGCGGCGATCTCGTCAGCGTCGAGACCTTTCACAATTTCGAGCTGAACTTCGAATGGCGCATTTCTGCCGGCGGCAATTCCGGCGTGATCTACCGCAGCAGCGAGGATTTCCCGGCGCCCTACCAGACCGGCCCCGAATATCAGATCCTCGACAATACCGGGCACCCCGACGGCAAGTCCCCGCTGACGTCCGCCGCGAGCAATTACGGGCTCTACGCGCCCTCCGCCGATCTCACCAAACCGGTGGGCGAATGGAACACGGCGCGCATCGTGGTCAACGGCAACCATGTCGAGCACTGGCTCAACGGCACCAAGGTGCTCGAGTACGAGTTGGGCTCGGCCGACTGGCAGCAACGCGTGGCGCAGAGCAAATTCGCCGCCTGGCCCGAATACGGTACCGTAGCCACCGGCCATATCGACCTGCAGGACCACACCAACGCTGTGGCTTACCGCAACCTCATGATCAAGGTGCTGCCCGATTGAGCCAGCCGATGCGCCTTATTGGTGCGGCCGGCCGATAAGCGTGGCATGACATGCACATGAAGCTGCCAACCCTTCTCGCCTGCGCCGCATTGGCGCTCTCCGCCACGCCTGCCGCCGCATTGTCGCTGACCTCGACTCAGGTGGGCGACATCTACTGCGCTGCGCGGCTGAGCAGCGACATGGCGCCGGTCCTCGCCATCCTGACTCCGGACCTGGCCGCGCTCGTCGCGCAGCATCTGGTGAAAGGGGCCGATGCGGCGACGGCAATCCCGTGGCAGAGCAGCACCGACTACGCCAACACCTGCATGCCGGTCGGCGCCAGCGGCACGGCCGACGCGCCGGAAATCGTCATCGCCTTCGGCTATGACGACCCCAGCAAGGCGCAATACGCCGACAAGCTGGTGATGCGGTTCGTCGACAAGCGCCTTCGCATCGACGACATCGAATACTCGACCGGCGGCACTCTCCGCGAAAAGCTCGCCAAGTCTCAGTGAGGGATCGTCGCTAAGCGGACGGCCTCCGGGATCACGAGCAGACGAGGATGACGGCACCGACACCGCAGGCGGTGATCGCGACCACCCAGTTCCCCAGCGTGGCGCTGCTGATCAGGGCAGCGGCGCCGCAGCACAGCGCCGCGATCTCCGGCAACCTGTATTTCAGTTGAAACATAACGGTCTCCACGTCTCCAGCGCCTCAGGCCGACAGCGCCTCGAGCGGCTGTTCCTGCAGGCGGATCAGGCGGCGCTCCATGTGCTCGGCGATGTCGCCGTGGTAGCGCCCCATGCGGAAGCCATCGAGGATTTGCCCGATCTCGGACATGCGGCGGCGATAGCCATCCGGGCTCTCACCCCGGAACCGATCGTATTGCAACACTGGCCAGCCTTCAGCTTCCACCTTCGTCTCCATCGAACCCGATGACTTGATGGCGACAGCTAAAACCATCGAGATTAGATGGCGTTGAAGGCTCGATTAAAAGTTGGAGAGAGCCGTCAGGCGGCGGGCACGTGTTCCGACGACATCATGTAGCCGATGCCGCGCACCGTCTGGATCAGCGACGGGGTGCCCTCCGGCCCGTCGATCTTCTGGCGCAGGTAGCGCACATAGACGTCGACGACCTTGGTGCCCGGATCGTAGCCGTAGTCCCACACGCTGTTGAGCAGCCGCTCGCGGCTCACCACCCGGTCCAGATTGCTCATCAGGTAGTGCAGCAGTTCGAACTCACGCACCGTCAGCGTGATCGGCACGCCATCCTTGGTGACGCGATGCGATTGCGGATCGAGGCTGAGCCCGCCGATCCTGAGCGGCTTGTCGACGCTCGGCTCGGCCCGGCGGCGCTGCAGCGCACCAAGCCGCGCCAACAGCTCGTCGAAGGCGAAGGGCTTGGTCAGATAATCGTCCGCTCCGCCCTTCAGCCCGGCGATCTTGTCCTGCAGCGTGTCGCGGGCAGTGAGCATCAGGATATAGACCCCGTTGCCCTCCTCGCGCAGCTGGCGGCAGACTTCGAGCCCGTCGAGATAGGGCAGCATGCGGTCGAGGATCAGCAGGTCGAACTCATCGCTGCGGGCGCGCTCCAGCCCATCGCGCCCGTCATGCTCCACCGCCACCTGGTAGCCCTCGGCCACGAGGCCGCGCTCGAGAAACGAGGCAATGCGCGCATCGTCTTCGATCACCAGAATCTTCATCAGGCCGCCCACTCCCCAGCCGGCAGAACAATGCTGAGCATGGCGCCTCCCTGAGGCCGGTTGCTCAAACCGATCGTGCCGCCATGACGCTCGACGATATCCTTGGCGATGGCGAGCCCGATGCCAAGCCCCGTCGAGAGGCCGTCCTCCTGATCCTTGCCGCGGAAGAAGCGCTCGAAGACGCGCGGCAAGTCCTCCTCGTCCACGCCCGACCCTTCGTCGGCAATCGAGATACGCACGCTCTGCTCCTCGCTGGCGGTCTCAAGGGTTACCGTCGTGCCTGGCGGCGAATGCTTGACGGCATTGTCGAGCCCGATGATCAGCGCCTGTTTCAATCGCCGGAAATCGGCATCGATGTGGCGCCCGCCGGCGCCGAGCGCAACGACCACGGTGACTTCGCGTGGCGAGGCGAGGACGCGCGCTTCCTGCGCCGCCGCTGCGGCGACCTCGTCGAGCGAAGTGTCCGCCATCACGAAGGGTTGATCCTCGGCGGCAGAGCGGGCGAACTCGATCAGGTCTTCGAGCAGGTGGCCAAGTTCGGAGGCCTGGCCCTGGATGCGCTCCAGTGATTCACGCAGCATCGCGGCATCGCTGGTGCCGCGCAGTGCAACGTCGGCCTCGCCGCGCAGGATGGTCAGTGGCGTGCGCAGCTCGTGGCTCACATCGGCGAGGAACTGCCCGCGCCGGCGGTCGATTTCGCGCAATTGGTCATTGGCGCTGCGCAGCTGCGTGGTGCGCGCCTCGGCTTCGGCGGCGAGCTTCTGTGTGGCCTCGGCAAAGCTGCGACGCTGCTCGCCCGCGGCGGTCGCTACCACCGTCAGGCTATGCGACAGCGGCTCGAAATCACCCATCGCTCCCACCGGCGGCGTATCCGGCTCGCCCGCGGCAATGGCACGCGCCCGCGCGCTCAGCTGGTCGAGCGGTGCGACGATCGTTCGCCACAGACCGGTCCCGAGGACGGCGATCGCCACGAGCCCCAGCACGCCCAGCGCCCCTGCCGCCGCGAGGAAGTAGCTGCGGTTGGTCTCGGCCTTGCCGACCTCGTCGGCGAGGTCGGTGCGCTCGCCATCGGCGGCCGAGGTCAACACGGGCAGCAATTCATTGGTCAGCCGAAACGACACCGTGCTGACGTAGGCAGCGTTGCTGTCGGCGCTCGGATTGCTGTTGCGCATCGAGAGCACGGCGTTCATCGCGGCATCGATGTCGTGGTAGAGTTCGATCAGCCGGCGCGCGCCTTCGATGTCGGGCAGCTTGTTGGCCACCTCGTCCACCCCGTCCAGCGTCGTGATTTCTGTGCGCGTGGCCTGTGTCAGCCGCGCCAGCGCGCGTTCCATGTCGATGCGCGCGGCGGCCAGGTCCTCGGCGTTGCCGCGGCCGAGGAGAAGCGTTTCGGCCGCCCGTTCGCCGTAATTGCCGACACTCGCCGACAGCTGGTTGAGCACCGCCAACCGGTCGCTGAGCGCCGCCACGCGCCGGGCTGTGTGGTCGGACGCAGACAGCGTCACGGCCATCAGGGCGATGAGAGCCACCGCCAGCACCGAACATGTCGCAACGAGCACGAGGACGTGCTTGCGCACCGCCATGACAGCTCCTCCCGCGCGCCGTTATCCCTAAGGCCTCTCGGTGACCTTTGGAAAGTCCGAACACCGTCGCGGCGGGTTGGGAAGCGTTTTAGAGCGAAAACGCGCGGAAATGCTTGCTGAGCTTCAGCGTCTGCGCCTGATAATTGGAACCGACGCCCGCGCCGTAAAGGCGGTCGGGCGGCTCGCTCAGCCGCTCATAGATCAGCCGGCCGATCGTCTGGCCGTGGCCGAGCAGGAACGGCACCTCGCGGCTGCGGACCTCGAGCACGGCGCGCGACCCAGTGCCGCCGGCGTCGGCATAGCCGAAGCCAGGATCGAAGAAGCCCGCATAGTGCACGCGGAATTCGCCGACCAGCGGATCGAACGGCACCATCTCGGCGGCGTAGGCCGGCGGCACCTGCACGCTTTCCCGGCTCACCAGGATGTAGAACTCGTCGGGATCGAGGATGAACTGGTCGCTGCCGCGGTTGATGAGCGGCTCCCAATAGTCGAGGACGTCGAGCGCGTCCTTTTTATCCATATCGATGACGGGCGTGTGCCGCTTCGAGCGGAACCCGATGAGCCCGTTGCGGCCATCGCCCTTCAAATCGATCGAGAGCGCGACGCCCTCGCCGACTTCCTCGTTGGCATCGAAGACCAGGTTCTGCTCGCGGTGGAGCGCGCGATGCGCTTCCAGCGACAGGCGCGTCTCGCCGATGCGAAAGCGCATCTGGCTGAGCCGCGAGCCGGTGCGCACGCGCACCGGAAACGTCCGCGGCGAAATCTCGAGGAACAAGGGCCCGTGATAGCCGGCCGGCAGCGTATCGAAGCCGCGGGCGCGGTCGCCGATGACGCGGGTGAAGACATCGAGCCGCCCCGTCGAGCTTTTGGGGTTGGCGCCGGCGCTGACCTCGGGCGGAAGCGCGAGGCTCTCCTGCAGCGGCACCAGATAAACGCAGCCGCGTTCGAGCACCGCGCCGTCGCGCAGGTCGAGCCGGTGCAGCTCAAGCGAGCGAATGCGCTCGGCGACAGTCTGTTCGGGGCCGGGCAAAAAGCTCGCGCGGACGCGATAGGCAAGTTCGCCGAGCCGCAGATCGAGGCTCGCGGGCTGCACCTGGTCAACATCGAAGGGCGCGGCGACGATCGCGCCGTGGCCGCGCAATTGTTCGATGTAGCGCGCCGGGAAGACGCCGGGGGACCAGGGTTGAGTTGCGGGCAAGGGTGACCTCCGCTTCCCCTCATATCGGGCGCATCCCCCAGTGTCATTCCCGCGAAGGCGGGAATCCAGGGCAACGCACACGATCCCGGCTTGCCGGCCCCTGGATTCCCGCCTTCGCGGGAATGACACCGTGGAGTTGACGGACGTAGCGGACGAGACTACAGCGACACCCAGTGGTGATTTGGCCGGTCTGATTGCAGCCACTTAAAACAAGTCGCTAAAGGGACCCGTGCTCGCAACCGGCCGCAACTCGCGTGCCGGTTTTGTTTTGGAGCCAAGAATGCCCGATCCCAAGAATCCGTTGAGTGACCCCAAGCGGCGGTCGCCGGAAACCACCCTCGTCCATGGCGGCACGCGCCGCTCGCAGTTCAACGAGACGAGCGAGGCGATCTTCCTCAACTCGGGCTACGCCTATCCGAGTTCCCAGCACGCCGAGGACATCTTCACCCACAAGATCGAGGGGCACAATTATTCGCGCTTTGCGAACCCGACCCTCGATATGTTCCAGGATCGCATGGCGCTGCTCGAACGCGCCGAGGCGGCGCGGTCGTTCGCGACGGGCATGGCGGCGGTGACCAATGCGGTGATGAGCCAGGTGCGGGCCGGCGATCACATCGTCGCGGCGCGGGCCTTGTTCGGGGGCTGCCGGTTCGTCGTCGAAGAGCTGATGCCGCGGTTCGGGGTCGCCTCCACCCTGGTCGATGGCCGCGATCCGGCGAATTTCGAACGGGCAATGCAGAAGAACACGAGGCTCGTGTTCATCGAGACGCCAACCAACCCGACGCTGGAGCTGGTCGACATCGCAGCGGTCGCCAAGATCGCCAAGGCGCATGGCGCGAGGCTGATCGTCGACAACGTCTTTGCAACGCCGCTCTACCAGCATCCGCTGGCGCTGGGCGCCGACCTCGTGACCTATTCGGCCACCAAACATATCGACGGCCAGGGCCGCACGCTGGGCGGCGTCGTGCTCGGCAGCAAGGCTTTGATCGAGGCCGATGTGCACACGTTGCTGCGGCAGGCCGGCGCGTCGCTGTCACCGTTCAACGCGTGGGTGCTGCTCAAGGGGCTCGAAACGCTGCCGCTGCGCGTGCGGCAGATGACGGAGAGCGCGGCCAAGATCGCGGCCTTCCTCGACGGCCATCCCAAGGTCGCGCGCGTCTCCTACCCGTTCCTCAAATCGCATCCGCAATACGAGCTGGCAAGAAGGCAGATGAGCGGCGGCTCGACGCTGATGGCGATCGAGGTCAAGGGCGGGCGCGAGGCCGCGTTCAAGTTTTCGGATTCGCTTGCCGTCGTCGTGATCTCGAACAATCTCGGCGATGCGAAATCGCTGATCACCCATCCGGGGACGACGACGCACCAGCGCTTCACCGAAGCGGTGCGGGCCGAGGCGGGCATCACGCCGGGCCTGTTGCGCCTCAGCGTCGGCCTCGAGAATGCCGACGACCTGATCAAGGATCTCGAATACGGCCTCGACCAGATCTAGCGCTCACCACACGCCGGGCACCCAGCGCCATTTCACGCGCTGGGTGTAGTCGGTATAGCCGGGCAGCCCTTCGCGCAGCGTCGCCTCCTCGAACAGGGTGCGCGGCGCGACGCCGACCGGAACGAGCAAGGCCGGGAGCAGCGCCCACCACGAGCCAAGCATCAGCGCCATGCCGATCGCCAGCAGGATGCCGAAGCTGTAGCCGGGATGGCGGATATAGGCGTAGGGGCCGGTGTCGATCACCGTCTGGCCGCGGTCGGACTGGATGCGGACGCCCGGCTCGAAATGGCGATTGACGCTCTGCGCCCACGCTTCGCCGGCATAGGCCAGCGCGAACAGCAGATAGCCGAGCCAGATCACCCAGTCAGGGGCAGCGGCGCCGCCGAAGCGGAAGTCGAGCCCGGCAACGGGCAGCACCAGAAAGAACCCGGCCATCACTAGGCTGATGAAGAGATAATCGAGCCGCTTGGTGCCGGGCTGGACGCGGGAGCGGGCGGTGAACAGCTCGGGATTGGTCCGCCAGATCACGGCGATCGCGATCAGCGTCGCGAGGAGGAACGCGCCGCAGAACCACCAGGCATGCGGCCAGTTCAAGGTTCCGGCCGGCACGAACAGGATCACGCCCATGACGATCAGGGTGATCGCGAGCGCCACGAAGCCCTGCGCGATGGCGCGGCGGTCGGAGGATGACGGTTGAGGCATCGGGCACTCCCTTTGCTGCGGCCGACGCGTCCGCCGCCTGAAGGGTGCGCGACAGTGACTCGGCGCGCCCATCATGCGCCTTTGGGCGCCCGCCGGACAGGGTGCGTATCGTCCGAATTCCGCCGCCGGGCGGAGCCTATTCCGCCGGGCTCGCAACCATCTCGGTGTTGGCGCTCTCGAGTTCGGACTGGAGGCGCTCGGCCTCGTGTGCGCGAGGCTTGGAGAAGCGCGCCAGCAGCATGTAGGCGACCGGCGTCAGCAGCAGGGTCGAGATCGCCGCAAAGCCGAGGCCGCCGACGATGATCCAGCCGAGTGCCTGGCGGGCTTCAGCGCCGGCGCCACGCGAAATCACCAGCGGCACGCCGCCAAGCACCGTGGCGATCATGGTCATCAGCACCGGCCGCAGGCGGATGTTGGCGCTTTGCTCGATCGCTTCGCGGACGCTGTATCCCTGGTCGCGCAGCTGGTTGGCGAACTCGACGATTAGAATCGAGTTCTTGGCCATGATGCCGACCACCATGATCAGCCCGATCTGCGAATAGATGTTGAGGCTGCCGCCGGTGAACAGCACGGCGTAGACGGCGCAAGCCAGTCCGAACGGCACCGTCACCATGACGATGATAGCCGAATAGACGCTCTCGAACTGAGCCGACAGCACCAGCAGGATGACCAGCACGGCGAAGCCGAAGGTGATCGCAAGACCGTAATTGGATTCGCCGATGGTCTTGGCCTCGGCGATCGGCAGGATCGAGTCTCCCGAGGGCAGGATGGGCGCGGCGAGCTGCAGCACCTTGTTGTAGGCATCGCCGAGTGCGTAGCCATCGAGGGTTGCGGTCACCGAGATGTCGCGGCGCTGCTGCTCGCGGGTCAGCTGCGGGGCGAGGGGCGCCTCCGTCAGCGTCGCCAGCGACGACATCGGCACGTATTTGCCGTCCTGCGTCTTGACGAAGATGCTTTCGAGGTCGCTCGGATCGTTCACCGGCTGCGCCGTCGACATGACGTTGACCGGATAGGCTTGGTCGGCGACGAACACCTGCCCGATCTGGGCGCCGTCGATCATGGCTTGCAGCGTGGTGGCGAGGCCATTGATGTCGACCCCGAGGGCGGCCGCCTTGTCGCGGTCGACCGAGACTGTCAGCTCCGGATTGGTCGGGTTGTAGTTGACCGTCACGCGGCCGAATTTTGGATCGGCCTGCATCAGCGTCGCGATCTTTTCGGTCGTGTCGTAGAGCTCGTTGTAATCGGTGCCGGCAACCGCGAACTGCAGGCCGTTGCCGCCACCACGGATGCCGAGGCTGTTGGGCTGGATCAGCGTCGCCTGCACCCCCGGCACCTGCTGCAGGATCTCGTTGTTGATCTGCGCGGCGATCTGCTGCTGGCTGCGTGTACGCTGGTCCCATGGCGCCAGCGTCAGCGTCAAAAAGCCGTTCGAGGTATTGGAGCCAAAGCCGGACACCGAGAACACCGACTTGACCTCGCCCGCCTTGACCAGCGGCTGCACCAGATCCTCGATCTTCTGCATCTGGGTCTGGGTGAAATCGAGGCTCACGGTCGGCGGTGCGGCGACGCGGATCAACACCACGGCGCGATCCTCGGGTGGCGTCAACTGCTGCGGGATCGAGCCGAAGATGAACAGCGCCGAGCCCGCGAACAGCAACGCGATGACGATCACGACGAGCGGCGTGTCCAGACAGAAGTGCAGGACGCGGCGATAGACGCCGGCGAGGAAGCGGCCGAGCGCGGCGACCGGGTTCTTGTGGATCCGCGCGTCGTGCTCCTTGAGCAGGCGCGAGGCGAGCATCGGCCCGAGGCTCAGCGCCACCACCGCCGACAGCGCGACGCAGATGGCAAGCGTGAAGCCGAACTCGCGGAACAGCCGCCCGGTCTGGCCGGGAAGGAACGAGATCGGCACGAACACGGCGATGAGCGTCAGGCCCGTGGCGATGACGGCAAAGAACACTTCCTTGGTGCCGAGCACGGCGGCGGCGCGCGGCCCGGCGCCGAGGCCACGGCGGCGCACGATGTTTTCGAGCACCACGATGGAATCATCGACGACGAGACCGGTCGCCAGCACGATCGCGAGCAGCGTCAGGATGTTGATCGAAAAGCCCGCGAGATAGATGCCGGCGATCGAGCCGATCAGCGCCACAGGCATCGAGATGGCCGGCACGAGCGTTGCGCGCCAGTCCATCAGGAACAGGAAGATGACGCCGATGACGATCACCACGGCGAGGCCCAGCGAGCGCTCGACCTCGGTCAGTGCGCCCGAGATGAACACGGAATCGTCGTTGGAGACCTTGATGTTGACGCCCTTGGGCAGCGACGTCTGCAGCTGGGCGATGGCTTTGTAGACACCGTCCGAAATCTGCACGGTGTTGGACTGCGCGGCGCGGATGATGCCGATGCCGATGCCGGACTTGCCGTCCGAGTGAAGGCCGCTCGATGAGTTCTGAGGCCCGAAGACGACGCCGGCCACGTCCCCGAGGCGAACCTTGTTGTCGATGATGAGGTTCTCGAAATCGGCGGGTGTCGTCACTTCGGCGCGGGCGCGCACCGAGATATTCTGGTTGGCGCCATTGATCGTGCCGGCGGCCGTATCGAACGAGATCGAGTTGAGCGCCGTCTGGATCGCGCCGACCGTCAGGCCGTGGGCGGCGAGCTTGTTCTGGTCGACATCGATGCTGAAGACCTTCTGCTGCTCGCCGTAGATCTGGAGGTCGGCGACGCCCGGCACAGCGGAGAGCGCCTGCGAAATCTGGTTGTCGACGAGATTGGTGAGGTCGTCGCGGCTGAGCGTGTCCGAGGTCACGGCGAGCTGCATGATCGCCTGCGAGTTGGCATCGGCCTTGACGATCACCGGCGGGTCGACGCCATCGGGGAATTTCGCAGCGACTCGCGCCACCGCGTCACGCACGTCGGACGTGGCGGAGTCGAGATTGGTGCCGTCGGAGAATGTCAGGGTCACCTGGCTGCGACCGTAAGACGATGCCGAGGAGATTTCGACGACACCCTGGACGCGCGACACGCCACCTTCGATCACCGAGGTGATCTCCTGGTCGATGATGTCGGCCGAGGCGCCGGTGAAGGAGGTCGTGATGGTGATGACCGGCTGGTCCACCTCGGGGAGCTCGCGCACCTCGATGCCGAGGAACGCGGCGAGACCGCCGACGATGATCAGCGCGTTGATCACCACCGCCATCACGGGACGCCGGACGAACAGCCCGGCGATGCGGGCGCCCTGGGCGTTCTCGTTCTGCTGCAACGAGGCCATGCGGGGCTTAGCCGCCTGCTGCCGAGCTGGCGCCGGCGTTGGCGGGCGCGGTGGATGCGGGTGTCGGCAGAGGCGCGGTCGATCCATCGGTCGATTGCGCAGCGCCCGGAGCCGCGGCGCTGCTGGCCGGCGGCGGGCCCTTTTGAATGTCGTTGTTGCTGGCGCCGCTTGCGGCCGCGCCCTGCCCGCCTTGCGCACCCGCGGCATTGCCCTTCGAGTTCGCCGGCGGCGTGCCGGTATCGAGCAGCCGCACCGGCGTGTTGTCGTTGAGCTGCAGCACGCCCTGGGTGACGATGCTGTCGCCGGGCTTGACGTCGCCCTCTACCAGCACGCCGTCGGTGTTGCGCTGGATGATGGTGACCATGCCCTTCTGGACCTTGCCGTTGATGACCTTCCAGACGTAGGCGCCCTGGCTCGACCACTGGATCGACAGCGGGTCGACCGCCGCGAAGGTCTCGCCGGGGAACGCCATGGTCACCGAGAAGGACATCCCCGACTTGATGATCCCGTCGGGGTTCGGGATCGTCGCCTGGATCTGAAGCGTGCGGCTGTTGGGATCGATCTTGTTGTCGACCGCCGTGACCTTGCCGTTGAAGGTCTTGCCCGGCAGGCCGGCCGAAACCGCCGCCACGGGGGCGCCCACCGCGATCTGGCTCGAATACTGTTCCGGCACCCAGAAGTTCACGAGGATCGAGGAATCGTCCTCGATCGTGGTGATTGCCGTCTGCGTCGTGATCTGGTTGCCCGGCGACACCTGGATGATGCCCACGGTGCCGTCGATCGGCGTCGTGATGGTGCGCTGGTCGAGCGCGATCTGGGCGGCCTGGAGCGCCAGCTTGGCATTGTTGTCGGCAAGCTTGGCGGCGTCGAGCTGGCTGGTCGGAACGGCGTTGGACTGCGCCAGCGATTGCGTGCGGGCGAGGGTCGAGTCGGCGTCGCTCAAGGCGACCTTGGCCTTGTCGAGGGCGTTCTGCTCGCTGTCGGAATCGAGGGTAGCGAGCTTGTCGCCTGCCTTGACGACCTGCCCGGACTTGACGTCGACGCGGACCAGAGTTCCAGCGGCAACGGCATTGACGGTCACCGATCGGACGGACGTGCCGTCGCCGATTGCGGCGAGCTGATTGTTCACGGTGCCAGTGGTCGCCGGAGTGGCAACCACGACCGCCGCACGGTTGGCGCCTCCGCCATAGCCGCCCTGTCCACCTGCACCCGCTGGCCGGCCCTGCCCGCCGCCCTGTCCCTGTGCCCCTGACGCCGGGCCAGCGCTGTCGGCGGACGCCGTCAACAGCGGGAGCGAGATGCCGAGGCGTTTGACCATGTTATTGGCGGTCGGCAGGAACAGCGCCGCGGTCCCTACGGCGATGGCGATGACCACCAGCGAAAGCAGGACCTGCAGCCATAGCGGCGCACCCCGCCGAGGCGAGGGTCGCGCCTGCAGAGAACTGTCTGCCACGGGCGTCGCCCGTGAGACATCAATCTTGTCTTGTTCCAAAGTACTTCCGCTCCGAGCCGACCGGAAACTATGCGGGGACGGAGCCAGGAACAAATGAAAGAAGCGTAAGGCCCCACCGCCTCGCGAGCTTGTGAAGACCCCAGGGGCTGCCGGAATGCCGAAATCTGCCCCTAGTGACGGGTCCGATCGAACTCGTGCAGCTTGAAGTGGTAGTCGGCCGAGCAGAACTCGCAGATGACTTCGATCTCGCCGTTAACCACCATATCGGCCCGCTCCTCGGCCGAAAAATTGTCGCGCAGCATCGCCTCGATCCGCTCGGCCGAGCAGGTGCAGCGCTCCTCGAGGGTCACCGGCTCGAACACCCGCACGCCAGTTTCATGGAACAGCCGGAATAGCAGCCGCTCGGGCGAGACGTCGGGATCGGCCAGCTCGTCGTCGGCGACGGTTGCGAGCAGCGCCCGAGCCTCGGTCCACTTGTTGCTCTCGGCAAAGCTCGCATCGGCTGTCTGCGGATTGGAGAAGTCGCCGTCGCCAGGCAGGTCTGGCATCGTCCGGGTGCTGTTTGCCGGCAGGTACTGCACCAGCATGCCGCCGGCGCGCCATTTCGCCTGGCGCTCGCCGCGACGCGAGAATTGCGCGACCGCGAGCCGGACCAGCGTCGGGACCTGTTCGGATTGCTGGAAATAGGTGTGCGCGACGTCTTCGAGGGAGCCGCCTTCGAGCGCGACGATCCCCTGGTAGCGCTCGGTGTGAGGACCCTGGTCGACGGTCATGGCGAGATAGCCCTTGCCGAGCAGCTGGCCGGGCTGCGTTGCGCCCGTCTCGATCGCCCGCTGGACCGCGTCGGCGTTGAAGCGTGCGTAACCGCGCAGGCCATCCGGCGCGTCGAGATCGACGACGATCAGGTTCACCGGACCATCGGTCTGCGTCTGGAGGATGAACTTGCCTTCGAACTTCAGCGACGAGCCGATCAGCGCAGCGAGCACCACCGCTTCGCCCAGCAGCCGCGCGACCGGCGCCGGATAATTGTGGCGCGTCAGGATGGCATCGAGCGCATCGCCCAGCCGCACGACGCGGCCGCGGCAGTCGAGCTGCTCGAGCGTGAACGGCACGGCGACATCGTCGCCGGACTCGGGACGGTCGAGGCCGTAATCGGTGAGCTGCAGTTCTGCCAATTCAGACCGTTTCGATCCCGAAGCACCAGCACAGGATCGCCTTTTGCGCGTGGAGGCGGTTTTCGGCTTCGTCGAAGACCACCGATTGCGGCCCGTCTATGACCTCGTCGGTGACTTCATCGCCGCGATGCGCCGGCAGACAGTGCATGAACAGAGCATCCTTGTCCGCGAGCGACATCAAGCTGGGGTCGACGCGGTACGGTTTCAAGACCTTGCGCCGGTCCGAAACGTCGGTGTCACCCATCGACACCCAGGTGTCGGTGACGATGAGGTCGGCGTCCTTCACCGCCTCGTGCGGATCTTCGCCCAGCGTGACGTTGGGGCCGGCTTCGCGGATGTCGGCGAGAAGTCCCTGGTCCGGGCCGTACTCCTCCGGGCAGGCGATGGCGAATTTGTTGCCAAACAGCTTGCTCGCATGCACCCAGCTGGCGAGCACGTTGTTGGCATCGCCCACCCAGGCGACCTTGGCGCCCTTGATCGAGCCGCGATGCTCCTCGAAGGTCTGCACGTCCGCCATCACCTGGCAGGGATGGGCGCGACGGGTCAGCCCGTTGATCACCGGGATCGAGGATGCCGAGGCAAGATCGAGCAGGTCGTCGTGGTCGAGGATGCGGATCATGATCGCATCGACGTAGCGGCTCATGACCCGAGCGGTATCGCCCAGGGTCTCCTCGCGCGCCAGCTGCATGTTGTCGCCGGTCATGAACATGGTCTCGCCGCCGAGCTGGCGCATGCCGACATCGAACGAGACGCGGGTGCGCGTCGACTGCTTCTCGAAGATCATCGCCAGCATCTTGTCGGGCAGCAGCCGCGGCCGCTCGCCGCGCTTCAGCCGGGCCTTGAGCTCGGTCGCGACGGCCAGCATGGCGCGCAGCTGGTCTGCGGTGAAATCCTCGAGGGTGAGGAAGTGCCGGGGCTCGCTCATGCCGTCACATGCTCCTTGGCGCCCTCGGCCTCGATCGCTTCGAAGACGTTGGCAAGCTTGCCCATCGCTTCCTCTATGTCGGCCTCGGTGACGATCAGCGGCGGCAACAGCCGCAGCACGTTTTCATTGGCGGTCATGGCCAGCATGTGCTCGTCGTCGCGCAAGCGCGCCACCACGTCCCGGACCGGGCTCCTTAGGCGAATGCCGGCGAGCAGGCCCTTGCCGCGCAGTTCGAGCACCTGGTTGGGGAAGCGCTGCGCCAGCTGCTGCAGATGCCAATTGAGCCGCTGGCCCATCTTGTCGACATGTTCGATGAAGCCAGGCGCGAGGACGCGGTCGAGCACCGCATTGCCGACGGCCGAGGCAAGCGGATTGCCGCCATAGGTCGACCCGTGCGTGCCGGGGATCATCGATTTGGCGACTTCGGCGGTCGCGAGGCAGGCGCCGAGCGGGAACCCCGCACCGATGCCTTTGGCCACCGCCATCAGGTCGGGTGTAATGCCACTCCACTCATGCGCGAAGAACTTGCCGGTGCGCCCATAGCCGCACTGCACCTCGTCGAGGATCAGCAGCATGCCGTGCTTGTCGCAGAGCGCCCTCAGCCCGCGCATGAAATCCACCGTCATGGCGGTGACGCCGCCCTCGCCCTGCACCGGCTCGATCAGGATAGCGCAGGTCCGGGGCGTGATCGCCTCCTCCACCGCCTTGAGGTCGCCCGGCGCGAGATGGACGAAGCCGGCGAGCGGCGGCCCGAAGCCTTCGAGATAGTGCTCATTGCCGGAGGCCGCGATCATGCCCATAGTGCGGCCATGGAAGGAGCCCGTGAAAGCGATGATCTCGTAGCGATCGGGCTGGCCCTTGGCCCAGAAATAGTGGCGCGCGGTCTTGACGGCGCACTCCACCGCCTCGGTACCGGAATTGGTGAAGAAGCAAGCATCCGCGAAGGTGCTGTCGACGAGCCGCTGGCCCAGCCGTTCCTGCTCGGGAATGGTGAAGGTGTTGGCCGTGTGCCAGACCTTGTCGGCGGCCGCCTTCAGCGCCGCGACCATGTGCGGGTCGCTGTGGCCGAGCGCATTGACCGCGACGCCGCCGTGGAAATCGAGATAGCGCGTGCCGTCCTGGCTGATCAGGCGCACGCCCTCGCCCCGCTCGAAAGCGAGTGGCGATCTGGCGTAGGTGCCGTACAGCGCGGACATGGTCTCTTCCCCTTCGGAAGTTAGGTGATGGCGGTGTTGCAAATGCCCCACAAAAATCAAAAACGCGCGTCCGTTCGGCGCGCGCTGGAGCAGGCGGAGATATGCCCGCGGGGTCGCTCAAAGTCAACTTTGTGAGGCCCGCCACCGATTTGACTCGATGCCCTGCGAGCAAATCGGCGGGCTTGGTTTTCCACGGTGAAAACCGGCCTTGGCCTTGATCGTGGATTCGGGGGCTGTGTAGTATCGCAAGCGTTGGGACACGATGTTTCGTGTGGCGGACCCCTCCGACCTACGACGAGTAGAGTACATGGCTGCGGTGCCTCCCATGGCGGCCGCGGAGAGGGATTCCGTCTCAGACGGTTAGGAGACGATCTGAATGGGCTGGACCGAAGAGCGCGTCGAGCTGCTGAAGAAACTCTGGCTCGAGGGCTTGAGCGCAAGCCAGATCGCGGCGGTGCTCGGCGACGGCGTCAGCCGCAATGCCGTGATCGGCAAGGTGCACCGGCTGAAGCTGACGGGCCGGGCCAAGCCCGCGAGTTCGGCGCCGCGCGTCCGTTCGGCGCCGCGTGCGCCGGGAATCCGCCGTCCGAGCTCGAACCTCGGCCGGTCGACCTCCGGCATCGCCAACATGATGAAATCGCGTTCTATGGGCCCCGCGCCGATACACGGGGCGACGGCGCTCAAGATCGACTCCAATCTCGAGGTCGAGGCCTATGTGGCGCCGCAGGTCGAGGAATTGTTCATTCCGGTCGACCAGCGGCTGAGCCTGCTGGAGCTCAGCGAGCACACCTGCAAGTGGCCCATCGGCGACCCGCTGACGCCGGACTTCTATTTCTGCGGGAACCATTCCGAAGAGGGGAAGCCCTATTGCGAGTTCCACTCGCGGCGGGCGTACCACCAGATCGAAAAGAAGAAGCGCTGAACTGCGCTTCTTCTGCCTTTCCTACATCGCTGACGACGAGGACGGCGCCGGTTCTTCCGACGATGACGGCTCGAGCGATGACGGAGCCGTCAACGAGGAGGACGCCTCCGACGATGGCTCCATCGAGGACGCGCTCGAGGCGGCGGTCGATCCGCTGGCCTTGGTCTGCAGCTGCTGGGCGACCTTCAGGTGCTCGCGCAGCTTGGGCAGAGTGCGCTCGGCGAATTTCGGCACCCTGCCCTTGGCCTTGGCTTCATCCTCGAATGCGGAAATCGCCTGGGTGTGCCCGGCGACCATCGCGCTTGCGAACTCCCGATCGAACGCATCACCGCTGAGGCTCATCAGCTTTTGCAGCTCGCTGACGGCGTCGGGCGCAAGATCGGGCGGGGTCTGCACCCCCTCCTTCTTCGCGATGGTCTCGGCCTCGATCCGCGAGTGGCGGTGATCGTTGATCAGCATCAGGCCGAAATCGCGGATAGCGGTAGTCGTGCTACGCGCCAGGGCTATGCCGCCAAGGGCGATTTCCTCGTCGTCGGTCTCGATCGCGTTGGTGAGGAACTGGCTGTCGGCCGACGAGGCCGATGTGGTCGAGCCCGCTTCGGGAGCGCTCGAGGCCGCCATCATGCTGGACGAGCTGGACGTGGAACTCTGGGCGAAGGCGGCTCCACCGCCAATGACAAGGGCGATGGTCGCTGCGGTGATCGTAAATCGGTTGAGCATAGTCTGGCCTCTCGATCGGACGCGGTCTTGAGCCGCTGGGGCACTCAACCTTGATCCCGAGAGGTGGTTCCGTTCCCGAGGCGCGATGCCTCAGGCGTTGGCGGCAAACCGCTCGTCGAAGGCGTAGCCCGCGCCACGTACCGTGCGGATCGGATCCTGTTCGCGGCCTCGGTTGATCGCCTTGCGCAGCCGGCCAACGTGCACGTCCACGGTGCGCTCGTCGACATAGACGTCGTTGCCCCACACACCATCCAGGAGCTGTTCGCGCGAATAGACCCGGCCCGGGTGGCGCATTAGATATTCGAGCAGCCGGTATTCAGTCGGACCCAGATGCAGGTCGCGGCCGGCGCGGCGGACGCGATGGCTCTGCCGGTCGAGCTCGAGATCGCCGGCCTTGAGGATGCTGGTGACGAGCTGCGGGCTCGATCTACGCAGCAGCGCCTGGGTGCGGGCCACCAGCTCCGGCATCGAGAACGGCTTGACGATGTAGTCGTCGGCCCCGGTCGCGAGGCCGCGCACGCGCTCTTCTTCTTCGCCGCGGGCGGTGACCATGATGATCGGCACACGGGCCGTCTCGTCGCGGCTGCGCCAGCGACGCGTCAGCTCGATGCCGGAAAGTCCCGGCAGCATCCAGTCGAGCAGGATCAGGTCAGGCACGCTTTCGCGGATGCGCTCGACTGCTTCGTCGCCGCTCTCCGCCGAGACCACCCGGAAGCCTTCAGCCTCTAGGTTGTAGCGGATGAGCTCGCGTAGGTCGGCCTCGTCCTCGACGATCAGGATGGTCGCCGCCACTTGCGCCTATTCCTTGATCTGGGTGCGGTGGAGCTCGGCGGTCGACTCCGACATCTGCCGGCCGGTCGCCAGGTAGAATGCCGCTTCCGCGATGTTGGTCGCGTGGTCGCCGACGCGCTCGAGGCTCTTCGAACAGAACAGCAGATGCGTGCACTGCGTGATGTTGCGCGGGTCTTCCATCATGTAGGTGAGGAGCTCGCGGAACAGCGAGGTGTAGAGCGCGTCGATCTCCTCGTCGGAGTTGCACACCTCGACCGCCGCCGCGCCATTGCGCGTCGCGTAGGCGTCGAGCGCTGCCTTGAGCTGGCGCAGGATGAGGTCGGCCATGTGCTTGACGCCGTTGTAGAACTTCGGCGTCAGGCTCAGGCCTTCGATCTGCAGGGTGCGGCGCGCGATGGTCTTGGCCATGTCGCCGACGCGCTCGAGGTCGCCGGCGACGTGGATCGCGGTGATGATGGCGCGCAGGTCGACCGCCATCGGCTGGCGCCGGGCGATCATCGACACCGCCATGTCGTCGATCTGGCGATGCATGACGTCGATCTGCTTGTCGTGCTCGATGGTCTCGCGCGCCAGCGCGTGGTCGAGCTTCAGCAGCGCGCGGGTCGAGTCGGCGACGGCGGCCTCGGCGAGCCCACCCATCTCGGAGATGAGGCTCGCGAGCCGGGTCAGCTCTTCGTCATACGAGGCGACGGTATGGTCGTGCAGGAATGCGGCCATCGAAGGTCTCTCCAAGCTCAGCCGAAGCGGCCGGTGATGTAGTCGTGGGTCTTCTGCTGGGTCGGGGCGGTGAAGATCGTCTCGGTCTTGCCGAACTCGACCATCTCGCCGAGATACATGAACGCCGTGAACTGGCTGGCGCGCGCCGCCTGCTGCATATTGTGGGTGACGATGGCGATGCAGAAGTCGGAGCTCAGCTCTTCGATCAGCTCCTCGATCTTGGCGGTCGAGATCGGATCGAGTGCCGAGGCGGGCTCATCGAGCAGAAGCACCTCGGGCTTCACCGCTACGGCGCGCGCAATGCAAAGCCGCTGCTGCTGGCCTCCCGAGAGGCCGAGGCCGGACTGGTTGAGCTTTTCCTTGACCTCGGGCCAGAGCGCCGCCTTGCGCAGCGCGGCCTCGACGCGACCGTCCATTTCGGATTTCGACACCTTCTCGTAGAGGCGGATACCGAAAGCGATATTGTCGTAGATCGACATCGGGAACGGCGTCGGCTTCTGGAACACCATTCCGACTTTCGAGCGCAGCAGGTTGAGGTCTTCGTTCCGCGAGAGAATGTTGCGCCCGTCGAGCAGCACCTGGCCGGTCGCGCGCTGGCCAGGGTAGAGATCGTACATGCGGTTGAGGATGCGCAGCAGCGTGGACTTGCCGCATCCCGAGGGACCGATGAACGCCGTGACGGTCTTGTCGCGCAATTGCAGGTTGATGCCCTTCAGGGCTTCAAAGCCGTTGGCGTAGTAGAAGCGCAAATCCTTGACCTCGACCTTGACCGGCTGCGCCGGACCCGCGACGGCCGCGGGCGCGATGGCGGCCATCGCGGCGGCGTGGGTCGGTACGTTCTGAGCGTCCATGGCCATGTGTCTCACTACTGCAGGTTGGTCTTCGCGCCGGCAACCCACCGCGCGACGATGTTGAGAACGAGGATGGTAACGGTGATGAGGAGCGCCCCGCCCCAGGCGAGGCGCTGCCAGTCGTCATAGGGGCTCGTCGCGAACTGGAAGATCACAACCGGCAGATTGGCCATCGGCGCCCCCAGATCGGTCGAAAAGAACTGGTTGTTGAGGGCCGTGAACAGCAGCGGCGCGGTCTCGCCAGTGACGCGGGCGATGGCGAGCAGCACGCCGGTCATGATCCCCGAGAGTGCGGCGCGGTAGATCACCGAGACCATCGACTTCCAGCGCGGCGCGCCGAGCGCGGCGGTGGCTTCGCGCAGCGCGTTCGGCACCAGCGCCAGCATGTCCTGTGTCGTGCGGTTGATCACCGGCAGGGCGATCAGCCCCAGCGCGGCGGCGCCGGCCCAGGCCGAGAAGTGCCCGACCGGAACGACGACGACGGTATAGACGAACAGGCCGATGATGATCGAGGGGGCGGAAAGCAGGATGTCGTTGATGAACTTGGCGGCTTCACCCAGCCAGTGGCCGCGCGAGTACTCGCTGAGATAGGTGCCGGCGAGGATGCCGAGCGGCGTCGCGACGACGATCGCGATCACCGTCATCGCCACCGAGCCGAAGATCGCGTTGAGCAGGCCGCCATTGTCTCCCGGCGGCGGGGTCGATTGCGTGAACATCTCGGGCTGGATCGCGGTGAAGCCCTTGTAGAGCAGGGTGACGAGGATCGCGAACAGGAAGAACAGGCCAATGATCGTCGCGACCCAGCAGAGGGCCATGGCGATGATGTTGGTGGTGCGGCGCGCGCTGTAGGCTGCCATGGCGATCCCCCTACTTCACGGCCGTGCGGATCAGCAGCCATTTGGCTACACCCAGCACGGCAAAGGTGATGACGAACAGGATGAGACCGAGCTCGATGAGGCTCGAGGTGTATAGGTCGCCGGTCGCCTCGGTGAACTCGTTGGCGATCGTCGCGGAGATGGTGGTCGCCGGCGCGAGCAGCGAGGGCGAGATGTTGTGCGAATTGCCGATGACGAAGGTCACCGCCATGGTCTCGCCAAGGGCGCGGCCGAGCCCCAGCATGACGCCGCCGACGAGGCCGACGCGGCAGTAGGGAATGATGATTGCCCTGGCGACTTCCCAGGTGGTCATGCCCATGCCGTAGGCGCTCTCGCGCAGCAGCGTCGGCACGGTCAGGAACACGTCGCGCGTGATCGAGGTGATGAAGGGCAGCACCATGATGGCGAGGATAATGCCGGCTGTCAGCAACCCGATGCCGTAGGGCGCACCGCCGAACAGGACACCAATCCCCGGCACCTTGCCGATGCTGTGGATCAGCCATGGCTGGACCGTCGTCTGCAGGAACGGCGCGAGGAAGAAGAAGCCCCAGAGCCCGTAGATGATCGAGGGGATGCCGGCGAGCAGTTCGATGGCGATGCCGATCGGCCGGCGCAGCACGGGCGGGCAGAGCTCGGTCAAAAAGATCGCGATACCGAAACTCACCGGGATGCCGATGATCATGGCGATCAGCGAGGTGACGATAGTGCCGTAAATCGGGGCCAGCGCGCCGAAGATATCCTTGGCCGGGCTCCAGCGCTCGTTCCACACGAAGGAGAGCCCGAAGGTCGAGATCGCAGGCCAGGAGCCGATGAGCAGCGACACCATCACCCCGAGTAGCAGCACGACGACGAGCACGGCGGAGGCGATGGTCAGAAGGAAAAAGAAGCGGTCCTGCACCACGGCGTTGCGTGCCTTGGTCACCGCGACTGCCCGGGCGACTGTTGCCGCCGGCTCCGATTCCGCCACTACCGCCATGCCACGTCTCCGCTGAGAGTTCGGGGCGGACGCTGATGGCGCCCGTCCCGACGATTGCGTTGCGCCTACTGCGCGGCGAACACCGGCTTGCCGCCAGACTGCACGGCCGACCACGACTTCTCGATGAGGGCGACCACCGAGTCCGGGATCGCGACGTAGTCGAGACCCTTGGCGGCGTCCTTGCCGCTCTTGTAGGCCCAGTCGAAGAACTTGAGCGCTTCGCCGGCGGCGGCCCCGTCGTCGGGCACCGTGTGGATCAGCACCCAGGTCGAGGCCGCGATCGGCCACGAAGCGTCACCCGGCTGGTTGGTGATGACCAGGTTGAAGTTCTTGGCGTTGGCGAAATCGGCGTTGGAGGCGGCCGCGTTGAAGCTGTCGAGCGAGGGCGACACCGTCTTGCCCGCCGCATTGATCATCTTGGCGTAGCTCAGATTGTTCTGGGCGGCGTAGGCATACTCGTCGTAGCCGATGGCGCCGGCGGTCTGCTTGACGGTGTTGGCGACGCCTTCAGAACCCTTGGCGCCGATGCCGACCGGCCACTCGACGGCGGTGTCCGAACCGACCTTGGATTTCCAGTCGTCCGATTCTTTCGACAGGTAATCGGTGAAGTTGAAGGTCGTGCCCGAGCCGTCGGAGCGGTGCGCAACGACGATCGGATCGGACGGCAGGGTGAGCGAGGGATTCAGCGCCTTGATCGCGGGATCATCCCACGAGGTGATCGCGCCGAGGAAGATGCCGGCAAGGGTCTTGCCGTCGAGTACCAGATCGCCGGGCTTCACGCCGTCGATGTTGTAGATCGGCACGATGCCGCCCATGATCATCGGGAACTGGATGAGGCCATTCTTGCTCAGCTCGTCGTCGCTCAGCGGCTTGTCCGTGGCGCCGAATGTCACGGTCTTGGCTTCGACCTGCTTGATGCCGCCGCCCGAGCCGATCGACTGGTAGTTGAGGCCAATGCCGGTGGCGGTCTTGTAGGCATCAGCCCATTTGGCGAAGACCGGATAGATGAAGGTCGAGCCGGCGCCGGAAATGTCGGCGGCGAAGGCGGCGCCGGTCATGGCGGCCGCAACGGCGAGCGCGGCGATGCCGCCCAGAATTGCGTGCTTCATTGTCTTGTCCCTTTCAACGAGAGATCGGGGCAGTACCCCGAGAGGCGTGGCCGGATGCCAGGTCGCCGGTCGGGGGATTCCTATGGTCCGCAGGCTCAGCTTTTATGTCAGTTGGACGACGTGTTTGTGACGCCCTAACACCCTGTAATGGGCGCGCTTTTGTCCTGACTCTGATTGCACGGCGAACTCACCGCGCAGTGATCGCCGCCCGCCGCAGCTTCACCAATTCGTGCAGCCAACATTGCCGAGAATTAAGCCGCCAGACATTTGCGCGCAAAGCCAGGCTTCTAGCTTCGCGTTATCCCGGCGCTCCTGCCGTGACGCCGTCCCAGGTGCCTTGGGCGGACCCGCTCCAAAGCCGATGGTGTGCATGATGCGATGTCGAAGCCGTCTGAGAGCCGACGCCTCCCGCCGCTCCTGAGCGGTCAGCGGCATTTCCCGCTCTTTACTATTTTCGACCGCCGGTGGCTCGCCGCGTGGTCGCCCACGCTCAAGGCTCGAAGACTATGAAACGCATCGCCACCCTCGTCGTCGCTCTCCTTGTCTTTGGCGGGGTGGTCGTCGGTTACCTCCGCTTCCAGGGGGCGGACGCGCAGTCGAGTGCCCCCGCCGCGTCCGAGCAGGCAACCTCGCACGCCCGCGCCGGCGGCGCGTCGGGATCGGGCGCCCGCAGCAGCTTCCCCGTCGCCGTGTCGGTCGGGGCGGTCAAGCAAGAGACGGTGCCGATCACGGCGGGCGCGGTGGGTTATGTCGATGCGCCGAACGTCGCGGTCGTGCGGACGCGAGCCGATGGCGTCGTCCTTCAGCAGGAGGTCACCGAGGGGCAGACGGTCAAGGCCGGCGACGTGCTGTTCAAGCTCGACGACACCGCCGCGCAAGCGCTCGTTGCCAAGGACCAGGCCGCCGTCAGCAAGGATCAGGCGACGGTCGACGAGGACCAGAAGGATCTGGGCCGCGACCAGACGCTCGCCAACGAGCAGGCCGGCACGCAGCAGACCCTCGACCAGCAGCAGGCAGCGGTCAAAGTTGCGCAGGGGACTTTGGCGATGGACCAGGCCCAGCTCAAATCGGACCAGGTGGCACTCGGCTACATGACGATTACGGCGCCCATCGCCGGCCGCGTGGGGGCGGTCAACACCTCCGTCGGCAATGTCGTTCGTGCGGCCGACACGAGCGCAGGCGGGCTCCTCACCATCACCGAGCTCACCTCGCTCGAGGTGAGCTTTTCGGTGCCCGAACGCGACCTCGATCAGTACCGCGCGGCGCTCGCGTCATCGACGCCGGCACCCGTAAGTATCGCGGTGCCAGGCGATGCCTCGCCCCGCGCCACCGCAACGCTCGACTTCATCGATTCCGCGGTCGACCAGACCTCCGGGACCGTGGCAGTCAAGGCAAAGGTCACGGGCGGGGCCGACAAGCTCTGGCCCGGGCAATACGTCAACGTCACCACCCAGCTCGGCGCCTATGCCAACGCCACCGTGGTGCCGCTCATCGCGGTGCAGCAGGGTCCTTCGGGGACGTACGTGTTCGCGGTGCAGCCCAACAACACCGTCAAGGAGCTGCCGGTCACGGTGCAGACCACGACGCCCGACACGGCCGTGCTGGCCGACAACAGCGGGCTCAGCGTCGGCGAAGAGGTGGTGATCAACGGCCAGCTTCGCCTCGCCGACGGGTCGGCGGTCTCGACCGGATCCAAGGGCGCGACCGGAGCAGGGGGAACGAAACCTTCGGGGGCCGAAAGCCCCTCATCGGCTCCAAGCTCGGCGACATCGTGAGGAGCGCGCCATGAACTTCTCCAGCCTCTTCATCCGCCGTCCGGTCGCCACGATCCTCATTGCGGTAGCGATGGTGGTGGTGGGCGCCTTCGCCTATTTCCAGCTGCCCGTCGCGGCGCTGCCCGACGTGGAATTCCCGATCATCTCGGTCTCGGCCTCGCTTCCCGGTGCGGCGCCCGACGCGATGGCGACATCCGTCGCGACGCCGCTGATCAAGCAGTTCACGCAGATCCCGGCGATCACCCAGATCAGCGCGACCAGCACGCAGGGCTCGACGTCGATCGTCCTGCAGTTCGACCTCAACCGCAACATCGACCAGGCCGCGGCGGACGTGCAGTCGGCGATCGATCGCACGCTGCGGCAATTGCCGGCGAACATGGCCACCCCGCCGAGCTACCGCAAGATCAACCCGGCGGACGCGCCGATCATGCTGGTGGCGCTGCAGAGCGACACGCAGACACTGACGCAGCTAGACACCTACGCCGAGGACGTGATCTCGCCTGCGCTGTCGACCCTCGATGGCGTCGGCGAAGTGCAGGTGTTCGGAGCGCAGGACTATGCGGTGCGCGTCGAGGTCAATCCGACCGCCCTCACCGCTCGCGGCATCGGCATGGACCAGCTGGCGTCGGCGATCTCCAACGCCAATTCGATTGCGCCGATGGGAACGATCGCCAACGCGCAGCAGCAGATCACGCTCGAATCGAGTGCCTCGCCAAGCAATGCCGCGCAGTTCCGCCAGATCATCATCGCCGACCCGAACGGCAATCCGGTGCGGCTCGGCGACGTCGCCAACGTCAAGGACTCGGTCGCCAACACGCAGCAGGCGAGCACCTATGACGGCAAGCGGGCGATCGTGCTCGCGGTGTTCCGGCAGCCCAACGCCAACACCGTCGCCGTCTCGGACGAGGTGCGCGCCGCGCTGCCGCGCTTCACGCAGGATCTCGGCCCGACCACCCAGCTCAACATCCTCAACGACCGCTCGGTGTCGATCAAGGCCGCGGTCAACGACGTCGAGATGACGCTGATGCTCATCATCGGCCTCGTCGTGCTGGTCATCTTCGCGTTCCTCCGACGGCTGGGGCCGACGCTGATCCCGGCCCTCGCGGTACCGACCTCGCTGGTCGTGACCTTCGGCGCGATGTACGTGCTCGGTCTTTCGATCGACAACATCTCGCTGCTCGGGCTCACGCTCGCGGTCGGGCTCGTCGTCGACGACGCGATCGTGATGCTCGAGAACATCGTGCGCCACATCGACGAGGGCATGAAGCCGATGGAGGCCGCGATCAAGGGCAGCGGCGAGATCGGCTTCACCATTATCTCGATCACGATCTCGCTGGTCGCGGTGTTCCTGCCGGTGCTGCTGATGGGCGGCGTCGTCGGCAAGTTGCTCAACGAGTTCGCGGTGGTCGTTACCATCGCCATCGTCGCCTCGGCGGTGATTTCGCTGACGCTGACGCCGATGCTCTGTGCGCGCCTGCCCGCCGCCGGACACGCCGCGATCGGCAAGGCCAAGCCGATCACCGAGCGCGTCTTCGACAGCGTGCTCGCCGGGTATAGCTGGCTGCTCGATCTCTGCCTCAAGATGAAGCCGGTGATCCTTGCGATCTTCATCCTGACGATCGGCGCGACCGGCGTGCTGTTCAACACCATCAACAAAGGCTTCCTGCCGACCGAAGACATCGGGCAGCTCTCGATCAGCACCCAGGCGCGGCAGGACATCTCGTTCACGGCCATGCAGGCGCTGCAGGGCCAGATCGCCCAGGTTGTGCAGAATGAGCCGTTCGTAGCGCATGTCGCCTCGTCGGTCGGCGGCGGCTTTGGCTCGTCGAGCATGAACAAGGGCAGCCTCAACGTGCAGCTCAAGCCCGAGCGCCCGAATCTCGACACCGTACTGGGCACGCTCCGCCGCGACCTTGGGCGCGTCGCCGGCATCCAGAGCTTCGTCGTGCCGGTGCAGAACCTGCAGCTCGGCGGCCGCGCCTCGGCGAGCGCCTACCAGGTCGTGGTGCAATCGGAGAATGCCTCGGACCTTTACACCTGGGCGCAGCAGCTCACCAGCGCCATGCAGCAGGATACGGCGCACTTCACCGACGTCACCAACGACATCCAGAACAACGCGCTCCAGGCGCAGCTCGTCGTCGATCAGGATCGGGCCAGCTTGCTCGGCATCACCCAGGATCAGCTGAGAACGACGCTCTACAGCGATTTCGGCACCAATCAGGTGTCGACCATCTACGGCGCCGGCGACAGCTATCCGGTGATCGTCGAACTCGATCCGAGCCTAAACTGGAGCACCGACAAGCTCGACCAGATCCAGATTCGCTCGACCACGACGGGCAAGCTGGTTCCCCTGTCCGCGTTCGCGCAGGTCAAGCGCAGCGCCGGCCAGCTCGCGATCTCGCAGCAGGGCCAGCTTCCCGCCGTGACGGTCTCGTTCAACCTGCCCGCCAACGTCTCGCTCGGCACGGCGGTGGATCAGGTCACCGCTCTCAAGGCCAGCATCGGCGCCCCATCGACGATCATCACCTCGCTCGCCGGCACGGCGCAGATCTTCGAGCAGGCGCTGGGCAATCAGGTAGCGCTAATCGCCGCCGCGATCGTCGTCATCTATATCGTTCTGGGCATCCTCTATGAGAGCTTCATCCAGCCGCTCACCATCCTGACCGGCCTGCCGGCCGCGGTGATGGGGGCGCTCGCGACGCTCCAGCTGTTCCACATCGATCTCAGCATCATCGCCATCATCGGCGTGCTGATGCTCATCGGGCTCGTCAAGAAGAATGCGATCATGATGATCGACTTCGCCCTGCAGCGGCAACGCGCCGGGGCCACTCCGCTCGAAGCCATCCGCGAAGCGTGCCTCATCCGCTTCAGGCCGATCATGATGACGACGCTGGCGGCGCTGATGGGCACGCTGCCCATCGCGCTCGGGCTCGGCGCCAGCTCCGAGCTCAGGCAGCCGCTCGGCGTCGCGGTGGTCGGCGGGCTCGTGGTGTCGCAGGTCCTCACGCTGTTCGTGACGCCCGTGATCTTCCTCTACATGGAGCAGCTGCGCGCCCTGGTGGTCGGCTTCGTCCACTGGGTGCTGCGGCCCAAATCCAGACCCTCATCCTCCGACGCATCGGAGGTGCCGGCCGAGTAGCCGGTCAACGAACGAGCGGGATCCTCGCGAAATCTCGCTCTGGCGGCGCCCATGCTCCGAGCCAAATTGTGTGGGCGCCGCCACCTTATCCGCTTCCGGGCCACCTGTGCGGCCTATTTTTGCAGCTGTACCTCGACCCTGGTGCCCTCACCGGGCTTGGAGCGGATCGTCAGCTGCCCGCGATGGCGGCTGACGATGTGCTTGACGATGGCGAGCCCCAGCCCGGTTCCCTTCTTCTTGCGGCTCGACTCGGCGTCGACCCGATAGAACCGCTCGGTGAGACGGGGCACATGTTCGGCCGCAATGCCGGCGCCATGGTCGGCGACCGTCACGGTGTAGTCGAAGCCGGCACGTCCGGGCGTCACCGCGACCTCGACGGCGCCGCCGCCTCCGCCATATTTGATGGCATTGTCGATGAGGTTCTCGAACACTTCGTGCAGCTCGTTGGAGTCGCCGGTGACGATCGCGCCAGCCGGAGCCACGACCGAGATGGCGACGCCTGCTTCCTTCGCCTGGGTCTCGAGACCGTCGCGCACGTCGGCCAGAAGCTGGGCGAGGTCCACGGTTCCGGTCGGCCGCAGGTGCTGGCGCAGCTCGATGCGGCTCAGCGACAAGAGGTCGTCGATCAGCGCCGACATGCGCGCGGCTTGCTGGCGCATGATGGTGAGGAAGCGCTCGCGCGCCGCCTCGTCCTTGGCCGCGGGCCCCAGCAGCGTATCGATGAAGCCGACCAGCGAGGTCAGCGGCGTGCGCAGCTCGTGGCTGGCGTTGGCTATGAAGTCGGAGCGCAGTTGCTCGAGCCGCTTGTGCGCCGTCAGGTTCTGCAGCGTCACCGCGAGCAGCCCCTCGCCGCCCGGCAGCGGCGCGACGTTGGCGCTGTGCCAGGTCTCGTTCGGCACCGTCTGGTGCAACTCGACCGATTGCGGTCCACCCCCGCGGCGAACGGAATCTATCGCGCCCAGTAAAGCCGGGCTGCGCAACACCAGCGTCAACAGGTTGTCCGGCGCGATGGCGGGAAACTCGCGCGCCGCCGCGGGGTTGCGATGCAGGATCACCGAACGGCGGTCGAGGATCAGGCACGGGTCCGACAGCGCATCGGCAAAGCCGCAAAGGAGCTCGAGTCGCTGCGCGGCAGTCACCGTATCGGCGGCCATGATCCTTGCTTTGCTCGTCGGTAACGCAAATGGGTCGTGCGCACTTGCCACAAAATGCTGCCAGTTGCACGTTCGACGCGAAGAGGACATTGGATGGCCGACGAACCCGCACGCAAATTCGATCTCGACGATCCCGTGCTGCCCAAATGGGTGCGGCGCGAGGCGCTGCGATCGGGCGGCTTCCCGTATGAGGAGCGGCTCGACGAGGACGACTACCTCAAGGCGCTGCGCAAGCTGCAGGTCGAACTGGTGAAGCTGCAGACCCACATGCTCAAAGCCGGCGAGCGGGTGGTGATCGTATTCGAGGGCCGCGATGCAGCCGGCAAGGGTGGTTCGATCGACACTTTCCGGGAGCACCTCAACGGGCGCTACTGGGTCGATGTCGCCTTGCCCAAGCCTTCCGACCGCGAGGCGAGCCAGTGGTACTTGCAGCGCTATGTCGACTGGCTGCCGGCGGCTGGGGAAGCGTCGCTGTTCGACCGTTCATGGTACAATCGCGCCGGGGTCGAGGCGGTCATGGGCTTCTGCACCCCGGCACAAACCGAGGCGTTTCTCGAAGAAGCTCCGCGATTCGAGCGCATGCTGACGCGCGACGGCATCCACCTGTTCAAGTTCTGGCTCGCGATCGGACGAGCTATGCAGCTCAAGCGCTTTCATTCGCGGCGGCACGATCCGCTCAAGCAGTGGAAGATTTCGGACATCGACCTCAAGGCCATCGACCATTGGGACGACTACACCACTGCGGCGCACCGCATGCTGACCGCGACCCACATGCCGGAGACGCCGTGGCGGGTGGTGCTCGCCAATGACAAGCTCAGAGCCCGCCTCGAGATCATCCGCGCGGTGCTCGACGCACTTCCTTATGAGGGGCGCGACGACGGCGCGGTCGGAAAGGTGGACGACAAGATCATCGTGACGCCGCCGCGATTCATCGCCCATCACAGCCAGAGCTAGGCCGAGGGCTTACAGTCAGCACCTTTCCTTCTCCCCTTGAGGGCGAAGGTGGCGTGCAGCGCCGGCTGAGGGGTTCTCTCGGACATCGCCGACATTGGACGCGACCCCTTGCGCGCCGAAGCCTGCCCTCGGGGCGCTACGCGTCGCGGGTGGCGCACTCCACATTTCCACATCTGCCCGCAGGCCTTGTGCGACGCTCGTTTGACAGTGTCGGAAAAAGCGAATCAACTCGGTTTTTGACCGGTTGGTCAATCTCGGGGACCGAACCGGGGCGGGCATTTGGTTTGCGTCAGGCCCGCGATCGGGGGATCTATGGGCACCGCAGCGATGCCGGGCGCCGACGCGGACTGGACAGCACCGGTTCGCACCGTGAACGCGATAGGGCGGGGACCGTTCGTCCTCGCGTGCGACCACGCCAGCAATCGCATTCCAGCCGCCTATGGCGATCTGGGCCTGCCGGCCTCGGAGCGCGTTCGCCACATCGCCTGGGACCCTGGCGCGCTCGGAGTTTCCCTGCGTCTGTCCGAACTGCTCGATGCCCCGCTGGTGCATCCGACGGTGTCGCGGCTGGTGGTCGACTGCAACCGGTTCACCGATTCCGACACGCTGATGCCGGAAATTTCCGAGACCACCACGGTGCCCGGCAATATCGGCATCAGCGCCGCTGAGCGCGCCTCCCGAATCGCGCTCTACCACGCGCCGTACCACGCGGCGATCGACCGGCTGCTCGAGCAGCGGGCCGCGGCGCACCTGCCGACGATCCTCGTCTGCATGCACTCCTTCACGCCGGTGTTCAAAGGTGTGGCCCGTCCCTGGCCGGTCGGCGTGCTAGCCCCGGTGGACGAAGCGCTCAGCCGCGCTTTGTTCGATGCGCTGCGGGCGGAACTACCGGACATGAACATCGGCTGGAACCAGCCCTATGCCGGCGGCTCCGGCGTTTCCTACACCGTCGATCATCACGGCGCGCATCTGCCCGCGACCATGATCGAAATCCGTCACGACGAAATTCTCGAACCCGCCGGGGTCGCCCAATGGGCGGGCCGGTTGGCCCGGTGTCTGGAGGCGGCGCGGGGCGCGTCGCACGAGGGGCCGGCACATCTCTCCTTACCGCGTCGCGGGGGAATTGGCTTGGAAGGAAGGGACTAACAATGTCGATGGAACACCACGAGGATAAGAAAATCCTCCACTCCATGGGCTACGCCCAGGAGCTCGCCCGCCGGATGAGCGGGTTCTCGAACTTTGCGATTTCGTTCTCCATCATCTGCATCCTGTCGGGCGGCATCAACTCGTTCGCGCAGGCGACCGGCTCGGTTGGCGGCGCAGGCGCCGGCATCGGCTGGATCGCCGGATGCATCGTCTCGGGCGTCTTCGCCGTGTGCATGGCGCAGATTGCATCGGCCTATCCCACCGCGGGCGGCCTCTACCACTGGGGCTCGATCCTCGGGAACCGCTTCGTCGGCTGGATCACCGCCTGGCTCAACCTGCTCGGGCTGATCACCGTTATGGGTGCGATCAACATCGGAACGGCGTTCTTCTTCCAGGGCACGTTCGGCTCGCTGATCGGCATGACCACCGATCCGTGGGAGATCGTGGTGTTCGTCGCCGTGATCACCATCCTCCAGGCGCTCATCAACCATCTCGGCATCCGGTTGACGGCATTGCTGACCGACTGGTCAGGATACCTGATCCTTGCGACCACCGTGGTCCTCGTCGTCGTGCTTCTGGTCTTCGCGCCAACGCATGACTGGAGCCGGCTGTGGACCTTCACCAACTATTCAGGTGACGCGGGCGGCGGCGTGTTCCCGCAGAGCGACAACATGCTCTACCTGTTCTCGCTCTGCCTGTTGCTGCCGGTCTACACCATCACCGGCTACGACGCCTCGGCCCACACCTCGGAAGAGACGGTCAAGGCGGCGCACTCGGTGCCGCGCGGCATCATCAACGCGGTGGTGATCTCGTCGCTGGCGGGCTGGGTGATGGTCAGCGCCATCATGATTGCCATTCCCGATCTCGCCGCCGGCGCCAAGCAGGGCTTCGGCGTCTTCTTCGCGACCATGACGGCGGTGTTGCCGGCCTGGCTCGTGACGCTGCTCTACGTCTTCATCTTCATCGCACAGTTCCTGTGCGGTCTGGCCACCGTTACCTCGACGTCGCGCATGCTGTTTGCCTTCAACCGCGACGGCGGGCTGCCATTGGTTTCAAAGGCCGTGGCGACGGTAAGCGTCCGGTTCCGCACGCCGGTCGCAGCGATCTGGACGGGCGCCATCCTCGAAATCCTCTTCGTCTGGCTGGCGGAGTCGGTCTCGATCGGTGGCTCCAACATCTACACCATCACCGTCAATGCGACGCTGATCTTCCTGTTCCTCAGCTTCACCGTTCCGATCGTCGCCGGCGCGATCGCCATCGGCGGCCCGAAATGGCCGCATATGGGGCCGTGGAATATCGGCAAGACCGTCTACCGCCTGTTTGCGGTTCTCAGCGTGCTGGCGATGATCCTCATCGTGTTCATCGCCATCCAGCCGCCGAACGCCCAGGTGCTGTGGATCACGCTGGGCTTCCTGGTGCTTGCGGCGATCCTCTGGTTCGCCTTCGAGAACCGCCGCTTCCAGGGTCCGCCGATCGGCGACATCATCAAGAAGCGCCAGGCGGAGATCGCCGCGATCGAAGCCAAGTACGGCGAGGCCTGAGGCTGAGCTGAGCATTCGGGGGCCGCGGACCACCGCCGCGGCCCTCTTCTTTCACAACAAACCGTCACAAAGAACAGTCGAGGAAATTTCGTCATGGCCTACTCGCTTGCCCAGCTCAAAGCCGATGTCGCGGCGGGAACGATCGACACCGTGCTCTGCTGCTTTCCCGACATGCAGGGTCGACTGATCGGCAAGCGCTTCCAGGCCGAGTTCTTCCTCGACAGCGCCGTCGATGAGACGCATGGCTGCGATTACCTCCTCGCCAACGACATGGATATGGAGCCGGTCCCCGGCTACGAAGCCGCGAGCTGGGAAAAGGGCTATGGCGATTTCGTCTTCAAGCCCGACCTGACGACGCTGATGAAGGCAACCTGGCTCGAGGGCACCGCCATCATCCTCTCGGACCTGGTCGATCACCATCATCACGAGCCCATCCCGCATTCGCCGCGCGCGATGCTCAAGGCGCAGCTGGCGCGCCTTGCAAAGATGGGCCTCACCGCGAACTTCGCGAGCGAACTCGAATTCTATCTGTTCGACGAGGATTACCGCTCGATCTACGAGAAGGGTTTCCGCAACCCGAAGACCGCCGGCTACTACATCGAGGACTACCACATCTTCCAGACGACCAAGGAAGAAGGCGTGATGCGCGCCCTGCGCAAGCAGCTCACGGCCTCGGGTATCCCGGTCGAGAACAGCAAGGGCGAATGGGGGCCGGGCCAGGAGGAAATCAACGTCCGCTATGCCGACGCGCTGACGATGGCCGACCGGCACGTGATCCTCAAGAACGCCACCAAGGAGATCGCCTTCGCGCAGGGCCAGGCCGTCACCTTCATGGCCAAATGGGACTTCGGCCTCGCGGGCTCCTCCAGCCACATTCACATGAGCCTCGCCAAGGGCGGCAAGAACGTCTTCGTCGAGCCGAAAGATCCGCTCGGCATGAGCCCGATGATGAAGTCGTACATGGCGGGCCTGCTCGCCTACGCCGGCGACGTCACCTATTTCCTCGCGCCCTACATCAACTCCTACAAGCGCTTCCAGGTCGGCACGTTCGCGCCGACCAAGGCGATCTGGAGCCGCGACAACCGCACCGCCGGCTTCCGCCTGTGCGGAGAGAACACCAAGGGCGTGCGCGTGGAGTGCCGCATCGGCGGCGCCGACCTCAACCCCTACCTCGCCTTCGCGGCACTGCTCGCCGCCGGACTCAAAGGTATCGACGACGGGCTCACGCTCGAGGCGCCGTTCTCGGGCGACGCTTATTTCGGCAAAAAACTGCGCGAAGTGCATAAGACCCTGCGCGACGCCACCACCGCGCTCAAGAAGTCGAAGATGCTGGTCGAAGCCTTCGGCCAGCCGGTTATCGATCACTACGTCCACACGGCGGAATGGGAGCAGTTCGAATACGACCGCCGCGTCACAGATTGGGAGTTGAAGCGCGGGTTCGAGAGGTCGTAAACACCGCCAGCAATTCTTAAAGGTGGACGATGGCCGACACGGTCAAAATCATCTCGCCGGTCGACGGCTCCGTTTATGCCGAGCGCCCGCTCGCGAGCGGCGCCGAGATCGAGGCGGCGGTCAGCAAGGCGAAAGCCGCGCGCAAGGCATGGGGCGAAGTCACGGTGCGCGAGCGCGCCAAGTTCCTCAGCCATTTCGTCGACGCGATCCTGTTGAAGAACGATGAGATCGTACCCGAGCTCGCCTGGCAGATGGGCCGGCCCATCCGCTACAAGAACGAGATGCGCGGACTGGAGGAGCGCTCGCGCCACATGATCGCGATCGCCGAGCAGGAGCTCGTGCCCTCCCTGCGGCCCGACAAACCCGGCTTCAGGCGCTGGATCGCGCGCGAGCCGCTCGGCACGGTGATGGTGATCGCGCCGTGGAACTATCCGTTCCTCACCGCCTGCAATTCGATCGTGCCGGCACTGATGGCGGGCAATGCCGTGATCCTCAAGCACGCGACGCAGACGCTGCTCGTCGGCGAACGCTTCGCCGAAGCGATGAAGGCAGCCGGCTTGCCGGACGGGCTGTTCCAGAATCTCGTTCTTGGCCATTCGGAGACCGAAAAGCTGATCGCTTCGGGCGAGATCGACCACGTCAATTTCACCGGCTCGGTCGAGGGTGGCCGCCGGATCGAGCGCGCCGCCGCCGGCACCTTCGCCTCGCTTGGGCTCGAGCTCGGCGGCAAGGATCCGGCCTATGTGCGGCCCGACGCCAAGCTCGACTACGCGGTCGAGAACCTTGTCGATGGCAGCTTCTTCAATTCGGGCCAGTCGTGCTGCGGCGTCGAGCGCATCTATGTGCACAAGGACGTCTACGACAAATTCGTCGATGGTTTCGTCGAAGTTTCCAAGGGCTGGACGCTGGGCAATCCGCTCGATCCGAACACCGTGGTCGGCCCAATGGCGGCACCGAAATTCGCCGACCTCGTGCGCGAGCAGACCGCCGAGGCGCTGCGCAAGGGCGCGACCGCGCATCTGAAGAGCAAGGCCGCCAACGACAAGCCCGGCTCGCCTTACCTCGCGCCGGAAGTGCTGACCGGCGTCAACCACCAGATGGCGGTGATGCGCGAGGAATCGTTCGGCCCCGTCGTCGGCATCATGAAGGTCGCCGATGACGACGAGGCCGTGACGCTGATGAACGACAGCCCCTACGGCCTCACCGCTTCGATCTGGACCGACGACCTCGACGCGGCCGGCAAGCTCGGCGCGCGCATCGAAACGGGCACGGTCTATGCCAATCGCTGCGACTATCTCGATCCGGCCCTGGTCTGGACGGGTGTCAAGGAGACCGGCAAGGGCGGGGCACTCAGCGAAATCGGCTACCAGAATTTGAGCCAACCCAAGAGCTACCACTTCAAGATCGTCTGAAGTCGAGCGAGGCATCGATGTCCGACCAGAGTTCCGTGCCGACCTCGTCCCCCGCACCGGCTCCCGTCAGCCGGTTGGGCGGTTAGCTCGTGCTGCTGATGGCGAGTCTTGTGCTCACGGCATTCGACCAGCTGGCGGGACTGCCCGACACCTTCGGGATCTTTGCTGACCTCAGCACGTCGAGTGTCGATCCAATCCAGTCGAACCTCGTGCAGCTCGACCTCATCGTTTCGATCGCGCTCTATCTCGTCGCGCCGATCGTCCTCATCGTGATGATGGTCGGGCGGCAGCGTCGCTTTGTGCGCTTCTACATTCGCTGGGCGGTCGTCGCGGCGATCTTTGCGGTGCTCGATATCATGCTCGGCTACTCGCTGACGCACCTCGTACGCGAGTCGATCTTCGGCCTCGATACGCTTCGCGAGTTGCTTGGGCCCGCGGTTGCCCTCTGCGCCTGGACGCCCTACCTGCTGCGCTCGCAGCGCGCCAAAAACACCTTCGTCAAATAGGACCGATCATGGCCACCAAAGCCAACTGGAATTACCCCACCGCCGTGCGCTTCGGTGCCGGCCGCATCGCCGAGCTGCCTGATGCGCTCAAGATCGCGGGGATCAAGAAGCCGCTGCTCGTGACCGACGCGGGGCTCGTCAACCTGCCGGTGACGCAGGCGACGATCAAGCTGCTCAAGGATGCCGGCATCGCGGTCGGCGTCTTCGCCGACGTCAAGCCGAACCCCATCTCCGCCAACGTCAATGCCGGCGTCGAGGTGCTGCGCAAGGGCGGCCATGACGGCGTCATCGCCTTCGGCGGCGGCTCTGGCCTCGATGTCGGCAAGGTCATCGCCTTCATGGCGGGCCAGACCCGGCCGATGTGGGATTTCGAAGATATCGGCGACTGGTGGACGCGCGCCGACCCCAAAGGCATCTTCCCGATTATCGCAGTGCCGACGACCGCAGGCACCGGCTCCGAGGTTGGCCGCGCCGGCGTCATCACCGACGAGACGACGCACACCAAGAAGGTGATCTTTCATCCGCTGATGATGCCGAAAGTGGTGATCGTCGATCCCGAGCTTACGGTCGGCATGCCGGCCTTCATCACCGTCGGCACCGGCTTTGATGCGCTCGCCCACTGCCTCGAGGCTTATTGCGCGCCGGGCTATCACCCGCTCGCCGATGGCATCGCGGTCGAAGGTATCCGCCTGGTGCTCGAGAACCTGCCCAAAGTTGTTGCCAATCCCAACGACATCGAGGCGCGTGGCAACATGATGAGCGCCGCAGCGATGGGTGCAACGGCGTTCCAGAAGGGCCTCGGCGCCATCCACGCGCTGAGCCATCCGGTCGGCGCGCTCTACGATACCCATCACGGCATGACCAACGCGGTATTCATGCCCTATGTGCTCGTGGTCAATCGCGATGCGATCGAAGCGCGGATCGCCCGGCTCGCCGCGTATTGCGGTCTCTCACCAACGTTCGAGGCGTTCCTCCACGCGGTCACGGCGCTGCGCCAGAAGCTCAACGTCCCGCACACGCTCAAGGACCTCAAGGTCGACGACCTCAAGCGCGACCTGATCGGCGACATGGCGATCGTCGATCCAACCGCCGGCGGCAACCCGGTGGCGCTGAGCAAGCTGCTCGCGCTCGAAATCTTCGATCGCGCGATGGAGGGGCGGGTCTAGTCAGCGACCGTCGCTGGGCGCTCACCCAACCGCGCCGTCGCCCCCTCTGATCTCTCGGCCGTTATCCCGGCGCAGACCGGGATCCGGTCTCCACCACCCGCTCGCGACTACTAGACCCCGGCCTTCGCCGGGGTGACACCGGGGGTGCGAAGTAACTCAGAGTCCCGACCCAAGGTCATTCCCGCGCAGGCGGGAATCTCCGTTGTGGACGCCGGTGAGGAGTGCTGTCTTGCACCACCCACGGTGTCATTCCGGCGAAGGCCGGAAATCCATCCCTGACACTGTCCCCGTGTTCTTGGCTCTCGTCGTGGCTGGACCCCGGCCTTCGCCGGGGTGACACTGAGAAAGAGGGACCGCGCGGAGGCCCAGCCCCCCACGAGGTCATTCCCGCGTAAGCGGGAATCTCCGTTGCGGGTCTAACGGCGGCACATAGTTGCCGCTCCACCACCCGCTGTCATCCTAGCGAAAGCTGGGACCCAACTTTCCCTTCGCGCTGCGCCTGCATCTTTTCGCTCACTGAAACGGAGGTTCCCGCTTTTGCGGGAATGACTCCGCGAAGAAATGCGGCAACCCGGCTTGCCGCCGACGTCAGCAATCTCAATGCTCTCCGCCCCCTCGTCACGAACTTATCCAAGCATGTTCGCCCACGCGCATACCTCCCTCATCTCCCCCCGCGTTGGACGGGACCGGTCAAACGGACGGTGCAGGGGGACGGGTAGGCGTGGGGCTCCGTTGGCCGCCACGAGGTTCGGATGTAACGCCGGCTGAAACAGTGCCTGGCCCCAAGCTCGCTCCGAAATCCTACCCTTTGAACCGTGCCGCAGGCAAAATCGATCCAGTGGATCGATTTTAGGTGAGAAGGCCATGAGAGCTACGCTCGAATGGCCGCGAGGCGTATGCGCCTCATAACAAATACCAAGGGGCGCACGCGCCTCGCGGGCCCCGTCTACCGTCTCAACCGGAGGCTCGGGGCCAATGGGCGCTTTCGCCTGCCCGTCATTCGGGCCTTGCAACGGCGCAGAAGATTTCGTGATGCTGGCCGAGGAACTGGAGGTGAGCGCGTGCCGCGACTTGTGAGCGTCGGAGAATGCATCGTCGAGCTCTTCGGCGATATCGAGAGTGGCTACCGGCTTCGCTTCGAGGGCGCCGCCGTCGAGATGGCGAAGCGCATGCGCGGCCATCTTGGCGCGGATTGGTCGATCGACCTCTTCACGGCGCTGGGCGACGATTTCTACTCGCAGAAGATCGTCGATGACCTCGTGGCGAGCGGGGTGGGCACCAGCCCCATCTTCAAGGTCGCCGGACGAAACGTCGGACTCAGCCTTGTCGGCGATCCAGGTGAACGCGGCCCGCGCGTCACCAACTGGCGCAGCCAGTCCGCCGCACGGTTGATGGCGGACGATGTCGATGCGCTGGCTGCGGCCTTCGCCGACGCCGATCTCATCTTCGCGTCTGGTGCTGCCTTTGCGATCCTCGCGCCGCGTGCCCGTGGCCGGTTGCTGAAGGCGCTCCATCGCGCGCGTAACGGCGGCGCCAGAATTGTGCTCTACCCACTCGAGTGGCCGGACCTCTGGACCTCCCGCCGCGTGCTCGGCTCTGCCATCAATACGATCGCGACCGTCGCCGATGCGGTTTTCACCCCCTCGGTCGGCGAGCACTCGGTCTTCGGAGATGCAAGCGCCGAAGCCATCGCCGCGCGCTATCACACCTGGGGCGTCGAGGAGGTCCTCCTGCAGAGCCGCGAGCATGGCGTTTTCCTGTCAACGCGAGGGGGCGGCCGATGGATCGAGGCCGGTCCCGGGCAACAGAGCGACGATCTCAACTCGGGGTATCTGGCGGCGCGCCTCAGCGGCCTCGAGCCGGAAGCCGCCGCACGACGCCTCTTTGGGCAGGTCCACCGCGGATGAAGTTGCAGGCTTCAGCCTTTCCCGCCATAAGCGCGCTCAGCAAAGGGAAACGTTCATGGCCGGCCTGACCTTTCGCAGCGCTGATGACTGCCGCTACGACCTGCTGTCGTTGGGCGAGGTGATGCTTCGGCTCGACCCCGGCGAAGGCCGTGTGCGCACCGCGCGCGAGTTCCGGGCATGGGAGGGTGGCGGCGAGTACAACGTCGCGCGCGGACTACGCCGCTGCTTCGGCCTTCGCGCCGGGCTTGCCTCGGCGCTGGCCGATAACGACATCGGGCGGCTGATTGAAGACCTGATCCTGCAAGGGGGCGTTGATACGACCCACCTCCGCTGGCTCCCCTATGACGGCATCGGCCGCGCCGTGCGCAACGGCCTCAACTTCACCGAGCGGGGATTCGGCGTGCGCGGTGCGCTGGGCGTGTCGGACCGGGCGAACACCGCGGCGAGCCAGATCAAGCCGGGCGATTTCGACTGGGACGAGATCTTCGGCAGGCAGGGCGTGCGCTGGTTTCATACCGGCGGCATCTTCGCGGGGCTCTCGGCGACCACCGGTCCGGTGGCGATCGAGGCTGCGCGGGCCGCGAGGAAGCACGGCACCGTCGTCTCCTACGATCTCAATTACCGGCCCTCGCTGTGGAAGACGACCGGAGGGCTCGAGAAAAGCCAGCAGGTCAACCGTGAGATCGCGCAATATGTCGACGTGATGGTCGGCGATTTCGGCGCGCTCGGCTACGACATCGACTACAGCGGCGGCGAGATCGAGTTCACCCAGTTTGAGCGGGTGATCACCAGGGCAGTCGGCGACTTCCCCAACATCAAGGCGATAGGCACGACGTTGCGGCGCGTTCACTCGGCCAATGTCAACGACTGGGCGGCGCTCGGCTGGGCCAGCGGCAAGTTCTATCGGTCGGTCCTGCGCAAGAGGCTCGAGCTGCTCGATCGGGTCGGCGGGGGCGACGGGTTTGCCGCCGGTTTCATCTACGGGCTGATGCAGCTGAATGATCCGCAGAAGGCGGTGGACTATGGCGCGGCGCATGGCGCGCTGGCTATGACCACGCCGGGCGACCAGTCGATGGCGAGCCTGAGCGAGGTCGAGAAACTTGTCGGCGGCGGCGACGCCCGCATCGACCGCTAGGAGAACACACCGATGCCTGCCAGTTTCGACGACCTGATCAAGCGGCCGATCATTCCGGTCATCACCATCGATGACGCGCAGGATGCCGTGCCGCTCGCCAATGCACTAATCGAAGGCGGGATCGACGTGATCGAAATCACGTTCCGCACCGCCGCGGCCGCCGACGCTATTACGGCGATCGCCAGGTCGGTTCCGAAGATGCTGCTCGGCGCCGGCACGGTGGTCACGCCCGATCAGGCCAAACGCGCGCTCGATGCCGGCGTGTCGTTCGGCCTCGCGCCTGGTCTCAACCCCAGGACGATCGAGACTTTCGCCGCGGCAGGAACGCTCTTCATCCCCGGCGTGATGACGCCCTCGGAGATCGAGCAGGGTCTGTCGATGGGCTGCAAGCTGCTGAAATTCTTCCCGGCCGAGCAGGCCGGCGGGCCGGGCTTCATCAAGGCCCTGTCGGGACCTTATGCGAGCTCGGGCGTAAAATTCTGCCCCACCGGCGGCGTGACCCTCGACAACATGAACGACTATCTGTCGCTGCCGATCATCGCCGCCGTCGGCGGCTCATGGCTCGCGACCTCCAAGCAGATCGCCGCGAAGGATTGGAAGACGATCACGCAGCAGGCAAAGGATGCCCTCGCCCGGGTAAAACGCTAGAACGTCGCTTTGCCGGAGGCCAGGTACTCCAGCTCCTCGGGCGTCGATGCGCGCCCGAGCGCGGCGTTGCGCTTCGGGAAGCGCCCGAACCGGCGAATGATCTCGGTGTGGGCCTGCGCGAATTTGAGGTTGTTCTCAATGCCGAGCGCCGTGAACAACCGCACTGACTCGGCCTGCATCAACGCGGACTCGGCGTGCATGAATGGCATCAGCACGAACACCCGGCGCTCGGGCGGCAGGAAATGATGATGCCCGCCGCCCACCGCCTCTTGGGCAAGGATCAACGCCACACCGTCGCCGGCAAAAGCGCGCGGATCGTTCCGGAAAAGCTGCCGCGAAAATTGGTCCAGCACGAGAATCTCGGCGAGGCGGCCGGCCGGGGTCGACCGCCAGTCCCACGCCTCGCCACGCGCCACCGCCGCATGCGTCTCGCAGAAAGCCGCCGCAATCTCGGCGTCGAATTCGGGCTTGCCGGCGAACCAGTCGGCCGGCCCGTGTTCGTCGAACCAGAACGTGAGGATCTCAGCGGCGGTCTTCATGGAGCCGATGTTAACCGATTTGGTGCAGGAGTGGACTAGCCCAGAGGGAGATCGTCATGCAGCTCGTCAAATTCGCTACCGAGGACGGTTTCGTCATGCTCAACCCCCAGCAGGTGGTTTCGGTGCGCAAGGGCATGAAGGATACCCAGATCCAGACCGTCGTCGCTGCCTACACGGTAAAGGAGACGGTGGATGTCGCGGTGCGGCTGCTCGGTGCCGAGGAGCTTGCGGTCGACATCACCCCGGCGCTGCCACACATGAAGACGATCTAGGCGGTCACGACCTTCACCAGATTGCCCGAGGGATCGCGCGCCTCGATGCCGGCGCCGATTTCGCCGAACTCGAAATGGTTGGCCGTCAGCCGCGCCCGCACGTCGTCGAGCGTCTTTTCGTCGGGGACGACGATGGTGAACCAGCGCAGCCCGGCAGAACCGGCGGGCGCTTGTGCGGCGTTGGGGCCGGCCCAGATGTTGAAGGCGATGGTGTGCGGCGTGTAGTCGAGCCCGACGTCGCCCATGCCGAACGACTTGATGATGAACAGACCGCCAAAGCCGATGCCGTCGCGGTAGAACGCCATTGACTGGTGGAGGTCGTTGACGTGCACATGCACGTGGCCGATGCGTGTACCCGCCGGCATACGCGGCTCGAGCGTCGGGTTTGACCCCAACTCGTCGAGCATCTGCTGCAGGTCGATCGGCTCGCGACCGGAATGCGGCCTGCCCTCCTTGGTCGTTGCGTAGGCGCCCGATTCCGGATCGCCGAGCGTTCCCCGCCACGGTGTCTCGAAGGTGATCTCGATGCCGTTGCCGTCGAGGTCCCAGAGGTAGATCGCCTCGGAGACCAGGTGATCGGTGGGTGAAATCTCGACGCCCCGCTGCAGGGCACGAACGGCGAACTGCGCCATATCGGTGCGCTTGGGCACGTGGATCGCGACGTGATAGAGCCCGGTCGTACGCTGAACCACGCGGCGCAGCGCTCCGGTTTCGAGCACGATCAGCACCTTGCTGCCGGCGCCGAGCCGCAGCTCGTTGCCCTCTTCCGAGATCAGGTCGAGGCCGACGACGTCGCGCCAGATAGAAAGGGCCTTGCCGCGGTCGGTCACGGCGATATGGACCGGCCCAAGCCGGGTCGTCATCGGCAGCGCCGGCGCGCTGCGCACCTTGGTCTGGGATTCAACGGGCGAAATCATGGTCACCTCCGACAGAACCTCCAGGATATAGGCTCGCAACGGCTGTTGCGAAATACGCAGGTGGTTCGGCGCCAGCGAAGGGATCGTTCGACGTTCCGCCCTCCCCTAGACGATACGGCGGCGGCGATATTCGCTCGCGAGCCAGGTGACGATGACGGCGAAGATCAAGCCGCCGGCCATGCTCCACCAGTCGATGCGCGACCAGAGCGCGGCGATATAGGTCGCGGCGCTGAAGGGCGCGTCGGTCATCAGCATGCGGCTGTAGTCGGCGCCGTCGAGCCCGAACTGCCAGCGCTGGCCGAGATAGCCCCAGATGTAGCCACCGCGCGGACCCTGGCCGAGAAAGACGATGTTTTCGATCACCGAGGCGAGGCCCGGGATGACGAAGGCGAGCGGCAGGCTCCAGCGGCCAAAGACCGTCGAGAGGCCGCCGACCCAGGCCATGAACGGCGCGTACCAGAGCAGTGACAGAGCCAGGTTCACTACCGCGAAGACGATGATCTGTCCAAGGCTGGTGACGAGCGTGACGAACGAGGCCGGCGGCAGGCCGATGATCTGTTCGCCGACCTCGATGACGACGAGGAAGGCGAGCGCGGCAACAATCGCGACGGCGAGGACGAGCGCCGGGAAGATGGTGACGCCGGCGAGGAACTTGCTGGATAGGATCTTGAGGTCGGAAACGGGCATCGACTTCCAGAAGAACATCGCATTGCTGCGACGGTCGGCGCTGAAGGCGTCGCCGAAATAAAAGAAGAGCGTCACCACGAGATAGGCGAACCAGAGCGCGAAGATCAGCAGCGTGCCGAACTCGAAAAGCTTGAGGCTGTCGGGGGATACGGCGGCGAGGAACATGCGGGTATGGCTGCCGGTGAGCGAGGCGAGGCTCGCGAGTGCCAACGCCACCAGAATGCCAACCGGGACATAGAGAAAGGCGACGCGATGCTCCCGGTATTCGCGCACCAGCAGGGCGCGCCACGAGGTGAGGACGGCGATCATTGCGCGGTCTCCCGGCTCATCAGGGCGACAAAAAGATCGGAGAGCGTCGGCGTGCTCACTTGGCCCAGGGGCTCGAGCGCAGCGCGGTCGGCACCATCGAACACCATCGCCGTCTGGCCGAAGCGGGTCTCCGAAAAGATCGGCTTTGACGATGCAAGGGCAGCCTTGTCGGGACTGGCCACGAGCTGGACGTAGCGCTTCGACACCTCCTCCATCGGCGCGTTCAGGATCAGCGCGCCGTCCTTGATGAACATGATGTCGGTGAGCATGACCTCGATCTCGTCGACCTGGTGCGTGGTGATCAGCAGGGTGCGGTCAGCGGTCATGTAGTCTTCGAGGAGCCGGCGGTAGAAGCGCTTGCGATAGGTGATGTCGAGCCCGAGCGTCGGCTCGTCGAGCACCAGCAGGCGGGCGTCGATTGCGAGGACAACAGCGAGGTGCAGTTGCGCCAGCATGCCCTTTGAGAGATTGCCGATGACCGCGCCGGTGCGCACCTCGGTGCCCTCGAGGAACTCGGTCGCCTTTTCCGGCGAGAAGTGCGGGTGAATGTCGGCGACGAGCCGGAACAGCTCGCGGACCTTGAGAAAGCGTGGCAGGCTCGCGACGTCGGAGATGAAGGCAACATCGCGCATCAGCCGGGCGCGCTCGCGATAGGGATCGCGGCCGAGCACGCTGATGCTGCCGCGATAGGAGGTGAGCCCGAGCATGGCGTTGAGCGTCGTGGTCTTGCCGGCGCCGTTGTGGCCGACGAGACCGTAGATGCGGCCGGGCGGAATATCGAAATCGAGGCCGTGAAGGATTTCACGCCCGCCGAGGGACTTTCGCAGCCCACGGACGGTGACGATCGGGTCGCTCATTTGCCGACCTCGTTGAGCAACGCTTCGACGTTGAGTCCGAGCGCGCGGATGCGCGTGCGGATGCGCGGCCACTCGTCGCTGAGGAAGCGCTGGCGCTCGTGGGCGAGCAGTCTGTCTCGGCCTCCGGCGGCGACGAACATACCGACCCCGCGACGGCTTTCGACGACACCGAGAGCCACCAGTTCGTCGAAAGCGCGGGTCACGGTCAGCGGGTTGACGCTCAGGTCGCCGGCGATGGAGCGGACGGAGGGAAGCGCGTCACCCTCGAGGGCGGACTCGGTCAAGATCATGGCGGCTATCCTGTCGCGGATCTGGACGAAGATCGGCTGGGTTTCGTTAAAGCCTGGCATGGATCGTCCGTATTGCTGTGCTACATACGTAGCACACTTGAGCCGCACGTCAACGGGTTAACTAGAGGGAGAGACGGGGCCCGCGAGGCGCGTGCGCCCCCTTGGCATTTGTTATGAGGGCGTACACGCATCGAGCCCCGCGCGGCAAAATTCGCTTGTCGATTTTCCCTCGATCGTGGTCGTGATTATCGCGGTGGACGCCGCGGGGGCACTGGTGGCCTAGGCCCGGCCGAATTCGTCCTCGATGCGGATGATGTCGTCTTCGCCGAGGTAGGAGCCGGTCTGCACCTCGATCAGTTCCAAGAGAATCTTGCCCGGGTTGGCGAGCCGATGCACGCAGCCCAATGGCAGATAGATCGACTCGTTCTCGCTCAGCATCGAGACGTTGCCATCGATGGTGACCTCGGCAGTTCCCGAAACAACGATCCAGTGCTCGGCACGATGATGATGCTTTTGCAGGCTGAGCTTCTTGCCCGGCCTGACGAACAGCTTCTTGACCTGGAAGCGCGCGCCGTTGAGGATCGACGAATATCCGCCCCATGGCCGATAGGCGGTGCGGTGGATTTCGGTGATGCCCTGCGTATCCGGGTTCGCCTTGAGCAGCTTGACGATATCGCCGACGCGCTGCGCTTGCGAGAGTTTGCCGACGAAGATCGCGTCCTCGGTGGCGATGACCGCAACGTCGTCGAGGCCCTCGACCGCGACATGCGCCCGCTCGGTGACGACGAGCGAGTTCGACGTGTGGCTGAGCGTGGCTTCGCCAAGAACGGCGTTCTGGGCGGCGTCGTGCGCCGAGACCTTCCAGACGGCATCCCAGCTGCCGAGATCCGACCAGGGGAAGCTCACGGGAATGACGCTGACGAGCCTGGACTTCTCGAAGATCGCGTAGTCGACCGAAATGGAGGGCGCCTTGCCGAAGCTGTCTTCATCCAGCCGGACGAAATCGAGGTCGGCGCGGGCCTTTTCGACCGCGGCGTGCGCGGCGTCATAGCTTTCGGGCGACAGCGCACGGCACTCGGCGAGGAACGTGCCGACGCCGAGCATGAACATGCCGGAGTTCCAGGAGAAGCCGCCCTGCTTCAGCATCTCGGTGGCCTTGTCGAGGGTCGGCTTTTCGACGAAGCGCGCGACCTCGGAGGTGCCGTCGGCGCGCTTGGCGCCAGCCTCGATATATCCGAAGCCGGTCTCGGGGCCGGTGGGGGTGATGCCGAAGGTCACGAGCCGGCCGGCGGAAGCAGCGGACGCCGCGACATCGACCGATTGCCAGTAATTGTCGTCGGTGGTCACCGCGTGGTCGGAGGGAAGCACGTGGATCACGGCGCTCGAGCCGGCGAGCCGCTCGGCGAACACCGCGGCCGCGGCGATGGCGGCCGTCGTGTTGCGCGCCACCGGCTCGAGCAGGACGCCGGCGAGCGCGATGCCGAGCTCTTCGGCCTGCTCGCCGACGAGGAAGCGATAGTCGGCATTGGTGACGATGACGGGGGCGGAATACCGCGACGCGTCGGAAACCCGCTGCAGCGTTTCCTGGAACGGGCTCAGCTTGCCGGTGAGCGACAGAAACTGCTTCGGCCGCGCCGCCCGCGACAGGGGCCAGAGCCGCGTTCCCTGCCCGCCAGCGAGAATGACGGGAATGATCGGGCTCGGCATGTGCAGTTCTCCGTGGCGGTACGGCGGGACACTATTCGGGGCGGGCTGATGGCGGCAAGAGGCAGGAGGCTGGACGCTGCGCCCTGCAAACGCCGCGGCCCGGCTTGCGTTCCGCCGAGGGCGAGCCATAGTCTTTACGCTCAATGGGCTCCCGCGGGAGCGATGGGGCCGGTGATGAGAGGATATGGCGGCGTCGGCCGGTTTGTGGGGCGCGCTGCGCTGCTGGCGACGATCGTGCTCATGGGAGCCGGCATCGCGATGGCGCGCGAGAACTATGCGCTCATCGTCGCCGCCAGCGATTATCCGAACCTGCCACAGGAGTACTGGCTCAAGGGGCCGAAGAACGACGCCGCGCTGGTGCGCGACTATCTGCTCAACGATGCGCCGGTGAAGTTTGCGCCGCAGAACGTCGTGACGCTTACCTCGGGCAACGGGTTTGAACTCGCGACGCACCAGCGGATCCTCGACTCGATGGCGACAATCGCGGCCAAGGCCAAGGCTGGGGATTTCGTGTTCCTGCAGTTTTCGGGGCACGGCTCGCAGCAGCCGGCCTTCAACGATCCCAGCGAGCAGGATGGCAAGGACGAGATCTTCCTCAGCGCCGATACCAAAATGGCGCCGGCCGACAACCCGACTTATTTCCCCAACGTGCTCACCGACAACGAAATGGCCGTGGCCCTGACGGCGATCCGCAAGACCGGCGCGTTCGTCTGGGTGATCTTCGACTCCTGCCATTCGGGAACGATGACGCGCGGGGCGCCCGACGGCCGCGGCGCGGTGATGCGCGAGATCAAGCCGCGGGATCTCGGAATGCCCGACAGCGTGCTCAATTCGGTGGCGCCGGAGGCAAGTACGACCAGCGAGCAGCGGACGGCGCCGCTGCCGGTCAGCGTCTATGCCGACGGGAACGATCCCGGCGAGGGCGGGCTCGTCGCGTTCTTTGCGGCGCAGACCAACGAGCTCGCGCCCGAAGAGAATTATGATGTGCCGGGGCCGAACGGGACGACCACGCCGGTGGACTTCGGCGTGTTCACCCACACGATCTTTTCGGTGCTCGCGAGGAACCCCAACATCACCTACCGCCAGCTCGCGCAGGGCGTGCTGTCCGGCTATGTCGCGGACAACTGGCTGCGGGTGACGCCGCTGTTCCAGGGGCGGCTCGACGCGCCGGTGTTCGGCAGCAACGGCATCGTGCCGACCGAGCAGTGGCCGATCATCATCGGCACCGACGGCACGCTCAGCATTTCGGCAGGCGATATGCAGGGGGTCGCGAGCGGCTCGACGCTGCTGGTGGTACCGAGTCCGGCGGCCGACAACAGCGAGGCGATCGGGGTGATGCAGGTCGCGAGCGCCACCGAACTGCGGGCGACGCTCACTCCGGCTGCAGACGCGACGCATGCGGCGATCGCCGCGGGCGCGGTGCCAGTCGGCGCCTATGCGCGCATCGCGGCGGTGCAATACCCGTTCGAGCTGGCGGTGGCCGAGCCCGATCCTAAGGGCGCCGATGCGGGTGAACTCAAGACCGTCGACGACGCCCTCACCCAGGTTGCCGCGGGCACGGGCGCAGGCCTGAGGCTCAAGGTCGTCGGACCGGGCGAAGCGGCCGACGTGCACCTCGCGCTCTTGTCCGACGCGCGGGTTGCGCAGCTCGATGGGCTCGCCGGCGCAGCGGCAGGCGGCGCGAGCCTCGACGCCGCGACCAAGCTCTGGCTGCTGCCAGCGAGCGGCGAGGTATCGCTCGATCCGGACAAGCGGCCACCGTCGATGGCGATTGCGGGCGGCAGCGGCAATGCGCCGAACTTCACCCAGAAGCTGCACGACACACTGGTGCAGATCTTCCGGGCCACGGGGCTGAGCCGGCTCACCGCCGCGAGCACCTTCGGGCCACGCGACTTCACACTGGGCTTCGGACTGCAACAGGCGGGCAGCGCGACGATCGATCCGGTCACGCCTGAGAACACGCCGATCGTCCGGCCGAACGATCGGCTCTACGTCGACTTCGCCAACACCGCCGGACGCGCGGTCGATCTCAACTTGCTCTATGTCGACCACGATTACGGCATCACGCTGCTGTGCGCCGCGCATCTGGCATCGGGCGACCGGCTGTTCCAGCCGCTGGCCGATCTCGACGTCAGCGATCAGGGACGCGAGCGGCTCATTGCGGTGGTCAATGAAAGCGGCGACGAGATCACCAATCTCAAATTCCTCGAGCAACCGGGCCTCGGCAGCCTGCGCGAGGCCGCGCCGCCGCCGGGGCTGGTCGGCATGATCCAGAGCCTCGCCGCGGGACAGGCGACGCGCTCGGCGCCGCCGCGAGATCCGAAGGTGCCGCGCGGCGCGGTCGCGATGGTGCCATTCGAGGTGCTGCCGGCGAGCGGCGCGACGGCGGCCAAGGACATCGTCGCGACCGATCCGCGGCAGCCGGAAGGCGTGTGCACGCGCTGACCATGCAAATCCGCTTTTCTTTGCGGCCGCTTCTCTTTTAGTGTCGCTGGGCATGGGCGAAACGACCAAATCGACGGCGGAGCTGGCGGAGGCCGAGGACGACGCCGCCAAAAAGCGCATGGCGCGCGCCGAATCGGCGTCGGGCGTCGCGCGGTCAATGACGCGCGGCGCGGGGATCGTCGAGTCGACGCTGAGTGCGCAGCACCCGGCCGAACCGCACACCAGGCTGCGCCGCGCCGACGACATCGCAGCGCTGATCCTCAAGATCATCACCGTGCTGGCGCTGACCTTCGGGCTGTTCGAATACGACCGGCAGAAGGCCGACGCCCGCGTGACGCAATCGCTCGACCTCGTGCAGGAATGGGAGAGTGGCGGCTATCGCGACGCCTATGCGCGGATCAACGATCTGCTGCTGCCGATCTACGAGCAGAACGCCTCCTCGATCGCCGCCGTCGGCAAGGACCAGGATGCGCGCGCGCTGATCTACGGCAATATCGGGGAGACGGTAACCGGCAAGGACGACGCCTTTTCCTCGCAGCCGGACCACGACGCTGACATGGTGTTCCAGTTCTTCGACCGGGCGGCGCTTTGTGCCGACCAGACGATCTGCGACTACGACGTGCTGCGGACCTTCTTTGCCGCGGAATCCGAAAGCTTCTGGCTGTATTTCGCCAAATATGCCGAGCGCCGGCAGCTCGACGGCTATGCCGGCTATGGCGAGTGGACGCACAAATTCGTCGACGGCGATATCCGCCGACCGAAATTCCTCGGCCTGATCTAGCTAGATCAACGCTCCAGGCGGGCGAGCAGGCTTGAGGTATCCCAGCGACCGCCGCCCATGCCCTGCACCTCGGCGTAGAACTGATCGACGAGCGCTGTGAGCGGCAATGCCGCACCGTTGGCGCGGGCCTCGCCGAGCGCGATCCGCAGATCCTTGCGCATCCAGTCGACGGCGAAGCCGAAATCGTATTTGTCCGCGAGCATGGTCTTGTGACGATTCTCCATCTGCCAGGACTGCGCCGCGCCTTTCGAGATGACCTCAATCACCGCTGCGACCTCCATTCCTGCCGCCTTGCCGAAATGGATGGCTTCGGCGAGGCCCTGGACGGCGCCCGCGATGCAGATCTGGTTCATCATCTTGGCGAGCTGGCCCGAGCCCGATGCCCCGAGCAATCGGCACGCCTTGGCGTAAGCGGCGATCACCGGCGCGACGCGCTCGAACGCGGCCTCGTTGCCTCCGGCCATGACGGTGAGGGTGCCGCCTTCGGCGCCGGCCTGTCCGCCCGACACCGGAGCGTCGATAAAACTCAGGCCTTTCGACGCCGCGACTTCCGAGAGTTCACGTGCCAGCCCCGCCGACGCCGTCGTGTGATCGACGAAGACGGCACCACGCGCCATGGCGGTAAACGCGCCGTGATTGCCGACGGTCACGGCGCGCACGTCTCCGTCATCGCCGACGCAGGCGAACACGATCTCCTTGCCGCCGGCGGCTTCCGCCGGGGTGGCCGCCACGTGCCCCTTGTGGGTCGTGGTCCAGCGCTCTGCTTTGTCGGCGCTGCGGTTGTAGACCGTCACCTCGTGGCCGGCACGGGCCAGATGCCCGGCCATCGGAAATCCCATCACTCCCAAACCCAGAAACGCCACTTTGGCCATTGCATTCCTCGCGAAACCGTAACGCAGGATTGATAGCGATTGAGGCGCGCAATGGAAATCGCGCGCGTAGCGTTTGCCTCGTGAGCGACGACCCAGGCGAGTTGATTTTTGGTGGCGATCTCGACTGGCTGTTCTGGCCGGCGCGCCGTCCGAGGCCCGATTCAGCGTGGCTCGGGCACATCCCCTTCGGGCACTGGGTCGTGGGCGCGACACAACCCCGCATCCTGGTCGAGCTCGGCACGCATGCCGGTGCCTCGTTCGCGTCGTTCTGCGAAGGCGTGCAGCGTCGGAAGCTGAAGACGCGCTGCTATGCGGTCGACACCTGGAAGGGCGACGCGCATAGCGGACCCTATGACGAGCGGGTCTATACCGACCTCGCGAAGTTCACGGCCGATGCTTATGGCGACTTCGCGACGCTTCTGAGGATGCGGTTTGCAGACGCACTCAAGCAATTTGCCGACGGTTCGGTCGACCTGCTCCACATCGACGGCCTTCACACCTATGACGCGGTGCGCGGCGACTTCGAGAGCTGGCTGCCCAAGCTTTCGAGCCGGGCCGTAGTACTTTTCCACGACATCGCGGAGCGCCAGCCTGGGTTCGGTGTGTGGAAGTTCTGGGAGGAGCTTCGGCAGCACTATCCGGGCTTCGGCTTCACGCATTCAAGCGGCCTCGGCGTGCTGTGCGTCGGTCCCGATTGTCCGGCGCCGGTTCGCGCGCTGGCTGAGACGACCGACCCACGGAGCATTGCTCTCATCCAAAGCCGCTTCGCCGCCCTTGGAGAAAATCCACGGATGACCGCTACCGCCGCCAAGCTTTATCGCGAAGGCCAGGCGCTGAAGCAGGCGCTCGGGCAAGCGATGGCGCGGGCCGGCTAGCCTGCACTGACGGGCTTGCGGACACGCCTGCCGCGGTGGGCCAGCTCGGCGCTCGCCTCTTCGGCCACTTCCGTCGCCGCCTTGGCTTGCTCGACAAGGAGCTCGCGCAGCTTCTTGAGCTCGCTGTCGCTCAACTGCTCCGCTGCGACGAAGTGGTTATCGGCGCCCTTCAGCGCGAAGATCAACTCGTCGAGCTTGGCCTGCACAGCGTCGCCGTCGCGGTTCTGGGTGTTCTGGAGGACGAAGACCATCAGGAAGGTGATGATGGTGGTCGCCGTGTTGACGACCAGCTGCCAGGTTTCCGAGTAGTTGAAGATCGGCCCGCTGACCGCCCAGACAAGGATCAGGAGGACGGCCGCCGCAAAGGTCACCGGCCGGCCGGCAAGCCGCGCGACGGCATGGGAAAAGCGAACGAAAGGCCCGGGGCTGCTCATTGCAGCGTCAAACGATGACGCTGCCGTGCGGGTTCCGGCTCTTGCCGCGCCCCAAGCGCGGGCGGTAGGCTTCCCCGCAGGTTCCGTGACGCATGGCGGGGCCGGGTCGACGTGCAGAAGGCCGAGCCAGCAATGGTGACGTGTACAAGCTGCCGCGCCTCGAATGCGGACAGAGCGCGGTTTTGCAGCAATTGCGGCGCCCCTTTCGATGCCCAGCCGGGCATGGCGGGCGAGCGCAAATTCGCGACCATCCTGTTCGCCGACGTGGCGCGCTCGACCAGCATCGCCGAGCAGCTCGACGCCGAAGACTGGGCGCTGATCATGAACGGGGCATTTGCCTTCATGAATGCCTCGGTTGCCCGCTACGAGGGCACCGTTTCACGGCTGATGGGGGACGCGGTGCTGGCGCTGTTCGGGGCGCCGGTGGCGCACGAGGATGACGCGGAGCGCGCCATCCGCGCCGGGCTCGACCTGCAAACGGCGGCGCGCGACTACGGGCGCAGCGTGCTCGCCAGATATGGCGTCGCTTTCGAGATGCGCGTCGGGATCAATACCGGGATGGCGGTGCTCGCCGTGGTCGGCGACGCGGTACGCAGCGAGTACACGGCGATGGGCGACGCCGCCAACATCGCGGCGCGATTGCAGGCCGCCGCCGAACCGGGCACCGTGCTGGTCAGCGCCGACACGCAGCGGCTGGCGCGCGGCGCGTTCGACTTCAAGCCGCATGGCCATGTCGATCTCAAGGGCAAGGCGCAGACGGTCGAGACGTTCGAGGTGGTCGGCGTCAGCGCCGAGGCGACCAGCGGGCGCGGCATCGATGGGCTGAGCTCCCCCATGGTCGGGCGCGACAAGGAGATCGGGCTGCTGCGGACGCGCCTCGCCGGGCTCGCGGGAGGACACGGCGCGACGATCGCGGTGATCGGAGATGCCGGGCTCGGCAAATCGCGGCTCATCGCGGAACTGCGCACGGCGAACGGCATCACGGGTGAAAGCGTGGCGCGCTGGCTCGATGGCCGGGCCATCTCCTACGGGCAGTCGATGCCATACTATCCGTGGCGGCAGCTCGGCCGCCAATTGCTCGACGCCAAGGAGACGGACAGCGCGGCGTCACTGCGCGAGAAACTCGCGGCGCGACTTGACCGGCTCGGCGTTGCCTCGAACGCCGCGCCGCTCCTCGAGACCATGCTGGGGATCGACAGCGATGCGAGCCGGCAATCGCTCGCGGTGCTCGGCGGCGAGCAGGTGGCGAGCGGCATCGCCGGCGCGGTGGTCGATCTTTTCAAAGCGGTTCTGCACGAAGGCGGCGGCGTGCACCCACAGATCATCGTGCTCGATGACCTCCACTGGTCGGACGGCGCAACGCTCGACCTGATCGCGCAGGTCGCGCCGCTGACGGCGTTCGAGCCGTTGCTATTCGTGTGCGTGCTGCGGCCCGACCGGCGCGCGCCAAGCTGGGCACTGGTCGACCGGCTGCAGGCAAGCCTCGGCGCCTCTTTCGACCGCCTCGACCTCGACCCGCTCGCGCCGGACGCGGCGCGCGCGCTGCTGGGCAATCTGCTCCAGATCGAGGAGCTGCCGGAGAGTATCCGGGGGCAGATCCTAGCGCGATCGGAGGGCAATCCGTTCTATCTCGAGGAGGTGCTGCGCAGCCTGATCGATGCGGGGCAGGTGGTGCGCGACGGGTCGCACTGGCGGGCGACACAGGACATCATCGATGCCAGCATTCCCGAAACGCTAGCCGGGGTACTGAGCGCGCGCATCGACCGGCTGGCCGAGCCGACCAAGCGCGTGGCGCAGACAGCGGCGGTGATCGGCCGGGTGTTCCAGCACCGCGTGCTCGAACGCGTATGTCGCGAGCAGCCGGCGCCGGCGCCGGCGAAGGTCGAGCATATCGAGCCGCATATCGCGACGCTGACCTATGAGCAGCTGGTGCGTGAGAAAGCGCGCGAGCCCGAACGCGAGTATATCTTCAAGCACGCGCTGACCTGCGATGCCGCCTATGACCTCCTGCTCCGCGGTCGTCGCCGCGAGTTGCACGGGCTGGTCGGCGCGGCGCTCGAGGCGCTCTATCCGGACCGGCTCGACGAGCTGGCGCCGATACTCGCGCACCATTTTGCCGAAGCCGACGATCCGTCGCGCGCGCTCGGCTATTGGCAGCTAGCCGCGGTGACCGCCCGACGCCTGTTCGCGCTCGGCGAAGAGCAGATGCATCGCGAGCAGGCGCTGAAGGCGCTCGACCGGATGCCGAACTCCGATCCGCTCGTGACGATCGATGCGATCCTCGACTGGGTGTTCGTGCGACACCGGCTCAACCGCTATGAGGGGGTGATCGAACGGCTGGAACAGGCGATCGAGCTTGCGCGCGCGAGCGGCGACAAGCGCCGGCTGGGGCTGACGCTGTCATGGACCGCCAACATGCACTTCGTCATGGGCTTTCCCTCGCGCAGCGGGCCCTACCTGCTCGAAAGCCAGACGCTCGGGCGCGAGCTCGGCGACGACCAGATGCTGATGCTGCCGATGTTCTTTGCGACCCTCGCGGTGGTCGACCGCGATCCGGCGGCGGCGGTGCAGCAGCTGCAGGAAGTGATCGATCTTGCGCGCCGGAACAACGTCGTCGACGTCATCGGCCACGCGATGACCTACCGCGCCGTGGCGCTGGCGCGGATCGGCGCCTTCGAGGCCGCGCACGCGCAGATCGAGGAAGCGCTCGCCATGCTGCCGCTCACGCCGGCGCCGGTCAAGCGGGCCGATATCCATATCGGGGTTGGAATGGCGCTCCACGACATGGGCGAGTACGATGCGGGCCTCAAGCATTCGCGGCTCGGCGCCGAGCTCGCGGAAAAGGCGCACGGACTCGAATGTGCCTGTGCCGGCTATTTCGGCACCGGCCGGGTCCAGCTCGAGCGCAAGCAGCTGGACGACGCGCACGCCGACTTCCTGCGCTCGCTCAACTACGCCGATATCACCGGGTTCGAGTCGTTCCTCAACGTCATCAAGGGCGGCGTCGCGCTCACCGAGTTCGAGCAGGGCAGTCCGGCGGCGATCGAAGGCCTGCGCAGCGCGGTGGACAATGCGCGCTCGATCCACGATGACTATTCGGCCGCGAGCATGTCGGCGCAGCTCGGCGAGGCGCTGCTCAAGCTCGACCGGCGCGAGGAAGCGGAGACATATCTCAAGGACGCGCTGGGCTATTTCCGTGGAGCCGGCATGAGCCCGTATGTCGCCAATCTGCTCAGGGTCATGGCGCGCCTCTACGACGGCAGCGGACGTCAGGCCGAAGCCGAGGCAGCGCGGGAAGAAGCCGGCTCGATCGTCCTCGGCTTCGCCGGAGCGATGTTTCCGACCCGCAAGCGCGAAACGGCCTGAGGCATGGACAAGCCGGTGATCTTTGCGGTGGACGACGACGCGGGCGTGCTCGCCGCGGTGGTCCGCGACCTGCGCAAGCGCTACGCACAAAGCTACGACGTGATGCGGGCCGAGTCCGGTGCCGCGGCTCTCACTACGCTGCGCGAACTCAAGCTCAAGGGCCGGGCCGTGGCGCTGCTGCTGGTCGACCAACGGATGCCCGCGATGACGGGCGTCGAGCTGTTGTGTGAAGCGATCCCGCTGTTTCCCGAGGCCAAGCGCGCGCTGCTGACCGCCTATGCCGACACCGAGGCGGCGATCAAGGCGATCAACGAGGTGCGGCTCGACCATTATCTGATGAAGCCCTGGCATCCGCCGGAGGAACTGCTCTATCCGGTGCTCGACGATCTGCTCGACGACTGGCGCGCCAACTACCAGCCGGTGTTCGAGGGCGTGCGGATCGTCGGCCATCGCTGGTCGGCGGAGGGTCACAGGGTTCGCGATTTCCTCGCCCGCAATCTCATCCCCTATCGCTGGCTCGATATCGACAGCGACGCCGACGCGACGACGCTGCTGGAGCTCGCTGGCGGCGGCGACGTGGCGCTGCCGCTGGTCGTGCTGCCGGATGGCGCGACGCTGCCCAATCCTGCGATCACGGAGCTCGCCGGGCGGCTGGGCCTCCATCGCGACGCGGCGTCCGACTATTACGACCTGATCGTGGTCGGCACCGGGCCGGCGGGCCTCGCCGCGGCCGTCTATGGGGCATCGGAGGGGCTCAGGACCGTGCTGATCGAGCGCGAAGCGCCGGGCGGGCAAGCGGGGACCAGCGCGCGGATCGAGAACTATCTCGGCTTCCCCGTCGGCCTGTCGGGTAGCGACCTCGCGCGGCGCGGGGTAGCGCAGGCACGCCGTTTCGGCGCCGAAATCCTGTCGCCGGTGGAAGCGACGAAGCTGGAAACGGTCAACGGCTATCACAGCGTAATGCTGAGCAACGGAGCGCGGCTCACGACGCAGGCGCTGATCGTTGCGACCGGCGTCTCCTACAACAAACTCGAGGTGCCGGGTAGCGACCGCTTCACGGGCCAGGGTCTGTTCTATGGCGCCGCCATCACCGAGGCGATGGCGATCGCCGACCAGGACGTGTTCATCGTCGGCGCCGGCAACTCGGCGGGACAGGCGGCGATGTATCTGGGGCAGTTCGCCAAATCCGTGACGCTGCTGGTGCGTGGCAACACGCTGGTCGGCAGCATGTCGCGCTATCTCAGCGAGCGCATCGATGCGTCGTCGAACGTGCGCTTCCGGATGAATACCTCGATCACCGAGATCGCGGGCGGCGACAGCATCGAGACCATCAGCGTCATCAACCACGAGACCGGCGCCACCGAGACGCTGCCCGCCAGAGCGGTGTTCTGCTTCATTGGCGCGGCGCCGCACACCGAATGGCTCAAGGACGTCCTGCAGCTCGAGGACCACGGCTATATCCTCAGCGGACCTAATCTCGTGACCGAGGCCGGCGGGAAGCGGCCGGCCGGCTGGTCGGCGCCGCGCGATCCCTACTGGCTCGAAAGCAGCGTCGCGGGCGTGTTCGTCGTCGGTGACGTGCGCTACCAGTCGATCAAGCGCATGGCTTCGGCGATCGGGGAAGGCTCGATGTCGATCACCTTCGTGCACCAGCACCTGCGCAGCCCCGAAATCTCCGTGCGGCCGAAAGAGGCAAGGGGCGCGCCGTGACCGAGCTCGAGGTGCCGGAACCGGGCGCGCCGCTGGTCGAGTTCCTGCGCCAGATCCCGCTGTTTTCCGAGCTCGAGACGGAGCAGTTGCGGACGGTCTGCCGCCTGTCGAAGCGGATGCGTGTCGGGTCGGGCACGCGGATCATCGACGAAGGCGCGCGCGGCGACGCGCTCTATGTGATCCTTTCGGGCGAGCTCGAAGTGTCGAAGAACGACGAGGGCCGCGAGCTGATCCTCGCGACGCGGGGACCCGGCGAGTATCTGGGCGAGATGTCGCTGCTGGAGCAACGGCCGCGCACGGCGACGGTCAAGGCCATCCGCGACAGCGAGGTGCTGGCCATCGATGCCGACACCTTCGGCAACCTGCTCGATGCCAATCCGATGATCGCCCGCGGACTACTGCGGACCGTCGCGGCGCGGCTCAGGAGCACCGAAGGCTCGCTGATGCAGCGCGAGAAGCTTGCCTCGCTCGGAACGCTCGCGGCGGGGCTCGCGCATGAGCTCAACAATCCGGCGGCGGCGATCCAGCGCTCGAGTGCGACGCTGCAGGAGACGCTGGTCACGCTGGGCCACCGGGAGGAGGCGCTCGCCGCCCTCCCCCTCAGTGCCGATGAGCGCAGGGCAATCGCCGAGATCGGCCGCCGGCTCGACGATGCGGTGCCGCAGTCACCGGACGCCGAGGAGGAGGACAAGCTGATAGCTGCGCTGGAGGCGCTCGGGGTCGATGAGCCGTGGGACATCGCACCGGCCTTTGCTGCGTTCGGGTGGACGGCGGACGCTCTCATTGCCGCGGCGGGGCAGCTGCAGACGATGCATCAAAGTGCCGTCCTCGCGGCGCTCGGCTCGCGCCTCGCGGCGCGGCAGATGGTGGCCGAGATCACGCGCAGCGCGCGGGCGGTTAGCGACATCGTTCGTGCGGTAAAGTCATATGCCTATCTCGACCAGGCGGCGGTGCAGACGGTCGATTTGCGTATGAGCCTCGAGGACACGCTGATGATCCTCAAGCACAAGCTCAAGGAGGGCGTGACCGTGATGCGCACCTTCGCCCCCGACCTGCCCAAGATCGAGGCCTATGCGGGCGAGCTCAACCAGGTGTGGACCAATCTCATCGACAATGCGGTCGACGCGATGGGCGGACGCGGCACGCTCGAGATCGGCGCGCGGCAGGTGGGCAAGGACGTCGAGGTGACGATCGCCGACAATGGGCCGGGCATCCCGTCGGAGATCGTCTCGCGCATCTTCGATCCGTTCTTCACCACCAAGCCGCAGGGCATCGGCACCGGGCTCGGGCTGCACATTGCGCACAACATCGTCGTCAACCACCACCGCGGGTCGATCGACGTCAGCTCAGCGCCGGGGCGGACCGTGTTCCGCGTGATGCTGCCGCTCGCGCTCGAGGTTCGGCCGCACTGAGGCTGATGCGGAACAGCGCGCCACCGCCGTCGGCGGTTTCGATCCAGATGCGGCCGCCATGCCGTTCGATGATGCGCTGCGAGATGGCAAGGCCGAGCCCCACGCCCTGGGGCTTGCCGGCCATCGGGTCGCCGAGCTGGCGGAAGCGCTCGAACACGGCCTTGCGGTCGGCGGGCGGAATGCCGGGTCCGTTGTCGGCAACGGCGATCTCGATTTGGTTGCCGACGTGCTCGAGGCTGAGGCGGGCTCGGCCGCCGCTCCGCGGGGAGAATTTCACCGCATTGCCGAGCAGGTTGATCAGTACCTGGACGAGCTGGTCGTGGTCGCCGACGGTCTCGGCCACGCCGGCGGCGATCTCGACACTGAGTTCGACATTGGCGTTTGCGAACATCTGCCGCATGGCGGCGCTCGAGTCGCGCACCACTGCCGCCAGGTCCACCGTGGCGGTCGTCGCCGGCGCATCGGCGGCTTCGATCTTGCTCAGGTCGAGCAGCTGCCCGATGAGGCGCGTCAAGCGCTCGGTCTCGGTGACGATGATGCGCAGGAATTCGAGCCGATCGGTCTCGCCGATGCCGGAATGGTCGCGCAGGATTTCGGAGAAGGCGCGGATCGAGGCGAGCGGAGTTCTAAGCTCATGGTTGACCGTGGCGACGAACTCGTCCTTCAGCCGGTCGAGTTCGGTCAGCCGCTCATTGGCCTTGCGCAACTCGTGGGTTGCAGCTTCGAGGGCCTCGGACTTCTCCTCGAGGGCGCGGTTGGCTTCGAGCACGCGCGAGGTCTCATCGAGGATGCGCATGATGTCGGCCATCTCGAGCGCCTCCTCCTCGACGACGGACCCTACGAGCACGCGGGCCGAGGCCGCGCCGATGCTGCCGGCGAGCAGGCGCTCGTAGAACAGCACAGTCTCGGGGTCGGCCTGCGCCGCTGTCGCCGGGTCGAGCCCGCGGGTGCGGGCCCAGGCGGCAAAGGCTTCGGTCGTGCGATCGCGGCCTAGAAAGCGCGCGGCGATAGCGGTGAGCGCCGGGATGGGCGCGGTGCGGCGCCAGATCTGCGCCTCTTCGTCGGGGTTGAGCGCCTCAACGAACATCGCAGCGCGGGCACGCTCGACTGGCCGCTGGCGGCCGAACAGCGACACGCCGACGAGCGCGCCGGTATTGAGCAAGAGGCTCCAGAAGGTCGCGTGCGTCACCGGATCGAGGCCGCTTAGCCCGAACAGGGCATAGGGCTTCAACACCGCGACGCCGAACGGGCCGGCGGCGACGAAGTCGATGCCAAAGGCACCGGAGCGCGCGAAGGTGGGCAGCAGCAGCGTGTAGCACCAGACGAGGAAGCCGACCGAAATGCCGGCGATCGCGCCGGCCTTGGTCGCGCCGCGCCAGAACAGGCCGCCGAAGAGCGCCGGCGCAAACTGGGCGACCGCGACGAACGAGACGAGGCCGATCGAGACCAGCGCGAACTGGGCGCTATCGGTGCGCATGTAGAGGTAGCCCAGCGCCATCACGAGAACCATCACGCCGCGCCGCACCCAGAGCAGCAGTTGCGTGAGATCGGAACGGTTGGCGAGGCCGAGCGGCTTGATGCGCAGCAGCGCCGGCATCACGACGTCGTTGGACACCATCAGGCTCAATGCCGTGGCTTCGACGACCACCATGCTCGCCGCCGCCGACACGCCGCCAAGAAAAGCGATCAGCGCGACGAGCGGCTGGCCGCCGAGCAGCGGCAAAGCGAGGACGAGGTTGTCGGGGTCGGCGTTGCCGGGAAGCAGCAGGCGGCCCGCTATGGCAATCGGCAGCACGAAGAGGTTGATGGCCAGCAGGTAGAGCGGAAACTGCCAGACGGCGCGATCGAGATGCCGCTCGTCGGTGTTCTCGACGACCATCACCTGGAACTGGCGCGGCAGGCAGAGGCTCGCGAGCCCAGCGAGCAGCGTCATGGCGATCCAGCTCCAGCCGTATTGGCCGGGCGAATTGTTGAGGATGGCGGCGACGTCGGGCACGCGCGCGGCCTGGCCGAACAAATCGCCGAAGCCGTGGAACAGGCCGTAGCCAACGAACAGTCCGATGACTGTGAGGCTCAAAAGCTTGAACAGGGATTCAACCGCGATGGCGACGACCATGCCGGGATGATGCTCGCCGGGGTGGATCGAGCGGCTGCCGAACAGCATGGCAAAGACGGTGAGGATAATCGCCGCAAAAAGCGCGGTGTCGAACGTATCGGCGCTGCTTCCGTCAGTGCTCAGCGCAGCGAAGCCACTGGCGATCGACTTGAGCTGCAGCGCGATATAGGGCACGAGGCCGATCACGGCGATGATCGTCACCAGCGCGGCGAGGCCGGCGCTGCGCCCGAAGCGGGCACCGATCAGGTCGGCGATCGAGGTGATCTTGTTGGCCTTCGAAATCCTCAGCATGCGCCGGATCAGGAACGGCCCAAGGCAGAAGGCGAGCGTGGGCCCCAGATAGATCGGCAGGAAATCGAGGCCCGATTGGGCGGCGCGGCCGACACCGCCGTTGAACGTCCACGAGCTGCAATAGACAGCGAGCGAGAGCGTGTAGACGAGGCTCGATCGCGAGAGGCGCGACAGTCGCGACAGCCGGCCGGTGCCGCGCTCCACCAGCCAGGCGACGGCGAAGAGCAGCAGCAGATAGCCGATGGCCACCGCGATGACGATCTCGGTGCTCACGGCGGGGGATGCTCGCCGGGGGACTCGTCGCTCGGGCCGGTGTTGCGCATGGCGATGGCCGTCGCGGCGATCAGCAGCGCCCAGATCGCAAACAGGTAGAGGTAGAGCGCGGGGATGCCGAACACCGTGCCGCCCACGAGGTTGAGCAGCGGCGGATCGAGCAGCACAACGCCCGCTACGAACAGTCCCACCAGGCGATCGCGACGCTCGGTGCGCCGTAGCATAATCAGGCCCGCGCCGGCGCGCGGCGCGGCGAGGACAGCAGCCGCGTCACGCAGTCGACGACATCGGTGATGGCGAAGGGTTTGGTTACATAAGCATCGGCGCCGAGCTCGAACCCCCTGCGCTGGTCGGCGTCCTGACCGCGCGCCGTCAGCATGACGATGCGCATGGCGTCGCAGCGCGGGTCGGCCCGGAGTGTGCGGCAGATGTCGTAGCCGCTGCCACGCGGCATCATCACGTCGAGCAGCAGCAGGTCGGGCCGGGCCGCCGCGATCGCATCGAGCAATTGCTGGCCGTCGGTAGCGGTGCGCACGTCATAACCCTCGCGCTGCATGAGAAATGTCAGGGCGCGCAGGATGTTCGGATCGTCGTCGGCGATCAGGACCGAAGCCGGAATGATGTCCTCCCGGCGGGCAAAACCCGCTCCGCCAAAAGCGTAGACCCCTTGTTTTTGCCCAGCAAGCCAAACACTATCGGGGCATCGCAACCGCGAGGAGGTGCGAGCATGGGCGCCAAGGCCGCGACGGAGATCGCGCCGGGAGCCGCAGGATCGATGGATGCCGGGCTCGGCTCGCGCGTGCTTGTCGTCGAGGACGATGGCGACATCGCCGCCCTGCTGGGTCGGGAGCTCAGGGCGCTTGGCCATACCGTCGATGCGGTCCGGCTCGCCGGCGACGCCATTCTGGCGGCGCGCGGCACGGACTACACGCTGATGATCGTCGATCTCGGGCTGCCGGACGCCGATGGACTTGACCTCGTGCGCGAGCTGCGGCGGCGCTCGATAGAGGCGCCGATCCTGATGCTGACGGCGCGGCGCAAGGTCGAGGACCGGGTCATGGGTCTCACCAGCGGCGCCGACGATTATCTCAGCAAGCCGTTCGCGCTGCCTGAGCTGAGGGCGCGCGTTGCGGCGCTGCTCCGCCGGCCGCAGCGGATCAAGGGAACGCTGGTGGGCGCCGCCAATCTGATGCTCGATGGCGAAGCGCTCGAGGCGAGCGTCGACGGCGTCGGGCTCGGCCTCGGCCGCAAGCAGTTCCAGTTGCTCGAGCTGCTGGTGCGGCGCAAGAACCATATGACCCCCAAGCGCATGATCGAGGAGGCGCTCTATGGCTTCAACGACGAGGTCAGCGCCAACTCGATCGAGGCGCAGGTGTCGAAGCTGCGGCGCGCGCTCGGCAATGCCGGGGCCCGGCTGACCATCGAGACCAAGCGCGGCATCGGCTACCGGCTCACCGGCCTCGACGCGACGCATTGATGGTGCGGCGTCCGGCTCCCAGCGCTGCCGACCTCGCGCTGCTCGACCCCGACGGCAATTTCCGCGACAGGCTGGTTGCCGACCACGAGGCGGTCGGCGCGCTCAGGGACAGCCATGACCTCACCGCGCTCCAGCCGATCGTGCACCGGCTCGCGGGCGCGGCAGGCACCTTCGGATACCCCGAGCTCGGGGACATCGCGATCGAGATCGACGAGCGATTCCGGGATGGGCGGCCCGTGGCGGCTACGGACATCGCGCGCCTGCTGGCGGCGCTCGACCAGGCGTTAGAGATTCCCTCGAAGTCAGCTTGAAGTCAGCTTCAGGTCAGGTTCACTTCAGCCGGCTGCCGTTTACTGGCTGATGGGGGAGCGGAGGATGACGATCGAGCGGGTGCCTGGAGGAGGCGCCCCACCATCGTCGCGACAGCCTCGAGCTTTCCCGGCGCGCCCGGCCCGTCCGGCGTTAACAGGGAGGAATATTCATGTCTGACGAACTTCGCACGGGCATCAGCCGCCGTGCCGTACTTGCAGGCGCTGCGACTCTGGCGGGCGCCGCCATGCTGCCACGCTGGGCGCAGGCCGACGATCCGGCGCTGGGCAACTTCCCGGTTACGGGCGACAGCGTCTTCGTGGGTATCGACGTCCCGCTGACGGGCACCTACGCCGCCGCCGGCGCCGACGAACAGAAGGGCATCGAGCTTGCGATCGAGCACCTCAACAATGGCGACGCGCTGATCAAGGCGATCTCGCCCAAGACGACCAAGGGCGTGCTGGGCAAGACCGTCATGTCGTCGGCCTCCGACGAAGCGGCCAAGCCCGATATCGCGGTGCAGAACGCCACCAAGTTCATCCAGGACAGCAAGGCGCAGGTGGTGATCGGCTCGGTGTCGAGCGCGACCGCTGTGGCGCTCAATCATCTGGCGCAGGACAAGAAGGTCATCTACCTGCCCGGCATTTCGGGTTCGAACGACACGACCGGCAAGGACTGCACGCGTTATTCGTTCCGCGAATGCTTCTATGCCTATTCGGCCTCGGCCGCCCTCGCCCCGGTGCTGCTCGACAAGCTCGGCAAGACCCGCAAGGCCGCCTACCTGACGCCGGACTACACCTACGGCCACACCGTGTTCGACTCGATGACCAAGTTCACCGAGGCCGGGGGCTGGACGACGGCGACCAACCAGCTGGTCCCGCTGGGGGCGACCGACTATTCGTCTTACGCGCTCAATATCGCGAACTCGGGCGCCGACACGCTGGTGGTGATCGGGTTCGGCAACGACGCAGTCAACTCGATCAAGCAGGCCAAGCAGTTCGGCCTGCTCGACAAGATGACGCTGGTCGTGCCCTACATGTCCCCGTTCCTCGTGCAGCAGGTCGGCCAGGACCTGATGGCGGGCGTCTATGCCGGCCTCGATTTCTACTGGGACATGGGCGACAAGTACCCGCTCGCTCAGGACTTCGTGAAGAAGTTCGAGGCCAAGTACGGCAGCAAGCCGGAATGGGGCGCCGAGGCGGGCTACATGCAGATCGCGCTGTGGGCCGACGCGGTCGAGACGGCGGGTACGTTCTATCCGCCCAAGGTCATCGCCGCTTACGAGTCGGGCAAGAAGTACGCGGACTCGCTGGTGGGTCCGGTGCAGTGGCGCGCCGCCGACCACCAGCTGATCCGCCCGGTGATCGTCGTGCAGGGCAAGAAGACGGCCGACATGAAGAGCAAGGACGACTACTACCAAGTGGTCCAGGTCGTGCCCGGCGACGGAATCATGCAGGACCCGACGGCCTTCGGTTGCAATCTGGGCAGCCCAACGTAAGCTCCTCGTAACGGAACGCGCGCCCGGTTTTGCTTCCGGGCGCGCGGGTTCCTCTGGGGAGGAGTGACCGGACCTTGCTGAACTGGGGCAATTTCGTCTCGCAGCTCTTCAACGGGCTGGTCTCGGGCGCGCTGCTGGCGCTGATCAGCGCGGGGCTCACCATCATTTACGGCACGCTGGGCGTGCTCAACCTGACCCATGGCGCGCTGTTCATGCTCGGCGGCTATGCGGGGTTCGTCGCCTATCAGGCGACCGGCAATTTCATCATCGCGGTCGTCGTCGGGGCGCTGTTCGTCGGCATCGTCGGCATCGTCATCGAACGCCTCATCGTGCGGTTCTTCTACAATCGGCCGCAGGAAGACCAGATCCTCGTGACGTTCGGCGTGGGCATCGTGGTCGTCGAACTGGTGCGCACCTATTTCGGCAGCCTGTCGCAAAGCGTGCAGGCGCCGGTGCTGTTCTCGCCGATCATCAATCTCGGCTTTGCGATCTATCCCGAATACCGGCTGGTGGCCTTCGTCGTGGTGGCGGTGACGCTCGCGCTGCTCTATTTCGTGCTCTATCGCACGCGGCTCGGCATGGTGGTACGCGCCGGCATCGACGATGCCGAGATGGTCAACATGCTCGGCATCAACGCGCAGCGCGTGTTCATGCTGGTGTTCGGCATCGGCGCCATGGCCGCGGGCTTTGCCGGGATCATCAACGCGCCGATCATCTCGATCACGCCCAATGTCGGCGACGACATCCTGATCCAGTGCTTCGTGGTGGTGGTGATCGGCGGGGTCGGCTCGTTTCCGGGTGCGATCGTGGGCGGCATCATTGCCGGCGAAATCATGAGCCTCACCTCGATGTTCAATCCGCAGCTCAGCCAGGTGATGCTCTACGCCGCCATGACACTGGTGCTGATCGCGCGGCCACAGGGACTGTTCGGGACCAGATGAGCTTGATCGGCCCGAGCCGCGGCCGCGGCGCCACCCGTTACCTGCCCGAGCTGGTCCTTGCCCTCGTGCTGATCGTCTCGCCGTTCGTGCTGCCGGCGATCGGGGGCACGTCGGACACGCTGAGCCGCATCCTGATCTGGGGCCTCTTCGGACTCGGGTTCGATCTGATCTTCGGCTTCACCGGGCTGCTGAGCTTCGGACAATCGGCGTTTTACGGTTCGGGCGGCTTCATCGCGTCGTACCTGCTCGTTTCGCATACGATCGGCAACGTGTTCGTGGCGCTGGCGATCGGGCTTGTCGGAGCGGCGCTGGTCGGCCTCGTCATCGGGGCGCTGGCGCTCAGGCGCTCGGGCATCTATTTCGCGATGATCACCGTCGCCTTCGGTGAAATGGCGTTCTTTCTCGAGAACTCGATCCTCTATCCCTGGACCGGCGGCGAGAACGGCCTGCCCAACGTGCCCAAGCCGCACATTACGCTCGGCAGCTTCGACTACGGGTTCGATGATCCCTGGCAGCTCTACGGGCTCCTCGCCGTCATTTTCCTTGTTGGCTTCATCATTGCCCGCCGCATCGTCGGCTCGCCTTTCGGGCACGTGCTGACGGCGATCCGCGACAACCCCGAGCGCGCCAAGGCGGTGGGTCACCGCATCCAGCGCTACAAACTCACGGTGTTCGTGATCGCGGCGGCCTACGCCGGTTTGGCCGGCGGGCTCGAGGCGACGCTGCAGAGCTACATGTCGCCCGAGGCCTTCACCTTCGACACATCCGGGCAGCTGGTGATGCAGACGGTGATCGGCGGTGCCGGCACGCTGATCGGGCCGCTGGTGGGCGGCGCGCTCTGGCTTTACCTCCGCAACGAGCTGCAATCGGCGCTCAGCCTCGGCGCCGCGTGGAAGCTGGTTCTCGGCGTGGTGTTCGTCGTCCTCATCATGTTCCTGAGGCGCGGCATCGTCGGCGGCATCGCCGATCTGTGGGCGATGCTTCGGCCGCGCCGTCCGGAGCCGGAGGTGCCGGAGGTTCCAGTGGCGGCGCGCCCGGTTGCCGCCGCGCTGGCCCCACCGCGTCTCGTGTCCGACCGAGTTGTGATCGAGACCCGCGGCCTCGGTAAGCGCTATGGCGGCATCGTTGCCAATTCCGATATCGACTTCCGCGTCAACGCGGGCGAAATCCGCGGCCTGATCGGTCCCAATGGCGCGGGCAAGAGCACATTCTTCAAGATGCTGACCGGCGAAGTGCGCGCCTCGAGCGGCCAGATCTTCATGTTCGGCGAGGAGACCACGGCGCTCGATGCGACCTCGATCTCGCATCGCGGCGTCGCCAAGAGCTACCAGATCAACCAGTTGTTTCCCAAGCTCACGGTGCGGCGCAATCTGATGATCTCGGCACTGTCGCGGGCGCGCGGCGAGTTCCGCGCCGACCTGTTCCGCGATGTCGACCACATGGCCGAGGTCAACGCCGACATCGACGAAACCATGCGCCAGCTCGACCTCGTCGCGCGGGCGGACACGCCCGTCTCGATGCTCGCCTATGGCGAGAAGCGGCGGGTCGAGATCGGGCTCGCGCTCGGCACCAATCCCAAGATCCTGCTGCTCGACGAACCGCTCGCCGGCATGAGCCCGACCGAACGGGCCGACACGGTGGCGCTGCTCAAGCAGCTCGCGGCCGGGCGCACGATGGTGATGGTCGAGCACGACATGGACGCGCTGTTCGGCATGGTCGACCGGGTCACGGTGCTGGCGCAGGGCCGCATCCTGACCGAAGGCACGCCGGCCGAAGTGCAGGCGAGCGACGCCGTGCAGGACGCCTATCTGGGGGGCGTCCACGCATGAGCTATCTCGAGGTCGACAAGATCAACGCCTACTATGGCGACTCGCATATCCTGTTCGACGTGTCGCTGCGGCTCGAGCAGCGCGAAGTGGTGGCGCTGCTGGGGCGGAACGGCGCCGGCAAGTCGACGACGCTCAATTCGCTGATGGGCGGGGTCGTCACCAAGTCCGGCAGCATCGTGCTCGAAGGCAGGCAGCTGCGCGGTGCGCGGCAGGATGCCATCGCCGGCGCCGGCATGCAGCTGGTGCCGGAATCGCGCCGCATCTTCGGCAGCCTCAGCGTCGAGGAGAACATCATTCTTGCGGGACTCACGGCGAGGCCCGCCTGGTCGCTCGATCGCGTCTACGCGATGTTCCCGCGGCTCAAGGACCGTCGCTTCAGCCGTGGCCGCGAGCTTTCGGGCGGCGAGCAACAGATGCTCGCGATCGCGCGGGCTCTGACGCGCAACCCCAAGGTGCTGCTGCTCGACGAGCCGTTCGAGGGACTTGCACCGATCATCGTGCGCGACCTGCTGGCGATCTGCGAGCGCCTCGCGGCGGATGGGCAGACCATCATTATCGTCGAGCAGAACATCGCCGCGGCGCTGTCGATCGCGAGCCGCGCCTACATCCTCAACAACGGTCACGTCGTGTTCGACGGCACGACGCCCGACCTCAAGGCTTCGCCGGAAATCCTGTCGCGCTATATCGGCGTCTAGCCGAGCCAGGCGTGGAGATCGGAGAGGCTGGCGCCGATACCGGAAGGCGCGATGCCGAGCCGCTCCACGGGAGCGCCGGCGCGGTTGACCCAGAAGGTCCGGAAGCCGAAATGGCCAGCGCCGGCTACGTCCCATCCGTTCGACGAGACGAGCACGAAGTCGGAAGGCGGGCCGCCGAATTGTTCGACGGCGATCCGGTAGGCCTCGGGCGCAACCTTGTAGCGACCGGCGGCCTCGATGCTGAGGACGGCATCGAGCAGCCCGCGCAATCCGGCGGCGCCGAGCGCAGCCTCCAGCATTTGCGGCGTGCCGTTGGACAGGGTGGCGAGCCTGTAGCCGCGACCACGCAGGTCGCGAAGGGCGGCGGCGGCATCGGGCCAGGCCGGGAGCCGGAGATAGAGGCCGAGCAATTCGTCGCGGAGCGATGGCGAGAGGGGGAGCGACAGCGACTCCCCAGCGTAGTCGAGGGCCTCGCCGGTCACCTGCCAGAAGTCGGCGTGGCGACCGGCAAGGGTGCGCAGCCAGGTGTATTGCAGCTGCTTGTCGCGCCAGAGCATGCTCAGCGCCCTGCCCTTGCCGGGAAACAGGGCCTCGGCGCGCAAGGCAACCCCATGCACGTCGAGCAGCGTTCCATAGACATCGAAGAGGAGCGTCGGCACGGCGCGAGGCTACACCACGCGCCTGGCCTAGACCATTACCCGGCCATCGGCATCGAACAGATGCGCCGCACGCGGGTCGAAGCCCACTTCGATCGCCCCGCCGGTACGGAGATCGGAAATGCCACGGAGCGAAACCAGCAGCGGCGTTTCGGCATTGAGTCGCGCGTGGACGATACTCTCGGCGCCGAGCACTTCGGTGTGCATCACTTCCGCCGCGATGCAATTGGCCTTGCCGAGCTCGAGATGTTCCGGCCGGATGCCGACAGTGACGGCGGTTCCCGGCGCGGCCAGGCCCGCCCGCGCGCCGACGTCGAGGCGCGCACCATTGGCCTTGAGCCGCACGGAGGTGCCGTCGGCGATCTCGGCGGCGAGGAAGTTCATTTGCGGGGCGCCGAGGAAGCCTGCAACGAACTGGTTGGCGGGCGCGGTGTAGAGGTCGATCGGTGTGCCGGCCTGCTCGATATGACCGTCGCGCAAGACGACGATGCGGTCGGCCATGGTCATCGCCTCGACCTGGTCGTGGGTGACGTAGATCATCGTCGCGCCCAGGCGCTCATGGAGCGCGATCAGCTCGGTGCGCATCTTGACGCGCAGTTCGGCGTCGAGATTGCTCAATGGCTCGTCGAAGAGAAACGCCTTGGGCTCCTTGACGATGGCGCGGCCGATGGCGACGCGCTGGCTCTGGCCGCCCGAGAGCTGGCTGGGACGGCGTTCCAGCAGATGGCTGATCTGAAGAATCTCGGCGGCGCGTGCGACGCGCGATGCGATCTCGGCCTTGGGCAGGCGCTGATTTTCGAGACCGAAGCGCAAATTCTGCCCAACATTCATGTGCGGGTAGAGGGCGTAGGACTGGAACACCATCGCCATGCCGCGCGCGGCGGGCATCAGTTGATCGCAGCGCTCACCGTCGATGTCGATCTGGCCGGCGCTCACCTCCTCGAGCCCGGCGATCATGCGCAGCAGCGTGGACTTTCCGCAACCCGACGGCCCGACCAGCACGGTGAAGGCGCCATCCTCGATCGTCAGGTCGACGCCGTGGATCACCTCGACGGCCTGGAAGCTCTTGCGGACGGCCTTGAGCTCGATGGCCGCCATCAGCCCAGCTCCGCCGACTGCCCGGCCTTGAGGGGCGCGATCTTACTGGCCTTGCCGTTGACGGTGACGGTCATCGCCGGCAGCTCGCCGCCGCGCACGCTGAGCGTCGCCTTGCCACCGGTGGTCGAGACCTCGCCCCAGGCGGTGCCGGCCGACCAGACGAGGCGCTGGTCGCCTTTGCCCTTGGGCGCGAACGACATGGTGCGGTCGACGAGGTCGGCGTAGAATCCCGACCAGGCGTTGACCAACTGCCAGGCGGACATCGAGCGTGCGTAGTAGGAACCGCACTCGATGTCGCTGAATGGATTGCGGCGCGCACCGTCATAGCGCTCGCGCACGGTGCGGACGACGTTGAGCCCCTCCTCGGCGAGGCCGTGCATGATCATGTGCGAGGCCGAGGCGTACTCGACGCCGGTCCACACCTCTTCGGCGTAGGGCGCGGCGACGACCGGCTGCCGGGTGCCCTCGGGATAGGTTGCGATCAACAGGCCGCCCTCGTCCTCATAGGCGAAGTTCCGGCAAGGATTAACATGGTCGGCCATGCTGCGCAGGTAGTTCTCATCGTAGACCGCTCGCAGGGCCGACATCACTTTTTCCGGCGCTAGGAAGAGCCCCAGCCCGGCCACTTCCGCGTGCCACTGTCCGAGGATCTGGTCGGCGATGCAGCCTTCGCCGAACTGGCATTTGAGCTCGTGGAATTCGTCCGACCAGTAGGCCGACATCAGGCTGTCGGCGAGGACGCCGGCATTGCGGCCGGTATCGAACGGCGCCAGCACGGATTTGTCGTCGAGATCGATCTTCTGGATGAAGTAGCGCCCATTATAGAGCTCGGTATCGAGATAGGCGGCGCCGGCCTTGCCCAGCCGCTCGCATTTTTCGGCGAACGCGGCGTCGCCGACCGCGGCGGCCATCTTGCCCATCGCCAGCAGCGCCGCGACATACATCGAGCCGAGCCATGAATTGGGCCCAAACAGCTCCATGTCGAGGGTCTGGTGCTGGCGGCCTGAGAGGATGCCAGTCTCGTCGGGATCCCAGCGATCGGGATTGTCCTTGGACCAGGCGTATTCCATGGCGCGCTTCATGTTCGGCCAGAGCGCCTTGAGCCAATCGAGGTCGCCCGACTGGCGCCATTCGCGATAGGTCTTGATGAAGGCGCCGAAATGTCCGTCGGCGCAGGGGCCGATGATGTCGAAGCCCGAGCCGAGAGGGAGCTTCTGGCGGAAGGTGAGGCCGCCCGAGGGCAGCTGGTTGTAACGCCATTCCGTATCGCGCAGCGACCGCTCCAGCGCCGGGAACAGATGGCTCAGCGCCTGCTGGTAGTTCCACACATGCGTGCAGGAGCCCTCGCAAGAGCCGTCGAGCCGGTGCTGGCCCTCCCAGCCCCAGAGCTCGCCGTGCTCGAGCCGGATGACGGTCGCGGTGCGCAACAGCGCGAGCGTTGCGGAGGCGGCGTCGGTGACTGGCGCCGGAAGGGTCGAGGCGAACAGGCTGTCGCGGAAGGCAAGCGTGTCGCCGGCCAGCCGATCCCAGCGCGCAAAGGCGTCGCGGGCCGTGGCAAGCGAATCCACCCACTGCGTCGAGTAGTAATTGCGCCAGAGCGGGGTCGGCTGGTTGGGAATCTGGCCATCGGGCTTGTTGCGATAGGCCCAGTAGATGTCACCCTGGGGAAAGTTCCAGCTGATGGTGAAGCGAACGGTGCGGCGCTCGCCCGGTGCGACGGTGATGCGGGCGGCGAGCGAACCGTGCTCCGGCAGCTGGTGCATGTGACGGCTCGAGCGCGGGTGGTCATAGTGGCGCTCGGGCAGCGCCCCGGCGCGGGCGAAATCCTTCCAGAACACGGTCAGATCGTCGAACCACTGACCGCGGAAAAGATGGTCCTGGTGCTGCACGTCGGTGGCATCGGTGGCAATCGTCAGATCGCCGATATCGGCTTCCCTCACATCGGCATCGGCAGAGCGCAGGTGGAGGCTCGCAACGCCATTGCGCCGTTCGAAGCGATGGTCGCCGGAGTTGCTGCCGTAGTTCCCGAGCGTTCCGGCGATGGTGTAGTCGATCGGCGCGCTGGTGGTGTTGGCGAGCTCGAACGAAAACATCGCGACCGGCATCGAGCTGTCGCGATCGTTGTGCGGAATGAACGGGGAGAGCGCCGTGAGCCGCACGGCACCGGGGAAGCGGTCGTCCCTGAATACCAGATCGGCGGCCGGGAAGCGGCCATAGAACGCCACGTTCTTGAAATGTGGCAACCCCGCGAGGCTCTGGCGCATGGCACCGTGGCCGAAGCCATCGAACATGGGCCGCAGGCCGGGGCCACCGTCGGGGTTGTCGTCATAGGGGCCGTTGAGCACGCGCGCGTCGAGCAGTTGGCCGGCCGCCTCGGCTTTCACGGCGAAATGCGAGCAGCCATTGTAGCCCTGCAGCGCCGGACGGTTGCGGATCGACCAGTCGACCAGCCGGCCGGAGCCGGAAATCGACATACCTCCCGCGCCGATGCCGCCGAGCGGAAGGCGGACGTAGCGTGAGCGATCGCCCAGATAGGCGAACTGCGGATCGATGGCGTTCAGATCATCCCACATTCAACTGCAACCCGATTGGTACTAGTTTCTAATGCCCGACATGGTGACGCCCTCGATGACGAATTTCTGGGCGATGAGGAACAGCAGGATCACCGGCAGCACCGACATGCTCATGGCCGCCATGACGACCGCCAGATTGCCCTGCGCGAGATAGCCGCGGAGAATGTCCATGGCGAGCGGCAGGGTCATCGCGGTCTGCTGACCGAGCAATACCTTGGCCTGGAAGTAGTAGTTCCAGGTCTGAGTGAAGGTGATGATGCCCAGCGCCGAGAGCGCCGGCCTCAGCTGCGGCAGGCTGATGCGCCAGAAGATCTTGAAATAACCGGCGCCATCCATCAGCGCGGCTTCCTCCAGCACCTTGGGCTGGCTCAGCATGAACTGGCGCATCAGGAAGACGCCGAAGCTGGAGGTGAGATACATGAGCGCGAGGCCGATCGGCTTGTTGATGAGGCCGATCTTGGCGAAGCCGAGGTAGATCGGCAGGATCGTGACCTGGGCGGGGAACATCAAGCCAACGAGGAGGATGAAGAACAGCGCGTCGCGGCCGCGGAAGTTGAGGCGGGCAAACGCAAAGGCGGCGAGCGTGCAGGTGACCAGCTGGCCCACGGTGACGATGACGGCGATCTCGACCGAGTTGATGTAGATCTGCAGGAACGGCACATGTGAGCTCAGGACCGCCATGTAGTTGGTGAAGTCGAGGCTCGACGGCAGGAAGCTCGGCGGCATCTTGTAGGCGTCGACGGTCGAGCGGAACGACATCGAGATCAGCCAGGCGAAGGGCAACAGCATGAAGACGCCGAGCAGTGCCATCACCACGATGATCGCCCAGTCGACCCAACGCGAGGTCTGCCGTGTGCGGAGCGCCATCGGCCGACCTCAGTAGCGAACCAGCCGGCGCGACAGCAGCAGCTGCACACCGGTGATGATGAGAATGGCCACGGTCATCACCACCGCGACCGCGGCGCCATAGCCAATGTGGAACGAGCCGAAGGCCTCCTCGACGATGTCGATCGACATCGAGCGGGTGGCATCGCCCGGGCCGCCCTTGGTCATGATCCAGATCGATTCATAGACCTGGAGGGCGCCGATCGAGGCGTAAACGATGGCGAAGAACACCACCGGCGAAATCCAGGGCAGCGTGATGCGCCAGAAGCGCCGCCAGGGCGATGTGCCATCCATGATCGCCGCCTCGACGACGTTCTTTGGCACGCCCTGCAGCGCGGCGATGAAGATGATCATGAAGAAGCCCGAGTTCTTCCACACGTCCATGAAGACGATCGACGGCATGGCGGTCGCGGCGCTGGTCAGCCAACGCACCGTCGGCAGGCCGAGGTGGCTCAGGTAGTAATTGAAGATGCCGGCATCCTGGAAGAAGTAGCCCCAGACGATGGCGACGAACGCAGCGGCAATGATCACCGGCAGGAAGAAGGCCAGCCGGAAGAAATAGAGCAGCCAGGGCGGCATCACGCGATTGAGCGCGAGCGCCAGCAGCAGCCCGACGCTGACATTGCCGGTCACCGCCATCAGCGTGAAGCGAAGCGTGTTCCAGAAGATTTGCTTCGAACGTGCGTCGGTGAAGAAACGGGTGAAATTGTCGAGCCCGACCCAGTGCGAGCCGAGCTGCGGGTCGTAATAGGCAAAGCTCAGGATCACCGTGACGATCACCGGCGCCAGCACGAAGACGAGATAGAGCGCCATCGCCGGGAAGACGAAGAGATATCCGGCGCGCGCTTCGCTGGCGCGGAGGTTGGAGCGTCGGGCGGCGATATCGGTCATGGTCCACACTCGAAGCCGGGGCGCGCAGCGTTGCGCGCGCCCCAGCCTAGCAGCCTGGGGAGGACGGCTGAACTCAGGCCTGGCCCAGCGACTTCTTCAACTGGGCGAAGCTGTCGTTGAGCTCCTGGTCGGCCTGCTTGCAGCCATCGGCGATCGACATCTCGTCAGCCATCATGGCCGTGTAGTAGCGGATGAAGATCTTCTCGACTTCCTGGAAGTTGGCCGGCGAAGGCACCGCCTTGGTGTGCGGCAGCGTCTGGAAATAAAGAGGCGCCGACGGCGGGAACGCGAGATACTCGGGCAGCTGCGCCGCGGTCTTGGACCCCGGGCAGGAGCTGCCGGACTTGGCGACGTCGGCCTCGAGTTCTGGGCCAGTGAGCTCGGCGACCATCGCCTCGACGGCGTCGTTCTTGGAGCCCTTGGCGATACCCACCGCGCCGAACCCGACCACGGTGTAGTCGTTCACCTTCGTGGGCGGGATCGCGACATCCATGTTGAGCTTGGCGTTCTTGACGTTGGGGATGATCCAGTGGCCGCGGCTGATCATGGCGACCTGGCCGGCGAGGAACTGATTATCCATGGTGTCGGTGGCCGGGATCGGCGAGCTGCCATCGACGTGGATGATGTCGTGCAGGAACTGCAGGCTCTCGGCGACCTTGGGGTCGAGCATGTTGGACTTGCTCCAGTCGTCGCTGAGCACGCCCGTTCCGTTCGAGAAGAACCAGGGCTGGATGAAGAAGTTCTGGTTGGGAACCTCGTAGCCCCACTGCGTGACGTTGCCCGAGCCGTCCTTGACGGTGAGCGCCTTGGCCGCCGCGCGGAAATCGTCCCAGGTCCAGCCGACCTTCGGATAGGCCAGCTTGGCCTTGTCGAACAGGTCGCGGTTGTAATTGATCATGATGTTGTTCCAGGACGTCGGCACGAAATAGGTCTTGCCCTGGTACTTGCAGTCGTCGAACAGCGCCGTCGCGAAATCGGAGTAGTTCGGGTTCTTGGCGATGAAATCGTCGATCGGCTCGAACACGTTGCGCGACGCGAAAGTCTGGAAGGTCTCGATCGCCGTGCCGTAGATGTCGTGCTGGCTGTTGGCGGCAAACTCGCCCAGCACTTTGGTCACGTAGTCGCCCCAGCCGTTCGAGATGGGGTCCATGTCGACCGTCACCGTGATGTTCGGGTACTTCTTGTTGAAGCGGGCGATGGCGTTGTTGGTGTTGGCGAGGTCGGCGTCGCCGCCGTTCATAAGAATCTTGATGGTCGTGGGATCGGCGGCGTTGGCGCGGCCGGCGATCCCGGTCGAGGCCGCCAGCGCGGCGCTCGACACAATGAAGTTGCGACGATTGAGCTTGAACATCGATGTCCTCCCTGGGCGCTCTCCCAAGCGCCATGTGCTTCGCGGTCTCCCGCTCGAAACGTTTCGCGCTCGGGCCCATCTTGGCCGCGGTCTGGAGGTCCAGGGTCCGCGGGAGATTGTTTTTGCGAGGACGAAACGTTTCGTATAGGTGACATGGGAGCGTTGGGTTTGGCAAGGGGGACGCGTGGCGACGATCAAGGATGTGGCAAAGCGTGCCGGACTGGCGATTTCCACCGTCTCGGCGGTGATCAATCGCTCGGCTCCGGTCAGCGGGGATGCCATCGCCCGGGTCGAAGCGGCGGTCGTGGCGACCGGCTACGTGCCGCATGGCGGCGCCCGCAGCCTCCGTTCGGGCCGGTCGCACCTCATTGGCCTGGTCGTGCCGAACATCGCCAACCCGCACTTTGCCGCGGTCGCCCGCGAGGTCGAAAATGTCTGCCTCGCGCGCGGCTATACGAGCGTCGTCTATTCGACCGGGCAGGATGCCGAGCGCGAAAGCCAGGTGCTGACCATGATGCGCGTGCAGCGCGTTGCGGGACTGGTGGTCATTCCCACCCGCTCGGATGCCGCGCACGGCGCCGCGCTGGTCAACCAGATTCACGTTCCAACGATGCTGCTCGACATGTATGTCGAGGGACTGCCGTATGACGTGATCAAGACCGACAATGTCGAGGCCGGGCGGCTCGCGACCGCCCATCTGCTCGGGCTCGGCCATCGGCGCATCGGGATCATCGTCGGCATTCCCGGACTCGCGACCAGCGATGATCGCTATGAGGGGTATCTGCGGGCACACCGCGATGCCGGGGTTACACCCGACCCGGCCCTCGTCCTGGCGGGCCAGTTCGACCAGGCCGCGGCACACGACGCGGCGATGCGGTTGCTGGGATTGCCGCAACCGCCGACGGCGATGGTGTCGATCTCGAACATGATGACGATGGGCCTGCTGTTCGCGCTGCGCGAGCGCGGGCTCAACGTGCCCAAGGACCTGTCGTTCGTGGGCATCGACGACCTCGAATTCTCGGGCATCCTCAAGCCCAGGCCGACGGTGGTGCTGACCCCGATCGTCGACATGGCGCGGCGCTCGATCGAATTGGTGCTGCAGCAGATCGCGGGCCATGGCGCCCCGCACAATCGCTGGGAGGTCTGGCAGCCCAAGCTGGTCGAGCGCGAATCGACAGCGCCCTTCACGCACTAGCGGTCGGCGATCTCTATCCAGACCGGGGCGTGATCGGAGGGCTCGGGGCCTCCCCTCACCTCGCGGTCGACGCCGGCAGCCTTGAGCCTGCGGGCCAGCGGCTTGCTCAGGAGCAGATGATCGAGGCGAAGGCCGGCATTGCGCGGCCAGCGATTGCGCATGTAATCCCAGAATGTGTAGAGCGCGGGATCGTCGGGATGGGTCTTGCGCAGCGCGTCGGTCCAGCCCTGGGCGAGGAGGCGCTGGAACTGCTCGCGCGGCGCCGGCTGTACGAGCGCGTTGTCGCGGTATGAGGTGGTGACGTAGATGTCGCGGGCTTCCGGAACAATGTTGTAATCGCCGGCGATAACCACCGGCAGCTTGCTGTCCCAAAGCTCCTGGGCGTGGGCGATGAGCCGCTCGTCCCACGCCAGCTTGTAGGCGAATTTCGGCCCCGGCTGGGGGTTGCCGTTGGGGGCATAGAGGCAGGCGATCACGATGCCGTTGATGGCCGCCTCGATGTAGCGAGCCTGCGCATCAGATGGGTCGCCCGGCAGCGTGGTTTCCGTGACGATCGGCTCGTGTCCCCGCGCCAGGATTGCAACGCCGTTCCAGGTCGGCTGGCCGACCCAGACGGCGGCATAGCCCGCATTGGCGAGCACGGTGGCGGGGAACTGCCGATCAGTACATTTGAGTTCCTGCAAGCAGACGATGTCTGGCTCGGCGGTTTGCAGCCAGGCGAGCAGCGCCGGCAGCCGGCGATTGATGTTGTTGACGTTGAAGGTCGCGATCTTCACGACCCGCCTCCCCCTTGGGAGGGATTGGTGGCGGGGGGCCATCCGCGATCCCCGCACCACCCCCACCCTCGTTCCCTCCCCTCAAGGGGGAGGGAGGCCTGACTGCGAGATCGGAAGCTATGGCGCAATCCGGCCCACCCACTCGGTGACCTTGTCGGCCACCGATTGCAGGTGGCCTGCGGTGGTGAAGCCGGAGATTGCCTTGCGCGGCTTCAGATCGTGGTCGCCGTCTTCGAGCCAGAACACTTCGATCTCATCGCTCAGCCCGTAGTCGCCGACTTCGTAGCGCGTGCCGAACTCGTCGCGCGTGCCCTGGCAGATCAGCGCCGGGGTTTTTAGGCCGATCAGATGCTTGGTGCGCAGCTGCTGAGGCCGGCCCGGCGGATGGAAGGGATAACCGAGGCAGAGCAACCCCGCGATGCGCTTGGCCGTGTAGAGCTGGTCCGCGACCATGCTCGCGACGCGGCCGCCCATCGACTTGCCGCCGATGATCAGCGGGCCATTGGTCGGGCCGAGGTCATCGACCGCCGCGATGTATTCGGGCATCACGGTCTCGGCCTTGGGCGGCGGCTTGCGCACGCCGGCGCGGCGGCCGGCCATGTAGCCGAACTCGAAGCGGGCGACCCGGAACCCAGCGCTTGCCAGCGCCTTAGTCGCGGCGGTCATCGAGGCCGAGTCCATCGGCGCGCCGGCGCCATGCGCGAGCATGATGGTGACGCGCGCGTCCTCGGGGCCATCGAAGAGGAAATCGGTGGGCATCAGGACGCCGATTTCTGGGTCTGCCGATCGACATAGGCGATGCCGCGCGCGGCGGTCTTGGCCCATTCCGATGTCTGGTCCAGCTCGAGATAGCGCGACCAGCCGGCGCGGGCGGCGGCGAGGTCGCCGGCGTCGAATTCGAGCGTCGCGAGATTGTAGACGGCGTCGGCGTATTCGGCATCAATCGCGATGGCGCGCTGCAGGTGGGTGCGGGCCGCATCGGGCTTCGCGTCGGCCTTCAACAAGGCCGCGAAATTGAACCAGGCTTCGACGAAGGCCGGGTCGATCTTCAGCGCCTGGACATAGGCCGCAGCCGCCTCGTCGCTTTCGCCGAGGGCGCGAAAGCAGTTGGCGCGGTTGTAAGCGGCGACGGAATCGGTCGGGTCGAGGCTAAGGCAGCGGCCATAGAGCACGGTGGCTTCGGCGAAGAGGCCGGAGGCTTCGGCGGCCTCGGCCAGGGCGAAATATTCCTCGCTGTCGTTCTCTTCGGGTTCGAGCGGCAGGAGGTGCTGCCCGTCGAGCTCGGCGCGAGCCTCGCCGTGAGCGGCGTATATCTTCTTTGGACCGCCTGGATGCAGCGACAATGCGGTGAGCGAGGCGACTGGGCCAGCATGGTGGACCGAGCGCGCCACCGCACCCCAGCCGGCGCCGCCGGCGATCAGCCCCGCATATTTGCGGGCAAGGATCAGGTCCCGGAACGAGAAGGGCTCGGCATCGGCCTCGAAGGCATCGAAAAGCGCGAGATTGTCGAACAGGGCCGGATCGAGCTTTGACTGATCGAGCAGCGATTTGCGCGGGAGGTCGGCGCCGGTGGGCGCTTCGATAAGGCCAAGCCAGCGCAGCAGGCCGTTTTCGCTCAGCAGTGGAATGCCAGTCTGACGGAGGGTCGCGAGGCGCGCGTCGAGGGCGGGATCGTTGAGCTTGCCGAGGAGCCTGCGGCCAACCACGATGCGCGAGGTCTGCCGGGTCACGCCGCGGCGCAGCCGACCGCCGCGCACTGCCACCGCCTTGGCCGCAAGGCGTTGCGGGAAGGCGCTGAGCGCCCCCACGCTGCCGAGCGTCAGCATCGGCGGCGCCATGCCGCTAGGAAGCCTTCTTGCGCGCCGGGGTCTTGGCCGCGGCGGCCTTGCTGGCGGCGACCGCCGCCTTCAGCGAGGGCTTTGCCGCCGGCTTCTTCTCCGCCTTCTCGGCGGGCGCGGCTTTCGACTTGCTCGGCGCCGCGGGCTTGGCCTGGCCGAGGCTGGCCTTCAGCGCATCCATGAGGTTAATGACGTTGCCGCGCTCGGGCGCCGCTGCCACCACCGGCTTATGACCCTTGAGCTTTTCCTTGATCATTTCCATCAGCGCCGCCTCGTAGCGATCCTCGTAGTTCTTGGGATCGAACTTGGTGATCTTCTGCTTGATGAGCTGGGCGGCGAGCTCGAGCATTTCGGGCTCAGGCTTGGCCGCCGTGATGCCCTCGAAATATTCGCCGCTGGCGCGGACCTCGTTGGGGTTGCGCAGGGTTTCGACGAACATGCCCTTGTCGCGCGCGCCAATGGTGACGATGCGTTCGCGGGTCGAGAGCACGAGACGGGCGATCGCGACCTTGTTGGCCTTGCGCATGCCCTCGCGCAACACGGCGAAGGTCTCTTCGGCGATGGCGCCATCGGGCGCGAGGAAATACGGGACGTCCTGATAGATCGGGTCGATCTCGCCGGGATCGACGAACGCCTCGATGTTGAGCGTGTGGTTGGACTCGATCCGCACCGCCTCGAGATCGGAATCCTCGACGATCACATACTGCTTGGGCTCATATTCGTAGCCGCGCACGAGATCGGCGCGCTCCACCATCCCCAGCTCGGGATCGACCGGCTTCATGTTTATGCGGTTGTGGGTCTCTTTATGGAGCTGATTGAAGCTGATGCGCTCCGACGGGCTCGTCGCCGGATAGAGCCGCACCGGGCAGCTCACCAGGCTCAGTTTCAGATACCCCTTCCAGCTGGCTCTCGGCGCCATCAGTAAACTCCACTATTTCAACAGCTTCAGCGCGGCGCTGAGATCAGCCGCATGTTGATCCATTTCCGCCCACGGATCGCCGGAAACATTCAGAATTCCCGGCAAGGTAGAATAATTCAAATCCTCCGGAGCGTCGATGGAGGCTAGATCATCCCAGTTAACGGGAGTGGAGGCCGGAAGGTTCGCTCGGGCGCGGAGGCTATAGGGGCCGGCGGCCGTGGCGCCGCGATGGTTGCGGTGGAAGTCGATGAAGATGCGCTTCCTGCGCTTTTCCTTGGCCATGTTGACCACGAAAATCTCGGGGGCCGAGGCAGCAATCTTGGCGGCGATCTCGCCGGTCGCGGCGTGGGCCTTTTTCCAGTCGAGCTTGGGCTTCAGCGGCACCACGACATGCAGGCCCTTGCCCCCGGAGGTTTTGACGTAGGGGGTGAGGCCGAGGCCTTCGAGGAAGGTGCGGACGGCGCCGGCGGCCTCCACGATCTCCTTGAAGCGGATGCCCTCGCCGGGGTCGAGGTCGAAGATCACGCGGTCGGGCTTTTCGAGCGCGGTGCGCCAGTGACAGCCCCAGGGGTGGAACTCGATGACGCCGAACTGGGCGAGCGCGAGGTAGCCCTTGGCGTCCTCGACCGAGATGTACTTCTTCTCCTCGCCCTCCTCGCTGCTCATGGTCGCAAAGCTCGCGATGGTCGGCGGCATGCCGGTAAACGGGTGGCGCTGGAAGAAGAGATCGTCAAGCTTGCCGCTCGGGCTGCGCACAAGCGACACCGGCCGGCCGATGATGTGGGGCAGCATGAAGTCGCCGACAGCCGCGTAGTAGATCGCGACATCGAGCTTGGTGGGCCCGCTCTTGCCGAACAAGCGCCGGGTCGGATTGGTGACCCAGATGCCGGCAAGGTCGGCGTCGGAGATCAGCCGCTTGCGCGGCGCCTGCTCGGCGCGCGCCTTGATCTCGGGCTCGCGCAGACCCTTGAAGACGGCGTGGCGGACGGAGTTGTCGGCCGTGAGGTTCGAGTAAAAGATGTGCGCGGTGATCACCGGACGAACCGGGATCACGTCCTTGGGCATATTGGGCAGCCTGAGGTCGGCGGCTTCGAGCGGCTTCAGCTTGTTGTAGATCGACAGCAGCTCGGGGCCGGAAAAGCCGGTGCCGCATTTGCCGCGATATTCGAGCTCGCCGTCGACCCAGGCGCCGAGCGCGATGGCGCCGATGCCGCCAGCGGCGGGCGAGAGCGTGTAGCCGACGATAGGGAAGTCGCCGACCTGCTTGGCCTTGGTCTTGACCCAGGTTTTCGAGCGCGCCTGCATGTAGGGCGCGTCGAGGCGTTTGCTGAGAATGCCTTCGAGGCCCATTTCGGTGGCGCGGTCATAGAGCGCCGCCCCCTCGCCGACGAGGCCATCGCTGAACTGCAGTGCCGAGCTTGGCGTGGCCACCTTCGAGAGGAGCGACTGCAGCAGCGCCTTGCGATCGACCAGCTTCGCCTTGGTCAGGTCGTAGCCATCGAGATACATGAGGTCGAAGGCAAAGAAGGTAAGCCGGTCACCGGCGCCGTCGCTCAGCGCCTGCTGCAACGCGGCGAAGGTGCTGATGCCGCGTTCATCGACGACGACGATCTCGCCATCGATGATGGCCTGCTTCGCCGGCAGGGATTCGAAGGCCTTGGCCAGCACGCCGTAGCGGGTGGTCCAGTCGATGCCGGTGCGGGTCAGCAGCCGGACCTTGCCGCCATCGACCATTGCGATGCCACGATAGCCATCGAACTTGATCTCGTGCAGCCAGCCCTCGCCGGTCACCGGGGTGTCGGTTTCGGAGGCGAGCTGCGGCTTTATCGTTGGAGGCATCGGCGCTTTCTTCGCGTCGGCGATGCGCTTGGGATCGAGCGGCACGAGTGCCGCGGGAGCCGGCGCCGCGGCAGGCGCCTTCAGCTCCTCGATGCGGCGGCCGGACTTCACGCTTTCGGGCCGGTCGAGGAGAATATCGTTCTTGGTGTCGACGGACTGGTCGCGCTCCTTGAAGAACAGCCAGCCGGGGGCTTCGCCTTTCTTTGGCTTCAGCCGGACGAGCATCCAGCCGCCCTTGAGCTTTTCGCCCCAGAGGCGGAATTTGAGGTCGCCCGTCCTGAGCCCCTCCTCGACGTCTCCCATCGGCGCCCAGGTGCCGGTGTCCCAGACGATCATCGGGCCACCGCCATATTCGCCGGCGGGGATCACGCCCTCGAAATCGAGGTAGTCGATCGGGTGGTCCTCGGTCTCGGCGGCGTAGCGCTTGTCGGCCGGATTGAGCGAGGGGCCTTTCGGCACCGCCCAGCTCTTGAGCACGCCGTCGATTTCGAGCCGCAGATCGTAGTGATCGGCGGTGGCGTGGTGCTTGTGGATGACGAAGCGGCGCTCGCCGGGCGCGGCGAGACTGCCTTGCGGTTCAGGGGTTTTGCTGAAATCGCGCTTCCTGCGATATCCCGAAAGGTCCGGCATGACGGCCAGCATAAGGGAAATGTCTTGCGGAAATGCAATTGATCTGACGCCGCCAGCGTGGTGAACCTCGGTCATTGCCGGACCGAAAATGCATATTCTCCACGTTTACAAGACCTACTTCCCCGATACCGTGATGGGGATCGAGCGGGTCATCTATGAGATCGCCGAAGGTGGCGCGGCGCAGGGTGCGACGCACGACGTGCTTTGCCTCAGCCCATCGCCCAACCCCGAGACGATCACCATCGGCGCCCACCGGGCGCATCGCGCGCGGCAGGACTTGACCGTTGCGTCGAACGGCATGTCGCTATCGGTGCTGGGGCTTTATCGGCGGCTTTGGCGCGATGCGGATGTGATCCATTTCCATTATCCTTGGCCGATGATGGATCTGCTGCACTTGATGCAGCCACGCCGCGGCAGCAAGCCGATCGTCGTGACCTATCACTCCGACATCGTGCGGCAGCGCAGGCTGGGCAGGCTTTACGCGCCACTCCGCGACTGGTTTCTGACGAGTGCCGACGCGACCGTCGCGACCTCCGACAATTACGCGGCATCGAGCGACGTTCTACGGCGCCACGCGAGCGCGCTTCGGGTCATCCCCATCGGACTGGGCGAGCGGCCATCGCCCGACGCCGAGACCGTGCGCACGCTGCGCCAGCGCGTCGGGGTCGGCTTTTTTCTCTTCGTCGGCGCAGCCCGGTACTACAAGGGGCTACCCTACCTCATCGAAGCGGCGCGGCTTACCGGACTGCCGGTGGTTCTGGCGGGCAGTTTCCGGCCGAAGGAGCTCGGACCGCTGCCGGCGAACGTTAAGGCGCTCGGGCCGGTCACCGATGCGGAGAAGGAAGCCCTGCTCGATCTCAGCCTCGCGCTCGTCCTGCCGTCACACCTCCGCTCCGAGGCGTATGGCGTGGTGTTGGTCGAGGCAGCGCGCGCCGGTCGCCCAATGATCTCGTGCGAGATCGGGACGGGCACGAGCTTCGTCAATCACGACGGCGAGACCGGACTTGTGGTCGCTCCCGGCGATCCGCAGGCCCTCGCCGATGCGATGCGCCGGCTGGCCTCGGACGCGGCCTTCGCCGAGCGATGTGGCGCCGGCGCCCGCGACCGCTACGACCGGCATCTGACGGCGGGGCAGATGGTCGGGGCCTATCACGACCTCTATGCAGAGCTGCTCGACGGCCGCGCGGCGCGTCATCGGCCGGCCGCAATCATTACGTCGAAGTAAGCTGAGGCCGGCGGGGCGGGCATTGAGGCGCGTCCGGCTGCGATTTAGCCTCGATGTCCTGATGCGGAGCGGAGCCTTGTCATGAAGCTGCTGGTTGGTCTCGCTGTCCTTGCGTTCGCGACGCTGCCTGCCTTTGCGCAGGACGCCTCGAGCGCAAGCGCCAGCCCCTCGGTGGCCGCTTCGCCGCCACCCTCCAGCGCCAGTTCCGCACCGGCCCCGACGGCGAGCGCCACCGGGTTCACCTTCCCGCAAGTGATGGGCAGCATCGCGAGCGCGGCCACCGAAACGGTCGCGATCTCGGCGATCGACAAGAAGGCGACGGTCACCTTCGTCGAAGTCCACCTGCTGCCGGGGTATGAGGCGAACGCGCTCACCTTCACGCAAGCGCAGTCCGACGCTCTCACGGCACTGCACAAGGCCATGGGGCGCAACAACGCACTGATGAAGAAGCTCAGGAAGGCCGGTTATCTGCTCGACGACGTGATCGCCGTGCTCCCCGACCCGAGCGGCGCGCCGGTGGTGTTCATCGACCTCTGACGGGCGCAGTAGCTCGGCCAGCTGCTGGTCCGCGGGGACACAGTCGATACCCTCGACTGCCCACCCTGTGCTATCGAAAGGCGGTCGACCGGCGACCCGCGCCGGATCAGCTTTGTCCCCATATGGGTGGTCCATGCGGGCACCTCGAGCGTCTGCGTGAGAACGGCGGCTAGGTGAGCCGCAGACCCCCTGACGCTGAAACGCTACACGGCGAAGTCGAAATCCAGCCCAATGCCGGCGCGCCGAGCGGCCTCGACCAAGAGGTGGCCCATTGCCAGATCCTGCATCGCGATGCCCACCGAGTTGAACAACGTGATGTCGCGGGGCTCGGTCCTGCCGGGTGAGCTGCCGGTGATGACGTCGCCAAGCTCGGCGACCACCTGCTCTTGGGTGATAGTGCCATCGGCGATCGCCAGCAGCAGGTCTCCCGATTCGTGCAATGCGGTCGCCATGCTGTCGACGAAAACCCTGGCTCGCCCCATCCCCGCAGAGTCGATCTCCCGATGATCCGGCCGTGGCGGCGCGCCGACGGCGTTCACGTGGAGACCGGGCGCGAACCACTCGCCGCAGATGATTGGTTCTTTTGAGGGGGTCAGCGTGCAGACGACATCCGCGTTCACGACAACGTCCCGCGGAAACTCGATGGCGCGGATCGTGAGGTCGGGGAAGCGCTCGCTGGCACGATCGACAAAGGTGCCCATACTCGCAGCCGTCCGCGACCACACGAGGACCTCCCTGATCGGCAGCACCGCCGCAAGGGCTTCGACATGCGCCTCCGCAAGGCTACCGGCGCCGATAAGTCCGAGGATCGTGCTGTCGGGCCGCGCCAGATGTCGCGACGCGACGGCACTCGCTGCGGCGGTGCGCTGGCGGGTCAGCATGCGCCCATCGATGATGGCAATGCACTCGCCGGTATCCTGCGACACAAGAACAACCACCGAGCGCTGCGGCGGCAAACCCATCGCCCGATTGTCCGGAACGTCCGCGAGGATTTTGACCGCGGCGAGCGCTTGACGCTGGGCCAGGGCCGCCATCGGCAAAAAGCTGGCCGCATCGGGGCGGAACGAAAGGTTCGCCGGGGCCGGCTGGAGCGCCGTTCCACGCGAGATATCGGCATGCGCCTGTTCCACCGCGTCGATCACCGACCGCATTGGCAGGAGACCTTCGACGTCGGAGCGCGAAAGCAGCAGCGTCATCGTGCCCCGGTCAGCTGGAAATGCACACCGTCACATGACGTCGCCGCCGTTCGGCGACAGTGTTTGCCCCACATAATAGCTTCCCCCTTGTGTCACCAGAAAGACGATCGACGGCGCGATTTCGTCAGGAATGCCAAAGCGGCCCAGGGGCAATTCCGCGCGCTTCGCGGCCTTCCAGGTCTCGCTCATCCCGCTCATCATCTCGGTGTCGATTGGACCCGGCGCCACGGCGTTGACGAGAATGCCGTGCGGCGCGGCCTCCCTCGACAGGGCCCGCGTGAAGCCGAGGATGGCGGCCTTGGCGGCCGTGTAGTGCACGAGGCCCATGGCGCCCTTGAAGGCCAGCTGCGACGAGATGTTGACGATGTGACCGTGTCCCCGCGCCTTCATGGCCGGGTAGCAGGCACTCGTCATCAGGAAGGTACCTCGGAGGTGAACGGCGACCATGCGGTCGAAGATGGCCGGCGTGATCTCTTCGAACGGCATCTCGCCGCTGATGCCGGCGTTGTTGACGAGAATATCGATGCGACCAACCCGCTGCGACGCGGTGTGGACGAATGCGGCGACCGCGGCTTCGTCGGAAACGTCGCAAGGAGCCGAATAGATGCGCGCGCCGTCGCGGGTCAGTTCGGCCGCCAGCTGGGCGGCCCTGTCGTCATCGCCGACATGGCAGAAGGCGACCGCCGCGCCCTCGGCGGCAAGCGCCCGCACTGTAGCGGCACCGATGCCACGGCTGCCGCCCGTGACGATGGCTGCGCGGTCCCTGAGGGCCGCTCCCGAAGCAGGACGTGCAGTCACTCTTGTCTCCATGCGAGGGCTCGTTGTGCGCCGATCATCCCCCGTCAGGTCCTGTCGCGGAGCAGCGGCGCCAGTCGCTGCACGACGAGAAGCGCAATCAGGGAAAGGACGATCAGCACGCCCGATATGGCGGCAATGCGAGGATCGAGCTCCTGCTCGAGCATGGCGTACATGCGAAGCGGCAGCACCGTCGTTCCCGGCGGAGCGAGAAAGAGTGTCATCGAGACGTTATCGAGCGATTGGACAAAGACGAGGAACATGCCGGCAAGCACGCCCGGCATCAGGAGCGGCAGGACGACGCGGCGGAACGTGCCGAGGCGCGAGGCACCGAAAAGCATGGACGCCTCCTCGAGGCTCGGATCGAGCTGGGCGGCAATGCCTGCCGTGGTGCGGAACATCAGGGGACCGAAGACCACGACGTGACCGGTCACCACCAGCGGCACGGAGGGCGGGATGTGCAGGAGCGATGCCGTGATCAGCAGCGCAATGCCGAACACGAGGCTCGGCAGCACAAGCGGCGCCAGCAGGATCGGCTCGAGCGTGTTGGCAAGCCGCGGGCGAATGCGCGCCATTCCATAGCTCGCAGGTACCGTGATGAACGCCGCAGCCACGACGGTGAAGATTGCGATCTCCGCCGAGTTCCACGCGGCGATGTGGACCTGATCCGAATATGTCGGGTCGAACAACCGCGCGTACCATTGGAGTGAGAGGCCCGGCGGCGGGAATTTGAGCGTCAGGCCGGAGGTGAACGACATCGCCACCGACACAAAGACAGGCGCGACCATGATGACGAGGCACACCACGCCCAACCCGTAGACGAGGGCGCGATAGGTCACGCTCGAAATTCGCGGACGTAAATTGCTAGGCATTTCCCACCAGCCTCGGATGGCGCGCGAGCACGGCGATCGCGAGCAGCACGCTGCCTGTTGAGACGACGAGGATCACGGAAATGGCTGCCGCGCTCGGCCAGTCATAGAGGATGCCGACCTCGCGATAGACGAACTGCGGCAGGTAGACGTTCCTGGCCCCGCCGATCGTGGTCTGGGTGACAAGATTCGTGGTGGCGCCAGCGAACGAAAGGATCCAGCCGGCGGTGTAGCCTGGAAGGGCAAGGGGAAGCAGAACCGTCCACAGCGTCCGCCATGGGCCGGCTCCAGCGATTTCCGCGGCTTCCACGAGACGCGTATCGAGCCGCGAAAGCACCGCGATCAGCGGCAGTACCAGAAGCGGCAGCACGATCTGGGTTTGAGCCAGGACAAGACCACCGACGGTGAACATGAAGGTCGTCGGTGCGTGGGTGAGACCGAGCGCATTGGACAGCGCGACCAGCGGTCCTTCCCGACCCAGAAGCACGATCCAGGCGAAGGTGCCGACGACGTTGCTGGTCAGGAGCGGCAGCAGCGTCAGGAAGATGATCACCCGCCTGAGGATCCGTCCCCCATGCCAGTAGAGCAGCGCAATTGGGGTGGCCATGAGAGTGGCCGCTGCCGTGACCATCAGCGCTAGCTTGATCGTGTCGACGACCACGCCGGCATGGAAGAGGTCAGATAGAAACGCCACGTAGCTGCCGAAGAGGCCGGGGGTGTCCCCGGCTACCAGGCTGTAGGCGGCCAGAATTCCAAACGGCACGATGAACACGCCGGCCGAGACCAGCAGCATCGGCAGAAGGAAAGGCAGGCCGCCCTGTCGAGGGGAAGTGATCACCCCTTGACCGCGCTGTCGTAGTCCGCGGTCCACTTGGCGCGGTTCTTGGCGACCGTGACCCAGTCGAGGTAGACGAAGCTCTTCAGGCTGTCCTTGGTCGCGAACTTCGAGATGTTGTCGGTCAGAACCACATCGCTGTTGGTCGGGAAGTTCTCGATCGGCGGGGCCTCGAGCGCGGTCTGCACCTCGGCATCGATGGCGGCATCCATGTACTGGTAGACCGCGTCGGGGTTCTTGGTGCCCTTGACCATGTGCAGCACCACCGGCACGGCGGGGACGCCTTCGGCTGGCGCTGCGAATTCCGCGTGAACGCCGAGCGCTTGCAGCGCCGAGATGTTGTTCGCGCAGGCCATGAAGACGGCGATTTCGCCCTGCTGGAACATCGACATTTCGTGCTGGGTGTTGTCGACGATTGCGCCGATCCAGTCCTTCTTGTCCTTGAACAGCTTGAACACGGCGTCCATGTCCATCGGCCCGGTGCCGAAGGCTTTCGCGATCTGGCTGAAGGCCATGATCTCGGTGTTGGACTCAAAGGTATTGAAGGCAACCTTGCCCTTGTAGGCCGGGTCCTCGAACAGCGCCTTGTAGCTCGCCGGCTTCGGCACGACGTCAGGGTTGTAGCCGATGCCGCAGAACTGGATGGTGACCACCGGGCCGTAATCGGTCTGGAACTGCGCCGGAAGCTTGTTCCAGTTCTTGAGCTTGGTCGGATCGATCTTTTCGATCAGGTCGTTGTCGACGGCCACGGCGGTGTCGCCTGGCGAGAGCGTCAGCGCATCGTACGGCGGCGGCGCCCCGGTCTTCTTGGCAGCGAGGGTGTTGGCGATCTGCAGCGTGGTCAGCGCCGGCGCCATTGTGATCTGCGTGCCCTCGCTGGCGAGGATGGGGGTGATCAGCTTGCGGTACGCATCTTCCCAATCGCCGGGGAAGGTCGCGACCACGATTGAACCGTCGGCGTGGGCGGCGCCTGCCATCGCGAGGACAAGCAGTCCGGCGGCGGCGAGTCCTTTGCCGACGTTATGTCGGCTCATCTTGGGCAGTTTCATAACGGCACTCCTGTTGGGGGGGTTGTCTGGACGTCTTCGGTCGCCGGAAAGGCGTGAAGTTTTTCTGCGTCGAAGGTGACGAACACCTCTCGCGTGTCGGACGCCGCGATCGCGGCCCCGCCACGATCTTCCGCGGCTCTCAGCTCAGTCCCATCGGACAGCGTCAGGCTGTGAACGACGTTGGGGCCGTGCGGAATACTCATGCGAAGCGTCGCCGCGAGGCTGTCGGCAACGGGGGTGTCCGAGATTTTCAGATCTTCAGGACGCGCCGTCAGCAGGATGGGTGATCCCGTGGCAAAACTCAGTGGTCTTGCGAGGGTCAGCGTGCCCCCCGCCGCGAGCCGCAGCGTCGTCGACCCCTCGCTCATCGAAACGACCGTCGCCCGGATACAACTCGCATGACCGACGAACCGATTGACGAAGAGACTGGCAGGCCGGTCATAGACCGCGGTCGCGGACCCGACCTGTTCGACCACCCCGAGGTTCATGACGATGATGCGATCGGCGAGGGTCTGGGCTTCTTCCTGGTCGTGCGTCACGATGATCGTGGTGATGCCGATCGTCCGCTGCAGCCGGATGAGTTCCATCTGCAACTCGAGCCGCAATGCCCGGTCCAGCGCCGCGAAGGGCTCGTCGAGGAGGAGCAGCGCCGGGTCGGCGGCAAGGGCGCGGGCCACCGCCACGCGTTGCTGCTGTCCACCCGAGAGGCTCCGTGGCAGGCGCCGCTCCAGCCCTTCCAGCTGAACGATCGACAAGAGCTCCGAGACCCGTGCTCGCCGTCGTTCGCGCGACCAGCCGTGATTGGTCAGCGGGTAGGCGATGTTTTCCGCCACCGTCATGTGCGGGAACAGCGCGTAATTCTGGAACACCATTCCGATGCCGCGCGAGCGGCCGGGCAGTAGCGACAGGTCTGTCTCGCCGAGCGCAATGACGCCGGGCTTAACGGGCAGGAACCCGGCGATGGCGCGCAGAACGGTGGTCTTGCCGCAACCGCTTGGCCCCAGTAGCGCCGCGATCTCGCCCTGGGCGACCTCGAAACTTACATTGTCGAGGGCGACCTTTCCGTCGTAGCGATGAGACAGCCCTCGAACTGAGAGACTGCTCGCTTTGCCCTGCACAAATGACTCGCCTGGAACGTGACGCATGCAACTGCTGTTGCAAATCGCGTGCCAGCGCCATCTAGGACGCCACAGATATTGGTAAGTCGTTATAAATGTTACCGAATTAATCGAATCACAACACCTCGACAAAAGTCACGAGACTTTTGCTGATTGTTGCGTCGCATACGATTTCGCACATGTCTCGCCACTTTGCCCGGTTTTTGAGCACGTGCTTATGCGCTATGCGTCGATCGCACCCCGTCGAATCGGAGAAGCCTGTTGGTCAAAAGGACGCGCAAAGCTGCCGCGGCGAAAAGCGCCAGCCCCGCCTCATCGGGTGACGCCGAAGACGTACTGGACCGGATCTGCCAGACGTTGGCCACCGCGATAAGCGGTGGCGCGTTGAAGCCCGGCTCCAAGATCCTCGATGACGTGATCGCTGAGCACTTCGGGGTGAGCCGGACGGTCGTGCGCGGGGCGCTCGACATTCTCCAGCGTGACCATCTGATCGAGCGCCAGCGCAACCGCGGGGCCTTCGTGGCCGAACCCTCGGTCTCGGAGGCCGAGCAGCTGTTTGAGGCCCGCTACGGGCTCGAGCGCGAAATCCTCGGGTTCGTGGTGGAGCGCGCCACGGATGCAGAGCTGGATCACCTCGACCGGCTGAACGATGACGAGGCCGATCTCCCGGACAATGGCGGCGACATGTCCCGCCCGCGCGTGCCGCAGTTCCATACCGAGCTTGCCAGGTTAGGACGAAACGACGTTCTAACTGAGATACTGTCCAAGCTGCTGTCGCGCGTGTCCCTCGTGAACCATGTCTACAAGGTGCAGCCAAAGGACAATTGCGGGGACCATCGCAACATTCTCGCGGCGCTACGCACGCGGGATCTCACCCGTGCCCGCGAACTCATGGACGAGCACCTTGCCGAACTTGAGGGGCGCGTGCGGCTGACGCCGGACCGGGCCGACCTCGACAGCTTCGCCAACGTTTTGAAGGCGTTCTCCGGGAAATTGCTCCCAGGCTAGCGTGATCGAGAGCGGCAGGTGCCGTCAGACCGCCGAAACGCGGAAAGTCTCGAGCGGCGTGTGGCGGCTCAGATTCTCAAACCCGGTCTCGGTAACGACGTACAAATCGCCGACATTGCAACCTGCCGACTGTGCCTCGAGCCATTGTGCATGGAGCACGAAGACCATGCCGACCTCGAGGCGATCGTAATTGTGCGACGAGATGTTGTAGCTGGTCTGCGACGCGGCGAGGCCAACGGAGTGGCCGAGGTTGGGATTGTGGGGCCCATCCGTCGCCGGATAGACGTGCATCAGCTTGCGCCCCTGCGCTTCCCAGTCTGCGTCGGGCACGTAGCGGCTGGGCACGCGCAACGGCCCGCCGTTCGGAGCCGTGGACCAGTTGTAGGGCATGGTCCGCGTCGTCGCCGAGGTGAGCAGGCCTTGCTCGATATAGGGTCCAAACGCCGCATTGTTCACGTCGGAAACAAGGGCGCCGGGCCTGATCAGTTTCTCGGCGCGCTTTACGCCTTCGGTGCACGCGGCCAGCACGAGCTCCTGGCGCGCTGTGAGGTCGCCGATCGCAATCATCCTCGCTGCCTGCGCATTGTAACCGCGGTAGGCGACGTTGGAGATGTAGAGGTTGACGAGATCGCCGCGGCGGATCGATCGACCGTAGGGCTTGCCGCAATGGGTCCCGTATTCGTTGACGCCGATCTGGTAGGCGTCGCCCGTTTCTCCTCCACGCGCCAGTTGGGCGTAGGTGAATGCCGCGTAGATTTCAGCGTCGGTCACCCCGGGCCGCGCGACGTGATAGGCGGCCTGCAACCCGATCGAAATGAGTTGTGCAGCGGCGCGGAACAGCCCCACCTCACGGGGCGAGGCGATCCGGATCATGCGATCGAGGATGGCGTTTGCCGCAACGAATTTGGCTCTCGGCATCAGCTCTTCGACGCGGGAGAATATCTCCGCGCTCGTGCGGTCACCAATCCGGCCAACCTGCCCGCCTGAGAGGCCAAGGTCGGTAAGCACCTTCGCGCAGGCTTCGGCCGCCTTGGCAACCGACGACCCGGGCCGGTCGGCGTACTCCCGCCCGATGGCGCCGATCTGCCAGATCTGGTCCACCAGAGCCGGCTCGCCCGCCGGCGGCAGGATCACCGATTGGGTAAAGAACGACAGCAGCACCAGCTCTTTGTCGCTGTCGGTCGGGACGATCAGCACGCCCTCGCGCATCCAGTCGCACATGTAGCGCAGGTAGGCGTTCGAGGTGTGGAACCAGCCGACCATGTCCGTGTGGATGACCGTCGCGTCGTGACCCGCCTCGACCGCGGCGCGTCGGACGCGCCGCAGTCGTTCGGCAAACTCCTCGTCCGGCAAGAGCGGCGGCGGCTCAAAGTCGAAATCAGGCTCAAAATCGGCGAGCAGAGACTCCATGCGGCGGCCAGCGATACCTGTAGACATTCAGTGCGTTCTCCATGGTTCGCCACTCCCGGGTCGAGAGCGCCGATCGCCTCTCCCGCAACGGCGGGGCCAACGTTCCACGCCTTGGGAGCAAGCTTTGTGCCAAGCCGAATTCAGCGCGTCTATCTCGAACCAACATATTGATTTGTATACACGTTCTCGTGCCGCAGCAACGATCGCGAACGGAATGTCGACAATACATTCGCGAAAGCATTCGATAGAATGTGCGCGATTGTTCGCCGCTATGCCTTATTGGTGGGCAGACTCGTTAAGGCCGGCGGTCCCCAACGTGGAAAAGCTAGCCGCGGCTACGCCGGCGCGATCGGCTCTACGGCGCTCGCTTCGGGGCACAGCGTACGTTGGAAACCCCGGCACATGACCTGCGAAGGGGCGCCCGTTAACCCGCATCACGTCGATCAGGTTCTGCGCCGTTGCCAGGATCAACTGCTCCAGCGACCTCAACCGCCGGTGGTACAGTCCAACAATTCCATGCCAGCGCTCGAACCCCATCGCCAGCGAATTCATCCACGTCAGCGGCGCGGAGCTGCGCCCTTGACCCATAACATTACGATGCCTAGTTATGCGTGGTATCTTGAAGAGGTGTGATGTGCAGCTCGACTCAAAACCGAAGAAGTCCGGGAGCAGAAGGCGAACTGCGCTCCTGGTCCTCCTCAGCATTCATTTCGTCGGGATCGCACTTCTGATCGGGGCGAGCGTCGCTGGCGTGCTCATCGACCAGCAGACGAGCCACGGCACGCTGGAGGTCCTTGCACTCGGCCGCGACGTTGGAAGTCTTGTGGTGCGAGGATTGGCGCTGCCCGGATTTCTAGTTACCGCGGCGAGTGGGATAACGATGACGCTCTTGCGCTACGGCGGACGTCCGCCGGTCTGGGTCTGGACCAAGATTGGCTTGAACCTGGGCGCTCTGGTGATCTCCGCGAGCTTTGTCGCCCCCGCGCTGATCACCGCCCGGCAGTGGGCCGGATGGAGCGTCGACCATGGCAGCCTGGCTCCCGAGCTGCAGCAGAGTGCTGCTCAGGCAGCGATCTTCAGCGCTGTCATAGTGGTTGTGTTCCTGGCGAACATTCCGCTCGCCGTCTGGAAACCGTTTGCCTCGATCCGCTTGCCAGGACGGCAGGCTCACACACAGGGACTTCAGTCATGATCCGCGCACCGCTCTTCAGCAGGCCGGCTTTCGATACCTTTGCTGCCATGTTCCTGTCGCTCGCGATTGCGGCGCCCGCACTCGCGTCTGGCACGATTCCTACCCACCACCTTTCGGCACAGCTCGCCAATCGGGCGGTGGCCGCCGCCGTGGCCGACTGCGCGGCCCGTGGGTATTCGGAATCCGCGGTGGTCGTCGACACCAGCGGTGTGGATCAGGCCGAGTTGCGCGGCGACGGAGCCGGGATCCATACACCCGAAAGCGCCTATGACAAGGCGTACACCAGCGTCAGCCTGGGTATTGACACGCAGGTCCTTGACGACACGCAGCGGAGCCAGATCGCGCCCGACGGTCCGTTCTCGAAGGTGCCGCACCTGGTGCTTTTTGGCGGCGGAGTCGTCGTAAAGCTCGGCACTGAAACGATTGCCGCTATTGGCGCAGCGGGCGCTCCCGGCGGCAAGCTCGACGACGCGTGCGCCCATGCCGGCCTCGATGCCATCAGAGACGTTCTCAGCCAGTCACCCTAGGCGGTTGGACGAAAGTCCTTGATACCTAACATCCCTAGGGTATGTTCATTGCATGGAAGGCGAAGTCCTCAAAGGCCATATGGACATGATCGTGCTCTCCGCGTTGTCGCGCGGACCGGCGCATGGGTACGCCATCATCGAAGAGATCCGCAGTCGAAGCGGCGGCAATTTCGATTTGCCGGAAGGGACGATTTATCCGGCGCTGCACCGACTCGAGAGCGCCGGCCTGCTGACCAGCGAATGGACGACAGGCGAGACCAGTCGCCGCCGCCGCGTCTACAAGCTAACGACGGCCGGTCGTCGCACTCTGAAGCAACAGAAGGGCATGTGGCGCCAGTTTGCTTCGGCAATGGAAGGGTTGATCGGAAAGGTGGCCGATGTCCCTGGCCCCTGACCGCATCGCCGTCTACCTGGCGTCTCTGGATGGTCAGCTGCGCCTCGATCCGTGGGCTCGGCGGCGCGTGCTCACCGAGGTCGAGGACCACCTGCGCGAAGCGGAAGGTAGCGGCGGCGACGACCGTCCGGAAAGCTTCTTCGGCGACCACAAGGGACTGGCCCGAGAGCTCACGCTCGCTTGGCTCGAGCGGCGCTATAGCGGCCTCAAATTCTTTCTGATCGTCGCCGCGGTCGTCACCGCATTGGCCATGTTCGCGATCAGGACCCTCTTAGGCGGCGCGCCTTTGAGTGGTGGCCCATCGCAAGCCGACGCCTTCGTGCAAGTTTTCAACAGGGGGGCGGGACTCGTCGCATTGCTGCTGGTGGGCGCCGCCTTCATCGTGGCACGCGCTCGTCCATTCGACGTCGCCCGGGTTGGCTGGTTTACGCGGCTGGCCGGGACCGCGGCAGGACTGCTGGGCGCCTCCGTGGTTGGCGAGGGCGCTACGATCGCTCTGCGGCTGCCGTTCATCGACCCGGCGCAGTTGCTGCCGGTTGCGGCTTTCCTGCTCGCGGAGACCATCGTTGTATCCACGACGTTGGGGATGTGGGGCCTGGCACACCGGATCGTCGCCGGCCTGCGATAACTCACTGAGCGGTCAGGGGCCGGCGCGATCTGACGACTCTTAGTTGGCACGCGCATATTTGACGACCTCGACCCGCTCACCGGGAAGGGTGATGGAAAATGTCATCCCGCCCCCTTCAAGAGCCAAGTCATAGGTTGCCGCGGTGCCCTCGTTGTTGGGGTCGAGCGACCCCTCGAACTGCAGGGTGATGGTGGTGCCGGTGGCCGCGACAGACCATTTGCCGAAGTTTGCGGCGAACTCCTTTGCCGTGGCTCCGAGCTGTTCCGGGGTGATCGCCAGCCGATTGTCGGCGTCTATCTTGGGGCGATCAGGCCTGCCCAGGACGTTCGCGTAGCGTCCGTCGGCGTCGAGCATGATGACCCCGTTCGGCTTCGGGCCGAACGGATCGACCGTGCTGCCGTCGGCTGAAGTGATCGTCACCGACAAGACATCCCAGGTGCCGACCACCTGCTGCGCGATCGACTGCGGCTGAGCGGCCACTGCAGGCCAAGCGAAGGACAATACGGCCAGCGGGCAAAGCATCGCCCGCCACCACGGGCTTCGCCGTCGGGCGTCAAACATGGCTACCAGCATCTTCCCTCGCAGGAATCATGGCTATTGATACATAGCAAGACGAGGCATAATTATGCAAGGCAATTGGAGATCGTCCTATGCGCCTTGCTTTCTGCACCACGACCGCGATTGTCGCGCTTTTCGCCCTCATCTCTGGCGCTAGGGCGCAGGCGATAGACTACGCGAGGGCCGAGATCATCACGACGCAAGTCGCCCCCCACGTCTATGTCCTGACCGGCAGTCCCAACGTGGATCCCGGGCACCCCGAGGGTGCCGGCGGCCGCATTGGCGTTCTCGTCGGACCGGACGGCGTCCTGATGGTCGACGCGCAATACGCGCCGTTGGGCGACAAGGTGCTCGCGGCCATTCGCAAGCTCAGCACGGCACCGATCAAGTTCCTGATCGATACGCACGAGCATCCGGACCACACCGGTGGCAACCCGACCTTCGCCAAGCTCGGTGCGACGATATTCGCGCGGGAAGAGACCCGAGAGGAACTCGCGGTGGTCCCCCCACCGGCGGTCGTCAAGGCCATCGGCGATGCTGCGGACTTTACCGACCCGGCCCGCCTGCCCTCCGTCACCTATGGGCTCGGCAGCACCGTGAGAATCTATCTCGATGGAGAGACCGTGGACCTGATCCCGGTCGCTGCATCACACACCGACGGCGACACCATCGTTCGTTTCGAGACGGCCAACGTCATGATGATCGGCGATTTCTACCGCAACTACGGCTACCCGTTTGTCGATCCCTCGCATGGGGGCACGATCAAAGGTGTTCTGGCCGCGATCGACCAGACCCTGGCTTTGGCCGGCCCAAACACGGTTTTGGCGCCAGGCCACGGCTCGCTCGTCACCAAGGATCAACTGGTCAGCTATCGAAAGATGATCGTCGACATGATCGCCAAGGTGCAGGCGGAGATCGACGCGGGCAAGAGTCTCAAGGACATCCTCGCGGCGAAGCTGACCGCCCCCTACGACGCAACTGTACCCGGTGGTCTCGATGTCTTGCCAGCCGGGCTTGGCACGAGTGCCGATCGTTTCGTGGGGGAGATCTTCGCCGAACTTTCGGGCCACGGTGGTTAGCGCCGGTCCGCAGCTTGCAGGGATAGCTAACCGCTCGAGGCGCCAGCGATGCCTCGTCTCTCAGTCCTCAGTGGAGATCGAAGAAATGGTCATCGGGCTACTCATCAGCCTCGTCGTCTACAGCTTGATCGCAGTTTGGTACGTCGTGCCGTGGCTCAAGACGCTGGACAAGCGCCAAGCGCTGACCGCGCCCTTGTGGATCCATGTTTTCCGCTATGTGACGCTCTATCTCCTGGTGGCTCAGCGAGAGGGCTATGCGATCTCGGACCAGACGTTGAGGGTGGTCGTGATCGGCGACCTCAGCGGAGCCGTGCTCGCCTTGATCGGCATCATCTTCCTGCGGATGCGTTCGCGTCTGGGCCCGATCTTTGTCGCGCTGGTTCTCATTGCGTCGGTCGCCGACTTTGCCATCGGCTCATACGTCAGGAGCCAAGTCGGGCAGGACCCGGAAGCAACCGGCGTCTGGTGGCTGGTCTTTGTCTTCTTCGCCCCGCTCGTCCTCGTCACGCTGCCGCTTCTCGGTTGGCAACTTTACCAACGACGAGGGGAAGCCTTGTCCAGCAGCTGAGGATGTCTGGCATCTTCGGTGCGGTCCCAGAGACTGAGAGCGAGGCGTCCAATGAACGACGCGTAGGACGGGATCGCAGATGTGAGTGTCCGCTTGAAGCCCTAAGTGGACACCGGCTTAGCCCTTTACGGCGCCGGCCGTGAGGCCAGCCACGATCTGCCGATTGAAGAAGATGTAGACCAGCAGCGGCGGGATGGTGATCAGGAGGATGTTCATGAACAAGAGGTTGTAGGACGTGTTGAACTGGCTCTGGAAGTTGAACAGGGTCAACTGTAGAGTCACGTTCTTGTTGCCCGGCAGATAGTAGAGCGGATTGGTGAAATCGTTGAAGATCGCCACCGATTGCGTGACGATCAGCGTCACGACAACCGGCCTCAGCAGCGGCAGCACTACCCCGAAGAATAGCCGGAACGGCCCGGCCCCGTCGATGATCGCGGCCTCGTCGAGCTCGCGCGGCACAGTGGCGATAAATGCCCGGAACAGCAGCACCGAAAAGCTGAGCCCATAGGCGACTTCGATCAGGATCAGCCCGTGCAGCGTCTTGAACAGCCCGAGCCCCTGCAGCACCCAGATCGTCGGCACCACGGCGGGCGGGATGATCAGCCCGGCAAGCACGAAGAAGTTGATGATGCCGGTCCAGCGTGAGGGCCGCCGCTGCAGCACGAAACCCACCATCGCGCCGAACACCACCAGCAGCGTGACGCTGCCGACCGTCAGCAGGGTCGAGTTGATGAAGGCCGTGACCAGCATGTAGTCGCGGGTCGACAGCACCTCGACCAGATTGTCCCAGAGGTGCCAGCTCGTCGGACGCGCAAAGCTGCGGTCGGAGGACTCGATCACGTTCTTCAGCGCCTGGATGACGATGAAGGCGAACGGCACGAGGAACACGACGATCGAAATCAGCACTGCCGCCACGCCCGCCACATAGTCTCTGGGGCGGCGGGTCATGCTTCGGTCGTCCGGCGGTTGAGGAACAGCGACAGCGGTACGATGATCGCCGCGACTAGCACGAACAGCACGACATTCCCCGCGGTCGAGAGCCCGTAAAAGCCCGCTTGGTACTGCTTGTAGATTACCGACGCGATGACGTCGGAGGTGAAGCCCGGCCCGCCCCGCGTCATTGCCCAGATCAGGTCGAACGAGCGCAGGCCGCCGATGAGGCTGAGGATGATGACGGTTGTCGTCGCCGGCATCACCAGCGGCAACGTGATGTTCCAGAAGCGCTGCCAGCTATTGGCGCCGTCGATCGACGCGGCCTCGAAATAATCCTGCGGGATCGAGACGAGCCCCGCCATGTAGATCACGGTCGCGAGACCGACGCCCTTCCACACATCGACGAGTGCCACCGAAAACAGTGCCAGGTGCGGGTCGGTCAGCCAGCCCGGCCCGGGAATGCCGAACAGAGCCAGCGTCGTGTTGATGACGCCGGCCGTGGGATGCATCATCGCCGTGAAGGTGATGCCGACGCCCACCGTCGAGACCAGCACCGGAAAGAACACTACGCCGCGCAAGTAGCCGCGCGCCCAGATATTGCCGGTGAGCAGCAGCCCGAGCATCAGCCCCAGCACAACCTTCAGGCCCGAGGTCAAGACACCATAGATCAGCGTGTTGATGAGCCCCTGGTAGAGGTTCTGCTCGTGGAAGAACTGGATGAAATTGCCCAGGCCGATAAACGTCGCGTTCTGGAAGTTCCAGCGCGTCAGGCTGAAGAAGAGCGAGGCCACGGTCGGAAAAAGATAGAGCGCGCCAAAGACAATCGCCGCCGGCAGGTAGAACCAGTGCGGGTAGGGTGACGGCGCTCGGCGGGCTTTGGCGCTGGCCGGCGTCGAAACGGCGCTCTCCGCCACAGCGGCCATCGGTCTCTCCTCCGCGGCGACTGCGCCCAGCATCGCGCCGGGCGCAGCCAAGATCAATCGGTCAGCCGATCACCAGCCGGGCAGGCCAAGCTGCTGCGCCTGCTTCTTGACGTCGTCGTCGTACTGCGCCGCGCCGTCGGCCGGCGAGGTAATGCCCGATCCGACCGCGACAGTGATCTGCTCGAGCGAGGGACCCTTGACCGGCGACAGGAACTCGAGCGCCGGCGAGTTGGTGTCGCCCGCATTGAAGTAGGTCTGGAGATCCGACACCGCCGGCGGCACGTCTGCGGGGAGCGTGCAGCCCTTGATCAGGTAAGGCCCGGTGCCGCCGCCTGCCTTGTTGAGCGAGTCACAGCCGGGCTTGCTGACCACGAACGCCACGAACTTTTTTGCGGCATCGAGGTGGTCCTTGTTGCTGGCGGGGATGTAGAGGCCGGCGGGCTCCCACACTGTCACGCCGTTCTTGGCGGCATCGGTGCCGGGCGTCGCGAAGAACCCGACGTCCTTGAGGTTGTCGGGCGCCAGCGTCTGCACCGTGCTGATCGCGAAGGTCAGCATCGGATATTCGGCGCCCTTGCCGGTGGCGACATCCTTGACGCCGTCTTCGAACTTGGCCGCGGCGTAGTCGGCGTTGAGGTCGCCGGCCTTGAGCACATCAGCCTGATGCTGGAAGCCGGCCATCGCCGCTGGAGTGCTGGCGTATTTGGCTTTGTTGGCGGTGTAGTCCGCCGTGAAGCTCGGATCGGTGGCCGCGACGTTGAAGTAGTCGGACAGCACGAAGAGCTGGCTGGTCCAGGTGTCGCCGAACGTCTGGATCACCGGCACGATGCCGGCCGCTTTGATCTTGGCGTTGTTGGCCATGAAGTCATCCCAGGTCTTGGGGATGCTGAGGCCGAGCTTCTTGTAGATTGGGATGTTGTAGAGAATGCCGCCGCCCATGGCTGCGCCGAACGGAGCGCCGCGCACGGTGCCGTCGGTCGCCGTCACCACCTGCTTGAACGAGGGCAACACATTGGCCTGCCACGGCTCGTTGCTGAGGTCGACCAGGTTCTGCACCGGGTTGATCTGTTGGAACAGCGAGCCCGAGTTGTAGTCGAACACGTCCGCCATGTCGCCGGTCGCGAGCTTGGTCTTGATGAGGTTGTCGCCATCGGCGCCGCCCGGACGCTGCTCGATGTCGATCTTGATATCGGGGTTGGCCGCCTCGAAATCGGTCTTGAGTTGGTTGGCCCAGGCGACGGTGTTAGGCGCGTTGTCGATGAGGAAGCCCAGCGTCACCGGATCGGCAAAGCTGGGCGAGGCGAGCGCCGTCGACAGGGTGAGTGCCGTAGCGGCGGTCAACCAGACACGGCGCGATTTCAGAAACGTCATTCTAATGTCCTCCCATGAAGTCTATTTTCTACCTGCTGATCCGGAACGTGATGCGGTGTTTGCCGGGCGCGAGCAGGCCGCGCGCTTTCTCGTTGCCGCCGGCCCAGGCCAGCGCTTCGCCGTCGATGGCGGCGTCCTTGTAGCTTTGCGACAGCACCAGCGTGCCGCTGGCCCCTTCGGGAACCGAAATGTCGTAGACCACCTGGTCGCCAGTGACGGTCCAGGCCGCGTCGATCGGCCCGGCGGCCGAGTCGTGGTGGGCCTTGACCGGCGACAGCGCCGGAACGACCGTCGGCTCGAACACAATGTGCTTGAAACCCGGCAGGTTGGGGTCGGGCCGGAACCCCGCGACGCCCTCGAGCAGCCATTGGCACACTGCGCCGTAGGCGTAGTGGTTGTAGGAGTTCATCTGCGGGTCGAACGCCTTGCCGTCTTTGCCGATGGCATCCCAGCGCTCCCAGATCGTCGTCGCCCCGGTCTTGACCTGGTAGAGCCAGCCCGGAATGTCCTCCTGGAGGAACATCGCGGCGGCGAGTCCAGGCTCGCCGATCTTGCAGAGCGCCGGCAGCAGCGCCGGCGTACCGATGAAGCCGGTGCCGATCTTGCCCTCGGCACGCGCGATCACCGTCTTGAAGTACTCGCGGGTCGCCGGCAGCAGCTGCGCCGGGATCAGATCGTAAAGGATCGCCAGCGCGTACGAGGTCTGGTCGTCATAGACCAGCCGCCCCGATGGCGTAACGAACTCGTTGATGAAAGCGGCCCTCACCTGCGCCGCGCGCTCTGTCATCCGAGCCGCGAGCGCGCTGTCGCCGGTGATCTGCGCCGCGCGTGCCGTGAGCGTTGACGAGATGTAGAGATAGATGGTCGCCGAGGCGTCGTCGCCGATCGTGCGGAACGGCTTTTCGAGCGGCCACTTGCCGCCCACCGGCTGCAGCCAGTCGCCGAAGGTGAAGCCGCGGCCGCCCCACTCCATCGGCGGATGGACGATCGGGCCATTGCTGATCGACCAGACGAAATCGTTCCACTTGGCCATCGCCGGCAGTGCTTCGGCCACGATGTCACGGTCGGCGAAGTGGTCGTGCAACACCATCGGAATCACGCAGATGGCGTCGCCCCAGCCGGTAGAACCGTAAAAGCCAGCAACCTTGTCTTCGTGGTTCCGCGTCGGATCGGGCACGACATGGGGGATCGCGCCGTCCGCCCGCTGGTCGGCGATCATGTCGCGCACATATTTGCGCAAAATCCCGTGGCATTCGTGGAGGTAGGTCGCGGTCGCCGCGAACACCTGCGCGTCTCCCGTCCAGCCCAACCGCTCGTCGCGCTGCGGGCAGTCGGTCGGCACCTCGATGAAATTAGAACGCTGCGACCAGAGCGTATTCTCGAACAGCCGGTTGACCAGCGGATGCGCCGACGAGAACGTCGCTGTCTGCCGGATCGCGGTGCTGATCGGTACCATCTCGATGGCAGTGATCCGCGCCTTGCCGGTGATTGCAACGCGTGCGTAGCGGAAGCCGAAGAAGGTGAAGGTCGGCCGATAGTGTTCCGGGCCGCCGCCTTTCAGCACATACTCGATACGCGCTTCGGCGGAGCGCATGCTCTCGCGATCGAACTGGCCGAGATGATCGAGCACCTCGGCGTGCTCGATGGTGACCTTGGCTCCGGCCTCGCCCTCGACGGTAAAGGCAACGTAGCCGCCGGCGTTCTGGCCGAAATCGTAGATCGTCCGGCCCTGCTCGTCGGTGAAACTCTTGGCCACCCCGATGCTGGGCAGCTCGCGAACGGCGTTTGTCTCGTGCGGGATCAGCACGGCGTCATCGAACCCGGGAAGGGTTGCTGCGCCGCTCATCGGCCCCGGCTCGGACCTCGCGTCATAGCTTTCGCCAAAATAGATGCCAGACTTGATGACCGGCGCGAGCCCACTGGACCAGGTCTCGTCGGTTGCGACGAGCACCTTGCCGCTCCCGTCGCTGAGTTCAGCGATCGCTGCGACGCGATCGCCCCAGGCGTTGAGGATCTCGCTGTGCGGCCACATCATCCGCGAGCGGTACCAGCCGTCGCCGAGCCAGATCTCGATTGTGTTCTCGCCGGCCCTGAGCAGGTCGCCGACCGCGTAGGTCTGGTAGCTGAGCCGGGTCCAGTAGCTGGTCCAGCCCGGCGTCATCAGGTCGGCGCCGACCCGCTTGCCGTTGATAAAGGCCCGGTAGAGTCCGAGCGCACTGATCCGCAGCGTCTCGGCCCCCCTCGGGGAGGAAATCATGAAGGTCTTCTTGAGGAGCGGCGAGCGGGCTCCGACACCCTGGTCGGTCATCGGCCAGACCATCTTGGCGGTCCAGTTTTTCGGACCTTGGGGCGCGGCAAAACACGCCCCGGCAAGCGCCGCTTCGTTCACTCTGATCCTCCCTGCGCGGGTCTTTACGCCCGCTCCGATGCTGCGTGCATCGTTCTACGTCTAACGTTATACGCATAACGTTCTACGGGACGATTTCAAGCACATTCGACGAGTTTCGCGCAGGATCGCCCAATTCGACCCGAGCAGGCCGGCCTGATATGACCAATCCAACGGGGGGAAGCCATTGGCGCCAAGGGCAAAATCGGGTCGCGTTACCATCCATAACGTCGCTGCGGACGCAGGGGTCTCACCCGCCGCAGTGTCGAAGGTCCTGCGCGACGCCTACGGCATTAGCGATGCGCTTCGTGCCCGGGTGCAGGCGTCGATCACCAAGCTCGGCTACCGCCCCCACGCGGCGGCGCGCGGCATGCGGGGACAGACCTATACCCTCGGCTTTTTGATCCCCGATCTGCACAACCCGTTCTTTGCCGACATCATGGCTGGGGTGAACGCGGCGCTTGAGCGGACACAGTACCAGACACTGCTCGGCGTCTCCGACTCTACGACGCAGATCGAGACCGCCCTCGTCGATGCCATGATCGATCGCCAGATGGATGGGCTGATGATCATTGGTCCGCGCATGTCGGACGAAAACCGCAATCGCATGGCGGAGCGCATTCCCACGGTACTGATCGCGTACCATCCCCAGGCCAACGAGCCGTTCGACACGGTCAACAACAACGACCAGCTCGGTGCCGCCCTCGTCGTGCAGCACCTCGTCGCCGGGGGCTATAAGCACATCAGTTTCATCTCCCAGCATTTCGACATGCCCGAAGTTTCGATGGTGACCACGCATCGCGCCATCGGCTTCCGCAACGCAATGCGGGACGCGGGGCTCGCCCGCCACGCGCAGGTGATCATGGCGCCGCAGACCTCGCGCGAGGTTCAGGCTGTCACCCGGCACCTGCTGCAATCGCGCAGCCGGCCCGAGGCCATCTTCTGCTGGACCGACTTCATTGCGCTCGAGGTTCTGAGTGTCGCGCGCGAGCTGGGGCTCAGCGTACCCGGTGATCTCGCCGTCGTCGGCTACGACAACACCTCGTGGTGCGACTTGGCGCAGAACGCGCTGACGTCGGTCGACCAGTCGGGACAGGTACTGGGCCTGCAGGCCGCGCGGTTGCTGATCGAACGCATCAATGGCCGGACGACGCCCGAACACTTTGTCGTCACCCCTCGCCTGGTCGCACGAGCGAGTTCAACTCCGAAGTAGCCGGAGTGGGTCAGACGACCGCTTCCGGCACAAAGCCGACCTCGGGCAGCGCCCCGCCTCGAACGCTCGCCATAGCCGCAGGTTGGGCGCTCCGGACGTCAGCTGCATCGTTCGATGCAAGCTGACAAGGCCTGCATGTCGCGAAGGGCGTGCGCCTCAAACCAATGATCGATATTTTGGAATGGCCGAGCGTCGACACTCCCTGCCCCGAGCTCTTCTTTAGGCACTTTTTGGGAGGCCATCGATCGCCGCATAGTCCGCTTCTTTAAAAGGGTAATCTTACCCGACTGATGAACACAGCGACGGGATCAAAGTCGATCGCAAACATCTGCCAGAGTCCAAGACCGGCAAGAACACCATTTTATTGAACACGCCCTCGCTGGCGGTGTTGACCGGGCTCACTCGCATCGGCGCTTACGTCATCGCAGGGGACTGCGCTCGCACTGCCGAAGAACGGCCATATGCGGACTTGAAGCGGCTTTGGGC
>Ga0265313_10000062_pt1 | contig 106169 bp, 96 predicted proteins | sample 4123metaG_FD_203122 | JGI IMG/M metagenome (GOLD analysis project Ga0265313, IMG submission 203122) | Rhizosphere microbial communities from Carex aquatilis grown in University of Washington, Seatle, WA, United States - 4-1-23 metaG | ecosystem: Host-associated > Plants > Roots > Rhizosphere >... | reverse complement strand
CATCGCCAACAAGCCCGGAGCGCGTGCTCTGCGAGGCGGCGGAGCGAACAAGGCGGATGACGACGAGCGGCGGTTCGGCAGACGATACCGCCAGATGTGGGTCCGGATGCTTCATCGGTTTGGCGCATTGATGTTCCGTATATGGAACTGTGCGCGTTACGACAGGTAGGCCAAGCTGCGGAATTCCGCAGCCTTATAGAATTTTTCGTCGAGCGAAAGTGAATGAGTAGATCGAATGCCGGTTGCGCAAGCTTGGCGCGGCCGTCGGGGGCTTGGTTGGCGGGGCTTAGCAGGGCTTGGTTTAACGAATGCCGGGCGGCGCGACAGTTCGAGATGGACTGCGAATGCCCCCGTCTATTGTCGCGGCGCGAGCCGCAATTCGAGAAAGGTCAGTGACGGATACGCCATGAGAAACGGTCACAAGCGCATGCGCGGTCGCAGCAATAATAATAACAATAACAACAATAATTACCGCAAAAGCTCCAATCCGCTGACTCGCGTTTATGAGTCCAACGGCCCCGATGTGAAAATTCGCGGCACCGCCACCCAGGTCGCGGAGAAATACATTCAGCTCGCGCGCGACGCGCAGGGCTCCGGTGATCCGGTGGCGGCCGAAAATTACTATCAGCACGCCGAGCATTACTTTCGCCTGATCGCAGCGGCGCAGGAGCAGTTCCGTCAGCAGAATCCGCACTACCAGCAGCCGCCGCAACAGGCCGGAACGCCGCAGGGCGCCGCCGATGACAATTTTGATGACGGCGATGACGATCAGCCCGGCGCCGGCGCGACCAACGAACCCTATATGCCGCGCGAGCAGCCACAGCCGCAATTCCAGCCGCGCGACAACCAGTACCAGCCGCGGGACTATCAGCAGCAGCCGCAGCAGAACGCGCAGCCCCACCAGAACGCGCAGCCGCAGCAGAGCATGCAGCCGCAGCAGAACGTGCGGCCGCCGCAGCAACATCAGCCGCAGCCGAATCAGCCGAACGGCAATCAGGCGCCGCGTGAAGGCGACCAGGACTTCGGCGGCCTGCCCTCGTTCATCACCGGCGGCGCGCCGCAGCCGCAACAGAACACCAATCAGAATTTCAGCCAGAACGGCAACGGCCAATATAATAATAATCGTAACAATGATCGCTACGGCCGACGCCGCCGCCATCGCGGTCCGCGCCCCGATCTGCCGAACCAGCAGGGCCAGCCGACCCAACCGGCGGTGCCCGGCGACGGCGGCGATCCGCAGCCCGGCGAATAGAATTCAGATTTCATTCTGCCTCACCCCCGGCCAAAATCCGGGGATGATTTTTTTCACCGCGACATTCCGTTCGCGCGTCAAGCTCAGGTGCCGGCGGACGGCGCCAGCACCGGCTTGAGCGCGGGCACCAGCCGGCGCTTCTCGCGCCGCGCCGGGATCGCGCGATAGACCTGCTTGGTCGCCTCGACGATGTGAACGCCGGCGAACGGCGCCGACAATGTCGCGCCGGTGCGCTCCCAGGCCACCGCGGTGCGCAAGAACCAGCCGCGCGCGATCGGCGGCACGTAGAGCGCCTCGCCCCAGCCGGTCGGCGTGAACCAGGTCTCGCGCAGCAGGCTGGTGATCTGCGAACGCGAATAAGGATGGCCGTAGCCGAACGGCGTCGTGTCCATGCGCGCCCAGACGCCGCGACGATTCGGCACCACCGCGAGCAGCCGGCCGCCCGACGACAGGACGCGCCAGGCTTCGCGCAACAGCGCCCCGGCATCCTGCGACATTTCAAGCGAATGGATGAGCAGAACGCGGTCGACCGCGGCATCCGGCAAGGGCATTTCGTTGTCGTCGACCAAAGCCGCCAGTCCCGGCCGCTCGGACGGCCATTTCACCACGCCCTGCGGCGCCGGCATGAAGGCGAGACAGCGCTCGGCTTCCTGGCGGAACAGGCCGAGATAGGGCGTGGCATAGCCGACGCCGAGCACCCGCTGGCCGGTCAAGTCGCCCCATCGCCCCCGGATGCCGCGGCCGATGAAACGACGCGCCACGACGCCAAGCTGCTGGCCGTAGAAATTCCGCAGATCGACGACATCGATCGACATGCCGGTTCAATACCATGAAATTCGGACGCGGGGCGGCTTCGCAAGGAACCGCGAACGTGCAAGGCCATTCCTTCACATGCTACGATTAATGCGACATTGAGGTGAAGTATGACGGCCCAAATTAGCCTGTTTCCGTGCCTGAAGGACAATTACGGCGTGCTGCTGCACGATCCCGACACCGGCGCCACGGCATCGATCGATGCGCCGGAAGCCGCCGCGGTCGAAGCGGCGCTCAAGGCCAAAGGCTGGAAGCTCACCGATATTCTGGTCACCCATCACCATGCCGACCATACCGACGGCGTCGCGGCTCTCAAGCAGAAATACCAATGCCGCGTGATCGCGCCGCGGGAGGTCACCGCCAAATATTCCTTTGTCGACGAGACGGTCGGTGAAGGCGACAAGGTCTGGGTCGGCAAGCTGACCGGCAACGTCATCGACACGCCCGGCCACACCGCGGGCCACATCACGTACTGGTTTCACGACGATGCCGTGGCTTTCGTCGGCGACACGCTGTTCTCGATCGGCTGCGGCCGCGTCATCGAGGGCACGCCGGAGATGATGTGGAATTCGCTGCGCAAGCTGCGCGACCTGCCGGACGACACCGAGATCTATTGCGGCCACGAATATACGCTGGCGAATATCAAGTTTGCGCAGACCATCGAGCCCAACAACAAGGCACTGGCCGCGCGTGCCGCCGAAGCCGCCGACGAGATCGCGAGGAAGCTGCCGACGATCCCAACCAATATCGGCGCCGAGAAAAAGGAAAATCCGTTCCTGCGCGCCGATGTCCCCGAAGTCGCCGCCAGCGTCGGCATGGCCGGCCGGCCGGCGGCGGAGGTGTTCGCGGAAATCCGCGCGCGGAAGAACAAATTTTGAGTCTGTCATTCCGGGGCGCGAGCAAAGCGCGCGAGCCCGCAATCCATAACGCCTGCTGCGGAGTATGGATGCCGGCTCTCGCTTCGCTCGGCCGGAATGACACTGAGAGGTCGCCATGCCTACCCTCACCGCCGCCGAGATCATCCGCAGGCTCGATCTCAAGCCGCACCCCGAAGGCGGCCATTACCGCGAGACCCACCGCGACACCCGCAGCCATGAGGGCCGCGCCGCCTCGACCGCGATCTATTTCCTGCTGGCCCGCGGCGAACGCTCGCACTGGCACCGCATCGACGCGGTCGAGGTCTGGCACTATTACGCCGGCGACCCGCTCAAGCTCGAAATCGTCGACGGCTCGACCGAACTGATCGTCCGGCTCGGACCGGATGTTTCAGCGGATGAAACGCCGCAAGTGGTGGTGCCGGCGCGCGCCTGGCAGGCCGCCGAAACATTCGGCGACTGGACTTTGGTGGGCTGCACGGTGTCGCCGGGTTTTGTGTTCGAGGGATTTGAACTGGCGGCGCCGGACTGGTCGCCAATATCCTGAAATGTCATGGCCGGGCTTGTCCCGGTCATCTCGCTTAGGTAGGCAATCACCTTGCCTTTCTAAGCGGGGTCACCGGGACAAGCCCGGTGACGACAGATGACGACAACGCCGGACAACACGCGCGGCATGATCGCGGTCGACAAGATCGGCTGCAAGGTGCTGTTTCTCAATCCGCAGACCTATGAAACCGAAACCGTCATTGAGGGCTTCCAGCGCACCGTCCACGAGCTGCTGGTGGTCCCGGCCGCCGGCCGCGCCTATGTGCCGATCTTCGGCGACGGCATTCACGGCCGCAATCCCAATCCAGGCCACGTGCTGCACGTCTTCGACCTCATCAATCGCAAGCTGATCGATACGATCGACCTGTCGCCTTACGTCGCACCGCATACGGTTCGGCTCGGCTCCGACGGGCTGATCTACATCACCTGCGAGAACAGCGCCGTGGTGGCGGTGATCGATCCGAAATCCAACACGATGATCGGCGCGATCGAGTCCGGATCGACCAACGGCCACCGGCTTTGCATCCCGAATGACGGCCAGCGGCTCTACACCGACAACGAGGAAGACGCGACGGTGTCGGTGATCGACCTGCCGAACCGCAGGCTCCTCGGCAAGATCAAGACGCCGCAGGCGCTGGCCGGCATCGCCGTGTCCGGCGACGGCCGCACCGTGGTCGCGGTGAGCGATGAAAAGCCGGTGGTGTTCCTGATCGATCCGGTTGCCGGCAAAGTGATGCGCGAATTGCCGCTCGAAGGCGTGCCGAAGCCGGCGCAGATCGCGCGCTATTCGGCAGACGACAAGCTGCTGGTCGTCAGCAGCCTGAACAGCAATATGGTCAGCATTATCGACAATGCCTCCGGCAAGCAGGCGGCAATCCCGGTCGGCGACCAACCGATGGACTTCGCGTTCCGCGGCGACGAGCTCTTCGTCGGCTGCCAAGGCGATGGCTCGGTGCACGTCGTCGACATTCCGGCGCGGCGGCACAAGCAGAGCTTCCAGGCCGGCACCGGATGCGAGTCAGTTGGGTTCTTCTGACTGTCAGCTACGCGAAATACTGCCCGCCATTGGCCGAGATGGTCGAGCCGGTGATCAGCCCGGCATCGTCGGCAGCGAGGAACACCACGCAGCGGGCGATCTCCTCCGGCTCGCCGAGCCGGCCGATCGGAATCTGCGGCAGGATGTTTTTCTCCAGCACGTCCTTCGGCACCGCCTGCACCATTTCGGTGTTGATATAGCCTGGGCAGATGGCGTTGACGGTGATTCCCGAGCGCGCCGCCTCCTGCGCCAGCGCCTTGGTGAAGCCGATCTCGCCGGCCTTGGCGGCGGAGTAATTGGTCTGGCCCATCTGGCCTTTCTGGCCGTTGATCGAGGAGATGTTGATGACGCGGCCGAACTTGCGGGCCCGCATGCCCTCGATCACCTGCCGGGTCATGTTGAACAGCGAGCCGAGATTGGTGTTGATGACCGCCATCCATTGCTCCGGCTTCATCCGGTGCAGCATGGCGTCGCGCGTGATGCCGGCATTGTTGACCAGCACCTCGACCGGACCGAGCTCGGACTCGACTTTCTTCACGCCCTCGGCGCAGGCATCGAAGCTGGACACATCCCATTTGAAGACGGCGATGCCGGTTTCGGCCTTGAATTTCCCGGCGGCTTCATCATTGCCGGCGTAGCTCGCCGCGACCTTATAGCCGGCGGCTTTGAGCGCCTTGCTGACCGCCGCGCCGATGCCGCGCGTGCCTCCCGTGACCAACGCAACGCGAGCCATTCGACCCTCCCAGTCGTTTCTTACCGTCGTCCCGGCGTTTTCACATTACAAACGTAGATGGCCGGGACAAGTCCCGGCCATGACACAGATCAATTCTGTTGTGCAGTGCGAAGCGGGCGCTCAGCCGCGCCCACGAGTCCTGCTTCGTGCATGTTCGCGCGACTAGCCGCGCTCGACACACATGGCGATGCCCATGCCGCCGCCGATGCAGAGCGTGGCAAGGCCCTTCTTGGCGTTGCGCTTCTGCATCTCGAACAGCAGCGTGGTCAGCACGCGCGCGCCCGAGGCGCCGATCGGATGGCCGATGGCGATGGCACCGCCATTGACGTTGACCTTCGAGGTATCCCAGCCGAGGTCCTTGTTGACCGCGCAGGCCTGCGCGGCGAATGCCTCGTTGGCCTCGACCAGGTCGAGGTCGTCTTTCTTCCAGCCGGCCTTCTTGAGCGCGGCGCGCGAGGCCGGGATCGGCCCGGTGCCCATGATCGACGGATCGACGCCGGCCTGTGCCCACGACACGATGCGGGCCAGCGGCGTCTTGCCGAGCTTGGCGGCTTCCGACGCTTTCATCAGCACCACCGCGGCGGCGCCGTCATTGATGCCGGAGGCGCTGCCCGCCGTCACGGTGCCTTCCTTGTCGAAGGCCGGTCGCAGCTTCGCCAGCCCCTCGATGGTGACGCCGGCTTTCGGATATTCGTCGGTATCGACGGTGATGTCGCCCTTGCGCGACTTGATCACGACCGGCGCGATCTCGTCCTTAAACTTGCCGGCCTTCATCGCCGCCTCGGCCTTGTTCTGCGACGCAACCGCGAACTCGTCCTGCTGCTGGCGCGTGATCTGCCATTGCTTGGCGACATTCTCCGCGGTGTTGCCCATGTGATAGCCGTTAAAGGCGTCCCACAGCCCGTCCTTGATCATGGTGTCGACCAGCTCGACGCTGCCCATCTTCACGCCGCCGCGCAGATGCTGGCAGTGCGGCGCCATGCTCATCGATTCCTGTCCGCCGGCGACCACGATGTCGCTGTCGCCGTTGAGGATGGCCTGGTAGCCGAGCGCGACCGCGCGCAGGCCCGACCCGCACAGCATGTTGACGCCCCAGGCCGGACTCTCGACCGGAATGCCCGCGCCGATCGAGGCCTGCCGCGCTGGATTCTGGCCTTCACCGGCGGTCAGAATTTGCCCCATGATGACTTCGGAGACGCGGCCGCCTTCGACTCCGGCGCGCTCAAGCGCGGCCTTGATCGCGGTCCTGCCAAGCTCGTGCGCCGGCAAATTGGCGAATGCCCCGTTGAAGGCCCCCACCGGCGTGCGCGCGGCGCTGACAATGACGACATCGTCCTGCATTGGAATCTCCTGTTGCGGTCTCTTTGCGGTCTTGGACCCGGGGCCGGCGGCCTCTTCGGCACTGCCGCATCCTCGATAGGTGGCGCTGGCGTGTCAATAATGGAAGTCCCGTAAAATGGCCCAAAAATCAAGGGTTTTGCAAATTGACCCCCCGCCCCCTTGCCGCATGCCGCGCCGCCACAAATCGATAGCCGGGCCGAGCGGAAACCGGATATGCTCTGCGGGGGATAGAGGAAACGACGACAAATGGCTGAAACCAAAGAGCCGATTACAATAAAAAAATACGCCAACCGGCGGCTCTACAATACCGGGACCAGCACCTACGTCACGCTCGAAGACCTTGCGGTCATGGTCAAGCAGGGCGACGACTTCGTGGTTTTCGACGCCAAGACCGGCGAGGACATCACCCGCTCGGTGCTGGCGCAGATCATTTTCGAGCAGGAAAACAAGGAAGGCCAAAGCCTGCTGCCGATCGCATTCCTGCGCCAACTGATCCGCTTCTATGGCGACAGCATGCAGATGCTGGTGCCACGCTACCTCGAGCAGTCGATCGACACCTTCACCCGCGAACAGGGCAAATTCCGCGAGCAGATGGCGCAGGCTTTCGGCGTCTCCGGCTTCGGGCCGCTGGAAGATCAAGTGCGGCGCAATATGGAAATGTTCGAAAAGACCTTCGCGATGTTCGCGCCGTTCGCCCGCGGCGAAAAGCCAGCAACCGACAAGCCGGCACGGTCGGGGGACGATATCGAGGAGCTCAAGCGTCAGGTCGACGAGATGCAAAAGCGCATCGACAAGATGGGCGGCAAGTAAAGACGCTACGCCGAGACGCGCGCGCTTTGCGCCGGCAGCCACGGACGCTGCGCGGTCGCCAGCCCGAACAGCTCACCTTGCAGATAGTCGCAACCCCAGCCGGCCAGAATTGCCGCGGCCTGTTCGTCCTTCACCCATTCGGCGACGGTCTTGAGGCCGAGCCGGTGCGCAAGGTCGATCAGGGTATGGGCAAAGGCGCGATCATCTTCCGAATGCGTGATGTTCTGCACGAAGGCGCCGTCGATCTTGACGATGTCGACGCCGAGCTTGCGCAAATTGCGGAATGAGGTGTAGCCGGCGCCGAAATCGTCGATCGCGATCCGGCAGCCGAGATCCTTGACGCGGGCGACGAAACCGCGCGCCTCGTCGATGTCGCGGATCGCCGACGTCTCGGTGATCTCGATGGTCAGACGCTCGCCGGTGCCGGGATGGGCGCGCAACATGGCGCCGAGCCCGTTCCACCAGCCGGGGTCGGTGGTCGAGGCCGGCGATACGTTGACGCTGGCCTTGAGTTTCGGCGCGGCGCTGAGCTCGCTGACGACCATTTCCAGCACCCGATGATCGAGCATGCGGATCAGCCCGAGGCGCTCGGCGACCGGAATGATTTCGTTGGCGAGCGACAGCGCGCCGTCGGGGCGCCGTACCCGCAACAGGCATTCGTAGAACGCGACGCCGCGGGACGCGGCCTCGATCACCGGCTCATAGGCGAGCGCGACACGGCGATCATTGAGCGCGGCGATGATCTCGTCGGTGGCGCGGACATTGTCCTGGCGCATCGTCTCGCGCTCGACGCTCGGCTGATAGAGCTGGAACGAGCCGTGGCGGCGCGCCCGCGCCAAATCGAGCGCATCCTGCGCGCGGCTGAGAATTTCGAGCATGCTGCGCGCGTGGCGCGGCGCGGTGACGCCGCCGATCGTGATGGTGACGGCGACCGAGCCGGCGGAGGTCGCAACCGTTTCTGTGCGCACGCTGGCCAAAAACCGTTCCGCCGCGATCGACAGGTCTTCCGGCGTGCAGTTCTTCAGGATCACGCCGAACTTGTTGCCGGAGAACACGCCAAGCTGGTCGCCGCCGCGCAACTGGGTGCGGATCCGCTTGGCGACCTGCGCGATCGCCTCGTCGGCGACGGCAAAGCCGTAAGCCTCATTGAGGTGGGCGAGATTGTCGACCGCGACCAAGAGAAACCCGCATGAGGTGCGAAACCGCAGCGACTCGTCGAGCGTCGCGGCCAGCGTTTCCACCAGCCGGTTGCGATTCATCTCGCCGCTCACCGCATCGAAATAAGCCAGCCGTTCCAGCCTGGCTTCGCGTTCGTGCCGCTGGGTGATGACCCGCACCACGCCCTGTGCCCGTGCCGGCAGCCCGTCGGCACCGCCGAACCAGCGCCCGGTATCCTCGACCCAGATCGTGTCGGCGCCATCGGCCGGATGCAGCGCGTACTGCACCTGGTAAGGAATGCCGCCGCCTTCGTCGCGATGGCCGGAGCGCGTCACCGCCTCGAACCGGCTCTGGCCGGGTGCGGCTTCCACGCGCTGCGCCCAGGCTCGGCCGGTCGAGATGACGTCCGGCGACGTTACGCCGAAACACTCGGCGGCGTGGTCGCTCCAGACGATCGCATCGGTATCGATCGACCAGTCATAGGCAACGTCGCCGGCGGCGCGCAGGATTTTCGCGATGTCGAGCGCCGCCGGGCGTGCCTGCGGCCTGTCATTTCGGATCACAGCCGCCCCTTTTCGGGAACGCCGCGGTCTCGCGGGCGTTGATTCGATGCAATGCCTGAGACCGTGAAATACCGGAAACTCATAAATAATTAGGAAATAGGGCCGGATAGCGACGCCCGTCCCAACCAGCAGTCGCGGCACAGCCATTGCAGTGTGACCAGTGAGCACCGAGACGGTGTCTCGGATTGGGACAGCAATGCAGCGGACCGCGACACTAGACGTTGATTCGGTACATGGAGACCGGGATGCCCCGGTCACCGAATGCCGCGCGCTGATTGTGGTGAGGCCTGCGATGGCGGCGCGAGGTGAGATCGCACGTCCCCACCCGTCGGCACCTTTCCTTGCCCAGTTGCTCGCCGCCAGGGCCCAGTTGCCGCAATCGCGCGAGCGCCGCCGCGAGGAGCCGGATGTGGCGATGCATCTCTATGAGCTCGGCATGACGCCGCCGCCGGCGGCCCATGGCCGGCTATTCTCGCGCGCGATGTAATCTCGCTCTAATCGCCAACGCATTAGTAACCAAGCGCACAACCATCCTTGCGCGGCTCCGAGCCGGCAATCAGCACGCCGCGATCCCAATCGATGTTGATGACCTGCGCGCCGCCCCACGGCACTTCGGGATTGATGATGTCATGTCCGCGGTCGCGCAAGCCCTGCAGCGTCGCTTGCGGAAGCCCGCGCTCGACCACCGTGCGCTCGCCGTCGAAAAAGACGCGAGGGGCGTCGATCGCCTGCTGCACATCCATGCCGTAGTCGACCAGATTGAGCATGAGCTGAACGTGACCCATCGGCTGAAATGCAGCGCCCATGACGCCGAGCGAGTAGTCGCAACGGCCGTTCCGCATTGCCAAGGCCGGGATGATCGTATGCATCGGCCGTTTGCTCGGCCCGAAGGCGTTGGGATGAACGCGATCCAGCGTGAATGAGAAGCCTCGATTGGTGAGCAGGATCCCGGTCTTTTCGGTGCACAGGCCGTGCCCGAAGTTGGAATACAGCGTGTTGATGAACGAGACCGCCATGCGGTCGCGGTCGACCACCGTGAGATAGATCGTCTCGTTGCGGGGCGTCGGCGTCTTTGGCAGGACGCTTCGCCGTGCCGGATCGATCTTGGCTGCCAGCGTCTTGGCCCAGGCCTTGTCGAGCAGCGCGGCAACGTCGATGCGCATCGCGCGCGGATCGCCGATGTGGGTGTCGCGGACCGCGTAACCGATGCGCGCCGCTTCCAGCATTAAATGATAGCGCTCCGGTCCCAGCGGATCGAGACGCCTGATGTCGAAATTCTCGATAATATTGAGCATGACCAGAGCGGTCAGCCCCTGCCCGTTGGGCGGCAGTTCAAGCAGATCGAGCCCGCGATAATCGTTCGAGATCGGCGTGACGGCCTCGCCTTTGTGATTCGCGAAGTCCTGCACCGTCAGCAGCGAGCCGCGTGACGCGACCGTCGATACGATGTCGGCGGCAATCTCGCCGTCGTAGAATTCGCGCACGCCCCTGGCGGCAATCGCTTTGAACGTGCTGGCCAGCGCCGGAAGCCTGATGACGTCGCCTTCGCGCGGAGCCGCGCCGCCGAACAAATAATATTTCGCGCAGCCGGGGTCGGCCTTGAGCCGATCGACAAAGCGCGCCCAATCGAAGGCGACGCGCGCGGCGACCGGAAAGCCGTTCTCGGCATAGCGAATAGCGGGCGCCAGGGCGCGGTCGAGCCCGATCGTGCCGTGGGCTTTCAGCGTTGCCTCCCAGGCATCGAGCGCACCCGGCACGGTGACGGCGTGAATCGAGGTGCCGATGGCCGTCAGGCCTTGGGCGAGCAGTGCTTCCGCCGAGGCCTTTGCGGCGCTGCGGCCGGAGCCGTTATAGCCCCACACCGGCTTGCCGGGCTTCGAGATCATGGCGAAGCAATCGCCGCCAATGCCGGTCATGTGCGGCTCGACCACGCACAACACCGCGCACGCCGTCACAGCGGCATCGGCCGCATTGCCGCCGGCGCGCAGCACATCAATTGCGGCGAGCGAGGCCAGTGGATGCGAGGTCGCCGCCATGCCGTCGCAAGCGATCACCGGCGAACGGCCGGGCAATTGGAAGTCGCGGCTCATGGGATCCTCAAGAAGCGGGCGGGCGTGGCGCTGCGGGCTCGGATGTTTCGGGCTGCGGCGGTTCGGCGACCTGCTGAACCGGCACAGGCGGCGGCGTATAGACCGCAGGCTCCGCGACGTCTCGCGCCACCACAGGCTGCGGCGCCTCGATCACCATCGCCCGCTGCTTCGGCCGCAAGGCAAACGCGAAGCCGCCAAACGCGTCGACGAAGCTGATGACCGCGAGCAGGAAGAAGGTCGAGGTCGCCGCCTGCCGCACCAGAATGAATTCGGCGGTGATGCCGATGAACAGCAGCAGCGCCAGACCGTGATCGACGATCGAGCGCCGACCCATCCGCGCCGCTTTGATCAGTTCGAGCAGCAGCAGCAGGATGGCAATCGCAATCAGCAGGTCGCCAAACGTGACGTCCCACGCGGCGCCCGATGACAATTGGACATGCGTGATCGACGCGGTGAAGCCCACGCCCGGCATCAGGAACGCGACGATGTTGTAAATCGCGAACGGAATCAGCAGCAGAGGGAAGCCGATCAAGGCCATGCGTCACCTCCGCGTGCAGAGGCGGATCAGGCCTCTTTCTTCACCTTGAGAACCTGGCGGCCTTTATACATCCCGGTCTTCATGTCTATGTGGTGCGGGCGGCGCAGTTCGCCGGAATCCTTGTCTTCGACATAGGTCGGCTGCTTGAGGGCATCGGCGGAACGGCGCATGCCGCGTCGCGACGGCGAGGTTTTTCTTTTCGGAACAGCCATGAACAACTCCTAAGGCGGCGCGGAACAAGCGAGAAATAGGGATTAAGGGCGCGCTTATAGAGGATGGCCCCGCCCGATGCTAGGGGGTGCGCCGCACGCAGTCATTGACCTGCGGCGCCCTGGCGGCCCGCGCCACGTATAGCCCGGCCAGCCGGCGCAGGCCGGCTCCCGGCGCCCTGGCATTGCGGTCGTTGGGGTTTGGCAGCGTTGCCGCGAGCAGCGCGGCTTCGAAGCCGGTCAGCTGCTGGGCGGACTTGCCGAAGGCGCGTCGGCTGCCGGCCTCGGCCCCGAATACACCATTGGGGCCTAATTCAGCGACGTTGAGGTAGATTTCGAGAATGCGACGCTTCGACAGCACCAGGTCGATCCAGAGCGCCAGAGGAAATTCCAGCGCCTTGCGGACATAGCTTCGGCCCTGCCACAGGAACAGGTTCTTGGCGACCTGTTGGGGGATGGTGGAGCCGCCGCGCATGTCTTCGAGGCCGTCGGCATCGGTAATGGCGTTGCCAAGCTCGGTGAAATCGACGCCGTAATGGTCGCAGAAGCGGGCATCCTCGGCGGTGAGCACGGCCAAGCTCAGCGCCGGAGATACCTTGCCCAGCGGAACATAGATCCGCACGACCGGCTGCCCGGTCAGCTGCCGCCACAGCATCAATGTCGAGACCGGCTCGCCATACGTGTAGAACGGCGTGATGACGTAGGGCGCCAGCAGCACGGCGAGCACGACGAACAAGATCGCGCGCAACAGCCGCCATTTGCGGCGCGGCGTTCCGCGGACGTTTGCAAGGCGCAACATGACAAGCGAGACTACCCCAAGTGCCGCGGGAAAACGTCGCATGAGCGCGCCGACACACAAACTCAACGCCGGAACCGAGTTTCGGGCGCGACTCGATGCCGCGGCCGGCGACATCGACAATCTGCTCGATGCCCTGCTGTCGGAACAACGCCGGAGCGGCGAGGTCCAGCGGCCGACGCGGCTGCTCGAGGCCATGCGCTACGCCGCGCTCGGCGGCGGCAAGCGGCTGCGGCCGTTCCTGGTCGTGGAAAGTGCGGCCCTGTTCGGCGTCGCCCGGCCTCAAGCCTTGCTCGCCGGCGCCGCGCTGGAATGCGTGCACTGCTACTCGCTGGCGCATGACGATCTGCCGGCGATGGACAACGACGACCTGCGCCGCGGCCAGCCGTCGGCGCACAAGGCGTTCGACGAGGCCACCGCGATCCTCGCCGGCGACGCGCTGCTGACCTTCGCCTTCGACCTGATGACGCGCGAGGAGGTTCATCCCGACCCGGCGGTGCGGCTGGCACTGGTCAGCGGGCTCGCCCGCGCCTCCGGCATCGGCGGCATGGCCGGCGGGCAGATGCTCGACCTCGCCGCCGAAGGCCGCTTCGACAAATCCCGCGAGCAGTCCGGCAACCTTGCCGAAAGCGAGATCGCGACGTTGCAGGCGATGAAGACCGGGGCGCTGATCGAATTCGCCTGCCGCGCCGGGGCGATCCTCGGCGAGGCCGACCAGGCGGCGCGCACCGCACTCGAGCGCTACGGCCGCGCCATCGGCCACGCGTTCCAGATCGCCGACGACCTGCTCGACCTCGAAGGCGAGAGCCAGGTCATGGGCAAGGCCGCCGGCAAGGACACCGCCGCCGGCAAGGCGACCTTGGTGGCCGCGCTCGGCCGCGACGCCGCCGCCGCCAGGCTCACGGCGCTGGTCGAACAGGCCGAGGTTGCACTGGCGCCGCTTTCACAGGATACATCGGTGCTGCGGGCGGCGGCGCATTTCGTCGCCGGCCGCCGGAAGTGAGCCAGATGGCAAAACGAAAGCTTACGCCAATCGCGCGCCGCCCGATGCCGATCCGCTTCGCCAACTTGCACGGGCGGCTGCTGATCTCGATTGCAGTCGGCATCGCCGTCGCGCTCCTCGTGATGGCGACGACCCGCTACCGCACGCCGACGTGGCTGCTGCTCGGCTGGGATAGCGGCGTGCTGCTTTATCTCGTTCTGATTTATTCGGTGGCGCGGCGCAGCGACATTGCGCGGCTGCGCCGGCGGGCATCCGAGGAAGACGAAGGCGCCATCGCGTTGCTGCTCCTGACATTTGTTGCTGCGTTGGCGAGCCTTGTCGCCATCATCGCCGAGTTCGGCAGCGCCGATAACGCCGCGTCCGGGCTCATCGCGCTCAAGGTCGGCTTCGGCATGGTGACGATCGTGCTGTCCTGGGCCTTCGTGCATACCGAGTTCGCGCTGCATTACGCGCACGAATATTATGGCGAAGGCCGCGACAAGATCATCGGCGGGCTGAAATTTCCCGACTGTCCGTCGCCGGATTACTGGGACTTCCTGTATTTCTCGCTGGTCATCGCCATGACCTCGCAGGTCTCGGACGTCGCGGTCACCAGCCATGCGCTTCGGCGCGTCGTCGCGATGCACGGCGTGCTGTCATTCTTCCTCAATCTTGGCGTGCTGGCGCTGACCATCAATATGATCTCCAACCTGATCCGATAGCGTCGTGGCGGAAACCTTCCAGATCGTCCTGGTGTTGATGGCGGTTCTGGCCGCGATCGCGTTGCTGGCGCGGCAGCTCAATATCGCACCATCGATCCTGCTGGTCGTCGCGGGCGCCGGACTGGCGCTGATCCCCGGCCTGCCCTCGATCGAGCTGGCGCCCGATGTGGTGCTGCTCCTGATCCTGCCGCCGCTGATCTATTCCGCCGGCGTCTCCATGAGCTGGCGCGAATTTCGCTACAATCTTCGTCCGATCGCGCTGCTGGCGTTCGGCTGCGTGGTGTTCACCACCGTCGCCATCGCGGCGGCGATGCATTATCTGCTCGGCATGGACTGGGCGGTCGGCTTCGTGCTCGGCGCCATTGTTGCGCCTCCGGATGTGGTGGCGCCGCTCGCGATCGTGCGCCGGCTCGGCCTGCCGCACCGCGTGCTGGTGATCCTGGAAGGCGAGGGTCTCGCCAATGACGCGACCGCGCTGATCCTCTACCGCTTCGCCGTTGTGGCGGTGACCACCGGCTCGTTCTCGCTCGGCCAGGCCGCCGGCACCTTCACGATGATCGTGGTCGGCGAAATCATCTTCGGCATCGGCGTCGGCTGGCTCAGCCTGAGGCTGCGGCGTTGGGCGCACGAGCCGCGCGTCGAAATCACGCTGTCGCTGCTGACGCCCTATGTCGCCTATTGGATCCCCGAACATGTCGGCGGCTCGGGCGTGCTGGCGACCGTCGCGTGCGGCCTTTACGTCAGCTGGCGCGGACCATTGCTGATTTCGGCCGCGACCCGGCTGCAGGGCGTGTTCTTCTGGGACCTGTTCGTCTATCTGGTCGAAGGCCTGGTGTTTCTGGTCACCGGGCTGCAGGCGCGGCGCGTCCTCGACAATGCCAATGCCTTCTCGGCCAGGGATCTCGCTTACGCCACCGCGCTCACCGCCGCCATCGCGATCGCGGCGCGTTTCATCTGGCTGTTTCCCGCGACTTACATCCCACGCTGGATCATTCCGCCGCTGCGGCGGCGCGACCCCTCGCCGCCCTGGACCTATCCGTTCATTCTGAGCTTCACCGGCGTGCGCGGCGTGGTGTCGCTTGCCGCCGCGCTGGCGATCCCGTTCACGCTGCTCAACGGCCAGCCGTTTCCGCAGCGCGAGCTGATCCAGTTCGTCACCTTTGGCGTCATCATCATCACGCTGGTCGGCACCGGGCTGATGCTGCCGAGCGTGGTGCGCTGGCTTGGCCTCGCCGATGCCGGGCAGGAAGAGCATGTGAAACAGCGCGAGGCCGAGCTGTCGGCGCGGCGGCAGACCGCGGAACTGGCGCGGCGCCGGCTCGACGAGATCGCCAAGACCCGCGATCTCAAGGACGAGCATCTCGATTTGATCCGCACCCGCTATGACAGCCGGCTCGCGCTGCTGCCGCGCTCGCATGTCGACGGCATCGACCTGGCGCGGCTGCGCGCCGACCTGCGCATGGAGCTGATCGGCGAGGAGCGCAAGCTGATCCACGAATTGCTGCGCAAGGGCGAGATCACCGACGAGGCGCGCCGGCGCATCGAGCGCGACCTCGATCTCGAGGAAGCCGCGTTCCGTACCCGCATCGGCGACGAAGGCGAAGAGAATATTCCGCTTTAGACGCTACTGCCCGAGCCGCAGCTTGCGCAGATTGCGCCAGACCGGCGCGGTCTGCCAGGACGATCCAGCAAACTGCGCGTCCCAGATGCCGACGCCAACCGCGTCATCCGTCACCACCCAGCCTGTCTGCTGCTTCGCGTTGTTGCCCTGCCAGGTGTCGAGGTTTGACGGCATGCCGAGCTGGAGTTTCTGCGGAAAATCGCCGGCGTGAGCCTTCTGCTTACGATAACTGGCCCAGTTTGCGGCATTGCGGCCGATGTCCTGATATCCCATCGAGGTCATGCCATCGACGACAGGCAGGATGGAGTGCCACCACGTCCAATTCGGTGCGTTATAGATGTAGGGGAAAGAATCGAGAGAGAGCTGTTTGTTTCCGAGCTTGTTCTTCAGTGCCTTCAGGAAGGCAACATAGGCGGGCCGGTCGCCATTGTGCTCGCCGGTGGTGGACTGATCGGGACCTTCGAAGTCGATATCGACCCCGTCCATATCGAGCCTCTTCACCTCGGCAACGAGCGCGGCGGCGAAGGCTACGCGATTGGCGCCAAACGCGTTCTTCGCGTAGTCCCAATCCCAGGAGTAATTTCCCGGTGGATTGGAGCTGTGCGGCACGTCGTTGTAGACCGCGAGCACGACCTTAACGCCGTGGGAATGACCCCATTGAACGAAGCTATTGACGACACCGTCATTGACAGTGCCGTCGGTCGAATACTGCACACCTTTGCCATCGGGCGTTGGCACCCAGAACTGCAATGCAAGGTGAGTGATGGAATTGGCGGGGCCGACATTGCCATGCATCGTCGTCAGTTGGTTCATCGAGGCCGTGGTCCCGTATGACGGCACCCAGGTCATCACCCGGCGCGCCGTCGGTCTGACCGCAGGCGCAACCGCTGCCGGCGCGCTTTGCAATGCCGAACTGGCCGCATCGACGGCCTGTTGCTCGATACTGGACGCGCTGGACAGCGCCAGCGACACGATCATCGACAACAAGCCCGGTGCAAACATGCTTTCCCCTGACCCCGTTTGGCCGCGGCGCGGCCTTACTCAGCGGCATTACTTCGCACGGATCCGAACCGGCGGTCTATGTAATTTGACACCATCTGCTTGAAATCCGCCGTCAGCGTCGGTCCGCGCAAGGTCGCGGCCTTCTTGCCGTCGATGAACACCGGCGCGGTCGGTTGCTCGCCGGTTCCCGGCAATGAGATGCCGATATCGGCGTGCTTGCTCTCGCCCGGACCGTTGACGATGCAGCCCATCACCGCGACCGTCAGCGTCTCGACGCCGGGATAGCGCGCTTTCCATTCCGGCATCGAGTCGCGGATGAAATTCTGGATATCGGAGGCGAGTTCCTGGAACGTCGTCGAGGTGGTGCGGCCGCAGCCCGGGCAGGCGGCGACCAACGGCACGAAGGTGCGCAGCCCCATGGTCTGCAGCAATTCCTGCGCCACCTTGACCTCGAGCGTGCGGTCGCCGTTCGGCTCCGGCGTCAGCGAGACCCGGATGGTGTCGCCGATGCCCTGCTGCAGCAGTACGCCCATCGCAGCGGACGAGGCGACAATGCCTTTGGAACCCATGCCGGCCTCGGTCAGGCCGAGATGCAGCGCATAGTCGGAGCGGCGCGCCAGCTCGGAATAGACCGCGATCAGGTCCTGCACCGCCGAGACCTTGGCCGAGAGAATGATGCGGTTCTTCGGCAGGCCGATCTCCTCGGCCCGCGCCGCCGACAGCAGCGCCGATTGCACCATGGCTTCCTGCGTGACCTCGCGGGCGCCGAGCGGCGCCGGACGCTTCGAATTCTCGTCCATCAGCCGCGTCAGCAGGTCCTGGTCGAGCGAGCCCCAATTGGCGCCGATCCGCACCGGTTTGCCGTATCTGATCGCGATCTCCACGATCTGGGTGAACTGCGGATCGCGCTTGTTCTTGAAGCCGACATTGCCCGGATTGATGCGATACTTGTCGAGCGCCTCGGCGCAGCCCGGATGATCGGCCAGCAGCTTGTGGCCGATATAGTGAAAATCGCCGACGATCGGCACCGACGCGCCAAGCTGCGCGGCGCGCTCCTTGATGCGCGGCACCGCGGCCGCCGCCTCGTCGCGGTCGACCGTGATGCGCACGATCTCGGAGCCGGCGCGGGCCAGCGCCGCGACCTGCCGCGCCGTCGCCTCGACGTCGCCGGTATCGGTATTGGTCATCGACTGCACGACGATCGGTGCGCCGCCGCCGACCATGACGCCGCCGACATCGACTGCCACTGAATTATGGCGCGGTTTGATCATTGCCTCGCGATCCGATCTTCAGGCTGCCCCGGCTCTATAGCATGCGATGATGGCGGTTTTCACGCCGATATCTGCCCTGTTCACTCGACCGATGCCACGATAAATTGCGGCACTTTCCGCAGTCTCCAAGGACCGCCGCACAATGGACGACCAGACCAGCCAGATGAATGTGACATTCCGCTGCTTGCCGGAACTGGAGGCCATCTTGCCGCGGCCATTTCCCGCGGTGCAAGGCTTGCCGCGCTGGTTCAAGGCGATGCCGCAAAAGGCGTTCAGCGAGAGCGCCCACCAGCAGGTCATGACGATCAAGAAATGCCCGCCCTTCATCGACGCGATGGTTTACGGCTTCCTGATCCCGCTGGTCGCCGACCTCAAGATCGAAAACGGCGAGTTCTCCTGGGAACGCGACGTTCCAGCGACGACGATCGCCAATTTTTCGTGCTCGCCGATCGATTTCCATGATGCCGCGCAGGTCGCCGGCACGCCGTTCTTCGAGGACGACCGCTTCATCATCAAATTCAACAATTATTGGACGATCGAGACGCCGCCCGGCTATTCGCTGCTGTTCACGCATCCGCTGAACCGGATCGACCTGCCGTTCACCACCATCAGCGGCATGGTCGATACCGATCTGTTTCCCGACAACCTCGTCAACTTCCCGGCGCGCTGGCACGACCCTGACTTCAGCGGCGTGCTGCCCAAGGGCACGCCGGTCGCGCAGTGCATTCCGGTCAAGCGCGAGATTTGGGCCGGCCGCTTCGAGCCGATGTCGGGCGACAGGGCCCAGAAGCTGGGCGATATGGGAACCGCGCTGTCGCGGGAAACCGGCGTCTACCGTAAGAATTTCCGCGCGCTGAAGCGCTAGCGCGGCTCAGCCCTTGCCCTTGAGAAATTTGGCGGCGGCGCTCGGACGCAGCCAAAAGCGGCCGCGCGTGGCGCCGACCACGACGCGCAACGCCTTGCCATAGAATTGCGGGCCGCGGCCGCTCGCCGCGCGCAGGCAGGCAAACGCCATATCCTCGTCGCCGAGATTGAGCAGGCAATTGCCGAGGCTGAGCCGGGCATTGGCGTTGCCGGGATCCGCCGTCACCATGCTGCGAAAAATTTCGGCGGCCTGCGCGTATTCGTGGTCGTTCATCAAGGACACGCCCAATGCTTCCGCCGCCGCGTAGTGGCCGGGATTTAGCGACAGCGCGCGGCGAAACCAGTTGGCCGCGCTCTTGCGGTCATTGGCTGCGTAATAGACGTTGCCGAGTTGCGCGGCCATATCGGGCATCATCGGCGCCACGTCGACGCCCTGTTTGAGCACTGCGATCGCGTCGTCGAAGCGCTGCAATGAAGCGAGCATCACACCGAGCTCATAGAACGCGCGCGGGAATGGCGGCTTGCGCTTGATCGCGCGCTTGAGCGAGGCCTCGGCGTCCTCGGAGCGCCCGCAATTCCGATAGGCAATGCCGAGCACCATCTCGATTTCGGCGTCGTGGCTGCCGCGTGCCGCCTTTTCCAGCGGCATGACCGCCTCAGAGGCGCGATCCTGAATGATCAGCGCATAGCCGAGGATTTTCGCTGCGTCCCGATGCCCGGAATTGGCCTTGAGCAGATCCGACGCGATCCGCTCGGCTTCGGCCGGACGGCCGTTTTCCAGCGCGAACCTTGCATATTGCAAGGCTTCGCCGGTCGCGCCCGCGGCCTGGTGTCTGCTATTGGGCATGCCCGAACTTACCATCAGGCAGCGCGGCAGTGGCTGCACACGCCGCTGATTTCGATCACCGGCGTCTTCGGCACGAATCCGGCGGCACGCGAGGCGCTCTTGATGGTATCGGCCACCGCGGCGGAGGCGGCCTCGCCGACCGCGCCGCATGTCTCGCAGATCAGAAACACCACCGGATCGCCGCGGCCGTGATCCTGCACGCAGGCGATGAAGGCGTTGCGGCTCTCGATCCGGTGCACGAGGCCGTTGTCGCGCAGGAAATCGAGCGCGCGATAGATCGTGATCGGCGACAGCCGCTCAGTGTTGGTGGCGAGCCGCTCGATCAGCTCATAGGCGCCGAGCGGGCGGTGGCTCGCCAGCAGTGCCTCAAGGACGCGGCGGCGGATCGGCGTCAGGCGCTGCGCGCGCTCGGCGCAGATCGCCTCGGCGTGCCGCAAGGCGTCGCTGCTGCAACGGCCATGATCGTGGTCGGGCGCCGGGAAGATCGCGCGTTGGGCGGTGCGTTTAGCCAATTTGATCTCCAGCGCCTGACTCTATCCGACATTCGCCCACCGGGCTGCCCTGTAAAACAGCTATGCGAATCTATATATTGCACTGCAACAAGAACAAGGGCACGGTCCCGCGACCTTTTCCGAGGGTTCCATCATGTTGAAAGCCAAGTCCGCGCTGGTCACCGGCTCCACTTCCGGCATCGGCCAAGCCATCGCCAAAGCGCTCGCCAAGGAAGGCGCCAATGTCATGCTCAATGGCTTCGGCGACGCCGGCGCGATCGAGAAGGAACGGGCCGGCTTCGAACAGGAGTTCGGCGTCAAGGTGCGCTATTCGCCTGCCGACATGAGCAAACCCGGCGAGATCGCCGCCATGGTCAAGACCGCCGAAAAGGAATTCGGCGCGCTCGACATCCTCGTCAACAATGCCGGCATCCAGCACGTCGCCAAGATCGAGGATTTCCCGATTGAGAAATGGGACGCGGTGCTCGCCGTCAACCTGTCGTCCTCGTTCCACACCATCCGCGCCGCGCTGCCCGGCATGAAGGCGCGTAAATGGGGCCGCATTGTCAATATCGCGTCGGCGCACGGCCTGGTCGCCAGCGCCGAGAAGGTCGCCTATGTGGCGGCCAAGCACGGCATTGTCGGCCTGACCAAGGTGGTGGCGATCGAGACCGCCAATGCCGGCGTCACCTGCAATGCGATCTGCCCGGGCTGGGTGCTAACGCCATTGGTCCAGAAGCAGATCGAGGCGCGCGCCAAGGCCAATGGCCAGACCATTGAGCAGGCGAAGATCGCGCTGCTGTCGGAGAAGCAGCCGATGCATCAGTTCTCGACGCCGGACGGCATCGGCGCGCTTACCGTCTTCCTGTGCGGCGACGCCGCCTCGACCATCACCGGCTCGGCCTATTCGATCGACGGCGGCTGGACCGCGCAGTGACCTTTCTCGCCCGCGTCTTCGGCCGCGAGGCGGCGCCGCAGCGGCCTGTCACAAAGCGCGTCAATCTCGCGCTGCAAGGCGGCGGCGCGCACGGCGCCTTCACCTGGGGCGTGCTCGATCATCTGCTCGACGACGGTCGGCTGACCGTCGACGGCATCTCCGGCACCTCGGCCGGAGCAGTCAATGCGGTGATGCTCGCCGACGGACTGAGCCAAGGCGGCCCTGACGAAGCGCGCAAGCGACTGGCCGAGTTCTGGCGCGCGGCGAGCATTGGTGGCGATCTGCCCGGCGTGCAACGCGCCATCACCGACCGGCTGTTTTCGCTTGCTCCGCTGTCGAGCAATCCGGCGCAGGCCTGGCTGTCGGCCTGGTCCGGCTTCTTCTCGCCCTATGACATCAATCCGCTCAACATCAATCCGTTGAAGGATCTGATCGAGCGCTTCGTCGACTTCGAGAAGCTGCGCGCCAGCGACCGCGAAATATTCGTCGCCGCCACCAATGTGCAGACCGGGCAGTTGCACGTCTTCACGCGCGATAAAATGTCGGCCGAGGCGGTGATGGCGTCGGCCTGCCTGCCGACCCTGTTCCGGGCGGTCGAGATCGACGGCGTGCCCTATTGGGACGGCGGCTATCTCGGCAATCCGGTGATCTTCCCGTTCTTCCGGTCGACCGCGACCGAGGACGTGCTGCTGGTGCAGATCAATCCGCTGGTGCACAAGAAGGTGCCGCATAGCAACCGCGAGATCATGAGCCGGGTGCAGGAGATCAGCTTCAACTCCGCGCTGCTCGCCGAATTGCGCGGCGTCGAATTCCTCAACCGGATGATCGACGAGGGCAAGCTGCCGCACGGCACCGGCGCCGGCGAATACCGCCGCATCAAGATTCATCGCATCGTGCTCGAAGGGCTCGGCGACCGGCTGTCGTCGTCGAGCAAGCTGCGCACCGATTTCGATTCGTTCGAATTGCTGCGCAAACTCGGCCAGCGCGCGGCGCGGCGCTTCCTCGATGCGCATTTCGACGCCATCGGCGAGCAAAGCTCGGTCGATCTCGCCGCCGAGATCAGGGCCTAGGCCTTCGGTGCCACGTCCAATCGCGCCACTTTGCCCTTCAAATCCGGCCTCGCCGCCGGATAAAGCTCGAGCACGCGGGGATCGTGGCCCGGTACGATATGGGCGCGTGAGGTCGCAAGCTTCTTCAGCGTCTGATAGCCCTCGAGCACGTCGGCGACGTTATAGGTGATCGGGAACACGCGGCCCTGGTCGATATGCGCGTAGAGATGCGCGGTGTCGGAGGCCAGCACGACGTGGCCGCGCTTGGTCTTGACCCGCACGCATTGCAGTCCCTTCGAGTGGCCGCCTATGTGATGCAGCGTCACGCCGGGGACGAGTTCGTCGTCGCCGTCATGGAACGCGACGCGGCCGGCATAGACCTTGCGCACCATGTCGACGACGTAATCGCATTCGAACGGCGCGCGCTGCATCGCGTGGCACATGCAGCGGCCGGTGGCGTAGTCCATCTCGCAATCCTGCAAATGGTAGCGCGCATTCGGAAACAGGCCGGTGTTGCCGCTATGGTCGTAATGCAGATGCGTGATGATCACGTCCTTGATGCTGTCCGGCGCGATGCCCATGGCCTTGAGGCCGCCCTCGACGGTGTCGATCGGCCGGTGGCGGCGGCGCGCGACCGGTTCGTCAAAGCCGGTATCGACGATGATGGTGCCGGCCTCGCCGATAATGGCCCAGACGTAATAGACCAGCGGATCGGGCCCGTTATGCGGATCGCCGCCGATGTAGTTCTCGGAGGCCGGACGGTCGTGCTTGCCATAGGCGATGGCGTAGATTTCGTGGATATCGCTGCTCATTTCGTATCGGCCTTTTTCGTGTTCATTGATGCAGATTTGGCGCCGACCACGACGCCCGCGCGTTGCTCGATCGGTTGAACCACGGCGGTGTGATCGTGCTCCGGGCCGACCTCGGCATAGGCCTGCTCCCAGACCTTGCCGACCGCGCTCATGACGTCGAGCGGCACGCCGAGCGTCTTTGCTTCGTCGAGACACAACCGCACGTCTTTCGTCATCAGGCCGATGGCAAAGCCGAGATTGAACAGCCGCGGAATCACCGATTTCGGAAACTTGTCGGTGGTGGCGGTATTGCGGCCGGAGCCGGCGCTGATCACTTCAACCATGATCGACGGATCGAGGCCGGCCTTCACGCCCATTACGACGGCTTCCGATGTCGCAGCCATGGCGGAGGCCGAGAGAAAATTGTTGGCAAGCTTCATGGTCTGACCCATGCCGGGCTTATCGCCGATAATGAAGACCTTGCCGAACACTGCGAGCGCGTCCTTTACAACCGCGATGTCGCTGGCTGGGCCCGACACCATCACCGCCAGCGTGCCTTTGACCGCGCCGGCGACGCCGCCACTCACCGGCGAGTCGATCTGCACGATGTTTTTCTTCGCCAGCGCCGCGGCGATCTCCCTGGCGACGCGCGAGCCGGTGGTGGACAGATCGATGAAGCGGCGGACCTTCTTGCCGTCGATGACGCCTCCCGCGCCGGTCGCCACCTTTGTGACGATCTGCGGCTCCGGCAGGCTGGCCATCACGGTCTCGACTCGATTGGCGACATCGGCCGGCGAGGAGGCGAGTTGCGCACCGAGCGCGACCAGCGGCGCGGCTGCGTCGTTGCGGGTGTCATATACGATGATCTTATGGCCGGCCTCGATCAGCCGGCGCACCATCGGCTGGCCCATATTGCCGAGCCCGATAAATCCGATCTCCATGATGCGTGTCCGTTGGTTTTTCGTTTGGCCGCGTGGTGGGGCGGAAACCTTGCCCGATGGCTACCGGCACGTCACCCGTGCAACGGGAGGTTTCGGGGTCTTGCAAATATAATAAGCTTGCTTATTATAAGCCGACGCAGCAAAGAGAAAGACCGATGGCGCCAATCCCCGCTCCACGCGAATATGCGTTTACAATCATGGACGTAGCGCGAATGATGCGCACGTATGCCGACCAGCGGGCGCGCCAGTTTGGCATTTCGCGCGCACAATGGGCAGTGCTGGTTCGCCTCGACCGCTCGGAAGGCCTCAACCAAGCCGAGCTTGCGGAAATCCTCGATCTGCAACCGATCACCCTGACGCGGCTGCTCGATCGCCTTGCCGCCAGCGGACTGATCGAGCGCCGGCCGGATCCGAACGACCGCCGCGCCAACCGGTTGTACCTGACACCGGCGGCCCGGCCGCTGCTCGCCCAGTTGGTCGACCTCGGTTCCGACATGATGGGAACCGTGCTGGCCGGGTTCGACGGGAAGGATATCGAACGAATGCTGCAGGACCTCGGCGTGGTGAAAGACAATCTAAAGGCGGCGATCAGCCGCAACGCCGCGCAACCGCAAGCCGCCAACGCCTGATCGATCGTCGAAAACTCAAATCATTGAATCTCATGACTGAAAAAGCCCTCAAGATCGTTCCCGAAGCCAAGAAGACCGCCGAAGCGCCGGCGCAGGCCGACACCAAGCCGGCCGGGCGGTTCGACCGCAAGCGTCTGCGCATGATCCTGCTGATCGCCGTCCCGCTGTTGCTGGCGATCGGCGGCGGCATTTTCTACATGCTGGGCGGCCGTTACATCTCGACCGACAACGCCTATGTCGGCGCGCAGAAGGTCTTGATCACGCCGGATATTTCCGGCAAGGTGCTCGACATCAAGGTCCGCGAGGGCCAGCACGTCAAGGCCGGCGACGAATTGTTCGCGCTCGATCCGCAGCCCTTCAAGTCGGCGCTGGCGCAGGCCGAGGCCAAGCTCGCCGACGCGCGGACGTCGTACGACAATCTCAAGACCAACCTCGCCTCGCTGACCCAGCTTGTCGACCTCGCCGACAAGAGCGTCGAGTTGAAGCAGCGCGATGTCGACCGCAAGAGCAAGCTGGTGCAGTCGCAGGCCGGCTCTCAGGTCGATGTCGACAACTCGATCAACGCGCTGGTGACGGCGCGCTTGCAGGCACAATTCACCAAGCAGCAACGCGATAATACGCTCAACCAGTTGCGCGGCGATCCGAACCTGCCGCTGGAGAAATTTCCCGGCTACGAGCAGGCGCAGGCGGTCGTCAACCAGGCCAAGCGCGACCTCGATCACACGGTGCTGCGCGCGCCGATCGCCGGCATTGCCACGCAGGTCGACAGCATCCAGCTCGGCCGCTTCGTGATCGCCGGCGCTCCGGTGTTCAGCATCATCGACGACTCGGCGCCCTGGGTCGACGCCAATCCGAAGGAAACCGACATCACCTATCTGCGCGTCGGCCAGAGCGTGACGCTCGACGTCGACAGCTTCCCGGATCACACCTTCAAGGGCACCGTGGCGTCGGTCAGCCCGGGCACCGGCTCGCAGTTCTCGATCCTGCCGGCGCAAAACGCCACCGGAAACTGGGTCAAGGTGGTGCAGCGCGTGCCGGTACGCATCGCGTTCGATAAAGATGAGGACACCAGCCTGCTGCGGTCGGGCATGAGCGTGAATGTCGAGATCGACACCGGCCACAGCCGGATTCCCTTCATGTCATCCAGGCTCAAGACCGCTGAAAGATGAGTGCGCACTTTGCCTCGCTTGATCCGAAGCTGCGGCGCACGCTGATCACGATCTGCGCCATGACGGCGACGATCATGCAGGCGCTCGACACCACGATCGCCAATGTCGCGCTGCCTTACATGCAGGGCTCGCTATCCGCCTCGCTCGACCAGATCAACTGGGTACTGACTTCCTACATCGTCGCTGCCGCGATCATGACCGCGCCGATCGGCTGGCTGGCCGACCGGTTCGGCCGCAAGCGGCTGTTCATCATCTGCGTCGCCGGTTTTACCGTCGCCTCGCTGCTCTGCGCACTGGCTCAGAATATTGAGCAAATGGTGCTGTTCCGGCTGCTGCAGGGTATGGCCGGCGCGGCGCTGGTGCCACTGTCGCAGTCGGTGCTGCTCGACGCCTATTCGGCCGAGGAGCGCGGCAGCGCGATGGCGATCTGGGGCGTCGGCGTCATGCTCGGCCCGATCATGGGTCCGACCATCGGCGCCTGGCTGACCGACAACTATTCATGGCACTGGGTGTTCCTGATCAACCTGCCGATCGGCGTCATCACCGTGGTCGGCATGCTGCTGTTCATGCAGGAAACCACCCGGCAGGAGCATCTGCGCTTCGACTGGTTCGGCTTCATCGCACTCGCCATCGGCATCGGCTCGCTGCAATTGCTGCTCGACCGCGGCGAGCAGGTCGGCTGGTTCGACGCCACCGAGATCTGGATCGAGGCGATCATATCGGTATCGGGGTTCTATTATTTCTTCGCGCATTCCTTGACCACGCCGGAGCCGTTCGTGCGGTTTGAGATGTTCAAGGACCGCAATTTCGTTAGCGGCTGCGTCTTCATGCTGGTGATCGGCGTCGTGCTGTTCGGCACCATGGCGCTGGTGACGCCGTTCATGCAGAACCTGCTCGGCTATCCGATCCAGACCGCGGGCTTCCTGCTCGGCTCGCGCGGCGTCGGCACGCTGTTCACCATGATGGCGGCGCCGCGGCTGATGAAGATGGTACCGCAGCGCTACCTCATCCTGACCGGATTGATGCTGGCCGCCGGCACGCTCTACGTCATGACCGGCTGGTCGCTCGACACCACGCAGACCCAGATCGTCGTCACCAGCATCATCCAGGGCGTCGGTCTCGGCCTGTTGTTCGTGCCGGTCACCGCGGTCGCCTTCCTGACTTTGCCAGGCGATATGCGCAATGGCGCAACCTCGATCACGACGCTACTGCGCAATATCGGCTCGTCAATCGGCATCTCGATGGTGATCGCGAACCTCACCAGCACCACGACGCGGATGCACGCCAACCTGTCCGAATCGGTGACGCCGTTCAACGACGCGCTGCAATTTCCCGACATCGCCGCGATCCTGAATACCGCGACCGACACCGGCCGCGCCATGCTGGACGCCATCATTACGCAGCAGGCGGCGATGATCGCCTATCTCAACGACTTCAAGCTGCTGATGTGGCTGACCCTGCTGATGATGCCGCTGGTAATGATGATCAGCACGCGACGGGCGCCAAGCACCGGACCGAAGCAGGACGAAGCCGTGCACGCGATGGACTAGCGCAAGAACTCCGCCTTGATCTTCGCGGTGTGCTCGCCGAGCGCGGGCACGGCGCCGTACTGGCGCGGCGCGTCTGCCCAGACCGGCGTCGGCGCCGGCGTCGAGACCGGTCCGCTCGGCGAATCGACCCAGATGCGCCGCAGATGTGGATGCTTCGACAATAGCGCGGTGTCGTTGACCCGCGCGAAGGCGATGTCGGAGGCCTCGAGCATCTCCATCAGCGCATCGACATCATAACGCGCGAACGCCCTGGCGACGATCGCATCGGTTTCCGCGCGGTTGGCGACGCGCTTCGGCGCGGTGGCGAATTTGTCGTGACCGCCAAGCGAAGCATCGCCCAGCACTTTGTCCGCCAGCACGCGCCATTCGCGGTCGTTCTGGATCGAGATCAAGATGTCGGCATTGTCGCGGGTCTTGAACACGCCGTAAGGCGCGATGCCGGCATGGGCCAGGCCGATGCGCTTGAACGGCGTGCCGCCCTCCTCCCACAGCAGCGGCACCGTCATCCATTCCGCCATGGCGTCGAACATCGACACCGAGATCTCCGCTCCCTCGCCGGTTTTGCCGCGGGCAATCAGCGCTTCGAGAATCGCTTCGTAGGCATTGAGTCCGGCGGCGATATCGACGATCGAGACGCCGACGCGGGCCGGCGCCTCCGGGCCGCCGGTGACCGACGAGACGCCGGACTCGGCCTGGATCAGAAGGTCGTAGGCCTTGCGCTGGGCATAAGGCCCGCGCTCGCCATAGCCGGAGATCGAACAGCAGATCAGCCGCGGGTAATCCCTGCGCAGGCGCTCGACGGCGAAGCCGAGCTTGCCCAGCGCGCCGGGCTTGAGGTTTTGCACGAACACATCGGCCTTGCCGAACATGGCCTCCAGCAGCGCCTTGTCCTCGGCCTGACCGAGGTCGAGCACGACAGATTCCTTGCCGCGATTGAGCCAGACGAAATTGGCACTCTCGCCGTGCACGACATGATCGTAGCCGCGGGCGAAATCGCCTTCCGGCCGTTCGACCTTGATGACGCGGGCGCCGGCGTCGGCCAGACGGCAGGTGCATTGCGGCGCCGCCACCGCCTGTTCGACCGAGATGACCAGCAGGCCTGAGAGGGGGAGCGTCATTTTGCAGTCGTCCCCGGCGAGCGCAAGCGAGGCCCGGGACCCACACTCCGCGGCCTATCGAGAGTCCCCGGGGTATGGGTCCCCGCCTTCGCGGGGACGACAGACAATGAAACCATTTCAGTATGACCGCGGCAGACCGAGCACGTGCTCGGCGAGATAGGACAGGATCATGTTGGTCGAGATCGGCGCCACCTGGTAGAGCCGGGTCTCGCGAAACTTGCGCTCGATGTCGTATTCCTCGGCGAAGCCGAAGCCGCCATGGGTCTGCACGCACATGTCGGCGGCGGCCCATGACGCGTCGGCGGCCAGCAGCTTCGCCATATTGGCCTCGGCGCCGATATCCTCGCCGGCATCGTAGCGCTCGGCCGCTTCATGGACCATCAGCTCGGCGGCGCGCATCTGCGCATAGGCGCGCGCGATCGGGAACTGCACGCCCTGATTCTGCCCGATCGGCCGGCCGAACAATTCGCGGCCCTTGGCGTAATCGGCGGCTTTGCCGATGAACCATTTGGCGTCGCCGATGCATTCGGCGCCGATCAAGATGCGCTCGGCATTCATGCCGCCGAGGATGTAGCGGAAGCCCTTGCCTTCCTCGCCGATCAGGTTCTCGGCCGGCACGCGCAGGTCCTCGAAAAACACTTCGGTGGTGGCGTGATTCATCATGGTGCGGATCGGCTTGATCGTCAGACCCTTGGCGTCGCGCATGTCGACGATGAACACCGACAGGCCCTCGGTGCGCTTCTTGGCCTGTTCCTTCGGCGTGGTCCGCGCCAGCAGCAGCATCAGGTCGGAATGCTCGGCGCGCGAGGTCCAGATCTTCTGGCCGTTGACGATGTAACCGTCATTGCCGTCGCGCCGCGCCGTAGTGCGCAAGGACAAAGTGTCGGTGCCGGAGGTCGGCTCGGTGACGCCGAAGGCCTGCAGCCGCAACGCACCGGCCGCGATCTTCGGCAGATAGCGCTGCTTCTGCGCCTCGCTACCGTGGCGCAGGATCGTCCCCATCGTGTACATCTGCGCGTGACAGGCGGCGCCGTTGCAGCCGGCGGCGTGAATCTCCTCCATGATCGCCGCCGCGGCGCGCATCGACAGGCCGCTGCCGCCATAAGCTTCGGGGATCAGCGCGGCGAGAAAGCCGGCCTCGGTCAGCGCCTTCACAAACTCGGTCGGATAGGCGCGCTCGCAGTCGAGCGCGCGCCAATATTCGCCGGGGAATTTGGCGCACAGCGCCCGCACCGATTCACGGATCGGCGCGAGGTCGTCATGCTCGCTGCTGCGCTCTCCAGTCACGCTGTCACCTCGGCGCGCCCGTTATTGATCGCCACCACGTCACGCTCGACCACGCGGGCGCGGAAGCTTACCATGCCGCCCGCCTTGTCTTTCTCCCGCCAGATCTCGGTGCGGATGGTCTCGCCCGGATAGACCGGCGCGGAAAACCGCCCCGCCATCGCCGTCAGCCGCGACGGGTCGTAGCCGCAAACGCTCTTGAGAATGGCGCGGCCGGCGACGCCGAACGTGGCAAGGCCATGCAGGATCGGCCGTGGAAAGCCGGCCGCCTTGGCGAATTCGGGCTCGGCGTGCAGCGGATTGATGTCGCCGGACAGCCGGTAGAGCAGCGCCATTTCCGGCCGCGTCGGCAGGTCGCAGACCAGATCCGGCGCGCGATCGGGCATCGGATGCGGCGGCGGCGCTTGGCGCGGTGGCCCGCCGAAGCCGCCATCGGCGCGGCAGAATGTGGTCTGCTTCAGCGTCGCGATCACGCCGCCCGATGCCTTGTCGATGACCTGGCGCTCGGAATAGATCACCGCGCCCTTGCCCTCGCCCTTGTCGATCACCTCGACGATGCGGTTGCGCCCGATCACCGCGCCATGCGGCGCGACCGGCCGGTGCAGCACGAAGGCCTGCTCGCCATGCACCACCTTGTTCCAGGTGACGCCGCTTTGCGAATTGCGCAGCCAAAACGGCGCGTAACCCAGCATCAGCGCGAAGCTCGGCAGCGCTTTCAGATTTTTCTCATAGACGAAAGCGAGTTCATCCTCGTTCATCGGGTCCTGGCCGAAGCCGAGGCCGAGCGCATAAAGCATTGCGTCCTTGTCGGTATAACTGTGCTCGACGTCCGGAATCTTCAGCGCCAGCAGATTTTCATAGACGATCGGCATTCGTGTTTCGCCGCGCCGGATGGCGCACAAATCCTAAACCACGGGCATCAGCGAGCTTGCAAGGGCCCGCCACTATGACTTTGACAGCGCTACTCCGGCGTCGGACATTGCCCCATGATGACCGACCTGTTTCTCCCATTGGCCGCCTTTGTCGTTGCCGCCGGCATTTTCACGATCACGCCCGGCTTCGACACCGCGCTGGTGCTGCGTACCGCGGCGACCGACGGCGGGCGCGCTGCGGCGGCAGCCGCAATCGGCATCTGTCTCGGCTGCCTGGTCTGGGGCGCCGGTGCCGCCTTTGGCCTGACCGCGCTGCTGGCGGCGTCGGAGTTGGCCTTCAGCTTGCTGAAATGGGTCGGCGCGGCCTATCTGATGTATCTCGGCGTCAAAAGCCTGTTATGGCCGCGCGCCGGGACAGCCTCACCTGCGATCATGCCTCCGGCGCCGGCGACCGGCTGGCGCATGGATGCCTTTCGTAGCGGTCTGTTCACCAATCTGCTTAATCCAAAAGTCGGCGTGTTTTACATTACTTTCCTGCCCCAATTCATTCCGCCCGGCGTCAATGTCGGATTGTTCTCGCTGGCGCTGGCCGCAATCCATGTCGCGCTCAGCCTTGTCTGGTTCAATGTGCTGATCGCGCTTACCGTGCCGCTCGGCCACTTTCTGGCGCGACCCCGGGTCGTGCGCACGCTCGACCGTCTCACCGGCTGCATCTTCGTCGGCTTCGGCGTCAGGCTTGCCCTGAGCGATCGCACGTAATTCGCGACGAATTGCTTCAAATTCATTTCCTTAACCGTGCCGACGCGAAGCATCGCCTTTACGTTTCATTCGCCGTGAGATTTTACGAGGCCTTATCGCCGACCATGTGAAATGCCGACGTCACAGACCAAAGGCTGGGGGGCCCATGTCTGTCGTGAGTTGGCGTTCGCGTTCGGGTGGCCTGTCGCATCGGGCCCGCAGCGCGGCAACACAAATCTTCGCAATGCTTCTCGCCATCGGCACGGCATGCGCGGCGAGCAACTCGGTCCTCGCTGCCTCGCGTGATGACGCGCCTATGGCCGCGCGTTCAATTCGTGATACTGGCGTGCAGATCGGCAGGGCGGCGACGCCGTTTGCCGAACGGTTCGAATTCCAGCACGAGTCACTGACCGCCGTCCGGCCGGTCGCCACGCGCTATATGCCCGCGAGCGAAGCGATTGCAGGCACGGCGTCGACCTATGATCCGACCGACGATACCGATCGCGATTCCGGCGACATGGTTACGGCGTCCGGTGAGATCTACGATCCGGGCAGCTGGACCGCCGCGATCCGCACCGATCTGCGCGCCCAGTTCGGTGGAGTCCGCTTCGGCAGGAATTACCGGCCATCATTCGTGTTGGTGGAAAGCGGCGACAAGCAACTGATCGTGCGCGTCAATGACGTCGGGCCGCTCAAGCCCGGCCGCATCATCGATCTGAACAGGCGGGCGATGCGATTTTTCGATCCGGCGTTCCGCACCGGCCTGCTGGAGAACGTCAAGGTGACATTGCTCGCCGGAATCGCTGCCGCAGTTGGTCCGGTCAACGGGTCGATAGCGCTCGCCGGCGATTTTGAGCAGGCGACGCCGTAAGGATCACTGTCCCCAAACCTCGTCTGCGATTTCGACGATCATCCGCAGCTTGGCCCATTGCTCGTCCTCGGCGAGGATATTGCCCTCCTCGGTCGAGGCGAAGCCGCATTGCGGCGACAGGCATAGCTGGTCGAGCGGAATGAATTTGGCTGCCTGGTCGATCCGGCGCTTCAACTCATCCTTGGATTCCAGCCGGCCACTTTTCGACGTCACCAGGCCGAGCACCACGGTCTTGCCCTTGGGCACCAAGCGCAGCGGCTCGAAACCGCCGGCGCGGTCGCTGTCATATTCCATGAAATAACCGTCGACATTGATGGTATTGAACAGGATGTCCGCCACCGGCTCATAGCCGCCCGACGCGACGAAGGTCGACTGGAAATTGCCGCGGCACAGATGCATGCAGATCGTCATGCCAGCGGGGACGTTCGAGATCGCGGCATTGATCATGCCGGTATAGATCGCCGGGAGCTTCCCCGGGTCGTCGCCGCGATTGGCGACCTGCTCGCGCAATTTCGGATCGCACAGATAGGCGAAGTTCACCTCGTCGAGCTGCAAATAGCGGCAGCCGGCATCGGCGAAAGCGCGCACCGCCTGGGCATAGGTCGCGCCGAGATCGCGATAAAATTCGCCCATGTCCGGATAGATCGCCGCCGGCACCGCGTCGCGGCCGTAACGGAAATGCAGCGAGGACGGCGACGGGATCGTCATTTTCGGCGTGACGCGCGTGTGCTGCTTGACGAAGCGGAAATGCTCGATCATCGGGTGGCCGCTGAACGTGCCGAGCTTGCCGATAACGCGCAGCATCATCGGCTTCGGGTTCTTGCCCTGAAAGCTGATCTTGCGCTCGCCGAGATAGGCTTCGACGCCATCAAGCTCGCCAAGGAAATCGTAATTCCAGAAGGCGCGGCGGATTTCCCCGTCGGTCACCGCCTTGAGGCCGATATCCTCTTGTTTGCGGATGACGGCTTCGATCTCGCGATCTTCCACCGCCTTGAGCGCGGCGACGTCAATCTCGCCGCGCTCGCGTCTCGCCCGCGCCTCCTTCAGCGGCGCGGTGCGCAGCAGGCTGCCGACGTGATCGGCGCGAAAGGGTGGCAAGGCTCGTTGAGTCATTTCTCTTGTCGTCCCGGCCGAGCGAAGCGAGGGCCGGGACCCATACTCCGCAGTCTATCGATAGGCACAGCGTATGGGTCCCCGCCTTCGCGGGGACGACAGCACTTAGCGCCCCCATACCTCGTCCGCCAATTCCACGACCATGCGCAGCTTGGCCCATTGTTCATCCTCGGCCAGCACGTTGCCTTCCTCGGTCGAGGCGAAGCCGCATTGCGGCGACAGGCAAAGCTGGTCGAGCGCGACGAACCTGGTGGCGTCCTCGATGCGCCGCTTGATGTCGGCGCGCGGCTCGAGCCGGCCGGATTTCGAGGTGATGAGGCCGAGCACGACTTTCTTGTTGCCCTTGGGCAAGAATCGCAGCGGCTCGAAGCCGCCGGCGCGGTCGGTATCGTATTCGAGGAAGTAACCGTCGTAATTGCACTTGGCGAGCAGGCTTTCCGCGACCGGCTCGTAGCCCCCCGAGGAAATGAAGGTCGAGCGAAAATTGCCGCGGCAGACATGAGTGGTGATGATCATATCGGAGGGCTTGGTCTCCAGCGCTCTGTTGATCATGGTGGTATAGCTCTGCTGCAGATGATCGACGTCGAGCCCGCGGTCCCTCGCCTTCTTGAGCTCGTCCTGCGAGCAGAGGTAGGCCCAGGCGGTATCGTCGAATTGCAGATAACGACAGCCGGCGTCATAGAACGCCTTCACCGCCTTCTGATAGGCGACGGCGAGATCATCGAAGATGTCGTCGCGATTGGAATAGGCTGACGTTGCGATCGCGTCCGGCTCCATCCGAAAATGCATCACCGTCGGCGCCGGGATCGTCATTTTCGGCGTCACCTTGGTGTGCGCCTTCAGGAACGCGAAGTGCTCGACCATGGCGTGGTTGGAAAAGCCGATCTTCCCGTTCACCCTCACCGCGCGCGGCTTGGTCTCGACGCCCTTGAACTGGATGCCGTGATCGATTTCGGCGATTTCGACGCCGTCGAGCATGCCGAAGAAATCGAAATGCCACCACGAGCGGCGGAACTCGCCGTCGGTCGCAAGCTTGAGGCCGATCTCTTCCTGCTTATGAATGATTTTCTCGATCTCGCGGTCTTCGACCGCGCGCAGCTGGTCCGCCGTTATCTCGTTGCTTGCGCGTTTGGCGCGGGCTTCGTGCAGCACCTTTGGGCGCAGCAAGCTGCCCACTTCATCGGCGCGGAACGGCGGTGTCGTTTGCGGCATTTTCATCTTTCTCCTGACGAGCGTTTCCACTGTGGTCCGGCGTCCCACTCGTTGGGACGCCGGCAATCCCGGCCTTCGCCGCGCCGTCGTTGCTCTTTCTATCGCGAACCGAAGGCGCTAGGTTGCCCGCCGTCGCATAGCAGTTTTGTCTTTCGTGAGAGGTTACGTCCATGCCCTACAAGAATCTGGAAGAGGCAGTCAAAGCCTCCGGCAACATAGTCAAGATGATGCGCAATTCGCAAATCGGCGCATACATCTATCCAGTGGTCGCCCCCGAGTTCACCAACTGGCGCGACGAGCAGCGGGCCTGGCAAAAGACCTGCGTGCTGTTCGACCAGACCCACCACATGGTCAATCTGTTCGTCGAGGGCCCGGACGCGCTCAAGCTGCTGTCGCACCTCGCGACCAACTCGTTCAAGAATTTCACCGTCGATAAGGCCAAGCAGTTTGCGCCGGTGAACTACAACGGTCAGGTGATCGGCGACGGCATTCTGTTCTATTTGGCCGAGAATTCGCTGGTTTTCGTCGGCCGCAACCCGACCGCCAACTGGATCCAGTTCAACGCCCAGGCCGGCAAATACGACGTCAAGGTCGAATATGACGATCGCTCGCCGGGGCGTCCGATGGGCAAGCCCGTGTTCCGCAAATTCTACCGCTACCAGATCCAGGGCCCGAACGCGCAGGACGTCATCAAGACGCTCAATGGCGGGACGATGCCCGACGTCAAGTTCTTCAACATGGGCCATATCCAGATCGCCGGCCGCAAGGTGCGGGCGCTGCGCCACGGCATGGCCGGCGCGCCGGGCCTCGAAGTCTGGGGGCCATACGAACAGGCCGAGGAGATTCGCAGCGCCATTCTCGAAGCCGGCAAGGACGCCGGCATCGTCCCGGTCGGCTCGCGCGCCTACGCGACCAACACGCTGGAGTCCGGCTGGATCCCCTCGCCGGTCCCGGCGGTCTATACCGGCGACAAGATGAAGCCGTATCGCGAATGGCTGCCGGGCACGAGCTACGAAGCCAATGCTTCGCTCGGCGGCAGCTTCGTCTCGGACAATATCGAGGATTATTACACGACACCCTACGAACTCGGTTATGACGGCTTCACCAAGTTCGACCACGACTTCATCGGCGCCGACGCGTTGAAGGCGATGCAGGGCAAGGTGCATCGCAAGAAAGTCACCTTCGCCTGGAATGACGACGACGTGAAGAAGGTCTGGGCCTCGCAGCTGGCGCCGGAAGGCGAGAACTACAAGTTCATCGACCTGCCGCTGTCGAACTACGCGTCGAGCTCGTTCGATTCGATCATGAGCAAGGGCAAGGTGATCGGCGCCTCGATGTTCTCGGGCTACAGCTTCAACGAGCGCAAGATGCTCTCGCTCGGCTTCGTCGAGGAGCAATATGCCAAACCCGGAACCCAGCTGACGCTGGTTTGGGGCGAGGAGAACGGCGGCACCAAGAAGACCACCGTCGAGCGCCACAAGCAGCTCGAGATGCGGGTCGAGGTTGGCCCGACACCTTACGCGTCGATGGCGCGCGAGACCTACCACCAGGGCTGGCGCACCGCGGCGAACGCGTAAGCCGCGCCTTTAGAGGGGTCATTCCGGGACGCGCGCATAGCGCGCGGACCCGGAATCCAGCGGCCCGCAAAGAACCCCGCTTCTGGATTCCGGGTTCGCGAGCCACGCTCGCGCCCCGGAATGGCAGGCAAATGATCGGGATTTAAGAGGTCGCCATCACCTTCGGGCCGGCGGCCTCTTCGCTTTGGGCTCGCGCATAGCGCGCCGTTTCGATGACGCCGCCGAACGAGAAATAATGCGGCGTGACGTCGCCGATCTCGTCTCGCGCCGCGGCCAGCGCGTCGATAATCCGGCCGGGCCCGACGCTGCCGGTCAACAGGCTTACGGCAGCGCCTGACATCAGCCCGCGCAGCGAGCCATTGACGCCGCAGCGGCGGGCGAAACGCAGCAGCGCCGGAATGCTGGTCGGCCCGGCCATGCCGACACGCACCGGCAACCGCACGCCCTGCGCGCGCAAGCTCCTCAGCCATTGCACGATCCGGTCCGGCGCGAAGCTGAACTGGCTGACGATCTGAAGTTTGAGGCCCGACCGTTCAGCTTCAGCGATCTTGTCACGCAAAGCCGCGGCCAGCCTGTCGTCGGCGATCTGCGGATGGCCCTCGGGATAACCGGTGACGCCGATGTCGAAAATCCCCGCTTTTTGCAGCGCGCCGCTGCGCATGAGCGCGAGCGTGTCGGCGAAAACACCCTGCGACGCGTCATCCCCGGCGAGCACCAAGGCCGCGCGTAGGTCGGCCTCATCGCGGAATCGCGACAGTATCTCGCTGCATTGCGCGGCGCTGGCAAAGCGCCGGGCCGGCAGATGCGCGACCGGCTCGAGGCCCGCCCGGCGCGTCAGCGCGGCCAGTTTGACATGCTGCTCGAAGCTCTGCGCCGGCACGGCGCTGAGAAACAGCCGCGTGCCGCGCGGCAGGATGTCCGCGAGCGCCGCGATCTCCGCCGCGGCGGGGCGCGTCGCTTCCAGCGAGAAGCCGCGCGTAAAGCTCTCCGCGCCCACAGTCATGCGGTTACTCGCGGCGGTGCGAGATCACGAAGGACTCGTCGTAGAACCACAGCCCGCCGTGTTGTTGCAGCACCTCGCGCGTCGCATCGATGTAACGGCGATCGCTGTTGACGTCGGCGAGCCGGTCATCCTCGATCTGCGCCACATAGATCGCGGCGTTCCAGGCGGCGAGCAGGGTCGAGGTGCCGATCGAAGACGAAATCTCGGTCGGCAGCGTGTGCATCTCGTAGCGGAACAGCGAACGCTGATCCGAATAGGCGTTGAAGTTGAGATCGCGGCCGGCAGGGCCAAGCTCCTGCTTCACCGCCTTGAGCAGGTCGTGGCGGCTATGCGTGAACGGGTGATCGTTCGGCCACACTTTGTGGATGATCTCCATGCCGGGGTCGTGGCCGTGCGAATGGATCGCGATCATGCGGCCGCCCGAGCCGAGCGCGCGGGCGAGCGGCGCCAGCACGCGCTTGGCCTTGAACTCAAGCGAGGCGCGGGCGCGATAAGGCTGCGAGGCGATGACCAGATCGTAATCGGCGACGGTGCCGCCGGGCTTCGGTATGATCTGGTCGAGCAGGAATTTATGATCGGCGCGATAGAGCACGAGCACGACCGGTCGCTCATAGACCGGATTGCCGCTCTTCGGCGACACCCGCGCCTTCCAGTTCTCGCCGAGGAACGCTTCCAGCCCGGTGATCTGCTGCTCAAAAGCATGCGCGGTGTTTCCTTCCAGCGCGACCTCGTGCCAGACCATGCTGGTCGCGGCGCTGACCGACTTGACCGTCAGCCACGGCGCTTCGGCGTAGGCGAGGTTGGTGAGCACCACGGTCGTCGCCGGGTGCTCGATGAAGCGGTCCGCCATTTTCTGCAGCGTCAGGCGGACATCCTCGAGGCTGATCTCCTTGGCGACCACGTAGAACGGCATGGTCGGGAAACGGTCGTGCATCGAGCGCATCACCCGCGACAGCACGGTGCCGTCGCCCACCCCGGCGTCGAACACCCGCACCGCCGGCGGGCGCGGATGGATGCTGGCGAGCTCCATGTTGATGCGGTTGGCGACTTCCCACTTCTCGCTGCAGGTGTTGACGAACAGCAGATATTTCTGACGGTTGTCGAAGAAGCGGAAATTGCGCTGCGGATCCTCGCCGCCGGACGTCATCGTCGTCGCCGGCGCCGCCACCGCGGGCAACGGTGATCGCCCGCCCTCGAACAGCACGCGGCGGCGCGCCGGCGCCACGCCATTGTCGTTGGTCATGAAGCTGCGGATGCGATCGAGCGTATCGGTGGTGATGCGCCCGCCATTGCGCAGGCGGCTCGCCAGCTTGCCGTCATTGACGGCACGGCGGCCGAAGGTCGATTCAGCGAGCCCGCGCTGGCGGCAGAAGTCGGTGATTTCTTGCAGGATCTGCTCGTTCACGGGCGATCCCTCCATGTCGTTTCTTCCCGGACCAAGCGAACCAATGGCGCCCGATTTCGTCAACAGTAAAATTGATGGGCAATGATGATGGGAAATAGCCCACCATCAGGATATACGGTATCTAGGATAATGCTCAGTTATTGGAGCAGTTGAGCGGCAGCATAGTGGGCAATTGCCCGCGGTGCCCAACGTCGCGGGGCAGTCTGCCGCCGCTGCCGGCCCGCTAAATGTCGAAGAAAACCGTTTCGTTATCGCCCTGGACTCGAATGTCGAAGCGATAGATCGCCCGACCCTCACGGGTCTCCTTGCGGGCGATCAGCGTTGGCCGCCGGTCGGTGGGCACCAGGCTCAGGATCGGGTCGGCGGCATTGCCCGCCTCATCCGGGAAGTATAGCCGGGTATAGACCTGCCGCAGCATGCCGCGCGAATGGATGCAGACCACGATGTGCGGCGCCTGCATCTTGCCGTTCGGCCCCGGCACCGCGCCGGGCTTCACGGTGTCGAAGCTGTAGACCCCGCTCTTGTCGGTGGCGGAACGGCCGAAGCCCTTGAACTTGGCATTCGGCAGCGCGCGGTTGTCGCGCGGATTGGCGTGGCGGCCCTGCGCGTCGGCCTGCCAGATCTCGATCATGGCGTCGTTGATCGGCAAGCCGTCGCCGTCGAGCACGGCGCCTTCGATGCGGATCCGGTCGCCGGTCACATCGGGCGTGACCAGATTATCGCTGACGGTTTCCTTCCAGCTGTAGGTCCCGTTCGGATCCCACTTGTTGCGGCCGTCCGGCGTCAGGCCGTAGGCGAAGAACGGACCGACCGTCTGTGAGGGCGTGATCTCGGACATTGCTTCTTCCTTGCGCCCTTAGTGTTCGTCGTTGTCGAGCGGCGTCGCTTCGCGGCCGCGCAGCACGATGTCGAAGCGGAAGCACAGCGCCCAATCCGGGACAGTATTGTCGAGATCGAAGGCCGACACCATGCGGTTGCGCGCCTTCTCGTCGGTGACCGAATTGAAGATCGGATCGAACGGGAACAGATAGTCGCCGGGAAAATACATCTGGGTGACGAGCCGCGACAGGAACGAGTGCCCGAACACCGAGAAGTGGATGTGGTTCGGCCGCCAGGCATTCGGATGATTGCCCCACGGATAGGCGCCGGGCTTCACGGTGATGAACTTGTAGTAGCCGTTCTTGTCGGTGACGGCGCGGCCGGCGCCGGTGAAATTCGGATCGAGCGGCGCCGGATGCTGATCGACGAGATGGACATAGCGGCCGCAGGCATTGGCCTGCCAGATCTCCACCAGGGTGTCCGGCACCGGACGCTTGTCTTCGTCGAGCACATGGCCGTGCACGATGATGCGCTCGCCGAGCGGCTCACCCTTGTGCTGCTTGGTGAGATCGTTGTCGCCATCCTGCACCGCATCGTGGCCGTAAACCGGCCCGGTCAGCTCCGACAAGGTGTGCGGCACGACGATCAGCGGCTTCGACGGCGAGCGCTTGACCGTCGAGCGATAGGCCGGGGTCAGATGCTTCGGAAAGGCCGACAGGCTTTCCTTCGGATAAACCAGCGCCATTCGCTTTCTCCGCTAGCCGACGCGCTCGAGCGCCAGCGACACGCCTTGTCCGACCCCGACGCACATCGTGGCAAGGCCCAATTTGCCGTCGCGCTCGATCAGGCCATGCGCCGCGGTCATTGCCAGGCGGGCGCCTGACATGCCGAGCGGATGGCCGAGCGCGATGGCGCCGCCATGCGGGTTAACCTGCTCGGCATCGTTGGGAAGACCGAGTTGACGCAGACAGGCTAGCGACTGTGAGGCGAACGCTTCATTGATCTCGATCAAATCGTAATCGCCGATCGTGTGGTTGAGCCGCGCCATCAGCTTGCGGGTCGAGGGAACCGGGCCGATGCCCATGATGCGCGGCGGCACCGCGGCCGCGGCCATGCCAAGAATGCGCGCCCGCGGGGTGAGGCCGTGCTTCTTCACCGCGTCCTCGGATGCAATGATCATCGCCGCCGCGCCATCATTGACGCCCGAGGCATTGCCGGCGGTCACGGTGCCGGGATTGCGGAACGGCGTTTTCAGCTTGGCAAGCTGCTCCAGCGTGGTGTCCGGTCGCGGGTGTTCGTCGCGGTCGACCAGCACCTTGGCGCCTTTGGCGCCGGCCACTTCGACCGGCACGATCTCGGTCGTGAAGTAGCCTTTGGCTTCGGCGGCGCCGGCGCGCTGCTGCGAGCGCAGCGCGAAGGCGTCCTGATCGGCGCGGGTGACCTGGAATTCCTCGGCGACGTTCTCGCCGGTTTCCGGCATGGCGTCGATGCCGTATTGCGCCTTCATCAGCGGATTGACGAAGCGCCAGCCGAGCGTGGTGTCGTAGATGTCGACGCTGCGCGTGAACGCTTCCGGCGCCTTGCCCTGCACGAACGGCGCGCGGGTCATCGATTCGACGCCGCCGGCAATGGCGAAATCCATCTCGCCGGCGCGGATCGCGCGTGCCGCGGTGCCGACCGCTTCGAGCCCGGAGGCGCACAGCCGATTGAGAGTCATGCCCGGGATGCTGTCCGGCAGGCCGGCCAGCAACAGCGCCATGCGCGCGACATTGCGGTTGTCTTCGCCGGCCTGATTGGCGCAGCCGTAATAGACGTCATCGAGCGCGGCCCAATCGACTTTCGGATTGCGCGCCACCAGCGCCTTGATCGGAATCGCGGCGAGGTCGTCGGTGCGCACCTTGGCCAGCGCGCCGGCATAACGGCCGATCGGCGTCCGCGCAGCGTCGCAAATGAAGACGGCGCGCGACATCACGCCGCCTCGCCATGGGCGCGCGCGGTGCGCGCATTGAGTTCACGCAAGATCTCGAGCTCCTGCTGGGTTGGCGCCGGCGTTTCCGCGACATCATTGGCGTAGCGCACGGTCCAGCCGGCATTGTCCTGGACCTGTTCGCGGGTGACGCCCGGGTGCAGGGACGTGACCACCATTTCCTTGGTCTCGGCGTCGGGCTGATAGATCGCCAGATCGGTGATCAGCCTGGTCGGGCCCTTGGTCTTGACGCCGAGCTTCGCCCTGCTGTCGCCGCCGGTGCCGTGGCCGATCGAGGTGAAGAAATCGATCTTGTCGACGAAGCTGCGTTTGCCCTGCTTCATGATGATGAAGATTTCGCCGCACGAGATCGCGATCTCCGGCGCGCCGCCGCCGCCCGGCAGCCGCACTTTCGGCTTGTCGTAAGGGCCGACCACGGTGGTGTTGAGGTTGGCGAATTTGTCGATCTGCGCGCCGCCGAGGAAGCCGACCGAGATGCGGCCGCCCTGCAGCCAGTAGCGGAACATTTCCGGCACCGACACCGTGGTCAGCGCGGTCTCGCACAATTCGCCGTCGCCGATCGAGAGCGGCAGCACGTTCGGCTTGGTGGCCAGCGTGCCGGACTCGTAGATCAGCGTCACGCCCGGCGCATGATTGAGCCGCGCCAGATTGGCGGCCGCCGAGGGCTGGCCGATGCCGACGAAACAGACGTCCTCATTGCGCAATGCGCGCGACGCTGCGATCGTCATCATCTCGTTGGATTTGTAATCCGCCATTGCCGTCACTCCGCCGCCGCGAGCTTGCGGCCATATTGCCTGAAAGCATCCGGGCCCTTGTCGAGCACATTGGCTTTCATCCAGGCCAGGAACGAGTCGCGCTCGCGCGAGATATCGTCCCACTGCTTATAGAAGGCATTGTTGCGCGGATAATAGCCCTGCGCATAGGACGGGAACGCGCCGCCCGGAACCTCGACGACATAGCCGACCGCCCAGCTCGGCAGGATCACAGCGTTCAGGTTGCGCGGCCCGAGATCCTCGACGATCTCCTCGACCGTGACGATCGAGCGTTTCGAGGCCAGCACCGCCTCCTTCTGAACGCCGAGCACGCCCTCGATCATCACATTGCCGGCCTTGTCGGCGCGCTGTGCGTGGATGACGGCGACATCGGGCCGGTGCGAGGGAACCGCCGCAAGGCTTTCGCCGGTGAATGGGCAGGTGATGCGCTTGATATGCGGATTCACCTTCGGCAGGTCGCTGCCGATATAGCCGCGGAAGATCGCGCAAGGCAGGCCGGCGGCGCCGGCTTCATAGGCATTGGCCATGGCGGCGTGGGAATGCTCGACGATCTCGAGCTGGTGCGGCCAGCCATTCTCGACCGCGTCGCGGAACCGATAAAGCGAGCCGACGCCCGGATTGCCGCCCCAGGAGAAGATGAGCTTGTCGGCGCAGCCCATGCCGATCAACTGGTCGTAGACCAGGTCCGGCGTCATGCGGATCAGCGTCAGGTGCTTGCGGCCCTGGCGGATGATTTCGTGCCCGGCCGCGTTCGGGATGAGATGAGTGAAGCCCTCGAGCGCCACAATATCGCCGTCGTGAACGGCGGCCTTGACGGCTTCGGCCAGCGAGACGATACGCGCCATGACAGAACGACTTCCCGGTTGCGGACCCGTATTTACGGCCCGCGCCGGACAGGGTCAAATCGCGCGGCGCTGGTGGACGTGCTTCATGCCGCGCAGCTATCCTGCCGCGCCATCGCATCAACGGCGCGCCAAGCCAAAGCCAGGGAACACAGCATGGAGATCAAGGGTCACGCGGCGATCGTCACCGGCGGTGCGTCGGGACTTGGCGCCGCGACGGCGCGCGCATTGGCGGCAGCCGGCGCGAAGGTGGCGATCCTCGACGTCAACGAAAAGGCCGCCGCCGAGGTCGCCAAGGAGATCGGCGCGATCGCCGTGGCGTGCGACGTCGCCGACGCCCAAGGCGGCGCCGACGCCGTCAGCCAAGCGGCCAAATCGCATGGTCCCGCGCGCATCCTGGTCAATTGCGCCGGCGTCGGCCCAGCCAAGCGCATTGTCGGCCGCGACGGGCCGATGCCGCTCGAAGACTATGAGCGCGTCATCCGCATCAACCTGATCGGCACCTTCAATATGATGCGGCTGGTCGCCGCCGCGATGCAGGGCCTGGCGCCGACCAGCGAAGGCGAGCGCGGCGTCATCGTCTCGACCGCCTCGGTCGCCGCCTTCGAGGGCCAGATCGGCCAGTCGGCCTATTCGTCGTCGAAAGGCGGCGTCGCCGCGCTGACCATGCCGGCGGCGCGCGAGTTCGCGCAATTCGGCATCCGTGTCATGGCGATCGCGCCGGGCATTTTCGGCACACCGATGCTGCGGGCGCTGCCGCAGGAGGCGCAGGATTCGCTCGGCGCCTCGGTACCGTTTCCGAAGCGGCTCGGCGAGCCGCGCGAATACGCCGCGCTGGTGATGCACATCATCCGCAACGGCTATCTCAACGGCGAGGTCATCCGCCTCGACGGTGCGCTGCGCATGGCGCCGCGCTGAGCGCGATGGCGCTGACCAACACCCGCCTAGTGCGCATCGAGTGGGGCGACTGCGACCCGGCCGGCATCATTTTTTATCCGCGCTATTTCGAGATCTTCGACAACGCCACCGCGGCGTTGTTCGAGCGCGCGCTCGGCATGACCAAATTCCATTATCTCGAGGCTTACGCGTTCGCCGGCTTTCCGCTGGTCGACAGCCGCGCCAAATTCCTCAAGCCGACGCGGTTCGGCGATGACGTGACGGTGGTGAGCAGCGTCGATTTCGGCAGTTCGAGCTTCACCGTGCAGCATCGCATTTTGCTCCACGGCGAGTTGTGCGCACAGTGCACCGAAAAGCGCGTGTGGATCATCCGCGACGCTGCCGGCCGCATCAAATCACAGCCAGTGCCGGCGCCGGTGCGCGAGAAATTCGGCTGAGCTTTATGTGACTTTTGCGATCCGCCGCAGCACCCGCATGAAACGGCTGCGTTCGCGCGGCCCGATCAGGCGGTCGAGCATCTGCTCGTGGCCGCGCGCGCAGGCGGTCAATTGCGCCAGTACCTTGATGCCGGTGTCGGTCAAGGTGAGCCGGTAAGCGCGGCGGTCGGCCTCGGTGCGGCGCCGCTCGACCAGGCCGCGCCGCACCAGATCCTCCAGCACCGGCGTCATGCTGGACTTGTCGCGGCCGCTGGCCCGGCCGAGCGTGCTCTGGCTGATGCCGGGGTTTTGGGCGATCAGGATCAGCGTCGCGAACCGGCCGGGGCTTTCGCCGATCTCGCGCGAGCGCCGGGAAAACGCCTCAAATGACGCTTCCTGCGCCATGCGCAGCCGGAACCCGACCCAGTCGGCCAGCGGGCCGAGATTGATCGGCTTCGGACTCCGCTTGGTGGCCGCCCCTGTGCTTTTGCTGCGGCGCGGTCGTTTCTTGCTCGCTGTCATAAACGGGCCGCCCCCTCAGCCGGCGCGCGGCGATAGTTTGATATCAAACGGTCCACTTTACAACGCACGGCCCGTGCGGCTGAATATTGAAAACGCCGCTCATAACAACACGGCGCAAAGCACCAGGGAGAAATTGAATGACGCCCCGCCATGCCGCAACGATGTGTGCCGCCGCGCTTGGCGCGGCTCTGATCGCCGCTCCTGCCTCGGCGCAAGAGAAGACCTTCGAGCTCAAGCTCTCGCACTGGGTGCCGGCTTCGCATCCGCTGCAGAAGGCGCTGGAAGACTGGGGCGCAGCGGTCGAAAAGGATTCCGGCGGCACGCTGCACTACAAGGTCTATCCGGCGCAGCAACTCGGCAAGGCGTTCGACCATTACGACATGGCGCGCGACGGCATCGCGGACCTCACCTACATCAATCCGGGCTATCAGCCGGGCCGTTTCCCGATCATCGCCGCCGGTGAGCTGCCGTTCCTGATCTCAGACACCAAGGGCGGCTCGATGGCGCTCGATGTCTGGTACCGCAAATATGCCGCGCAGGAGATGAAGGACGTCAAGTTCTGCCTCGCCTTCATTCACGCGCCGTCGTCGTTCCACTCCAGCAAGAAGAAGATCGTGGTGCCCGGCGACATCAAGGGCATGAAGATCCGCCCTGCGGATGCCACGGTCGCGACCTTCATGACGCTGCTCGGCGGCACCAACGTCCAGTCGTCGGCGCCGGAAGTGCGCGACATCATCGAGCGCGGCGTCGCCGACGCGGTCACCTTCCCGTGGGGCTCGCTGGTGCTGTTCGGCATCGACAAGGTGACGAAGTACCATATGGATGCGCCGTTCTACGTGACGACCTTCGCCTTCGTGTTCAACAAGGACAAGTACAACGAAATGTCGGACCGCCAGAAGAAGGCGATCGATAATCACTGCACCACCGAGCAGGCCGGTTTGGTCGGCGGGCCGTGGGGCCAGTTCGAGGATGCCGGCATCGACAAGGTCAAGGCTGAGCCAGGCCAGGAGGTCTACAAGCTCACGCCTGAGCAAAGCGCGGAATGGAAGAAGGCATCCGAACCGCTGCTGAAGAGCTGGGCCGACGGCGCCAGGAAAGCCGGCATCGATCCGGATGCGGCGATGAAGGACCTGCGCGCCGACCTCGCCAAATACAACGCTTTGGCGAAGTAATCCGGCGAACTGATTGCCAGACGGTGGGCCACTGCGGCTCACCGGCTGGTCTCCGCGCAAAGCCCGCAAGGCCGTGACATGAAACGCATCACCATGGATCGCTTCATCGACACGATCGAGTGGATCGCCGCCGGCTTCGTCGGCATCGTTGCCGCCGACATCTTCATCTCGGTGCTGCTGCGCAATCTGTTCAATTACGCCGTGCCGGACTCGTTCGATTTCGGCCGGCTGCTGCTCGGCATTTTGATCTTCTGGGGCATCGCCGCGACCTCCTATCGCGGCGGCCATATCACCGTCGATCTGATCTGGGCCAATGCCGGCCCGAAATATCAGCGCATGATCGACGTATTCGCGACTTTGGTGTTGCTGTTCGTGGTCAGCGTGCAGACCTACACCTTGTTCGACAAGGTGCGCGGCACTTATTACGACAATGTCCTCACCTTCGACCTGCGGCTGCCGACCTGGCCGTTTTTCGCCCTGGCCTGGGCCGGCGACGTGTCCGCCGTGCTGCTGATCGCGGTCCGCACCTATCGGCTGATCTTCCAGCCGGAGACGATGCGCGAGCCAAAGCCCCGTGCGGTCGAATGAGATGAGCACCGACGCGATCGCGATTCTGGGCTTCGTCTCGCTGTTCGGCTTGATGCTGCTGCGCGTGCCGGTCGGCATGGCGATGGGCCTGGTCGGCGTTTCCGGCTTTGCCTACCTCGTCAACGGCAATGCCGCGCTCAAATTGGTCGGCGCCACCTCGATGCGCACGGTCACCGACTACACGTTCGGCGTGATCCCGATGTTCATGCTGATGGGCACGTTCATGTCGAATTCCGGCATGAGTCGTGACCTGTTCCGCGCCGCCAACGGCTTCGTCGGGCACCTGCGCGGCGGACTGGGCTTCGCCACGGTCGTCGCCTGCGGCGGCTTTGCCGCGATCAGCGGCTCGTCGGTGGCGACCGCGGCCACCTTTTCGGCCGTCGCCTATCCGGAAATGCGCCGCTACGGCTACCCACAGAGCTTCGCCACCGGCGTGATCGCGGCCGGCGGCACGCTCGGCGCCATGCTGCCGCCATCCATCGTGCTCGCGGTCTATGGCATCATCACCGAGCAGGACATCGGCAAGCTGTTCTTCGCCGGCATCGTTCCCGGCATCCTGGCAATGGCGATGTATCTCGCGACCATCGCCATCATCGGCTATGTACGGCCCGGCTTCCTGCCGGCGGGAGCGCGGATGCCGTGGCGCGAGGCGCTAATCGGCCTGCGGTCGATCTGGGCACCGGTTCTGCTGTTCGTGTTCGTGATCGGCGGACTTTACGGGCTGCCGTTCTTGCCGCGGTTCACGCCGACCGAAGCCGGCGGCGTCGGCGCCAGCGGCGCATTCCTGATCGGGGTGTTCACCGGCCGGCTCGACAAGGACAAGATCCTCGCTTCGCTGCTGCAGGCGACGCGCACCGCCGCCGCGGTGTTCACGGTGCTGATCGGCGCGCTGATCTTCGGCTATTTCCTCACCATCACGCAGACGCCGCAGAAGGTCACCGAATTCCTGACCGGCCTCGGGCTCGGCAGCTACGGCGTGCTGGCGCTCATCATGGTGATGTTCCTGGTGCTCGGCTGCCTGATGGACGCCATGGCGATGATCATCCTGACGGTGCCGATCATCTTTCCGGTCATCACCCATCTCGGCTTCGACCCGATCTGGTTCGGCGTCATCATCGTGATGACGGTGGAACTCGGGCTGATTCACCCGCCGGTGGGCATGAACGTCTTTGTCATCAAAAGCGTGGTGAAGGACGTGAGTTTTTCAACGATTTTCAAGGGCGTAATCCCCTTTATTCTCACGGACCTGGTGCGGCTGGTGATCCTGATCGCCTTTCCGATCATCGCGCTGTGGCTGCCCTCGCATATGTGAGGCAAATTCGCTAAGATGGTTTGATATCAAACTATTTGCTTTAGGCGGAACGATGGAACGCTCGTTCAAGACCGAAGTGCAATCGCTGGCGCTGGGCGACGGCGACATTTTCCACGGCGAGGGCATCCTCGCCGTCACCAAGGCGCTGCTGCAGTCGGGCGTGTCCTATATTGGCGGCTATCAGGGCGCGCCAGTGTCGCATCTGCTCGACGTCATGATCGAGGCCGAGGACCAGATGCGCGAGCTCGGCGTCCACGTCGAGACCTGTACCAACGAGGCCTCCGCAGCCGCCATGCTGGGCGCCTCGATCAATTACCCGCTGCGCGGCGCGGTGACCTGGAAATCGATCGTCGGCACCAACGTGGCGGCTGATGCGCTGTCGAACCTGTCGTCGCCCGGCGTCATGGGCGGCGCCATGATCATCATCGGCGAGGACTATGGCGAAGGTGCCAGCGTCATCCAGGAGCGCTCCTATGCCTACGCGATGAAATCCTCGATGTGGCTGCTCGACCCGCGGCCGGATCTGCCGACCATCGTGCGCACCGTCGAAAAGGGCTTCGATCTGTCGGAGGCGAGCCACGCGCCGGTGATGCTCGAATTGCGCATCCGCGCCTGCCACGTGACCGGCGAATTCGCCGCCAAGGACAACCGCAAGGGCGAGTATTCCGGCCTCAACCGCATCACGACGCCGGCCAAGTTCAATTACAGCCGGCTCGCGCATCCGCCGGTCACTTACGCGCAGGAAAAACGCAAGGTCGAGGAGCGCATGCCGGCGGCGCGCGCCTTCATCCGCGAGCACGGACTCAACGAACTCATTGCCGGCGATCTCGACGAGATCGGCATCATCGTCATGGGCGGCCTGACCAACAGCGTGCTGCGTGGGCTGGAGCGGCTCGGGCTTGTCGACGTGTTCGGCGTCTCGCGCGTGCCGCTGCTCGTGCTCAACGTGGTGTATCCGCTGGTGCCGGAGGAGATCCGCGAATTCTGCACCGGCAAGAAGGCGGTGCTGGTCGTCGAGGAGGGCTATCCCGATTACATCGAGCAAGCGGTCAATGTCGAACTGCGCCGCGCCGATATTCAGACCCGCGTGCTCGGCAAGGGTCTGCTGCCGCGCGCCGGCGAATATGCTTCGGAAGTGCTGCTCGAGGGTCTCGCCGGTTTCATGCGCGACGCGCGGCCGGCGACGATCGACGCTGACGCGATCGTCGAGAAGGCCGCAAGCCTCTTTGCCCACAAGGCAAAAGCCGCCGCAGCACTCGGCCCGCTGCCGCCGCGGCCACCGACCTTTTGCACCGGCTGCCCGGAACGGCCGGTGTTTTCGGCGATCAAATTGATGCAGCGCGAGCTTGGCCCGACCCACATCAGCGCCGATATCGGCTGCCATTCGTTCGCAACCTTCGCGCCGTTCTCGCTCGGCAATTCGATCCTCGGCTACGGCATGTCGCTCGCCAGCGCCGCCGCGGTCGGGCCCAATCTCGCCAATCGGCCGATCGCGATCATGGGCGATGGCGGCTTCTGGCATAACGGCGTCATCACCGGCGTCGCCTCGAACCTGTTCAACAAGGGCGACGGCGTGCTGATCGTGATGCAGAACGGCTACACCTCCGCCACCGGGCAGCAGTTCATGCCGTCGAGCCTGGCCGGCCGCGACGGCCCGGCGCCCGGCATGAATATCGAGCGGACATTGCGCGGGCTCGGCGTGACCTGGCTGCGCACGGTGCGCACCTATGGCGTCGCCAAGATGGTGAAGACGCTCAAGGAGGCGATGCAGACCGCCGAGCGCGGCCTCAAGGTCATCATTGCCGACGGCGAATGCCAGCTGGCGCGCCAGCGTCGCGTGCGCGCCGAAGATTCCGAGAAGCTCAAGCGCGGCGAGCGTGTCACCCGCGCGCGCTATGGCGTCGACGACGAGATCTGCACCGGCGACCATTCCTGCATCCGGCTGTCCGGCTGTCCGTCGCTGACGGTGAAGCCGTCGACCGATCCGCTGCGCACCGATCCGGTGGCGACCGTGATCGAAAGCTGCGTCGGCTGCGGCCTGTGCGGCGAGGTCGCGCATGCCGCGGTGCTGTGCCCGTCGTTCTATCGCGCGGAGATCGTGCAGAACCCGAGCTGGCGCGACCGCGCGCTGTTCCGGCTGCGCTCGACCGTGATCGGCTGGCTCGGCGGCTTCAACGGCAAGGTCGCGGCATGAACGCCAGCCCGCACCCCATCACCTTGCTGATCGCCGCACTCGGCGGCGAAGGCGGCGGCGTGCTGACCGACTGGATCGTGCGCGCCGCGGCGCAGGCCGGCTATCCGGTGCAGTCGACCTCGATCCCCGGCGTCGCGCAGCGCACCGGCGCCACGACGTACTACATCGAGATCCTGCCGACCAAAGTGGCCAATCTCGCCGGCAAGCGTCCGGTGTTCGCGCTCACCCCCGGCGTCGGCGACATCGACATTGCGGTGGCGAGCGAACTGCTCGAAGCCGGCCGCACTGTCGCCAACGGCTTCGTCACTCCGGGCCGCACCTCGACGATCGCATCGACCAGCCGGTTCTACGCAATGGACGAAAAGATCGCGCTGGGCGACGGCCGCTTCGAGCCGGACAAGCTCGCCGCCATCATCACCGAGAATTCGCGCGAGGCGCTGCTGATCGACATGGCCGCGCTCGCCAAGCAAAGCGGTTCGATCATCAATGCCGTGATGCTCGGCGCCATTGCCGGCGGCGGCCGGCTGCCGATTTCGGTCGAGACATTCGAGGCTGCGATCCGCGCCGACGGCAAATCGGTCGAGGGTAATCTGCGCGGCTTCCGCGCCGGGCTCGACGCCGCGCGCGCCAAGGCGCAGCCGCACAAGCCGGAACCACGAAAAGTCCGCGCCGCCGCCACGCTCGCGGCACTGGAGCAGGAGGTCGCGCAGACCATTGTCACCGTCGCGCAGCCGATCGCGCTCGAAGGCGTGCGCCGCCTCGCCGCCTATCAAAGCCCAGCCTATGCGCGGCTCTATCTCGACCGGCTCAAGCCGATCGCCACAGCCGACCAAGCAAGCGGCGCGCAGGGCAAGCTGCTGGCCGAAACCGCACGGCACCTTGCCGTGCGCATGTCCTACGAAGACGTGATCCGCGTCGCCGCCGCCAAGATTTCGCCGGCGCGCATGCAGCGCATCGCCAAAGACGAGTTGCGCGCGGTGCGCGGCGAGCCGTTCACCGTGCACGATTTTCTCAAGCCGGGCATCGAGGAACTCTGCCAGGTGCTGCCGGGATTCCTGGCGCGGCCGATCCTGAGCTATTCGGCCAGGAAGGGCTGGCTCGGCCGGGCCTATTTCGGCATGGAGATCAACTCGACCTCGATCAGCGGCTATCTGCGCTTCCTGCTGCTCGCCAGGCTTCGCCCATTGCGGCCTTACGGCCATCGCTATCCGATCGAGCAGGCCAATATCGAATCCTGGCTGGCACTGATCGTCGAGGCGGCGAAGCTGTCGCCCGCGCTCGCCATCGAAGTCGCCGAATGCGCACGCCTCATCAAGGGCTATGGCGATACCCATGCCCGCGGCGTGTCGAATTACCGCACCGTGGTCGAGCGGGTGATCCGTCCCGTTCTCAGCGGGCAAATCCAACCGGCGCGCGGTGCCGACGCGATCGCCAGCGCGCGCACCGCGGCGCTGGTCGATCCGGAGGGCGAGAGCCTGGCGAAATGCATGGCCGAACTTGGTGGGCAGGCCGAGCTACGCATCGCCGCCGAATAAGCCAGACCTCGCAGCGCTTTGGCGGCGACAGCGCGTGTTGTAACCTCACCTGTCGTCGCGTAAAAATACCGGCATAAAAGGCTTCAAAATACAATCGGGAGGATTCGAGATGCGTCTCGCCGCCATCGCTGCCGCGCTTGCGGCACTGCTTGCGACGTTCTCTGCCGCCACGGCGGCGCAGGCCCAACCGATCGGCATCAGCACCAGCCCGCAGGGCACGCTCACTTATGCGGTCGGCGCGGCCATCGCCAAGGTTCTCAACGAGGCTGGCGGCATGCAGGTGCGGGTGCAGCCGTCGAGCGGGACCGGCTCCGGCATCCCGCTGGTCGAATCCGGCGAAGTCGATCTCGGCCTCGCCAACACGCTCGAACTCTACGATGCCTTTCACGGTGTCGGCACTTTCGACAAGCGGCCCAATCCGAGCCTGCGCACCGTCGCCGTGGTGTTCCCGATCAAGGTCGGCCTGTTCGTGCGCAATGATTCGCCGATCAAGACTGTCAAGGACATGAAGGGCCACACCGTCGCCTATGGCTTCACCAGCCAGGAAATCATCAAGAAGACGGTCGACGCGATGCTGGCGACCGAGGGCCTCTCGATCAAGGACCTCAAGCCGGTTCTGGTGCCGAACCTGGTGCGCGGCGTCGACGATTTCATCAGCGGCCGCGCCGACATCACCACCTTCGCGATCGGCTCGGCCAAGGTGGCCGAGGCCGACGCCGCGGTCAGCGGCATTCGTTACGTCTCGCTGACCGACAGCCCGCAGGCCCTCGCCGGGCTCAAGAGCGAATTCCGCACCGCCTATATTGCCAAGGCGCAGCCTTCGCCGGTCAATTCCGGCGTCAAGGAGCCGATCAACATCATGCAATATGACTATACGCTGTTCGCCAGCGCCAAGGTCCCGGCCGACAAGATCAAGACGATCGCCGACATCATCGCGACCCACAAGGACGCGCTCGCCGCCAGCCATCCGCTGTTCAAGACGATGGAGCTTGAGCATATTTATTCCGACATCGACGTGCCCTACCACGACGGCGCCAAGGCCTATTACGATGGCAAGGGCATCAAGGAAGTGAAATGACGATCGTGAAAGCCTGAGGTCGCGGTCGCATGGCCCTCAGCCCGTCTCCTCGCGGTGAGCGGCCGGCGATTGCCGCCGAAGCCTTCCTGCGTGCTTTGGCCGATCACGGCACCGACTATTTCTTCTGCAATCCCGGCACCGATTTTCCGCCGATCGTCGAAGCCTTCAGCCGCGCCAGGAAAACCAATGCCAGGGTGCCGCGCCCGGTGCTGGTGCCGCACGAAAATCTGGCGGTGGCGATGGCGCATGGCGCCTATCTGATGAACGGCCGGCCGCAGGCCGTGATGGTCCACGTCAATGTCGGCACCGCCAATACCATCAACAATCTCATCAATGCCTCGCGCGACCGCGTACCGCTCATTCTCGCCGCCGGCCGCACGCCGATCAGCGAGAAGGGCTCATTCGGCTCGCGCAGCCGCTCGATTCACTGGGCGCAGGAAATGTTCGACCAGGCCGGCATGGTGCGCGAGGCGGTGAAGTGGGACTACGAATTGCGCATGCCGGCGCAGATCGGCGACGTCGTCTGCCGCGCGGTCGAAGTCTCGATGTCGCATCCGCGCGGGCCGGTCTATCTGGTTTTGCCGCGCGAGCCATTGTCGGCGACGCTTGCCGAGCCGATCGGCCCGGTGAAACCGCGGCCGCTGGCGGCGGCCGGCCATCCCGATCCGCAAGCCATCGTCACGCTGGCGGAATGGATCGCCGCCGCCGAACGCCCGCTGATCATCACCTCGGCGCTGCCTGACGACGCGGTCGATGCGCTGGCGCAACTCGCCGAGCGCTGCGCCATTCCGGTTATCGCCTATGCGGCGCGCTCGCTCTGCCTGCCGACCAGCCATCCGATGCATTTCGGCTCGGAATCGGGCGCGCTGCTGACCGACGCCGATCTGGTCATCGTGCTCGAGTCCGACGTGCCGTGGATTCCCGGTTTGCAACATCCGCCGGGCGGCGCCCGGATCGTGCAGATCGGCGAAGAGCCGGCCTATGTGCGCTACCCGATGCGCAGCTTTCCGAGCAATCTCACCATTCAGTCCAGCGCCGGAAATATGCTGGCAGCGCTGGCTACGGCGCTGTCGTCGCGCCTGCAAATGGCGGAGGCGCGTATCGCCGCCCGCCGCCAGCGCCTGACCGAGCGCATGCGCACGCGGCGCGCGCAGCTCGCCAAGGACGCGGCATCCGGCGACATGATCTCGCCCGAATTTCTCAGTCGTGCGATCGGCGAAGCGGTCGGGCCCGACGCGGTGATCTTCAATGAATATCCGCTGCGGACCGATCATTGCGCCCGCGAGCATCCCGGCAGCTATTTCGCGCTGAGCGCGGCCGGCGGGCTCGGCTGGGGGCTGGGCGCCGCGCTCGGCGCCAAGCTCGCTGCGCCCGAACGGCTCGTCGTCGCCACGCTCGGCGACGGCGCCTACATGTTCGCCAATCCGATGGCCGGGCACTGGGTCGCCGGCACCCACAATCTGCCGATCCTCACCGTCATATTCAACAATAGCCGCTACGGCGCGGTGCGCCGCTCGACGCTGGCCATGTTCAAGGACGGCGCCGCAGGCGAGAATGACGGCCGCATGTTGGCCGACCTCGATCCGTCGCCGGCCTATGACGTGCTCGCCGCCGCGCAAGGCGCCTATACCGAACGGGTCGAGCGGCCGGCCGAGCTCGCCGACGCGCTCGGCCGTGCCCGCGAGGCCGTGATGAACGGCCGTCAGGCACTGCTCAACGTGATTTGTCCGTACTGAAAGCTCCCATGCCACCTCGTCTGCTCGGCACTCTCATCATCATCTTGCGCGCGGCGATCATCGTGGCCGTCGCCGGCTGGATTCTCGATGTTCCCGGCCGGCTGCAGATCGGCCTGTTCAACGAACAGATCCTGGTCGCGGTGCTCGGCATCTCGCTGGCGCTGACCTTCCTGACCTTTCCGCTTCGAGGCCATACCGGCGAAGAAGCGGTCGCGGAGAAGGTTCTGAAAAGAGAAATCGCAACCGCAGGCTGGATCGATTTCGCCTTCGCCGCGGCGGCGCTGCTGTGCTGTTTCTATGTCGGGATCCGCTATCAGAGCCTGATCGTCGAGCTGGTGGCGCGGCCTGCATATGGCGTCGCGCTCTCCACCCTGATCGTGCTGCTGGTGTGCGAGGCCAGCAGGCGGGTGACGGGACTCGCACTGATCATCATCGTCGGCGTGCTGTGTGCGCATGCTCTGTTCGGCTACATGCTGCCGGAAACCTTCGCCAGCCGGCCGGTCGCGCTCAGCCGGCTGATGGTCTATCTCGCCATCGACACCAATGCGCTGCTCGGCGGCCCGCTCGATATCGCGGTGCGCGTCGTCGTGCCCTTCGTCGTCATGGGCAACCTCTTGTCGCGCTGCGGCGGCTCGGATTTCTTCGCCGATCTCGCCGGATCGCTGATGGGCCATTTCCGCGGCGGCTCGGCGAAAATCGCGGTGGTCGGCTCGGCGTTTTTCGGGATGATGTCGGGCAGCGCGGTCGCCAATGTCGCCAGCGTCGGCACCATCACCATCCCGCTGATGAAGCGCGCCGGCTTCTCCAAGGAGATGGCCGCCGCGATCGAGGCGGTCGGCTCGACCGGCGGCCAGGCCGCGCCGCCGGTGATGGGCGCCGCCGCCTTCCTGATGGCCGAGTACCTGCAAGTGCCCTACGGCACGGTGGCCATCGCCGCGATCATTCCGGCGCTGCTGTTCTATATCGCGCTGCTGATGCAGGTCGATCTGGAATCCGCCAAGCTCGGCATCAAGGGCCAGCCGCGGTCGAGCCTGCCGTCGTTCTGGCGCGTCTTGCGCGACGGCTGGCAATTTCTGGTGCCATTCGTCGTCCTGATCATAGGGCTGCTGTATTTACACATGGAGGCCGAGGTCGCGGCGATGTGGGCGATCGGCGTCCTCATCGTGCTGGTGCTTGTTGTGCCGAACAAGGGACGGCGCATGACGCCGCTCGACGTGCTGGCGGCCATTACCGGGGCGGGCGGCGCCGTCGTCGACATCATCGCGATCACGGCGATCTCGGGGATTCTGATCGGCGCCATGAACTTGACCGGCGTGGCGTTTTCGCTGACCCAGCAGCTGCTGACGATCAGCGGCGGCAGCCTGGCGCTGCTGCTGATCATCACCGCGATCGCCGCCTTCATTCTCGGCCTGCCGCTGCCGACCGTCGGCGTTTACATTATTCTTGCAACGCTCGCCGCGCCGGCGCTGGTCCAGGGCGGCATCCTGCCGATGCAGGCGCACATGTTCGTTCTGCACCACGGCATCCTGGGCATGGTGACGCCGCCGGTCGCGCTGGCCTCGTTCGCCGCAGCGACCATCGCGCAGTCCGACCAATGGAAAACCGGCTGGCTGTCGACGCGGCTGAGCTGGTGCGCCTATCTGCAGCCGTTCCTGTACGCCTATTCGCCGGAGCTGATCATGCAGGGCACCCCGGCCGCCATCCTGCTGCGGCTGACCTTGTCCCTGCTCGGCATTTTCATGGGCACGCTGACGGCGGTCGGCTATTTCCAGACGCGGATCTCGCCGGCGTTCCGCCTCGCCTATGCCGGAATCGCGTTGTTGCTGCTGGTGCAGCCGCCAATGTTTGCGGCGGCGATCTGGCTCAATGGCATCGGATTCGCCCTCGCCGTCGCCGCCATCGCCTGGGAGGCGACCCGTGGCCGCGCCGACCGCAAGCTGGCCGCGACCTGAACTCAACACGTCACGCGCGACTCGCCGCGCCAAACGACCAACCGGAGAACTGCCATGCGGATCGACGCCTACACCCATTTTATTCCAGAGAGGTTTTTCGAGAGGCTGGTGGCGAGCGGCGCCGGCGACATCGGCAAGCGCATGCGCAGCATTCCGGCGATCTACGATCTCGATCACCGCCGCAAGATGGTCGAAAGCTTTCCCGACTACGGGCAGATCCTGTCCTACCCGATGCCGCCGGTCGAGACGCTGGCGAAATCGCCGGCCGAGCTCGAGGACTACTGCAAGGTGATCAATGACGGTCTGGCCGACATCTGCGCCAAATATCCGCGGCAGTTCCCCGGCTGGGTGGCGCAGACCTCGCCCGGCATTGCCGACGCCGGGGTGCGCGAAGCCGAGCGCGCGATCAAGAACGGCGCGCTCGGCGTCCAGATCTACACCAACATCGTCGGCCGCCCGCTTGACGAGCCGGCGTTCGAGCCGCTGTTTGCCGCGATGGCGAAAAGCGGCAAGCCGATCTGGCTGCATCCGGCGCGCGCGGCGAACTTTCCGGATTATCTGTCCGAGAAGAAATCGAAATACGAAATCTGGTGGGCATTCGGCTGGTCCTACGAAACCGCTGCGGCGATGGCGCGGCTGGTGTTCTCCGGCATCATGGACAAATACCCGGGCCTCAAGATCATCGTGCATCATTTCGGCGGCATCGTGCCGATGCTGGAAGGCCGCATCGGGCCCGGCTGGGACGTGCTCGGCCAGCGCACCTCGGACGAGGATTACGGCGCGGTGCTCAAGCGGCTGAAGAAGCGGCCGCTCGATTATTTCAAGCACGGCTTCTACGCCGACACCGCGACCTTCACCGGCAAGGCCGCGATGGATGCCGGCTTCGAGTTCTACGACCGCGACAAAATCGTGTTTGCCTCGGACTGCCCGTTCGATCCGGAAGGCGGCACCATGTATATCCGCGAAACGCTCAGGCTACTCGACGAGATGAAATTCTCTAGGGCCGAACGCGAGGCGATCGATCACGGGCATTTGGAGAAGCTCACCGGCGTGACTTTTGCCAAGTAGCGTTCAGACTTTTCCTGCCCGCTTCCACCTTCCCCAGGTCGGCCGCTCCATCTCGAAGCGATCCGACAGCCGGGCGTACCATTTTGCGCCGTGCATGCCGCCGATTAGCTTGAGTTTTGGCGTATCGACCAAGCCACGCGAGGCATCGACCACAAGGCCGTCATCGACGTGGCCGTAAGTGACGCGGCCGATGACGATGGCCTGATTCGGCCCAAACGACAGCGACGTCAGCAGGCGACATTCATAAGCAACCGGGCTTCCTACGACCCGCGGGGGCTTCACCGTTTTCGAGGGGGCGGTCTTAAGCTTGGCCAAATCCAGCTCGTTGACGCCGGCCGGCGCGTCGATGCAGGTAATATTCATCGCCTCCGCCAAATCCTCACTGACGAGGTTGATGACGAATTCCTCGGTGGCGAGGATATTGGCGCCGGTATCCTTCATCCGCTGCTCGGGATGCGGCAGCACGCTGACCGCGACGATGGGCGGCTCGTGGCCCATGACGTTGAAAAGGCTGTACGGCGCGGCATTGATTTTGCCATCCGCGCTTAAGGTCGTGATCAGCGCGATCGGTCGCGGAACCACGGTGCCGAGCAGCAGTTCGTAGCGCTGCGCGGCGGCAAGCCGATTGAAGTCGAATTCCATGTGACGTCCCCTCAATGGAGTCGAGACTAGATGGATCGCGGGCCCGGCAAAAGCCGGGAAGCTGGGTATGCCCGTCCGCGTCGGCCATCTGCGGCGTGGCAACGCCGCCCGTATTTGCTAACCTTTCGATATGACTTTGCCGCAGCCAGCCGGATTGAATGAGCCAGACGGCGCGATCGAGGATTCCAGCCGCGTCACGCCGGCCATGGCGCAATACGTCGAGATCAAGGCCGCCAATCCGGACTGCCTGCTGTTCTACCGGATGGGCGATTTCTACGAGATGTTCTTCGAGGACGCCGAAGTCGCCTCGCGCGCGCTCGGCATCGTGCTGACCAAGCGCGGCAAATATCTCGGCCGCGACGTGCCGCTGTGCGGCGTGCCGGTGATCCGCGCCGACGAATATCTGCACAAGCTGATCGCGCTCGGCCATCGCGTCGCGGTCTGCGAGCAGACCGAGGACCCAGCCGAAGCGAAAAAGCGCGGCGGCAAGAGCGTGGTGCGGCGCGACGTGGTGCGCCTGGTCACGCCCGGCACGCTGACCGAAGACACTTTGCTCGACGCCAGCCGCAACAATTATCTGCTCGCAGTGGCGCGGGCGCGGACCTCCTCGGCAGCCGAGGACAACCGCTTCGGCCTGGCCTGGATCGACATTTCGACCGGCGAATTCCGCATCACCGAATGCGACCGTGCTTCGCTGGCCGCCGAGATTGCCCGCCTCGAGCCGGGCGAGATCATCGTCTCCGACGCGCTCTACTCCGACGCCGAACTGACGCCCTATTGGCGCACGCTGCCGGCGATGACGCCGCTGCCGCGCGACGTGTTCGACGGCGCCAGCGCCGAGCGGCGGTTGGCGGATTTCTTCGCGGTCGCGACCAGCGAGGCGTTCGGCAGCTTGTCGCGGCTCGAGCTCACCGCCGCCGCGGCCTGCGTCACGTATGTCGAGCGCACCCAGCTCGGCAAGCGGCCGCCGCTATCGCCGCCGCAGCGCGAGGCCGCCTCGGCCACCATGGCGATCGACCAGGCGACCCGCGCCAATCTCGAGCTGATGCGAACGCTCGGCGGCGAGCGGCGCGGCTCGCTGCTCTCGGCGATCGACGGCACCGTGACCTCGGCCGGCTCGCGGCTCTTGGCGCAGCGGCTGGCGGCGCCGCTCACCGATCCCGACGCCATCGCCGCGCGGCACGACGCCGTCGCCGCCTTTGTCGCCGATGCGACGCTGCGCGCCGAGATGCGGGCGGCGCTCAATGCCGCGCCGGATCTGGCGCGCGCGCTGGCGCGGCTCGCGCTTGGCCGTGGCGGGCCGCGCGATCTCGCCGCCACCCGTGACGGCCTGCTGGCGGCCGGCGATATTGCCCGCCGGCTGGCGGCGTCCGGCGCCATGCCGGCGGAAATCATCGAAGCCGCAGCCTTCTGCAAGCGTCCCGATCCGATGCTGTCGGCGGAATTATCCGCGGCGCTGGCGGTCGAATTGCCGCTGTTGAAGCGCGACGGCGGCTTCCTGCGCGCCAGCTACGACAGCGCGCTCGATGAGGCGCGCGCGCTGCGCGATGAATCGCGCCGCGTCATCGCCGCCTTGCAGGCGCGCTATATCGAGCAGACCGGGGTGCGCATCCTCAAGATCCGCCACAACAACGTGCTCGGCTATTTCGTCGAGGTCACCGCGCAGCACGGCGAGAAGATGCTGGCGCCGCCGCACAATTTGAGCTTCATCCACCGCCAGACTTTGGCCGGCCAGGTGCGCTTCACCACCACCGAGCTCGGCGAGCTCGAATCCAGGATCGCCAGCGCCGCCGAGCGCGCGCTCGGCATCGAGCTCGAAGCCTTCGAGCGGTTGAGCGCCCTGGTGATCGCGCAGAGCGCGCCGATCAAGCAGGCGGCCGAGGCCTTGGCCGCGCTCGATGTCGCCTGCGCGCTGGCGAGTCTCGCCGCCGAGCGCGACTATGTGCGGCCGCAGATCGACCGCTCGCTGCAATTCATCATCGAGGGCGGCCGCCATCCGGTGGTCGAGCAGGCGTTGTCGCGCGACGGCACGCCGTTCGTCGCCAATCATTGCGACCTCAGCCCGCCAAGCGGGCACGGCAGCGGCCGGATCTGGCTGCTGACCGGCCCGAACATGGCCGGCAAGTCGACATTCCTGCGGCAGAATGCGCTGATCGCGGTGCTGGCCCAAATGGGCAGCTTCGTGCCGGCGAAGAGCGCCCATCTCGGCGTCGTCGACCGGCTGTTCTCGCGGGTCGGCGCCGCCGACGATCTGGCGCGCGGCCGCTCCACCTTCATGGTCGAGATGGTCGAGACCGCCGCCATCCTCAATCAGGCCGGCGAGCATGCACTGGTGATCCTCGACGAGATCGGCCGCGGCACCGCGACATTCGATGGCCTGTCGATCGCCTGGGCGACGATCGAGCACCTGCACGAGGTCAATCGCTGTCGCGCGCTGTTTGCCACGCATTTCCACGAGCTGACCGCGCTGTCGGCGAGGCTGCCGCGGCTGCACAATGCCACCGTGCGGGTGAAGGAATGGCAGAATGAGGTCGTGTTCCTGCATGAGGTGGTGCCGGGCGCCGCCGACCGCAGCTACGGCATCCAGGTCGCCAAGCTCGCCGGCCTGCCGCCGAGCGTCATCGCGCGCGCGAGAGAGGTTCTGTCCAAGCTCGAGGCGGAAGACCGTGCCTCGCCGAAAGGCTTCGACGACCTGCCTCTGTTCGCCGCCGCGCCGAAGCCGCCCCCGGCCGAGGACAGCGCCTTCCAGAAGCTCGTTACTGTCTTGGCCGGACTCAATCCCGACGAGATGTCGCCGCGCGACGCGATGGATGCGCTTTATGCGCTGAAAGCACGGTTGTCCGAAACGCGCTAGAGTCTGTCCATCCACCGTTCGTCCCCGCGAAAGCGGGGACCCAGGGCAAAAAACGATGGTGTTCCAATGTGGCCCTGGATTCCCGCTTACGCGGGAATGAGCGGAGTATGTTTGGGCCCGAACGGATCAGACTATAGACTTCGAGCCATGATGAACGTCGCCGACCGCAAGCAAGCGACCGCCCAGGCCGATACGCAGAATTGGCTCGACGACTTTGCGGCGACGCTGAAGGCAGATAGCGCTGCAGCGGTTGCGGAGCTATTTATAGCCGACGGGCTGTGGCGTGACGTACTGGCGCTCACCTGGCGGATCGGCACCGACAGCGGCCGCGCCGCCATCGCAGCCATGCTGCAAAGGCGATTGCCGATTGCGCAACCACGCGAGTTCCGCTTGCCGGCACGCCGCACCCCGCCGCGCTGGGTCACCCGCGCCGGGCGCGACTGCATCGAGGCGATCTTCGAATTCGACACCGCGTTCGGCCCCGGCAGCGGCGTGGTGCGCCTGGTTGCCGATCCGCGATCGGCGGGCAGCCTCCGCGCCTGGATGATCCTCACCGTGCTGAACGAGCTGCGCGGTCACGAAGAGGCGTGGAAAAGGCGGGATGCCGCGGCCGAAGCGCATTCGCGCGATTTCGGCGCGCCAAACTGGCTCGACCAGCGTAACGCGTCGCGCGCCTATTCCGATCGTGATCCGGCTGTCATTGTGGTCGGCGGCGGTCAGGCCGGGCTTTCGATCGCGGCGCGGCTCAAGCAGCTCGGGGTCGATACCTTGATCGTCGACCGGCACCAGCGCATCGGCGACAACTGGCGCAAGCGTTATCACGCGCTGACGCTGCACAACGAGATGCATGTCAATCACCTGCCCTATCTGTCGTTTCCGCCGACCTGGCCGACCTTCATCCCCAAGGATATGCTGGCGAACTGGTTCGAGTTCTACGTCGAGGCGATGGAGCTCAATTTCTGGACCGGCACCGAACTTACCGGCGGCAGCTATGACGAGCGCGAGAAGCGATGGAGCGTGACGCTTCGCAAGTCCGACGGCACCACGCGCATCATGCATCCGCGCCATGTTGTGTTCGCCACCGGCGTCAGCAGCATTGCGTCACTGCCGACCGACGTTCCCGGCTTGAACGATTTTGCCGGGACGATCCTGCATTCCGGCAAATTCGACAATGGCACGCAATGGAAAGGCCGCAACGCACTGGTGCTCGGCACCGGCACCAGCGCCCATGACGTGGCGCAGGAGCTCTATTCAAGCGGCGCCAACGTGACGATGATCCAGCGCAGCAAGACCTACGTCGTCAGCCTGAAAGAGGCGCAACGCGTCTATGCGATCTACAGCGAGGGTATTCCGTTCGAGGATTGCGACCTGCTGGCGACCTCGTTCCCCTATCCGCTGCTGCAACGCTCCTATCAGCTTTCGACCGAGCAGAGCCGCAAGGCCGACAAGCCGCTGCTCGACGCGCTCTCGGCACGCGGCTTCCGCTTGCATTTTGGCGAGGACGACACCGGCTTCCAGATGATGTATCTGCGCCGCGGCGGCGGCTATTACTTCAATATCGGCTGCTCGGACCTGATCGTCGCCGGCAAGATCGGGCTGCTGCAGTTCTCCGACATTGAGCGCTTCGTCGCGCAAGGCGCGAAGTTGCACGACGGCAGCATCGTGCCGGCCGAGCTGCTGGTGCTGGCGACCGGATACAAAAACCAGCAGGACAGCGTGCGCGACTACCTCGGCGCTGCTATTGCCGACCGTATCGGCCCGGTCTGGGGCTTCGACGGAGGCGGCGAATTGCGCAACATGTGGCGGCAGACAGCGCAGCCCGGCCTGTGGTTCACCGCTGGCAGCCTGGCGCAATGCCGCATCTATTCGCGGTATTTAGCGTTGCAGATCAAAGCCTTAGAGGAAAACCTGCTGCGCTAGCGGTCTCGGCTTCAGCGATCGCGCTTTTACCGTTCCTTTCCGCTGAACCTTTTGCGCTCCCCGCACGACCAACTCCTATCACGCGAACCGCATCCCGCGGCTCGGTTTGAGAGGAAAACGTGTCATGAAGCGATTTCTGCTCGTTGCGGCCGCCATCGTCATTTCAACCTCGGCATTCGCCCAAGCCGGCGGCCCGATCCGCCAAGGCAACAAGTGCTGGGCCATCACCGATGCGCGCGGCTTCGGCTTCTGGGACCAATGCGCCGACCAGAAGGAACTCGATCGAGAAAATAAAGGGCACCGCGGAATGTTCGATCGGGCCGTAACCGCAAGCACCGGAGTTGGCGTCGGTGGCGACGGCGGCGGTGGCGGCGGTGGCGGTGGCGGCCGCTAGTCGATCCGGCGGTCCTCATCAGAAATTCGGGGTGTTGCGCCGACCAATGGCGCAACACCTACAGTCCACGCTCAGTCGGCTGCCTTTTCCGCTTTTTCCGCGTTCTTGACGATGTCTCCAGGGACTAGCACGACGCCTTTGAGAATCTTTCGCCAGTCCGGTTTGTGGCGGAGGAGAAATTCAAGATCCATGGAAAAGTGTTTGAATTCTTCCTTCTGCGCGTCCTGCATGATGGCGCGCGCGGCCTTGTCTTTTTCCAGCGATATGCGCTGCTCGTACCAGCCGATCGCCTCAGCTTCCTCCTGCAGCGCCGTTATCATCCGGGCGAAAGTCCGGGTCTTTTCCGAGAGTTCATCTGCCGGCTCGTGATACTGGTCGGTTGCCATGAAGGTCCTCGTGTTGAAATGAACGCCGCGGGCCGAGCGATTATTTGCCGAGGCTTCGGCGAGCAAGCCACAACAGGGCGTTCCAGCCAAGGCCGATGGCGAGGCCGACGAGATAGGACCACCAGACCCCTATCGGCACCGCGAGAAAATGCACAGCCAGCATGCCGATGCCAAGTCCGATCAATGGCAGTTGCACATGCGCGGCGACGCTCGCCGCCGCCGGTCCGCCGAGCCGCGAATGCAAGATGATGAAGAACGAACCCATCGCCACCGGGAAAAACGCGAACGCGCCTGAGAAATACGATCCGATCGAATGGCTCAAGCCGGTAACTGCGATCACGCATAGTGTTACCACGCCGGCACGCCAGGCGAGATCCCTGCCGGTGAAGGCGACGCGATTGATCGCACCGACCGAGCGGAAATGACGGCCGAGATAGATCGTCGCCGGATAGGCGATGGCATTCAGCAGCACTGCTCCGAGCGCGGACCATTCCACCGCGCGCGCGACCAGCACGACGCCAAGCCAGACCAGGAACGCACCACCGAGGCTAACCAGCAGCGACCGCCGCTGCGCCAGCCCTGCGTAGGTGAGCGCAAACGCTGAAACGGCGGCATTGGCGATCAGGCTGCCGATGACACTCACCGAGATGAATGGCGCGTCGTGGTCGACAGCAAGAATAATCAGAGCCGCGCCGCCTGCGGTCGGCAGCGCGGCGATCAGCGCGCCGATGAAAGGCCCGCTGCGCTCGACGATCAGCGAGGCCGCGACCACGATGCTCGCCGTCATGGCGATCTTGAGGGCGAGGCCGTACCAGAACGACGGATCGTGCAGCACCGCGGCCATGATCATGCCGCCGCGCGCCGGCGCAGGACGTAAAGCAGGAGATTGCAGCCGATCGAGACCGCGAGCGCCAGTCCGAGCGCCAGCGGCGAACCAAGCCGCTCGGCGCTCAGGCACAGCGCGACCAGCGCGACGCCAAAGCCACCGAGGCCGACCACGGCATTGGCCATAATCGCCGCGGTCGCCCGCCCGCCAATGCGGCGATGCAGGATGATCATGATGCTGGACAGCACGATCGGGAACACCGCGAGATTGCCGCTCAGGGTCGGGCCGATGGTGAAGCTCAGCGTCACCACTGTGCCGACCAGCAGCGCGACCATCACGGCGCGTAGCAGGAAGTCATACCAACGCGCCTGCGCCGCCGCGACCCGCACGTGGCGCAGCGGATGCACGATCCACAGCGCGGCGGCGATGATCGCAACGTTGAAGGCAAGAGCCAGAGGCAGCGACCAATGGACCAGGCCGATCGCGTATTCGAGCGCGACCCAGAGCGCGAAAGCGCCGCCGAGGCAGACGCTGAGCGGCCGCTTTTGCGCCAGCAACGCATAAGTGACGGCGAATATGACGTTGAGGGCATTGCTGACCAGGCTGCCGAGCGCGCTTTGGGCGATGAAATGCGCGTCGTGGTCGAGCGCGAGAAACAGATAGACCGGCCCGGTACTGATCGGCAGCGTCGCCACCAGCCCGCCGATCAGTGGTCCGGCGCGTTCCGCGACCATGGTGGCGGTCAGCAGGAACCCTGCGGTCACCACCATCTTCGCGACGAGGGAGAGGGCGAAATAGAGGTCGGGGGACATTGGGCGCGGAAATCGCACGTTGTCATGCCCCGCGCAAGCGGGGTACCCGGTAGACGCAGACGCAAACAATACGACCACTGCGGTGAGTACCGGATCATCCGCTTTCGCGGATGATGACGCGCGGAGGCTTAAGCCCGCGCCATCGTCACATCCACCGGCGGGCCGCTCTTGATGGTCTGATAGACCACGCAATAGCGCTCGGTGAGCTTCAGCAGTTGATCGAGTCTGTCCTGCGGCGCGTCGGTGTCGAGGTCGAAGCGCAGCCGGATCCGCGCGAAGCCGACCGGCGCGTCTTTCGCCACGCCAAGCGTGCCGCGGAAATCGAGATCGCCTTCAGCCGAGACCTTGCCGGACTTCAACGGAATGTCGAGCGCGGTCGCCACCGCCTTTACCGTGACGCCGGCGCAGGCGACCAGCGCTTCGAGCAGCATGTCGCCCGAGCACAGTTCCATGCCGGAGCCGCCGGTCGCCGGATGCAGGCCAGCGACCGCGAGCGCGCGGCCGGTCTCGACCTTGCAGGCGATGTTGGTGTCGTCGAGCGTGCCCTTGGCCTTGAGCGTGATGAACGCCGCCTTGGCGTCGGTCTTGTACCTGTCCTTGATCGGCGCCTGCATTGCGCGCAGTTCGGCAGCGTCCATTGTCTTTTCTCCGTTTTCCTTCTGTCATTCCGGCCGAGCGAAGCGAGAGCCGGAATCCAGATATAATATCCGAATCCGTTTCTGGATTCCGGCGCCTTCGGCGCGCCCCGGAATGACGTCTAGGCCGGCATCAGCACCACGCGGCCGACGATCTTGCCGGCGCGCAGTTCACCGTGGACGGCGTTGACGTCCTCGAGCGGCCGCGTGGCGACCGGAACGTCCGGCATGCCTTTCGCCCGCACCAGGTCCATCAACTCTTTCATCTCGTGCTGGTTGCCGACATAGGAGCCCTGGATCGTCAGCGCTCGCATCGGGATCGGCGGCAGCGACACCGTGAGGTCGCCGCCGTACAGCCCGACGATGATATATTTGCCGCCCTTGATCAGGCTGTCATAGCCGAGCCGCGCCGAGGCCGACGAGCCGACCAGGTCGATCACCGCCCAGGCGCCGGCGCCGGCGTCGGTCAGCTTCATGATCTGCTGCACGGCATCCGCTGCCTTGGCGTTGACGGTCGCCTTGGCGCCCGCCTGTTTTGCGGCGTCGAGCTTGCTTTGATCGATGTCGACCACGATCGCGCTATGGCCGCCCATCTTCTGATGCAGCGCCAGGCACATCAGGCCGAGCCCGCCGGCACCGATGATCACCGTGGGTTCGGTCTTCAGCGTCGGTACTTTCTTGAGCGCGCCATAGGTCGTAACGCCGGAACAGGCCAGCGGCGCCGCGCGCTCCGGCGACAGGTTGCCGATGTCGAACAGATATTTCGGATGCGGCACGATCATGTGGGTCGCGTAGCCGCCATTGCTGAAGACGCCGAGGCTGCGCATGGCGCGGCAGAGATTGTCCTCGCCGCGCAGGCAGACCGCGCACGTGCCGCAGCCGATCCAGGGATCGGCCAGCATCTTCTGGCCGAGCTTGACGCCTTTGGCGTCGGGGCCGAGCGCGACCACCTCGCCGACATTCTCGTGGCCGAGCGTGACCGGCAGCTTCATGCCGCGGTCCTGCAGGCTCATCTTCTTGCCGCCGCCGAGATCGAAGAAGCCTTCGGCAAGATGCAGGTCGCTGTGGCAGACGCCGGCGGCGATCACCTTGAGCAGGACTTCGGTGCCTTTGGGCTGCGGCGTCGGCGCCTCGTTGAGCTGCATCGGTTCGCCGCAGGTGCAGACTTGAAACATGCGCATGGATGAACTCCAGTTTCCCCGTCATGGCCGGGTTTATCCCGGCCATCCACGCCTTTTCCCTCGATAGCCTATAAAGGCGTGGATGCCCGGCACAAGGCCGGGCATGACGAATAATTAGCTCACCACCACAGCGCGGCGCCGGTGTCGGCCTTGGTTTGCGTATCGTCGACCCGGCGGCTGCGATCAAGCGAGCGGTCGAGCGCCGCCATGACGCGGCGCTTGATGTGGTCGAAGCCGGCCGATTGGCGGTCGCGCGGGCGCGGCAGGTCGGCCATGATTTCCTCATAGATTGCGCCGGGGCGCGGCTTCATCACCAGGATGCGGTCGGCCAGCACGATCGCCTCCTCGACATCGTGCGTCACCAGGATCAGGGTCGGCCGCTCCTCCGACCACAAATCGAGCAGATGGTCCTGCAAATCGGTGCGGGTGAAAGCATCGAGCGCCGAAAATGGCTCGTCGAGCAACAGCACCTCCGGCCGCGGCACCAGTGCGCGCGCGATGGCGACGCGCTGCGCCTGGCCGCCGGACAATTCGCGCGGCCACATATTCGCCTTCTCGCTCAACCCGACGCGCTTCAGCGCAGCGGCAACCCGCGCCTCGCGTTCGGCGCGCGGCCGGTTCGCCAGCCCAAAGCCGATATTGCCGGCGACCGTGAGCCACGGCAGCAGCCGCGGCTCCTGAAAGATGATGCCGATCTCTTCGTGGGGCGCCGTGACCTGCACGCCGTCAAGCAGCACACGGCCCTGGCTTGGCGTATCGAGGCCGGAAATAGCGCGCAGCAAGGTCGACTTGCCGCAGCCCGAGCCCCCGACGACGGCGACGACCTCGCCGGGGCCGACCTCGAGGCTGATGCCGTCGAGCGCACGCACGTCGTTCGGATAGGTCTTGCCGACATGATCGAGGGTGAGCATGGGTTCAGTCCGCCGCCTGCGGCGCGTTGTAACGGTCTTCCCAGCGCAGGAACGGCGCGGCGGTGATGACAATGAGCCAGTCGCTGGTCTTGCCGATGATGGCGAAGGCGACGATGGCGGCGACGATCTGAGCCGGCTTGCCGAGCTGCTGGCCGTCGATCAGCAGATAACCGAGGCCCTCGGAAGCGCCGAGCAGTTCGGCGGCGACCACGAACATCCAGCCGAGCCCGAGCCCGGAGCGCAGCGCGATCACGTAGTGCGGCAGCACGGCGGGCAATAGAATGCGCCGCACCATTGCCGCCGGCGACAGACGAAACGCGCGGCCGACCTCAACCAGCTTGCGGTCAACCGACATGATGGCGCCCATCACGCCGAGATAGACCGGGAAGAACACCCCGACGGCGATCAGCGTGATCTTCGAGGCTTCGAAGATTCCGAACCAGAGCACGAAGATCGGCACCCAGGCGATCGAGGGAATCGAGCGCAGCGCCTGCATGGTCGGGTCGATCAGCCGCCGGGTGAGCGCGGAATAGCCGGCGATCGCACCCATAAGCGTGCCGGCAACGACGCCGATGGCGAAGCCCGCCGCAACGCGCCCGGTCGTCACCAGAATATGGCGTTGCAATTCACCGGCGCGCCACAGTTCAAGGAACGTCGCGAAAATGACCGATGGCGGCGGCACCAAACGGCCGTTCGACCAGCCAAGGTGAACCGCCAATTCCCAGCCGGCGGCGAGCACCAGCGGCAACAGGATGCCGATCCCGACCCGCGTGAAACGGCCGAGCCCCGATCGTCGCTTGCTCTCTGCCGCCGTCGCCGGCTCCGCTGTCGCGGTCATCCGCACAAGAGACATTAAAACGCCTAGGCAAGGCAACCCAAAAGCGGTTGTCCCGGGCGCAGCGCAGCACGACGTGTTGCGATGCAGACCGGGGACCTTTCCAGTTTCAGAATTTGGAACGGCCCCGGATCGGCGGCGACGGCACTGGCGTGCCGCACCGCGCCCAGGACAAGCAAGATCAGTTCGTTACCGGGACGTAATTGTCGGCGATCAGGTCGTCGAGCGTCTTCTTGACGTCGACGTCGGCCTTGATGACGCCGGCCTTCTGCAAGGCAATGCCGGCCTGCAGGATCGAATCGCGCTGCTCCGGCCCTATCTTGTTGAAAGTGATCGTGGTGCGCTCCTTGAGCTGACGATCGGCCACCGCATCGGACAGCTTGGTCGCCGCCTGGAACGCATGCTTTTCTTCGCCGTAATTAGCGAGCGAATACTTGCGCGCCTCTTCGTAGACCGCGAGCACGCGCTTCACCAAATCGGGATGGTCCTTGAGGAATTCCTCCCGGACATTGAGGATGCCCCAGGTGTTGAGCGACTTGTTGCGATAGAACAGCTTGGCGCCGTCCTCGACTTCGGCCTGCGCCATCATCGGGTCGAGGCCGGCCCAGGCATCGACGTCGCCGCGGATCAGCGCAGTCTTGCCGTCCGGATGCTGCAACAGCACCGGGGTAATGTCTTTTTCGGTGAGACCGACGCTTTGCAGCGCGCGCACCAGGAAGATGTGCGGATCGGTGCCGCGGGTCACCGCGACCCGCTTGCCCTTGAGGTCCTCGATCTTGCTGATCGTGGTGTCCTTGCGGGTGACCAGCGCGGTCCACTCCGGCTGGGAATAGACGTAGATCGCCTTGATCGGGTTGCCGTTGATCTTTGCGACCAAAGCGGCCGAGCCGGCGGTCGAGCCGAAATCGATCGAGCCGGCATTGAGGAATTCGAGCGCCTTGTTGGAGCCGAGCGTCTGCACCCATCGGATCGAAATTCCGTCCTTGGCGAATTCCTTCTCGAGCAGGCCTTTTTCCTTGAGAACCATCGAAACCGGATTGTAGGTCGCCCAATCGATGGTGATGGTGGACGGCTTGTCGGCAGCGAACAGCGTGCTGGTCGGCAACAGACCGACCAAAACCGCCGAAGCCAGGATCGAACGTCGTGACAGAACGTGCATCGCAATCTCCTCGCATGATGGACGCATCACGGTTGCCGCCGCGAAGGCCCGGTTGCCGACCAGCTGTGCGAGGGGGTGGCCCCGCGCTTTAGCTGCATTTGTTAAGCGCCCGCAAGCTGCATTGCTCAAATCGGCGCTAGGATTATTCTATAGGACCCGCCATTTACCCGGTCAAACGAATGTTTTTGCCGACTTTTGCGTTCCAGCTAGAATTATATTCTGAAAGACGCGGTCGAAAAGCTGCCGATTATCCCGGCCGGCCGGTGACAGATGCATGGCCCTCCGCTATCCGGGGTGCGCCATGTCCTCCCTGAGCGTCGAACACGAACCGGCTGCGCCGCGCGAGCAATCCGCGCGCGGCACCACCGCGCTGATCGACGCCCGCGCGCTTGCGGCGGATCTCGAAAAACTCGTCAAAGACCACGGCGGCCCCGGCGACGAATTGCGCGCGGCGATCGCGCAACATCTCAAGGCCGCGCTGATGGCCGGCCGCGCCAAGGCCGAACAGCTGCTGCTCAAGGACCGTCACGGCCGCCGCTGCGCCGAACGGCTTTGCCGCATGGAAGACGAGATCATCGGCCTGTTGTTCGACGTCGCGCGCAAGCATCTCTACCCGTCGCAGAATCCGTCCGATACCGAGCACATGGCGGTGATCGCGACCGGCGGCTATGGGCGCGGCCTGCAAGCGCCCGGCTCCGACATCGATCTGCTGTTTCTGCTGCCCTACAAGCAGACCGCGTGGGGCGAGTCGATCGCGGAAGCCGTGCTCTACTGCCTGTGGGATACCGGGCTGAAAGTCGGCCACGCCACGCGCTCGGTGGATGAATGCATCCGCCAGGCCAAAGGCGACATGACGATCCGCACCGCGATCCTCGAAGCCCGTTTCCTGTTCGGCGACCGCAAGCTCTACGATCAGTTGGTGACGCGCTTCGACAAGGAAGTGGTGAAGAACAGCGCCGCGAAATTTGTTGCCGCCAAGCTCGCCGAGCGCGAGGAGCGCCTGCGACGCGCCGGCCAGTCGCGCTATCTGGTCGAGCCGAACGTGAAGGACGGCAAAGGCGGCCTGCGCGACCTGCACACTTTGTTCTGGATCGCGAAATACGTCTATCGCGTCCGCGAGCCCGACGAATTGCTCAAGCGCGGGGTGTTCGACAAGCACGAATATTCGATATTCCGCAACTGCGAGAATTTCCTGTGGTCGGTGCGCTGCCACATGCACTTCGTGACCGGCCGCGCCGAAGAGCGCCTGTCGTTCGACATCCAGCGCGAGATCGCGGTGCGGCTCGGCTACACCGCTCATCCCGGCATGAAGGACGTCGAGCGTTTCATGAAGCACTACTTCCTGGTCGCCAAGGATGTCGGCGATCTCACCGCGATCGTCAGCGCCGAGCTCGAGAACAGCCACGCCAAGAGCGCGCCGGTGCTCAGCCGCATGATGGCGCGGCTGCGTCCGGTCAGGCGCCGCAAGCTCACCGACGATTTCGAGGTCGACAATAACCGTATCAATGTCGCGGCAGCCAATGTGTTCAAGCGCGACCCGGTCAACCTGATCCGCATTTTCCACCTGGCGCAAAAGCACAATCTGGCTTTTCACCCCGACGCGGCGCGCGCCATCACCCGGGCGCTCAAGCTGGTCGACGCCAGACTGCGGCAAAATGAGGACGCCAATAAGCTCTTTGTCGAGATCCTGACATCGAAGAACGACCCGGAAACCGTGCTGCGGCGGATGAACGAGTCCGGCGTGCTCGGCCGCTTCGTGCCGGACTTCGGCCGCATCGTCGCGATGATGCAGTTCAACATGTACCACCACTACACGGTGGACGAGCACCTTCTGCGCTGCGTCGGCTTCCTGCAGGAAATCGAGCTCGGCACCAATGACGAGACCCGGCTCGCCAACGAGCTGTTTCACAAGATCCAGCCGAAAAATCGAGCGGTGCTCTACATCACGCTGTTCCTGCACGACATTGCCAAGGGCCGCATCGAGGACCATTCGATCGCCGGCGCGCGCGTGGCGCGGCGCCTGTTGCCGCGGCTCGGCTTCTCCGCCGCCGATACCGAGACCTCGGCCTGGCTGATCGAAAACCATCTCGTCATGTCGAGCGTCGCGCAGTCGCGCGACCTCACCGACCGCAAGACCATCGAGAATTTTGCCGCCACCGTGCAATCGGCCGAGCAACTGAAGCTGCTCACCATCCTGACCACCGCCGACATTCGCGGCGTCGGCCCCGGCGTCTGGAACGGCTGGAAATCGCAATTGCTGCGCACGCTTTATTACGAAACCGAGCCCGTCGTCACCGGCGGTTTCTCCGAGGTCAACCGCGCCCAGCGCGTGGCGCAGGCCCAGGCCGAGCTGCGCGGGGCCCTCACCGACTGGCCGGCCGCCACGCTCGACGCCTATGTTTCACGGCACTACCCGGCCTATTGGCTCAAGGTCGATCTCGCTCACAAGGTTGCTCACGCCCGTTTCGTGCGCAGCGCGGAGCAGGAGGACAAGCGGCTGGCGACCACCGTCTCGCTCGATGCGGCGCAAGGCGTTACCGAGCTTACGGTGTTTGCGCCGGACCATCCCTGGCTGCTCTCGATCCTTGCCGGCGCCTGCGCCATGACCGGCGCCAATATCGTCGATGCGCAGATCCACACCACCACCGACGGCATGGCGCTCGACACCATTTCGATCTCGCGCGAATTCGACCGCGACGAGGACGAGGAACGGCGGGCGGCGCGCGTCGCCGATACGATCGAAAAGGCGTTGCGCGGCGACCTGCAGCTTCCCGATGTGGTTGCCAAGCGGCCGGCGCCGAAGGGCCGCATCAGGGCCTTCGCGCTCGAGCCGAGCGTCACCATCAACAATCAGTGGTCGCACCGCTACACCATGGTCGAGGTCACCGGCCTTGACCGCACCGGGCTGCTATATGAGGTCACCGCGACGCTGTCGAAGCTCAACCTCAACATCGCCTCCGCCCATGTCGCGACCTTCGGCGAGCGCGTCGTCGACGTGTTCTACGTCACCGATCTGATGGGGGCGCAGATCACCTCGCCGACCCGCCAGGCCGCGATCAAGCGGGCGCTGATCGCTCTGTTCGGCCAGGAAAAAGACGCAAAAGCCGCGAAAACAGTGGCTGCCAAATAGCGGCCGCAGCCTGATTCCACCCGCCCCGGGTCCTTAACGAGCCCTTAAATCGCCCCGCTTAGCGTCATGACCGGGGGCCGGCTTTTCACTGTCCGGCGCGTGAGCGGGTCAGATGGCGAACGGACGGCGCGGCAATGTTGAACGGCGCGAGCCGACCTTAGGCACCGCGCCGGAGCCCCGCGTCGATCCCGCCGAACGATCGGCGCGCCCGCCTACCGCCAAGCCGCGCAAGCGCCGCGGCAAATCGAACAAGCGCCGCGGCGGGCGACCCCTGCTCGGCCGTCTGATCTACTGGTCGCTGGTCATGATGCTGTGGGTCGGCATCGCCGGCGCCGGTACCACCGTGTGGGTCGGCGCGCATCTGCCGCCGATCCAGTCGCTTGAAATTCCGAAGCGGCCGCCCTCGATCAATATCCTCGACCACGACATGCATGCGCTGGCGAGCCGCGGCGATGCCGGTGGCGGCACGCTCACCATCAAGGAGCTGCCGGCCTATCTGCCCAAGGCCTTCGTCGCCATCGAGGACCGGCGCTTCTACTCGCATTTCGGCGTCGATCCGTTCGGCATGGCCCGTGCCGTCGTCGCCAATCTCCTGCACCGGGGGATTTCTCAGGGCGGCTCGACGCTGACCCAGCAGCTCGCCAAGAACCTGTTCCTGACGCAGGAGCGCACGCTCACGCGCAAGCTGCAGGAGGCGATGCTGGCGTTCTGGCTCGAGCGCAAATTCAGCAAGGACCAGATCCTCGAACTCTATCTCAACCGGGTCTATTTCGGCGCCGGCGCCTACGGCGTCGAGCAGGCTTCGCAGCGCTATTTCGGCAAGTCGGCGCGGCGGGTGACGATCGCGGAAGCCGCGCTGCTCGCCGGCCTGGTCAAGTCGCCGTCGCGGCTCGCGCCGACGCGAAATTTCGACGGCGCCGAGCAACGCGCCCGCGTCGTGCTGGCCGCGATGCAGGACCTCGGCTTCATCAACGCCGCCAGCGAGAAGCTGGCGCTCGCCCATCCCCCTGCCATCGTCGCGCAGTCCGGCACCGGCTCGGTCAATTACATCGCCGACTGGGTGATGGATGTGATCGACGATCTGATCGGCCACATCGAAGGCGACCTCGTCGTGGTCACCACGATCGACGGCGGCTTGCAGGGCAAGGCCGACCTGGCGCTGACCGACGAGCTCGCCAGGAAGGCCGACAAGTTCGGCGTCAGCCAGGGCGCGCTGGTGGCGATGGCGCCGGACGGCGCGGTGCGCGCCATGGTCGGCGGCAGGAGCTATGCCGAGAGCCAGTTCAACCGCGCGGTCGCCGCCAAGCGCCAGCCGGGCTCCGCCTTCAAGCCATTCGTCTATCTCACCGCGCTCGAGCACGGCCTGACCCCCGACACGGTGCGCGACGACAGGCCGATCAACGTCAAAGGCTGGCAGCCGGAGAATTATGGCCGCGAATATTTCGGCCCGGTCACGCTGCAGAAGGCGCTGGCGATGTCGCTCAATACGGTGTCGGTCCGGCTGACGCTGGAGCTCGGGGCGCCGGCGATCGTGCGCACTGCGCACCGGCTTGGCATCTCGTCGCTGCTCGAGCCCAATGCCTCGATCGCGCTCGGCACCTCGGAAGTCTCGATGCTCGAACTGGTCGGCGCCTATGCCTGCTTCGCCAATGGCGGATTTGCCGTCATGCCCCATGTTATCGAGCGCATCAGCACGCCGGACGGCAAGGTGCTTTACGCCCGCAACCAGCCGCCGCTCGGCCGCATCATCGAGGCCCGCTATGTCGGCATGATGAACGCGATGATGGCGGACACGCTGACGATCGGCACCGCGCATGGCGCCGACCTGCCGGGCTGGCAGGCGGCCGGCAAGACCGGCACCTCGCAGGATTTCCGCGATGCCTGGTTCATCGGCTTCACTTCGAATCTCGTCACCGGCGTCTGGCTCGGCAATGACGACGGCACGCCAACGAAGAAGATCACCGGCGGCAGCCTGCCGGTCGCGATCTGGAGCCGCTTCATGAAGGGCGCCGAGCAGGGCGTCACGCCGAGTCCGCTGCCCGGAAGCCCGACCGGGTTGTTCTCCAGCATCGGCAATTTCGGCGTTACGCCGCCCGCACCAATCGCCAACGCGTCGAAAACGACCGGCGCCGGCATCGACAATTGGCTGATCAACAGCCTGTTCAGCCGTTAATGTCCGGGCAACGCGCGTTCGCGCAGTTTGCGCGTCGCAGCCCACAGCGCCAGAGCCGCCGCCCCAGTGCCAGCGATGGCGATCGCCATCGGCCAGGCCTTGTCGCCGAGCAATTGCCCGACCACGACGCCGCATAAAGCCGCCGCGCTTTGTTGCAGGAAGCCGAGCAACGACGACGCCGCGCCGGCGCGATCGCGATAGGGTTGCATGGCGCCGGCGATGGCGTGCGGCAGCACCATTCCCAGTCCGGCCAGATAGACCGCCATCGGCAGAACCAGCGAGAACGCCAAATGCAGGCCGAATGCGAGGCCGGCAAGCATCAACAGCCCGCCGGCAACTTGCACCGTGACGCCGATGCCGATGATGTGGTCAAGGCCGAGACGCCCGCCAAGCCGCGAGCCGACCGCCGAGCCAATCATGACGCCGCACGACCCAACCGCAAATGCGATGCCGAACGCCAACGCGGAGAGGCCATAAATATCCTGCAGGACGAAGGACGAGCCCGAAATCCAGGCGAACAGGCCGGCATAGGTAAAGACGACGATGCCGGTATGCGCCAGATATGAGCCGTCGCCGAGAAAGCCCCGGTAGGCGCGTAGCATCGAGAGCGGCGGCTCGCCGGCATCCGTGGGCTTCTTGAGCGTCTCCGGCAACAGCCGCCACACCGTCGCTGCAATCACCACTCCGCACACCACCAAAGCAAGAAAATTTGCGCGCCAGCCGAACGCGGTTTGCAAGGCGCCGCCGATCAGCGGCGCAATCGCCGGCGCCAGCGCCATCACCATGGACATCAGCGACAGCTCGCGACCGGCCCGCGCGCCGGAGTAGAGGTCGCGCACGATGGCGCGCGCCAGCACGATGCCGCCGCAGCCGCCCAGCGCCTGCAGCAGGCGGGCGGCAATCAGCATGTCGATCGAGATGGCCAGCGTGCTGATGAAGCTCGCGACGCAATAGACCCCGAGCGCGGCGAGCAGCACCGGTTTGCGGCCGCGCCGATCGGAGATCGGTCCATAGATCAATTGACCGAGCGCAAAGCCGACCAGGTAGGACGAGATGGTGAGCTGCGCCTGCGCCGTCGAGCCATGCAATTGATGCGCGATCGAGGGCAGCGACGGCAGATACATGTCTGTACTGAGCGGACCGATCGCGGTCAGCGCCGACAAAAGCGCGGTGAGTGCAAAGGTTCCGGGGCGAAGCACTTGGCTGATCGGCTGGGTTCAGGCCGCGCCGGCGTCGCGCAGGCCGTAGCGATGCAGCTCGGCGCCATGGGTGTCGAGCCAGGTCTTGGCACGCGCGACGTTCGGATAGATGCGCATGACCAGCCGCCAGAACGCGCGCGAATGGTTCATCTCGACCAGATGCGCCACTTCGTGCGCGGCAAGATAATCGAGCACGAAAGGCGGCGCCAGGATCAGCCGCCAGGAATAGGACAGCACGCCGGTGGTCGAGCACGAGCCCCAGCGGCTCGCCTGATCGCGGATCGAGACCCGCTTGATCCTGACGCCGAGCTTCTCGGCGGCGCGGCGGCTCGCCGCCTCAAGCTCGCGCTTGGCCTCGCGCTTGAGAAAATCGGTGAGCCGGCGCGAGACGTGCGCCGCCTCGCCGGCAACGCACAGCGTGCGGCATTCGTCGTCGCCAAGTTCCAGCCAGACCGTGCCGCGCTCGTAGGGGCGATGCTCGATGCGATGGGGCTCGCCGCGGAGCGGGACGATGGTGCCATGGCGGAACGGCGCCGGCGCCGGCAAACGGTTGAGCCGCGTCGCGATCCAGGCGCCGTGCTTCTGCGCGAAGGCGTGCGCATCCTTTAGCGTGCCGCGCGGCGGCATGGTCAGCACCACCTCGCGTGTCGCCGAATGCACCCGCAGCGTATAGCGGCGCGCCTGGCGATGGCGTTGCAGCCGCACCTGATAGACCGCCTCATCGAACACGATGTCGATGGCAGTCGGTTCGCGGGGGCGCCGGTAAAGCAAAGCGTGAAGCGACATGCGGACGATCCGTCAGCGCGCGGGTCCGGCGATGGTCAAACCCGGGGAGCCGTTCTGGCATAGAACCGCGGGTGATTGGAAGCGGGGGTCGCCAGATTGCGACCACCTGACATATGCGATTCCAACGAATTATCGGCTGCAACCGCGTTTGTCGCCCGGCGGGTCTCAGGCCACCTTGGAACGGCCGCGCGAGCCGTTATGCGACAACGCAAAATCGGAAATGCGCGGCGCGATCTCCGAGCGAAAGCGCGAGCCATTGAACACGCCATAATGGCCGACGCCGAGCTGGAGGTAATGCGCCTTGTCCTCGGCCGCGATATTGACGCAGAGCTTGTGCGCGGCTTCGGTCTGCCCGACGCCGGAAATATCGTCGTGCTCGCCCTCGACCGTCAACAATGCGACGCGCGTGATCGCCGCCGGATTGACCTTGCGGCCGCGATGCGTCATCTCGCCTTTCGGCAGCGCGTGCTGGATGAACACGGTATCGACGGTCTGCAGATAGAATTCGGCGGACAGGTCCATCACCGCGAGATATTGGTCGTAGAACTCGCGATGCTTCTGCGCGCCGTCGCCGTCGCCCTTCACCAGATTGAGGAACAATTGCCGGTGCGCCTCGATATGGCGATCGAGATTCATGCTGACGAAGCCGTTGAGCTGGAGGAAGCCCGGATAGACTTCGCGCATGAAGCCGGGGTGGGGAAACGGCACCTTGGTGATGACGTTGCGGCGGAACCACTCTATGCCGCGCTCCTCGGCCAACTTGTCGACGGCATTTGAGGAGACGCGGGTATCGATCGGGCCACCCATCAGCACCATCGAATGCGGCACATAGGGATCCTTGTCGGCCTCCATCAGCGCCACGGCGGCGAGGACCGGGACCGAGGGCTGGCAGACGCCGATGACATGGGCGTCGCCGCCGAGCATGTGCAGGATGGAAATGACGTAATCGATATAGTCGTCGAGATCGAAGCGGCCTTCCGCCAGCGGCACCGAACGCGCATTGCGCCAGTCGGTGATGTAGACGTCGTGATTGGGCAGGAAGGCCTCGACCGTGCCGCGCAGCAAGGTGGCGTAGTGGCCGGACATCGGCGCGACGATCAGAAGCTTGGGCTGTGGCCGCCGCGGCGTGCGCGTGAAGGCGCGCTCGAAATGCAGCAGCCGGCAGAACGGCCGCTCCCATACCGTCTTGATGTTGATGGCAATCCGTTCGCCACCGACCAAGGTCGAGTCGATGCGCCATTCCGGCTTGCCGTAGCGGCGGGTCGAGCGCTCGAACACTTCCATCGCCGCCGCGACCGATTTGCCATAGGTGGTGTGGGACAGCGGATTGGCCGGATTCTTGAAGAACAATTTTGTGGCGTCGGCCAGCGCGCGGCCCGGATCGAGCGCGGCCTGGCCCATCTCGTACAGCCAGTACATCGGCGTCGAGAACGCAAAACCATTGTCGGCCGGGAGCGCTGCCGCTCCCCCGAATTCACCTATTGCCATCTCGTCAGGCCCCGGCCCATGCTGCGCTGCAGCAGACTGTCGCTTTTCTGTCATGCCGTCAACTTACCGATAATTTCTTCGCACCGGTTTAACTCTCGAACGTTCTTTTTTATCCTGTGAAAAGAAGCACTTATGCGTTACTCGCTGCCTTGCAGCAACGAGCCCTGCACTCGCGCGCTGGCCAAGAGCTTAAGGAAAGCGATTGATGCAGCTGCGAAAAGCAGACTGTTGAACGCAAAAGCCTCGACCATCAGATCGGCGCGAAACACATGGTCGATCACCAGGGCACGCATACCCTCGAACACGTAGGTCGGCGGCAAGGCCCAGGCGACATATTGCAGCCAGTGCGGCAGCACCGCGACCGGGTAATAGACGCAGGTCAGCGGCAGGAACAGGAACATGATGGTCCAGGCCATGGACTCGGCGCCCATGCCGTTGCGCAGCAGCAGCCCGGCAACGAAAATTCCGACCGACCAGCTGGTGAGGATGAGATTGACGAAGAACGCCGCCAGCGCAAAACCGAGCGACCACAAATTGAAGCCGAAGAAGGCGATCGCCAGAAAGCTCACCGGGACCATCCCGATCGCGAGCCGGATCACGCTCATGGTCATCAGCGCAGCGATGAACTCGACCGGCCGCAGCGGCGACATCATCAGGTTGGCGAGATTGTGCGAGTACATCTCCTCGAGGAACGAGATCGAGAAGCCGAGCTGGCCGCGGAACAGGATGTCCCACAGCAGCACCGCGCCGATGAAGACGCCGCCGGCCTTGGCGAAGAAGCCGGCATTCTGCGACACATAGAGTTGCAGGAATCCCCACATCAGCATCTGCACGGCCGGCCAATAGATCAGGTCGAGAATCCGCGGCCACGAGGAGCGCAGCAGATACCAGTAGCGCCGCACCATGGCGGCGACGCGGTTGAGGGAGAAAGTTGAGTTGTTGGGGTTCATTACAAGTCCCGCTCATTCCCCCGGAAGCGGGAGTCCAGCCTTTGCCACGGCCTATGCGTTTGCGGCCCTGGGTCCCCGCCTTCGCGGGGACGAACGGAGGTAGTCGTCATCACACGGCCTCCCGAGCGCGGCCGCGCGCGACGTCGAGGAACACATCTTCCAGCGTGGCGCGGCCATAGCGCGTCAACAATCGGTCCGGCGTGTCGTCATCCTCGATCCGGCCCTGTTTCATGATGATGACGCGCACGCATAGCCGCTCGACCTCGCTCATGTTGTGCGAGGCGAGCAGCACGGTGGCGCGGCTCACCCGGCAATAGTGCTCGAGCCGCGAGCGCACCCAGTCGGCGGTGTCGGGATCGAGCGAGGCGGTCGGCTCGTCGAGCAGCAGCACCTCGGGCCGGTTCAAGAGCGCCTTGGCGAGCGAGACCCGGGTTTTCTGTCCGGCCGACAGCTTGCCGGTCGGCCGGTCCAGCATCTCGACCAGGTCGAGATCGCCGGCCAGTTCGCCGATCCGCGCATCGATATCGGCGACGCCGTAAAGCTGCGCGAATACCGACAGGTTCTGCCGCACCGTCAGCCGCATCGGCACATCGACATAGGGGCTTTCGAAATTCATCCGGTGCAGCACCCGGTAGCGCTGGCGCGGCATGTCGGCGCCGAGGATCCGCACCGTGCCCGAGGTCGGCGTCACCAGCCCCATGATCATGGCGATGGTCGTGGTCTTGCCGGCGCCATTGCCGCCGAGCAGCCCGGTGATGGTTCCGGCGGCGAGGTTGAACGAAATATCGTCGACCGCCCGAACGCCCTTATAGAGCTTGGTCAGGCGTTCGAGGCTGATCGCGGCGGGATTGCTGGCGTCCATTGCATAGCCCGGTTGCCGCCAAGATGTGACGTGCCGGACTACGCGGCGCAAGGGCTTCCGCGAGTTTGAGCAGATCGCGGGCGGCGCTACACTGCCCGCCATGCCGCTCGGCCTCGCCACAGACCGCCCGCGCCGCCACGTGCGGCTCGATACGTTGGTTCGGCTGCGCTGGCTGACGGTGATCGGCCAAAGCAGCGCCGTGCTGGTGGTGCAGTTCGCGCTCGAATTCGAGTTTCCGTTCTGGTCCTGCCTCACCGTGATTGCGCTCTCGGCCGCGGTCAATATCGCGCTGCGGCTGCAATTGCAGTCGGCGCAGTGGCTGCCGCCGGTGCTCACCGCCTGGGTGCTGGCCTTCGACGTCGCCGAGCTGGCGCTGCTGTTGTTCTTCACCGGCGGCTTGCAGAACCCGTTCGCCTTCCTGTTTCTCGGCCCCGTGCTGCTGTCGGCCACTGCATTGCCGCCGCGCTTCACCATCCTGCTCGGCGGCCTGGCGGTGCTGTGCGCAACGCTCTTGGTCTTCCTCCACTACCCGATGCCGTGGGACAGCGATGACCGGCTGGTGCTGCCGCCGATTTATCTGATGGGCGAATATATCTCGATCCTGCTCGCGATCGGATTCATCGGCGTCTATGCCTGGCAGATCGCCGAGGAATCGCGCCAGCTCGTCGACGCGCTGGCCGCCACCGAGCTGGTGCTGGCGCGCGAGCAGCATTTATCGCAGCTCGACGGGCTCGCCGCCGCCGCCGCCCACGAACTGGCGACGCCGCTGTCGACGATCTCGGTGATCGCCCGCGAGCTCGAGCGCGCCATCGCGGCCGATGCGCCGCATGGCGACGACGTCAGGCTGCTGCGCGAGCAGGCGACGCGTTGCCGCGATATCCTTGGCAAGCTGACCGAGCTGTCGTCGAGCGGCCAGCCGTTCGACCATGCCGCGTTCACGGCGCTGATCGAGGAGGTCGTGGCGCCACACCGAAATTTCGGCATCGTCATCGATATCGTGGCGCCGGCCAATCGCGGCACCGAGCCGGACATAATGCGCAATCCTGCGGTACTGTATGGGCTCGGCAATATCGTCGAGAACGCGGTCGATTTTGCGCGCCAACAGGTCCGGGTCGAGGCATCCTGGGATAGCGCGCGCGTCGAGATCAGCGTGAGCGATGACGGACCGGGTTTTGCGCCCGATATTCTGCAGCGACTTGGCGAGCCCTATGTCACCAGCCGGCGGCGCCGGTCGAGCCAAAGCGACGCCGAAGCCAGCGGCCTCGGCCTCGGCTTCTTCATTGCCAAGACCCTGCTTGAGCGCACCGGTGCGACGCTGACCTACAAAAACTGCGCCGGATCAAGCGGGGCGACTGTCGGCATTCGCTGGCGCCGCGACGACATTGAGCGCCAGGCCGATTTCGCCGCGCAATGAGAGCCGCAACGGCGACTATTTCAATCGTCAGGCCGCGGCCTTATGATCGGAAAAGTTCCCTCAAACACGGTTGGAATTGTGGACACACTTACCGATATCCGTAACCCCGACGCCGCTGCAGCGATTGCGGGAGATCGCAGCCTGTTGATCGTCGAGGACGACAAATCGCTGCTGCAGCGCCTCGCCAAGGCGATGGACGCGCGCGGCTTTACCGTGGCCACCGCGGAAACCGTCGCCGAGGGTCTGGCGGAATTGCAGCGGCACGCGCCGGCTTTCGCGGTCGTCGACATGCGGCTTGCCGACGGCAACGGGCTCGACGTCATCTCGATGCTGAAGCGGCGTCGCCCGGACGCGCGCGGCATCATCCTCACCGGCTATGGTAATATCGCTACCGCAGTGAACGCCGTGAAGCTCGGCGCCGTCGACTATCTCGCCAAGCCGGCCGATGCCGACGAGATCGTCGCGGCGCTGCTCGCCATCGACAATTGCAAGGTGACACCGCCGGACAATCCGATGTCGGCAGACCGGGTACGCTGGGAGCACATCCAGCGCATCTACGAATTGTGCGACCGCAATGTCTCGGAAACTGCCCGGCGGCTCAGCATGCACCGGCGCACCTTGCAGCGGATTCTGGCGAAACGCGCGCCGCGCTAGTCGACGTCGCCGTAAGGCCCGTGCGGATCGGCCAGCGCCTGCAGCCGCAGCGCGGCGGCGCGGGCGATCGCCAGCATCATGCTTTTTCGCGTCGGCGCCGGCAGCCGATGCTCCGGCGCCTCGCAGACAAACGACGCGCCGAAGGCGTCGGCCACGATCAGCCCGGTGTCCGGCGGGAAAATCTCGCAGGGCACCGTCTGCGTGGTGGCGAAGAACAGCCGGTCGCAATGCAGCCGGTAGTCCATCCATTTCTGATCGGCACGGAAATCGGCGACCGAGGATTTGATCTCGACGATCCAGATCGCGCCGGACCCGTCGAGCGCCACCAGATCGGCGCGCCGGCCCGATGCCAGAGCCAGTTCGCTGACCACGCAGAAACCGTGCGCGTGCAAGAGCCGCGTCGTGCCGCGCGCCACCGCCAGCGCGGTGTCCGACTGGCGGCCGTCGACCGGCGGCTGAATGAGCGTCAAGGCCATGCGGCCAATATGCCGGCGGCGGCGCGGAACGCAAGCGGATGCAAGGGGGCCTCAAGTGGGCCTCTTGGGCCGCGTCGAATTGGCCTTGGCGGCGTTTGCTGATAATTCTTGCGGGGCGCTTGCCGGAGGCCGCATGTCCACCACCGTCAATTACGAAGTCGAATACGACAATCGAGCCCGGGTGAAAGAGCACCCGGAGATATTCGCGCGCTGGGACCGCGAGGCGGCCTCCTATCGCGAGGACATGCGCGGCAAGGGCGCCCGCTTCGGCATCGCCTATGGCCCGAGCGCACGGCAGAAATATGATTGGTTCCCCGGCAAGGATGCGCATCCCGGCGTTCCGCTCGCGGTCTTTATCCACGGCGGCTGGTGGCGCTCACTGGCACCGGAAAGCTTCAGCCAGATGGCGCGCGGCCTTAACGCCCGCGGCATCGATGTCGCAGTACCGGGCTACGATCTTTGCCCCGATGTCAGCATTGCCGTCATCATCGAACAGATGCGCGCATTTCTGCTTGCGCTGTGGGCCGCCCACAAGAAGCGGCCGATGGTGCTCGGCCATTCCGCCGGCGGCCACCTCGCCGCCTGCATGGCGGCGACCGACTGGCACACGCTCTCGACCCATGCGCCGGCCAATCTAGTGCCGTTCGCCTATGCTATTTCGGGCGTGTTCGATCTCGCGCCGCTCGTCAACGTCTCGCAAAATGCCGATCTGCGGCTCGACGCCGACAGTGCCCGGCGCGTCTCGCCGATGCACTGGAAAGTGCCGTCGCAGCGCAGTCTCGACGCCATGGTCGGCGGCGAGGAATCGAGCGAATTCCTGCGGCAAAGCCGCATGATGGCCGACGCCTGGGCGAAGCAAGGCGCCGTCACCCGCTATGAGGCGGTGCCGGGCGTCAACCATTTCACCGTGATCGATCCGCTCAGCGATCCGGACAGCGCGATGGTCGAGCGCGTCACCCGGCTGGCCGGGCGCGTCAACGCGATGCTGCTTTAGAACCAGTAGCGATAGGCAAAGGCGGCCGTGAGCACCGCCCCAACCACGACGACCACGACGCGCATCACGCCGCGGGGAATTCTGCGGGCGAGATGCGAGCCGATCAGCCCGCCGGCAAGGCAGCCCGCCATCATCGTCAGGGTCGGTGGCCATAGCACCGCGCCCTGCGCGGCAAACGTCACCGAGGCGGTGAGCCCGTTGAGGCCCGAAACCAGGTTTTTGGTGACGTTGGCCGAGCGATAATCGCCTCCGGTCGCCAGGGTAAAAACGCCGAGAATCAGCACGCCGACGCCGGCGCCGAAATAGCCGCCATAGAACGACACCGGCAGCAACATTTTCAGGCTTGTGACATTGAACGCAATGTCATGGCCGCGGCCTCTGGCCCGCGCCTTGAGCCAGGTGCTGACTTGCTCGGAAAACGCGAACAGCAGCGTCGCGAAACCGAGCAACAGCGGCACCAGCACCGAAAACAGCCGGTCTGGCGTCAGCAACAGCAGTGACGCCCCGGCGCCGGCGCCGACGATCGAGGCGAACACCAGGCTGGCGAAAGCGCGGTTGAACGGCGGCAATTGCGAGCGGTCGGCGTAGGCGGCGAGCAGGATGCCGGGGACCAGCGCGGTGAAATTGCAGATGGCGGCGGTTTGCGGCGACAGGCCGATCGCGATCAGCACCGGATAAACAATCACCGCGGCGCCGCCAACAATCGACGCCATGATGCCGGAGCAAATGCCGGCACCGACCAGAATCGCGGTGGTGAAAGGATCCATGAGGCTTGAGTCTAATGTCCGGTCTGAAGCGTCACTTTTTGCCGATCATCGCCGTGACTCTCGGGATCAGCTTTGCCGCGACCGCGGCATGGCCCGCTTCGGTGATATGGATTCCATCCGCTTGAAGCTGATGATTAGCCCAGCCGTACATGCCTTCGATCACGATGACCTTGATGCCCCGCGCGCGAAAATGGCTGCTGAGTTGCGCAATGTTTGCGCTGGTATTGACGCCGCGCATGCGATCATTGCTGGCCGCCTTGTCCAGGATCACGATCTGCGTTCCCTGAGGTACTGCGCTGTCGACGCGAGCCAGCATCCGTCCGGTGTCATCGCCGCTGGTGCCCTGGTTGCTCACCTGCGCATCGTAACCCTTTGCGCGCAGCATTCGCTCGAGTTGCGCCGGCCATGCCGTCGCCGAGCCGACGCCCTTGCCTGCCGTGTTGCTGGCACCGAGCGCAACAATGTGAACCGTCGCCGCGACTGCCGGCGCCGCCACGAGCGATATGAGAAAAAAGGCGGCGACCACAAACCAGCGACGCGTCTGTTGGTGGCAATAAATATTGACAGCACTGGGACGGCGCATGATCAGTCAGTCCATTGTTGGTAAAGTTAGAAGAACGCCTGAATGCCGGTCTGCGCGCGGCCGAGGATCAGCGCGTGGATGTCGTGAGTGCCCTCGTAGGTATTGACCGTCTCGAGATTGGCGAGGTGGCGCATGACGTGGAATTCGTCGGCGATGCCGTTGCCGCCGTGCATGTCGCGCGCCATGCGCGCGATGTCGAGCGCCTTGCCGCAATTATTGCGCTTCATCAGCGAGATCGACGGCGGACCGGCGGTGCCCTTCTCCAGCATGCGGCCGAGCCGCAGCGCGCCGGCGAGTCCCAGCGCGATCTCGGTCTGCATGTCGGCGAGCTTCTTCTGGACCAGCTGATTGGCGGCGAGCGGGCGATTGAACTGCTTGCGGTCGAGCGTGTATTGCCGCGCCGCGTGCCAGCAGAATTCGGCGGCCCCCATCGCGCCCCAGGCAATGCCGTAGCGCGCCATATTGAGGCAGCCGAACGGGCCAGCGAGGCCCTGCACGTTCGGCAGCAGGTTCTCCTCCAGCACCGCGCAATCCTCGAGCACGATCTGCCCGGTGATCGAGGCGCGCAGCGACAGCTTGCCCTCGATCTTCGGCGTCGAGAATCCCTTGGTGCCGCGCTCGACGATGAAGCCGCGGATCTTGCCGTCGAGCTTCGCCCACACCACCGCAATATCCGCGACCGGGGCATTGCTGATCCAGGTCTTCGCGCCGTTGAGCCTGTAGCCGCCCGCGACCTTTTCGGCGCGCGTCACCATCGAGCCGGGATCGGAGCCGTGATCCGGCTCGGTGAGGCCGAAGCAGCCGATGATCTCGCCCTTGGCAAGCTTAGGCAGGTATTTGCGCCGCTGCGCCTCGCTGCCATAGGAATAGATCGGATGCATCACCAGCGAGGACTGCACCGACATGGTCGAGCGGTAGCCTGAATCGACCCGCTCGAGTTCGCGCGCGATCACGCCATAGGCCACATAACCAAGGCCGGCGCCGCCATATTCTTCCGGCACGGTCGGACCCAACATGCCGAGCGCGCCCATTTTCGGGATCAGGTCGTTGTCGAACGTCTCCTCGCGGTAGGCCATCAGCACCCGCGGCATCAGGTAATCCTGGGCGAAACCGCGCGCGGTCTCGCGCACCATGCGCTCGTCCTCGGTCAGGTCGCTCTCGATGTCGAGCGGGTCTTCCCAGACAAAATTGGAATCCTTCAGCGACAGCGCGGGCTTGCCTTCGATCCTCTCGGCGACCGACATTGATTGCTCCTTGGCCTGCCTTGTTGGCAGCTTTGCCCGATTATAGACCGCGCGCTAGCTCTGCAGCCAGACCGCGTCCGCAGTCAGTTCCGGCCAGCCAATGGCGCGCGCGGCTTTTTTCATCGCCTCGGCATCCGGCAAGGACGCGTCCCAGCGCCCGGCGGTGATGCGCTGGCCGGTGACGGCGTTCGCCTCCTCCGACATCAGATAGACCGCCGGCGCCCCCATGATTGCGGGCCGCAGCATCTTGTCGCGCGGCCAGCCGGCCGCGTCGGATATGAACGGCGTGTCGGTCGGGCCGCCCGGAATCAGCACGTTGACGGTGATGCCGGCGGACGCGAGCTCGGCCGCCCAGATCGCCGACATCGATTCCAGAGCCGACTTGGTCGCGCCGTAAGGCAATATCCGCAACATTGTGCGATAGCTCGTCGTGTTGTTGATGATGCGGCCCCATTTGGCGCGCTTCATGTACGGCAGCGCGGCGCGGGCGAGCAGCATCGGCGCCCGCACATTGATGGCAAAGAACCGATCCCAGATTTCGGCGTCGATTTCCTCGATCGACAGCAACGTCAGTTCGGCATCCGGCTTGACCGAGCTCGGCCCGATGCCGGCATTATTGATCAGGCCCTCAAGCCGGCGGAAATGCGCCACCGCCTGCGCGACCGCATCATCACATGCACGCGCCTCGGACAATTCGCTGCGGATCGTGAACAGACGATCCTTCGGACTCTGCGCCGCGAGCCGGTCGAGCGCGGCCGCGTCGCGGTCATGCGCCGCCACGCAATGTCCGGCATCGATCAGCGCATGCGTGATCGCCGAGCCGATGCCGCCGGCCGCTCCCGTCACCAGCACGACCCTGCTTGTCATGCCGGATGCCCCAGCGTGGCAAGCAGCGCCTTGACGCCGCTCCAGGCAATCTCGATGCCGATGCACATCAGGATGAAGGCCGACAGGCGCAGCAGCACGTTGATGCCGCTGCGGCCGAGGATTCGCGCCAGCCGCTCGGCGAACCGGTAGCAGACATAGACCGTCGCCGAGATCGCGATCAGCCCGGCTATTGCCGACGCCGCCAGCAGCGCCGTATGCGACGCCGTGTCCGCGACGGGGCGATGGCTGCCGAGCGTAATCGCCACCGAGATCGAGCCGGGGCCGACCGTGAGCGGCATGGTCAGCGGATAAAAGCTGTCGCGGGTCTGCAGCGGCTGCGCCGCATTGTTGATCGCTTCGCGTTCGGGCGGCGCGCGGTCGTCATTGAGCAGCCGCCAGCCCATCAGCGTTACGACAATGCCGCCGGCAAGGCGCACCACCGGCACGGTGATGCCGAAGAATTCGAGAATGGCGGAGCCGAAAATCACCGAGCCGAGCAAGAGCCAGAAGCCGTTGCGGGCGACCGCCCAGGCCAGACGATCGCGCTCCTGCGCGGGGCCATCCGACGTCAGCATCAGAAAGATCGGCGCCGAGCCGAGCGGATTGACCACCGGAAACAGCCCGGCGAACACCAGAAGAAATGTGTTGATGGCGTCGCTCATGCCGGCGCTGTTCCCCGCGCCGAGGCTAACAAGATCGCCACCACGCCGCTAGCGCGGTGCCGAGCCGAGCACCCGGTCGACCATTGCCGGCGCGAGGCCGAGATAATTCGCCGGATCGGTCATGCGCTCGACCGCGACGCGGTCGAAATGCCTGGTCACCGTGGCGTCCTGCATCAGCACCGCGGCCAGAGTGCCGCCCTCTTCGTTGACCACGCGGCAGGCGGCATAGACCACGTCATGCGCCTGCTGGCGGCCGATCAAAGGCGCCATCTGCATCATCACCGCCTCGGCGACGATCAGCCCCTTCGACATCGCCAGATTCTGCGCCATCCGCTTGCTATCGACGATCAGGCCGCCAAGCGCGAACCTGGCCTGATGCAGCGCTCCGGCGATCAGCACGAAGCTTTCCGGAATCGCGATCCACTCGGCATGCCACGGCCCGGTGGCGCGCTCGAGGTCGTGGATCATGGCATCGGTCATCAGCCCGGCATGCTGGCGCACCGCCTTGGCGGCGGCCAGCATCAGCTCCGAGGAGATCGGATTGCGCTTCTGCGGCATGGTCGAGGAGGCGCCGCGGCCGGGCACGAACGGCTCATAGACTTCGGCGAACTCGGTCGAGGCCATGATCATGATGTCGAGCGCGATCTTGCCGAGCGTGCCGGTGACCAGCGCAAGGAAGTTGAGCACTTCGGCAAAGCCGTCGCGGGCGACATGCCAGGTCGAGACCGGCACGCCGAGCTTGAGCTCGGCGCACAGCGCCTCCTGCACCGCGAAGCCCTTGTCGCCGAGCGAGGCCAGCGTGCCGGCCGCGCCGGCGAACTGGCCGACCAGGACGCGCGGCTTGAGTTGTTCGAGCCGCTCCGCGTGGCGGTCGAACATGGCGAGCCAGATTGCCGCCTTGTAGCCGAAGGTCACCGGCAGCGCCTGCTGCAGATGGGTGCGCCCGGCCATCGGCGTATCGCGATACTTGAGCGCGAGATCGGCGAGGATCGTGCGCAGCGCCGCAATGTCCACCTCGATCAAAGCGAGCCCGGCGCGGATTTGCAGCACGGTCGCGCTGTCCATGATGTCCTGCGTGGTCGCGCCCCAATGCACGAAGCGGCCGGCCTCGCCGCACTGCTTCACCAACTGATGCACCAGTGGCAGGATCGGATAGCCGACATTGTCGGTCTCCTGGCGCAGCAGGTCGAAGTCCAGCCGGTCGGCGCTGGCGCGACGCGCGATCTCATCGGCGGCGTCCTGCGGGATCACGCCACAGCGCGCCTCGGCCTTCGCCAAGGCGATCTCGACCTCGACATAGCGCGCGACGGTAGCGACGTCGGAAAACACCGCACGCATCGCCGGGGTGCCGAAGGCGTCGCGGAACAAAGCGGAATCGAGCACGGTGGTGGATGGTGAAATGGCGGCCATGGGCGCGTCCCCTGCGGTGCCTGAAAGGTCGGCCCGTCTGGTAGCACATTGCCGCGTTGCGCCCATTCGGCTATTCAGGCGGCAGGCGCCCGTAGCTCAGCTGGATAGAGCGTTGCCCTCCGAAGGCAAAGGTCAGAGGTTCGAATCCCCTCGGGCGCGCCAGTTTTCCGTGTTGGTTTTCCATGACTATTTTCGCCGAGCCCAAGATCGACAGTCACGCGCACGTGTTCGATCCGGCGAATTTTCCCTATGACGAGCGGATCGCCTACAAGCCATCGGGACAGGAGATCGGCACCGCGGCGCAGCTGCGCCAGGTGATGAAGACCTATGGCGTGCAGCACGCGCTGCTGGTGCAGCCCAATTCCGGCTATGGCAGCGACAATCGCTGCATGCTCGATGCCATCAAGAACGGCGAAGGCCGCTTCAAGGGCATCGCCATCATCGATTTCGACGCCGACCTCGACACGCTGCAAAAATTCAAGAGCCAGGGCGTTATCGGTGCGGCGTTCAATCCGACCTTTCACGGCAACGACTATTACAAGGTCTCAGGCAAACTGATCGCGCGGCTCGCCGAGGCCGACATGTTTCTACAGATCCAGAGCGAACGCGACCAGTTGCCGATGTACGTGCCGTGGATCGAGGACATGCCCGTCAAGGTGCTGATCGACCATCTCGGCCGGCCGACGCCGACCGACGGGCTCGATCAGAAGGGCTTTGCCGCGCTGTTGCGGCTGGCGCGCACCGGCCGGGTCAGCGTCAAGATCTCCGGCTATCCGAAATATTCCCGCCGCTCCTACCCGTTCGAGGACACCTGGCCCTACGTCCGCGCCGTTGTCGACGCCTTCACGCTGAAACATTGCCTGTGGGCCTCTGACTGGCCTTATCTGCGGGCGCCGGAGCGGCAGGATTACGGGCCGCTGGTCGAGCTCGCCGGCCTGTTGTTTCCCGACCCGGTGGAGCGCAAGGCCTTGTTCTGGGATACTCCGCGTCAGCTATTCGGATTCGATCAATGAGCGACAGCACGACAAGCAGTTTCGGCCTGGCCGGAGTCATGGGGTGGCCGGTCGCGCAATCGCGCTCGCCGATCATGCACAATTACTGGCTCGAGCAATACAAGATCAACGGCCGCTACGTGCCGCTGCCGGTCGAGCCCGGCCGCGTGACCGACGCGGTGCACGGAATGCGCGCGCTCGGTTTTCGCGGCTGCAACGTCACCATGCCGCACAAACAGAGCGTGATGCCGCTGCTCGACCGCATCGACGACACGGCGAAGCGGATGGGCGCGGTCAACTGCATCGTGATCAATTCCGACGGCACCATGTCCGGTAACAATAATGACGGTAACGGCTATTTCTACAGCCTGATCGACACCGCGCCCGGCTTCAAAGCCGATGCCGGGCCGATTGCCATTCTCGGCGCCGGCGGCGCCGCGCGCGCCGTGCTCGTCGCCTTGATCGAACGCGGCGCCAAAGAGATCCGTCTGATCAACCGCACCTTCGAGCGCGCCGAGCAGATCGCCGCCGAACTTGGCGGACCGATCAAAGCCTATCCCTGGGAGCGCCGCAGCGAGTTGATCGGCGACGTCGCCTTGCTGACCAACGCGACAAACCAGGGCATGACCGGCAAGCTGGCGCTCGACATTTCGCTCGACCGGCTGCCGCGGCAGACTTTGGTGTCCGACCTGATCTACGTGCCGCCGGAAACGCCGTTCCTCAGGGCGGCAAAGGCGCGCGGCAATGTCACGGTCAACGGCCTCGGCATGTTGCTGCATCAGGCGCGCCCGGCCTTCAAGGCCTGGTTCGGCGTCATGCCGGATATCACGCCCGACCTGCGCGCGACGATCGAGGCGACGTTCAAGTGACGGACTTGTGGGCTAAGTAAGCACGCGCGCCATTTTTGGGAGGAAACCATGCCGGTTTCACGCCGCTTTCTGATGCTCAGTGCCGCGCTGACGCCGGCCATGAGCCTGTTGCCGCGCGCCGCCTTCGCGGCCTATCCCGACCGCCCGATCCATCTCGTCGTGCCGTTCGCGCCCGGCGGCAATGCCGACGTGGTCGGCCGCATCACCGCCGAGCAGATCTCGCGCGCGCTCGGCCAGCCGGTGGTCGTCGATAATCGCGGCGGTGCCGGCGGCAGCGTCGGCGCGGAAACCGTCGCGCGCGCCACGCCGGACGGCTACACGCTGCTGGTCGGCTCCAACGGGCCGCTCACCGTCAATCCCTTCGTGCAGGCCAAGCTCGGCTACGATCCGCTCAAGGACTTCGCGCCGGTCGCGCTGACCAGCTACGTGCCGCACTGCATCGCGGTCAACGCCAATGTCGAGGCCAAGACCATCGCCGAGCTGATCGCGCTGTCGCAGAAGTCGCCGATCAATATCGCGACCAGCGGCGTCGGCAGCGCCACCCATCTGACGCTCGAGCGCTTCATCGCCGCGACCGGGGCCAAGTTGACGCACATCCCCTACAAGAGCGGCGGCCAGCTGGTGCCCGATCTTTTGAGCGGCACGATCCAGTCGGCGATGACGGAATTCTCCATCGCGCTGCCGCAGCACAAGGCCGGCAAGACCCGCATCATCGGCATCGCCGCCGCCAAGCGCTCGCCGCTTGCGCCCGAGATCCCGACCTTCATCGAGGGCGGCGTCAAGGATTTCACCGCCAACAGCTATATCGGCATTCTGGCGCCGGCGGCGACGCCGGCCCCGGTGATCGCGCAATTGCAGAAGGCGGTCGCCGACGGCCTCGGCGGCGCGTCGCCGGCCGGCGACAAATTGCGTGCCATGGGCTCCGACGTGGCGACGCCCGAGGAAATGACGGCAGCGGGTTTCGCCGCCTATATCAAGGCTGAATACGAACGCTCGGCCGAAGCCGCGAGGCTCGCCGGCCTGAAGCCGCAGTGAAGAATTGAAGCCGAAGCGGGTTAGCTGGCGCGAACAATAAACGGTGTGGCCGCCGGCCCGGCCTGAGCATTGTCGCTATCGCGCTGGGCCGCCGACGGGCCTTCGACCGCGCGTTCCAGCCGGCGCGAGACGCCTTCGAAGCGCGCGTCCTGCTCGATCGACAGCGACTTGTTGAAGATCTCGCCTTCGACCACGGCGCTCTTTTGCAGCTTCACGGTGTTGCCGTGGATGGTGCCGTTGAATTGACCTTCGACAATCGCATCCGCCGCGACGACCTTGCCCTCGACGCGCGCGCCGTCGCGGATCGTCAAATGTGCCGCATGAATGTCGCCGACGACGCGGCCGAAGATCTGCAGCGAGCCGGTGCAGACGATATTGCCGGTGACCAGCATGCCGGCGCCCAGCGTCGACGTATCGTCCGCCGGCCTGGCGAGCGGCCGCGCAGCTTCGATCTTGTCACTGGCTTTGGGGGCGACCTTGATGTCGTTCTTTGACGCCGAAAAGTAACTCACGAACCGCTCCTGTTTCTGGCCCGGCGGGGCTAGGGATGCCTCGTATCATAGTAAGCGCGGGACCGAGGGCCAGCCCGATTTTGAAATATCGATAACGCCGCGGATGGCCGTTAACTCAGCCATGAAGTGCCGAAAACGAGGGCTTGCCGGTACCATAGTGCCGGATTAACGATTGTCCCCATGCACGACGAACAGCTCAAGGCGGCGGTCGGCGACTTCCTGCGCCACGTCAACCATACCGCGCAGCGCGAGATCGAGAAGCGGGTGCGCGAGGCGCTGGCCAGCGGCAAATTGAAACGCCTCGACCAGCTGCCGGCCGAAGTGAGCCTGCACAGCGACCTGATCGGCCTCGACATCACGATCCACAGCCGCATCGAATTGTGACGAATCGGGCGGTTTGCCTTGCGGATTGCGCCGGGCATCCGGATGATTAAGTTCGGGCCATGAAACTCCCCGGTCCCGACCACCCAATCACCATTGCGGCCAATCCGAAGCGCGTGCGCGTCACATTCGCCGGCAAGGTCATTGCCGATACGACGCGCGCGCTGACTTTGTCCGAGGCGAGCTACCCGGCGGTGCAATATATTCCGCGCCAAGACGCCGACATGAGCGCGCTGAGCCGCACCTCCCATTCCAGCCATTGCCCGTACAAAGGCGACGCCAATTATTTCACGCTCACGGCCGGCGGCCGTGCATCGGAAAACGCGGTGTGGAGTTATGAGCAGCCGTATCCGGCGATGGCGCAGATCGCCGGCTACCTGGCGTTTTACCCGAACCGTGTCGACGCGATCGAGCAGCTGCCGGCCTGAGCCGCTTACTTAATGATGCGCGGCAGCCGCCGAAATCCGCCGCGGCTGCGGCACGTAATACGGGCCGATGCGCACCATCGGCCGCGGCCTTGCCACCACCGACACTAGGCGATCCTGCAATGCTTTCGGCGAGGTCGGCTTCACCAGCAGTTCATGGGCGCCGAGCCGCAGCGCCTCGAGCACCTGCGAGCGCCGCGCCTGGGCGGTCAGCATGATCACCGGCAGGTTCGGCCGCGGGAACAGATCGGGCGAGCGCATGATGCGCAGCACTTCGGCGCCATTGAGGATCGGCACGTCGCGGTCGAGCATCATCACGTCGGGATCCGAGGTCCGCACGATCTCGAGCGCGGCAAGGCCGTCAACCGCCTCATAGATGAGCTTGGCGCCGAGCGTGACCAGCATCATGCGCGTCAGGCGGCGCATATAAGGATTATTGTCGACGATCAGGATGCCGAGGGTCTGGATCATCTCGCGCACGATTCTATTGGACATTCGACCCGCCTTTGTTGCCGGCCGATCATGCCCGTTACCGCCTAACGATCCGTCTAAGCGGCCCGGTTCAAATTGCCCGAAACAATGGGCGCTCGCGTCAATACATTGTTAAGGCTATCCGACGCGCCGGCGGCGTTATCGCGGCGTCGGCTTCAGTAATTGATCCGGTACACCATACCGCAGCCGCCGGTGCAGGCCGGCGAACCTCCGCCCGACGTTGTGCCATAGAGCGTGCTGTTCGTTCCGAGCAGCACCTTGGCATAAGGATTGGCCCCGTCACTTGTTCCGGCGCTGAACGAATACATCACGCTCTCGTTCCAGGCGGTCTGACCATTGGCCGGCGGCAACAGCTTGAACACCGTGCCCTGATTCTGCGCCCCGCCGTTGAAGGTTGAGCCGAACAGGATGCCGCCAGCATCGGCGATCACGCCGGCATCGGGGCCGGAGCCGTTCGCGCCTGTGAACTTGAAGAGCAATTTCGCGGTTGCGTTCGGTGTGGCAAACCTGAACACGGTGCCGTGGTTGGCGGTGCCGCCCTGAAACGTCGTTCCGTAAAATGCGCCTGTGCCGTCCAGCAACAGTTCGGAATAAGGATGCTTGCCATTGGCGTTGAGGCCGAAGCCGGCATTGAGCGCCGTGGCCGTGCCGGTGGCCGTGACCTTGAACACGGCGCCGCCTTGCGTCACGCCGCCATTGACCGCCGTGCCGTAGATGTTGTTGTGGCTATCGAGGATCGGAGTGCCGTGCGGATTCTTGCCATCGGCGCCGTCTTGCAGCAGTGGGAATGAATGCAGCACCGCCGGCTTGAAGGACGGCGCCGACATCTTGAACACAGTGCCGAAGCCTTCGGTGCCACCCGTCGTCGTCGCGCCGTAGAGCTTGCCGTTGGCATCGACCGCCAGACCGGCGAACGGATTGCCGCCATCGGTCGTGTTGCCCTTGAAGGAATACAGCAGGGTATAGGTGAAGCTCGGCGGCGTCAGCTTGAACACCGCGCCCTTGTGGTGCGCGCCGCCGGCGGTCGTGGTGCCGTAAAGCGTGCCGGTCGAATCGATCGTCAGCCCGGCATAGGGCGTCGCGCCGTCGGCTCCCGAGAAGCTGTGCAGGATCTTCTTCTTCCAGGCGGCCTTCGCGGTCTTGCCCGGCGTCAGGGAGAACACGGTGCCCTGGTTCGCGGTGCCACCGATCGAAGTGGTGCCATAGAGCACGCCGTTGCTATCGGCGACCAGCCAGCCATAGGGCTTGCCGCCGTCATTCGCTCCGCCGGTGAATTGGGCGAGGTAAGTGAGTTTCGGAGTGGGCGTATAGGTGAACGTATTGCCCGCCGCAGCGGCACTGCTGCCGCCGGGCGTGACGACCGACACGTCGACGGCCCCGGCACCGTGCGCCGGCGCCGTCGCAGTCGCAGTGGTGGCGCTGGAGACCGAGAACGACGTCGCCGCCTTGGCACCGAACTTCACCGCCGTCGCACCGGTCAGATTGGTGCCGACGATCGACACCAGAGTGCCGCCATTGGCCAGCCCGGTATTCGGGTTGATCGCAGTGACCGTGGGGGCGGCGAAATAGGCGAAGTTCGTTGACGCGGTACCGGCCAGCGTCTTCACGGAGAGATCGACGGTCCCGGCGGGATGCGCCGGTATCGTCGCGGTGATCTTGTCGTCACGCACAAAATTAAAGGCGGCGTCAGTTGAGCCGAACCTGACGTTAAAAACGCTCGAAAAGCCCGACCCGTTGATGGTCACACTGCCGCCGCCGGCCAGCGGGCCGCTGGTCCGGCTAATGCTGGTAATCACCGGCGGCGGCAAGAACGTGAAAACGCCGCCATTAGGCGCGGTGCTGCCGCCCGGCGTCACGACATCGACTTCGGCGCCGCCTTTCGCATGCGCCGGCGTCACCGCCGTGATCTTGGTGTTGTTCTTGAACGAGAACGACTGCGCCGGCACGCCGTCAAAGGTCACCGCGCTCACGCCGGTGAAATGCGTGCCGGTGATGGTGACCGTCGTGCCGCCCGCGGTGGTGCCGCCGCTCGGCTGCACGCCGCCGAGGTCGATGGTTGGCGCCGCAATATAGGTGAAGTGCTGGGTCTGGTCGGTGCCGCCCGGCGTCGAGACCGAGACCGCCACGGTGCCGGCGGCATGGGCCGGCAGAACTGCGGTGATCTTTGTGGCGCTCTTGACGGTGTATGTCGCCGGCGAGGTGTCGAATTTCACCGCGGTGGCGCCGAGCAGATTGGTGCCGGTGATGGTCACAGTAATGCCGCCGGCGGCCGGTCCTTGAGTTGGGCTGAGGCCGGTGACGGTCGGCGCCGCGATATACGTGAATGCATTGGGTTTGCTGACCAGACCATCGACCGTCGCCACGAAGACGTCGACGAGGCCTGGGGCATGCGCCGCCGTCGTCGCCGTGATGTGGGAGTCGTCGACGACCGTGAAGGTCGTCGCATGAAAGCCGAAGCCGAAATCGACCTGCGTCGCGCCGGTGAAATCCGAGCCGTTGATCGTTACCTGCGTGCCGCCGGCCTGCGGTCCCGAGCTTGGGTCGACGGTGGTGATGGCCGGGCTGAGGTAGGTAAAGCCGTTCGACAGCGTGGCGGCACCGATCGAATTCGCCACGTGAACGTCGACGCTAGCGGGAGTGGGGTGCGCCGGCGTCGTCGTCGTGATCGTCGTCGGATCGACAATTGTGACGGACGAAACCGCAAAACCGTCAAAGTCGACGCCGCTATTGGTGACGCCCGCAAAACCGGTGCCTTTGATAGTGACGCTGGTGCCGCCGGCGGTGGTGCCGTGATTGGGCGTGACGCTGGTGACGGTCGGCGTCTGCGCGAACACCCAGGCCGCGCCGACATTCGAATCGGCTTCAAGGCCGCCGACAATGGCGGTATTGCCGTCTTGCGAGACCGCAACCGAATAACCCTGCAGGATAAAACCGCTCGCGCCGGACAGCCTGCCGCCCTGCTGGGTCCACGCCCCGGCGCTGCGGGTATAGATCCACGCCGAACCGTTGAACGACGCATCCTGGTTGCCGCCTACGATCGCGGTGTTGCCGTCGCCGGACAGCGCGACGCTCCAGCCCTGCTGGGCGTCGTCATCGCTGCTGGCGACCACCAGTTTTGCACCCTGCTGCGACCACGTGGTGCTGGAGCGGACGAAAATCGTCGCCGCGCCTTTGCCCGCATTGTCATTGAAGGTGCCGGCGATTGCGGTGTTGCCGTCATCGGAGATGCCGACGGAGTGGCCGAATGCCGGCACCGAGCCTTCGACATCGTTGCCGACGAGTTTCAGTCCTTGCTGAACATAGGAACTTGTGTCGGCCACAAAAATCCAGGCCGCGCCGATCGTGCTGTTATCCCCGGCGCCGCCGATGATCGCCGTGCTGCCATCGCTTGAGATCGCGACGGACTGACCAAAGGCAGCAATACCGACGGCATCGTTCGGAGTCAGCTTGCTGCCGACCTGCGTCCAGCTCGAGCCATCAAAATGGAAAACCCAGGCCGCGCCCGCGTTCGACGCATCGCCCGCGCCACCGACCAGCGCTGTTGTGCCGTCGGCCGACAGCGAGACCGCGCTGCCCTGGCTCGGAGCCCCGCTTGCGTCGTTGGCCAATAGCTTTGCCTGTTGTGTCCACGTGTTGCTGCTGCGCGTCCAGACCCAGGTCGCGCCGACGCCCGAATTATCGCCGCCGCCGCCGACCAGCACCGTATTGCCGTCGCCAGAGATCGCCACTGCGCCGCCCTCGCGACTGCTTGAGCCGACGGAATCACTGGCGACGAGCTTCTGCTGCTGCGTCCAGTTGCCGCTAATGTCGCGAACCCAGACCCATGCCGCTCCGAGATTGGAGTTATCCTGCCAGCCGCCAACAATTGCGGTATTGCCGTCAGCGGAAATCGCAACCGAGTGGCCCTGCTGGCTGTTCGTTCCGGTTGCGTCGCTCAGCTTGCCCTGCTGCGCGAATTGCGCCCTCGCTTGCTGCGGCGCCAGCAGCGCGAACAATAATGCAGCAACCACCAGCGGATAAATCGTCGACAAGCGCCTGATGGCTACGGATAGACGTCGCATCATCCCCTCCTGCCCGCTACGCGCCGGGCAGGCGAAACGGCTGCCGACCGGGAACGCACACAACTTCAGGTTATCGGGGGCCGCGCGCTTGGCAAATCAAAAAGCTGGTTATGGCGCATAGCAATCGCCCGCAACCCGGCCGTATTGCCGACATTTCAAAGTTTCCAATTTATCCACTGTTTACGTGCTATTTCGCGACGCAGGCGCCGCGCCGACTTCGCGGCGACTTGCAGCCTCGGCGCCTTGAGGAACTTGGCGCAGTCGGAAGAATTCACACCCGCACGTCGAGCTGACGCCTTCCGCGTGCCGAACACTGGTGGCGCCGGTCAGCTCAGTGCCGATAATCGACACCGGCGCCCGCCACCGAGCCTCCGTTCGGACCGAACGCGGTGACGAGGGGTCTGTCATCCTTGGTCCGCGTACCGCAGTCCAATCGGCACCTGCCTTGGTACCGAACGTCACCGCGCGGCCCGCGCGCTTGGGCCACGCTCTTGGCCGTCACCGTGGTATCCGCCGGCGAGCGGACCGGCTGCCGGCGATACCGATGTGATCGTTGGCGCCTATGGCGTGATACGCGTCGGGTTCTTGTAGTACTTGATGATCTTGGCGGCCAGCCAGCCATGGTCGTCAGGATTGCTGAAATTCTTGATGACGTTGGTGGTGTTGCCGCCGCCCCAGAGGATAGAGAACACGTTGTTGGCGGCAGCCTTGTCGAGCTTGCCGTTGTCTTTGCTCCAGTCGTAATTTTTCATCCGGAGATACTGCTTGTAGTTCGATCCGGCGGGGCAGTTGTAGAGACTGCAATTGACCTCGAATCTGCCGACCGACGTGTTGGTGTTGGTCGAGGATTTCGGACCCTCGATGATGTTGCTGAGGTTGCGCTGCAGATTGCTGTCCCCGAAGAAATAGACCGGCGCGGTGCTGAACACGTATTGGCCCGCGGTGTTGTTGTAGAGCTCCGGATTGGCTTCGCCGACATAGGGGATGTGCGACCCCGGAATCTGCCACAGCATGATCGGGATGTCGTCGAAGTGTTTGCTGACCTTCCCGACTGCGACCAGGTAGTTATCCCAGGCGCGCGCGTTATAGAGGGTCGCCTGGCCGGGCGCGGCGCTGTCGTCCATTTCGTAGCGGTCGAACACGAAATAATCGGGGCGGTAGGACGCTCCGAGAGCGCCGGTCGTGATGGCGCTGGGCGCATTCCGCTGCAGCCATTTCGACAGCGGCGTCGAATAGGTGCTGGCGATTTGGGCGTTCGTCAGGTCGGCGTGCAGCCAGAAGCCGCTACCGACAGCCCACATATTGTCCTGCCAGCCGAAGGTGACGTGCCCAGCCGGCGATGATGTCCGGATCAGCCAGTTGTTGGCCTGGACCCAACCCTCGAAGCCCGCCGGAAAATTCGGCCGCTGATACTTCGTATGGTCGTACGTCGGATTGGCGACGCAACTATTAAACCAGGTGCCGATCTTGCTGTAGGTATTGCCGGTGCCGCCGATCAGATTGTTGATCGCAGTGTTCCAATAGGGATCTTGCTGACCTTCGATGCTCCAGACCGGATAGCCGTCCGCGAGCATGTCCTCCAGGATCGCGACCGGAGTCCCTTTATAGGTTTTGTTGAGATAGGGCGCCGAGCCGACGCCATTGGGATTGGAGGTGTTGTGATAGGACCGGGACCTGGTCAGAACGCACAAGGCCTGGTCGACGGCCGTATTGACCGCACCCGCCGGAAGCGCGTGGTTCACGCTGCTGCCCGAATCTCCCTGTTGGATGGCGCCGAGCAGGTCGGGATTGAGGATTAGCGTCCCATAATATTTCTTGTTCCGATAAACGACCGGCTCGTGGTGCAACGCGAAGGCATCGGCTCCCAAGCTTATGAGGTGCCGCCCCATAAGATAGGTGCCGCCACTCCCCGGATCCGGTTGCGATGAATTCGAAAAGTCGGCAACCGAGAATCCCCCGCTCAACTGCGCGGTATATTCGACGATCGCGACGCGCATCGCCCGGCGGTTGATGCCGCTGAGGATGGTCAGGTCGCCGGTCATCCGCAAGGCGTTGGTCGGCGGATCGATCATGCCCGGATCGCCATTTCCGTTCGACCCGGCATATTTGAAGACGACATCGACGGGCCTGCCGCCAAAATCGTCGTTTCCGCCGGTCGACGTCGCGGTGGGAGGCGAGACGTTCGGGCCACCGATGGCACCCATAGCGAGGTAGGCCGGCCAGCCCGGAACCGGTTCGGCTGCGAGCGAAGGGGAAATGGCGCCGCTGGCGCAAGTGATTGCCGCGATGCACAACAGCGCCGCCGCCTTTGATACGCTCTTCATTCCAATTGCCCTTTCAAAGAAAAACCCGCGGCGCCGAATCAATTTATTCGCCGACCGAATTGAAGATGCACATTCATTCCATGAGTTGATTTGCTTTTGGCCCCCGCCGGCCGCGTCCGCAAATTTGCTTTGCGGACAGAACGCGATGGTCGCGACCCCGAGATTGTTCATCACACCGCTCAGCCGACTTTGCATGCCAATGCCGCGCGGCGTCAAATCTTTTCTTGAGCATGCCGATATGTCGGGATGTCTTTTGACGTGCTGCGGGCGCGAGTCCGTCCGGACGAACTCACGATGCCTGATTCTACGGCGACGACAAAAGCAGAAATGCTAATGCAATTCCGGCGCCTTGAGGAACTTGGCGCGGTCCGATGAATTCACCCGCACGTCGAAGGTGACGCCTTCGCGATAGAGCGTCACGGCGTTCAATACGCCAGCATGAACACGGTACCGCAGCCGCCGGGGCAATTTCGCAAGCCGCCGCCCGAAGTGGTTCCATACAGAATGTGATTCTTGCCGAGCAGCACGCTGCCATAGGGATTGGCGCCGTCGAGGCCGCGGCCGGTGAATTTATACATCGCGCTTTGCGTCCACGCGGTTTGCCCGCGCACCGGCGGCGTGAGTTTGAAGACCATGCCGTTGCCGTTATAGCCGCCCTCAACCATCGTGCCATAAAGTGCGCCGCTGGCGTCGCCCACCAAAGTCGCATAGGGGCCGATGCCGCCAACCACGTTGGATGTCCACAACAGCGATTGATCGCCGGAGGGTGACATCTTGAAGACCGTGCCGCGGTTGCGACCGCCGCCTTTAAGGGTCGTGCCGTAGAATTGACCGTCGTTGCCAAGCAAGAGCCCGCCATAGGGATGGGAACCATTCAAGCTGGGCCTGAAGGACAGCAGTTGCGTCAAGGTGCCGGCTGGCGTCAGCTTGAAGCTCGTGCCGCCGGATTTCGCGTTGCCACCTGCGGTCGTCGTGCCGTAAAGATCGCCGTTCGCATCGAAAGCCAGTGCGCCATAAGGCGCTTCACCATCGCGGCCGCCGGAGAAGCTGTGCAGGATGACAGGCAAATAATTCGGCGGCGCCATTTTGAATACGGTGCCGCCGCCTCCTGAGCCGCCCGTGGTTGTGGCCCCGTACAGCACGCCGCGGCCGTCTTGAACGAGCGCTGCATAAGGGTTGCCGCCGTCATCGGCACCGGTGAAAGAATGGAGAATGGTTGCGCCGAAGTCCGGCGCCGTCAGCTTGAACACCACGCCGTTGCGGTTTGTCCCGCCCTTCGTCGTAGTGCCATAAAGATTTCCCGCATCATCGATCACCAGGCTGGCGTGAGGCTCGGCGCCCTCACGGCCGCCGAAGCTGTGCAGGACGGCTTTCTTCCAGGCTGTATGTGGAGGCTTGCCCGGCGTCAGCGAAAACACGGTACCAGCGTCGAAAGTGCCGCCCTGCGAGGTCGTGCCATAGAGCACGCCGTTCTTGCCTTCGATCAGGCCGGCAAAGGGCTTGGCGCCGTCGTCTTTGCCGCCGGTGAACTTGGCGATTGCCGTGAGCACCGGCGCCGCGGTGTAGGTAAAGATGCCGCCCTTGCGCGCCGCGCTGTTTTCTCCTCCGCTCTGCACGGTCACCTGAACGGCGCCCAAAGCATGGGGCGGCGCGACGGCATTGATTGTCGTCGCGTTGACGACTGAAAATGAGGCGGCCGCCGTATCGCCGAACAGGACTTTGCCGGCATTGGTCAGATTGCTGCCCGCGATGGTCACTGTTATGCCGCCGGCAACAGTGCCGCTGTCCGGATTAACGCTGGTCACCGACGGCGCCAGGTAGGTGAATGCGCCGGCAACAGTCGCTGTGCCGCCGGGTGTCGTGACCGCGACATCCACGGCACCGGCAATGTGCGGCGGCGCGGTCGCCACGATGTCGGTCGCGCTGCTGATGCTGAACGAGGTCGCCGCAACTCCGCCGAACGTCACCGCGCGCGCGTCATTCAAGTCTGTACCTGAAATTGTTATGGCGGTACCGCCGCCGCTCGGCCCGCTGCGCGGGCTGACGCGGCTGATAGACGGCGCAGCGGCGTAGATATATGCACCGCTGCCGGTGCCGCTGCCTGCCGGTCTTGTCACGACAACATCAACGGCGCCAGGCGGATGCGCCGGCGTGGTCGCAGTGAGGGTGTGTGCGTTGACGACGACAAGATTTGTCGCCGGCTGACCATCAAATGTCACAGAGGTCGCATGGCTGAAATTCTTGCCGGTGATGGTGACAGCGGTGCCGCCGGCCGGCGAGCCGCCGATCGGACTGACGTTCTCGACAATCGGCGTCTGCGCAAAAACCCAGACGGCGCCTATTGTGGCGGTATCGCGTGGTCCTCCGCACAGTACTGTATTGCCATCCGCCGACATGGCGACCGCCGTGCCGAATTCGGCATACATGCTCCAGGGATCGCTGGGAAAGGCGATAAGCTTGTTGCCGCGCTTGGTCCAGACGCCACCACTACGTTCAAAGATCCAGGCAGATCCGCTGGCATTGCTGGCACCCCAGATCGCGGTATTACCGTCAGCGGAAACTGCAACACTAGAGCCCTGCAAAGCATTCGTGTTTTGCCGCCCAGTGACCGCAAGTTTGTCGCCTTGCTGACTCCATACGCCATCGCCGCGGGTGAAGACCCACACCGCGCCGACACCGCCGTCGTCGAGATAGCCCCCGACAAGAGCGGTATTGCCGTCGGCGGAGAGCGCGACTGATTCACCTTGGTACGCTCGCGGGCCCGCGACTCCGGCGCCGACAAGTTTGGAGCCCTGCTGACTCCAGTTGCCCAGACCATCGCGGACGAAGACCCACGCCGCGCCGATAACCGTATTGTCGCCCGCTCCGCCCACCAGCGCGGTGCTGCCATCATAAGAGAGCGCGACAGCGCCACCCTGATATGTCGAACCTACGCCGTCGGAGCCGATCAGCGGCGGCCCCTGCTGGCTCCAGTTGCCGGACCCGTCATTGACGTAGATCAGAGCTGCGCCGGTCGTCGGGGCGCCGACGATTACAGTCGAGCCGTCGCCAGAAATCGCCACTGCATAGCCTTGCCGGGCCGCCGGTCCGACCAGCTTGTTTCCCTGCGACCACGTTGATCCACTGCGCGTAAATATCCACGCGGCTCCGGCGTCAGAGTTATCGGACGGATTGCCGATGACTGCCGTTTTGCCATTGGCCGAGATCGCAACCGACATGCCAAAGCCATCGAAATATTGCCCGGCGCCGATCTGATCGGTGGCAATCAGCTTTGCCTGCTTGGTCCAGTTGCCGTTGTCGCGGACAAAGACCCAGGCGGCGCCGATATCGTTGCTGTCCGCGGGCCCGCCGACGAGTGCAATATTGCCATCGGCAGCGATCGCAACCGATTGCCCGAAAAAGAATCTGTCAGACGTCTCGACCGGCTCTGGTATCGGCGTCAGCTTACTGCCCTGCGGCGAAAACTGCGCGGTCGCGATTTGGCATGGCAGCAGCAGCAGCAGGGCAGCCGCGACCAATGCGCGGCCCAGCATAACCAGGCATGCCACGCCGGACCGGGACAGCCCAGATTCGGCGCGGAAGCTTCCAAACCTCACATCAGTGTCCTTACAACGCATAAGTGCATTGCCTACCGGTCGCGCCGGTTATGTTAACGAAGGTTGTAAAGACGTGCGAACGCACTCAAGCTTCGGCGCTAAGCGTTTATTTTTTGTTTACCGCTCGCAGACTGTTTCGAGCCCAAATGAGACCGCAGCACCGGCAGGGAGTACCGCCACTTTGTCACAATTGATCGATGGCGTGTGGGGTGAGCCGTTGCACGCCGCTTAGTGCAATTTCGGCGCCTTGAGGAACTTGGCGCGGTCCGATGAATTCACCCGCACGTCGAAGGTGACGCCTTCGCGATAAAGCGTCAGCGGCACTTCGACACCGGAATTTCCGAGCGACCAGACCTTGCGGTAGAAGCCGGCGAGCGTGGTGATCTTCTCGCCCTTGACCGCGACGATGACGTCGCCGGTCTTGATCTCGGCGCGCGCCGCCGGACCCTTGCCGGCGAGCCCGACCACGATCACCTTGTCCTCGATCTCGGTCGAATAGAGCCCGAGCCACGGCCGCACCGGCCCGCGCGTAGCGCCGAATTTCATCAGGTCGTCGCGGATCGGTTTGAACAGGTCGATCGGGATCACCATGTTGAGATTCTCGTTCTTGCCGGCGCGTTCGCGCTCAAGCTGCAGCGAGCCGATGCCGATCAGTTCGCCGGCCGACGAGATCAATCCGGTGCCGCCCCAGTTCGGATGCGCCGGAAAGGTGAAGATCGCGGCGTCCAGCACATACTCCCAATAGCCGGCGAATTCCTGCTTGACGGCGATCCGCGCCGCGACCGAGCGGGTGCGGCCGCCGGCGCCGCCGAGCACGACGCGCTCGCCGACCTGCGCCGCGTCCGAGGACCCGATCGGCAGCGACGGCAGATCGAGCCGCGCCAGCGCCTGCACCAGGCCGAAGCCGGTCTCCTGGTCGACCGCCATCGCGTGGCCCGGCACGACGCGGCCGTCATGCAGATGCAGCCAGATCGTCTCGGCCTCGGTGATCAGATAGCCGACGGTGAGCACCAGGCCGTCGCCGATCAGTACGCCATTGCCGGCGCGCTCGGCGCCGAGCGTCGTCGCGGTGAAGGCATCCTGCGGCACGATCGAATGCAGCCCAACCATGGCGGTGAGCGCGCGCTCGAGATCGTAGCCATAATCCTCGACCCGCGGCTGCGCCGAGGCGGGCACTTTCCATTCGGTCAGCTCGGCCATTCCGAAATCCTTTTCAGGGCGCGTATATAATAGTCATTCCGCCGAAAGCGACAAACTCGGACGTCGTCCGCGCGAAAGCGGGGATGGACGATGCCAGCCTGGCATTTGATGGCCCTTGCGCAATCCGCGCGCCCGTCAGACATAAGCCCCATGACACCGCTCTCCGTCCTCGACCTCTCGCCGGTCTCCGCCGGCATGACCGGCGCGCAGGCGCTGTGCAATTCGCTCGACCTGGCGCAGCTTTGCGACCGGCTCGGCTACACCCGCTACTGGTGCGCCGAGCATCACAACCTGCCGGCGATAGCCAGCTCGGCGCCCGAGATCATGATCGGGCAGATCGCGGCGCTGACGCAACACA